>ERZ1024479.4-NODE-4-length-68664-cov-585.741258_pt1 | contig 68664 bp, 110 predicted proteins | sample MGYA00520800_ERZ1024479 | MGnify/ENA primary metagenome ERZ1024479 (study PRJEB33242, sample SAMEA3444313) | Homo sapiens | biome: Host associated; feature: Gastrointestinal tract; material: Stool | place: Uganda | collected 2011-01-01 ... | reverse complement strand
GGGGTAGCATTTACGCGCGCGCACTGTATATTATTTATATAAACGGGCGGGCGCTACAATATACACGCGCGCACGCAAGGGACGGAGAACACAGGAAGCCGGGCGGCTCGGCGGTTTTCTTCCATCCAGCCGGGGCGCCGGTGCTTTTTTGCCGTCCGGATCGCTGGAGGCCCTGCACCGTCTGCGCGTCCTGATCCTTGCGCCGTGGCCGCGCTTGCCCTTCTGCATCGGAGAAATAAAAAAGGCCGGGGAAAATCTCCCCGGCTTGACCTCTTGCGCTGCATCTTTGCAGCCGTAAAAATAATTGAAAAAATATAGAAAAATCCGCAAAAAGTTATTGACAAATAGGGTAATCTATGATATAATATCAATGTAATCAAGGGCGGGACGGCTCGACCTCCTAAATAAAAATAGGGGGTGACAACATGGCAGTAATAGAAGTTATCGCACTTTTGAATCTGCTCGCCGTTGTTATCTTCGGAGTTATTGCAATAACGAAGAAATAACCGCACCTTAGCAAAGGCGCGGCCACTTCCACAAATTCCTACTTAATGGGGGGTGAGCCGTGACCGCTGCAACGGTCGCCGCTCTTGATTACATTATACCACATCAAAACAGAATGTCAAGGGGTGATTTAATGGGAAAAGTTAGTAACGAAGTATATAAACGATACACAGACAAAACATATAATCAATATATGTTGAAGCTGCGAAAAGTGGAAGATGCCGAGCTGATCGCGAAAATCGAAGCGCTGAAGGCTTCCGGACTCTCTGCGACCGGCGCAATTAAAAAGTTAATTCAGGACAACAACGACAAATAAAAACACGATGCGCGGCCTATCTTGCCGGACTGTCCGCGCATCGTGCCCCCACCAACAACCGCGGCAATGCCGCAAGCTGAAAGGAGTATTTTAATTATGACACAGATTAACAACGAATTCAAGACCCGCAACGAAAATATTTCCGAGATCATCGGGAAAATTTCCGAGACCGTCAGCAACGAAAAAGCCCGTAGCGCGTGGGGCCGTGGCGTTCAGGCCTACGCGCTGGAGCTGGTCGACGAACTCGACGAAGCCCTCCGGGATGGTACGATCTGCCCGGACGATCTCGCCGACTCGAAAAAAGTAAACGCGGCGCTTCTCAACGGCGCGGACAGCTGGAGCCAATATAGCTGGGGCGGCTCGGCTCTGATCTATGACGGCGACATCGCCGCGCGGCTCTGCTGCCCGTCCGAGCTTAAGAAAAACCGCGACGGAGAGCGGCGGCCAAATAGCCGGGAGGAATGGCTCGACGTTCAGGCCCGCGCACTATATCAGGCGGCGAACATGGTCAAGCGCTGCATTCGCTCGATGATTTTCTCCGGCGCGCTTGTATGCGCAGAGAATTGAAGGGGAGGCACAGAGAAATGAAAAACAATGCTCAGAAAAACCGCGCGAACGCCTCCGAGCTTTCCGCGTTCGATAAAAAAGTTATTTCCCTTGCAAAGAAAAACGGCTTACAGCTTCAGCGCGTCCGTTATCGCTACGGCTTCAACGTCTGGCGCGTCAGCTACGAAAACGCGCTTGACCGGGATTTTATCGCGGCTGTATTTTCCCGGCTGCGCGGTGCAGATATCAATGAATCCCGCTGCGTATCTCCTGCAAATTATGATTTATTCGGTCATTTTGATATTATGGACTTTGAGTCCCGCGCGGAATTTACCGCGATTTTTGACGCAGAAAACGCCGCGCTTGAAGATTGGTGGATGCGGTACCACGAAGCCGACGAAAAAACGCGGGAGCTGATGCGCTGCGGCGCGATTGCCTGAGCTGCTGTAATACACACAAAAACAGATATACCCGGCGCGGATCGCGTCCGCGCCGGGGCCATGGAGGGAGCTATATATGAAAAATTTTGATTTGTTCCTCGCATGCCTCGGAAATGGTATCATGGTATGCAATAAGGCCGTTTCGGAGCACGGCGACTATAAACGCGTTGCGCACATATCCCCGGCGGGAAATATTCTTTTGTGTGTGCCGTCCTCGTATATCCCCGCCGCCGATATGGAGAAGATCAGAGCGGCGGCAAACAGAAATAAAGCGGAGTTTTCGCGGCGCTTCGAGCTGCTGCCGGATGCGACGCAGTACGAAAAAATTCTTGACGCGCTGCCGACCTCGGCGTTTTTGGAGTATGTCCGAGACCGTCGGAGCATCCCGGAAAAACTGCCGGCCATGCGTGAGTATTACTATTCTATTGCTTAAGGGGGGCGCAGCCATGCAAATTATAGAATTATCCCGGAGCTATTGCCGGAGGGAATACGGCGGAGACTTCGCCGCAATGATCCAGAGCCGCGACGGCCTTATTTATGACGCTGAGCGCATCCGGCGCGGCTTCCGGTTCGGTGCCGGTACCGCTGCCGACTTCCGGCAATACGTCGAAAACAACCGGAAATATTGCCGGTATTACGATCTGACTGCACACGCCTATATTTAACCTACCGGGCGCGGCTTCGGCTGCGCCTATCTCAAAATATGCTCACAAAAACGAGATTTCCGGTCGGGAATATCCGCTGCTATGCTCAGAAAAACGGATTTTCCTGCCGGAGATTTTTCGAGCTTTGCGCGAAGCGCTCGACGTTTTGCCCGATGCTTGTGTAATTATTTTCAAGCCCGAACTATGCTCAGAAAAACGAAAATGCTTCCGTCAGATTTCTGCCGCTATGCTCACAAAAACGGCCTCAGCTCCGCGAAGAATCGCGAACCCGCGCCTATGCGCACAGAAACGATGCCGACTTGCAAAGAATAAAGAAAAAATTTTTGATAAAATAATAGCATTCCATATAACAAACCGTAATAAGAACGTGAAACACGACATTAGCGCTATGCTCAGAAAAACGGATGCAGCATACCAAGATTCAATCGCCGGGAAATAATGCTATCGAGAATGCTATCAAAATTTTGAAACCATTGAAAATACAGCATATTTAGCTAATAGTCTGAGGGTTCGACCCCCGCCACCGGCACCAAAATAGAAAGCCTTGAAACATCAACGTTTCAAGGCTTTTTCCTTTATTTCCAATGGTTTGCGGGCCTTCTGCTTGCTCCATTTTTGGAACGAACGCTCCACATTTCACGCGTCAATAGCAAAATTCAAAATCAATAATGCTATCGAGAATGCTATCGAGCGTGTTCTGTATCGTTGCCATGCTCACAAAAACGGGCTGCTCAACGAAAAATTCCGCGTTATGCGCAGAAAATTATTTATTCATTGTAGAACTTCCAAAGCTCATTTTTGTATCGCTCGATATCCGATTGCGCTATGTGGGTGTAAATCTCGCGCATAATTTTATCGTTGCTCCATCCGCCAATCTCCATTGCTATATCCATTGGGATTCTCAGGTGAGCCGCAAGGGACGCGAAACTATGTCTGAGTTGATGCACGGTCACGCGCTTTACGTTGGCTTTTGCGCAAGTCCTCGAAACCTCGTCTCGGAAACGTGTCTGGCCCGATGTCAGCAGTTTCCCTGATGGACGCCATTCTCTTTTTATAGCCGCGCGCAGCTCTGGGATAAGCAATGGCACGGAGCGGTCGGAGGAAACGTTTTTTTGCTCAGAGTTGATGACATACTCATTTTTTTCGTTGCGTACTCTAGCACCGTTGGTGTGGATGATTTCTGCGTCTGGCGCAATATCTTCCCATTGTAGCGCATCAATTTCCGACATTCTCATTCCCATCAGCGCAAGCAACATGGGTATGCACAGAGAATTATCGGCAGCGGCGGCGACAAACTTCTTGATCTCGTCCGGCTCCAGCCAAACCGCATCGCTTTTCTTCCGCTGCGGCGCGACCTTCACGCTATCGTCCGGCGTGATGCCGTTTTCCTTGAGCACGGATTTCACGAACGCCCAAGAATTTTTCACCGTTTTTTTCGAGGCGATGCCAAGCTCTGCGTCAATGATTTTTCTCCATTCGTTTTGCTGGATCGTTGAAATTCTGCGCGGCATCGTGGATTGAAACCGTGTCCTTTGAATGATGCGGTAGCCGCGTATCGTGGACGGAGACAGCGAATTTTGGCGCGTATTGATGTATTCGTCGATTGCCTGAGTGAGTGTCAGCTCGCTCTTTTTTATTGGCTTTGCGGCGTTCTGCGCCTCTGCCTTAACGATAGCCGCGCGTCGCTTACATTCCTTGGCAGAATCAGCGTTTACCATGATGGATTGCTTGTTGATTCTGAGCTGAATGCTCCATGTTCCGTCTTTATTTTTCTTTGGTTCTGGGATATACATAGGGAATTCCTCGCTTTTGTTCGCTATTTTCTTTGCTTTTTGGTAATTCTCAGTGTTGCAACCACCACGGATGCCAGCGCACCGACGATCACAGCGACAAACGCCCACGCGCCGGGCGAAAAATTGCCGAACTGTATCAGCCCCGCGTCGCGGATATTCGCGTCAATTACAAGATAGACACCAATGCCGCACGCCATCGCGGCGCACAGGCTCAGCAAAATATAGATCAACGGCCTTCGCGCGTCGATGCCGCTTTGCAGAATCTGGTTAGTTGCTTCTAACTTCTCTTTTTCTCCGCGAAGCTCAGCATTTTTCAGCTCAAGCCAGTGGATTCTCTCCCGCAATTGCTCTGCGTTTTCCTCCGTCGGCGATCTCAGCCCGAAGGTGTCGTCAATGGATATGCCCAGCACCTTGCAAAGGGCGACGGCGTTAAACAGCTTCGGTTCAGACTGTGTTCCGTCGCATAGGCGGCTGACTGCCGAATATGCAACGCCGGATTCTTCAGCGAGCGTTGATAGGGAATAGCCCTTCTTTGCCTTTGCGGCCTTGATGATTTCGCGGTAGGTGTCAAAGCGTGGTACCAGCTCTTGATACGCGTTCATTTTTCAGCCCCTTTTCTTTTTCTCGAAGGAGTCCGCAAATTTTGCGCAGAGAATTCGCAGTAGCTGCGAAGCTTTCGCAGATTTGCGCGTGGACATCCCTCCTGATTCCTGTTACGATAGATGTACGGCGGACGTTTCCTCTGACGACAGAATTTGCTATTAAGCCGTGCTGCCTCTGATACAGGCGGCACGGCTCGGCTTTTCAACAGATGTCGTCTATGTAATAATTCTATCACCAATCATAATTGTGTACAACAGAAAAACCGCACAAAAAATTCGTTTCTGATTTGGTAAATTTCACGGAAAGGAGAGAAAAAGATGGACTATACGGAAGAAGAACTGACCGAGCTGATTCGTAATGCCCTTGCATCCCCGGAGCGCCGAGCCGCGCTTATTTCCTTGTTAACAGAGTTAGAATTGCCGCCCTTTGCTCCTTGTCCGCTTTCAAATACGCCTCAGTAACCATTGCGACTTCCTCCTCCAAAGAGCGCTCACCCGTCTGGGTGGGCGCTTTTTCTTCGCCTGTTTTGAGATATTCGACGGTTACACCGAAGTAATCCGCGATTTTTAAGAGAGTGGCATCGGTTGGGTTATTTCTGCCGTTTTTCCAATAAGTGACATTTGACTTTCGCAGACCAATCTCGACTGCCGCAGCGCTTGGACTGATTCCCTTCTCTGCACACAGGCGAATGTATTTGTCGTAAAACACAAAAATCAACTCCTATTTTCAAACAGAATTCCGTCCTGTGCTTATCTGCCCTCTAGCAAAGTCAGAACTGCTTCCTGCTTCTCCTTACTCGCACCCTTCAGAGCCTTCGCAATCCTCTTTGCCAGTTCATCATCGTCGTTCTCGTCCGCAAGGACGGGTGCTTTTTCCCGGCTCTTTTCTACATCATAACCCATTAGCCACGCTTCATTTACGTCGAGAGCCAACCCAAGAATTGTCAATTTTTCTTGGCCCGGTTCAAACTTGCCGTTAATGTATTGGCTAAGGTCGTTCTTGCCAAGCCTTACGCCATATTTTTCGCAAAAAGGCTTCGCTTTAATGAGAATATCGACCTGCTTCAGGCCCTTTTCGTTCATAATTTCTTTCAATCGTGCGCTTGTGCTACTAATTTTCATTGCTTATTCCTCCGTGCGCATATAGTACCACATCTGAATCAAAAGTTCAAGCCTATTATGAAAATAATTCAAAAAAATTGAACATTCCTATTGACAACGCGGAGTAAATGGTTTATACTCATGGTAGTTCAAGCGAATTGAACAGAAAGGAGGCGGAAAAATGCCATACAATTATTCAAAACTCCTAGGAAGAATTGTCGAGAAGGTTGGAACACAAGCAAACTTTGCTGAAAAACTGGGGTTGTCCGAGCGGTCTATGTCATTGAAACTGAATGGGCGCGTTGGGTGGAAGCAAACCGAGATTTCAAAAGCGTGTGAAATCCTCGAAATCTTGCCCGCCGAAATACCGGCATATTTTTTTACTATTTGAGTTCAATTGTGTTGAACTTCAAAAGGAGGTATACATTCAATGTACGAAACTATAGCGCGGCTTTGCGCCGAAAAAGGCATCACAATTGCTGCCATGTGCCGAGAAATCGACCTTCAGCAAAGCGTAATATCCGACCTCAAGCATGGCCGAGCAAAAATGTTGTCTATTGGCACCGCCGCGCGGATTGCCGATTATTTCGGCGTAACCGTAGACGCGTTGCTGAACGGCGATCCGCCCGAACGCACAGAAAAGCTCCCCCGCTACCGCGAATTCCGCGAAAAAGCAGGAATGACGTTGGACGATGTTCTGAGGGCCGTTGGAATCAGCCAAAAGCGCTTGGAAGACATCGAACTCGGCGTTGAGGTTGCACCTGACGACGATGTGCAGAAGCTTGCCGAACTGTATGGCTGCTCTCCCGATCAACTGTGCGAAATGCACTCTGCTGAACCCGCCACATATGTGAAATCTCGTTACTACACGAAACGCGCCGAAAATATTGACGCCCTTGCCCGCGAAATACTGCGAATATCTCACGAACAAGGGCTTTCGTTGAATGACATTAAAACTGCTTGCGACAAATGTGAGCGCTTCGTCCTGCAAAGCACCGTCCCGGAGGATTCACGGGGGTGGATCAGCCGCAAGTATTTCTTTTAATGTCGTCTGCGATGCTTTCAAATGCAGGGTTTGACCTGATTTCGGCTAGATGTCTTTCCAGTGAAGCCACGGCGTTTGCAGATAGTTCGTCGGGCGAAGCCTTCGTTTCTTCCGGCAGCAATGCAATATCCTCTTTCACGCAGATAAGCGCCAGCCGATAGAGCACTTCAAGGGAAAACCCGCTATAATCACGCGCCATTCTCTCACCTCCCTTCTAAATAATACATTTTAGCGTACAGGGCGGTGAAAATCAATCAGTTAGGAGATAAAACAGTGGAAACCGTATTTTGGAGAAATTACACAAGACTTTGCGAGGCGCGCTGGGAAAGCCCTTGCGCAGTTGCCAGCGAACTTGGAATCACATCTGCCTCTGTCACTGGATGGAAGAAAGGAACAATGCCGCGCACTGGTACGCTTAAAAAAATTGCGGAGCATTTTTCTGTTGCTCTTCAGGATTTGGTGGACGGTGAGCCGGCCGAGCCTAAGCCTGACCCAAAAATCACGATGCAGGAACGCATCGACGAGGCCGCTAAAATCCTCGTGAGAATCATGCGGCAATATGAGGAGATGCGGGACGGCTTTGAAATTACGGCATCGGAGGCAGTGAGCGCCGCAGCAGCACTCGCCGAATTGGCAAAAGTCACAATGAAATAGTAAAGGAGCTACATATGAACGATATTCAAGTATTTAACAATCCTGAGTTCGGAGAAATCCGAACCGTAGAAATCAACAATGAGCCGTGGCTCGTCGGCAAAGACGTTGCAGAGGCCCTCGGTTACACCGACACATTCGGGGCAATGAAAAAGCACGTAGACCAAGACGATAAGCTGGTCTGTCAAATTGACAGTGCAGGTCAGAAGAGAGACGCAACCGTTATCAATGAGTCCGGTCTCTATTCGCTCGTCCTCAGTTCCAAACTCCCAACAGCCAAGAAGTTCAAGCGGTGGGTGACTTCCGAGGTCTTGCCCTCTATCCGCAAGCACGGAGCGTACATGACACCCGAAACGCTCGAAAAGATGGTGCTGACCCCGGACTTCGGCATCCGGCTTTTGACCGAGCTGAAATCCGAGCAGGACAAGCGCAAGGCGCTCGAAGCCACAGTCGAGGAGCAGAAACCGCACGTCCTGTTCTCCAATGCCGTCGCCGCAAGCAAAACGACCATCCTCATCGGCGCTCTGGCAAAGCTGCTGAAGCAGAACGGAATCGATATCGGCCAGAATCGCCTCTTTGAGTGGCTCCGGCAGAACGGGTTCCTCATCAAGCACGGCGACAACCGGAATATGCCGACGCAGAGAGCCATGGAAATGGGCCTGTTTGAGGTGAAGGAGAGCTGCCACTTCAATCCCAGCGGCTACAATGTCGTCACGAAAACGCCGGTCGTCACCGGGAAAGGCCAGTGCTACTTCATCAACCGCTTTCTCGGCAAACAGAACGGAGTAGCGCAATGAGGCAGCACAATCAGAACGAGCCGGACAAACTTGACGAGCTTTCCCGCAAGACGCAACTGTTGCTCTGGTTAAACATTGCGTCCGTCGGCATCTGCTTCGCAATGCTGTTCGGCGCGCTATTGGGGGTGTTGATGAAATGAGCAGGAGAGTGCATTCTGCCAAATTTGATGCGGTTGCGCTGGCGAAAGCGTTCGGACGCGGTGTCAGAATTGTCCGCAAGCAAAAGGGCATTCGCCAGACAGATATCCTGATCGACACCGGCATAGCGCAGCAGACGATTTCCAGTATTGAGAGCGGACGAGCAAGCCCATCGCTTGTAAGCGCTGTCGCCATCGCATGTTCCCTTGGCGTTCCGGTGGATCGGATCGTCCGCATCGGCTTGGAGGCGAAGGAGTAATGCCAAAGACGAATTGGTGCCAGACGGTAGAGGGACGCCGCGACACTGCGGCAACAAATTTCTTTAAGATCGTCGAAACTGCCCGCGTTTTTGCCGGAATCAAGGCCGCCGAGCTTTGTGAAAGACTCAAATGGTCAACGCAGACCTATTACCGCCGCCGAAGCGCGCCGCGTTCTCTGACCGTTTCGGAAATCCAGCAGCTCAGCGACGCTCTCAACCTCAAGCAATTCCCCGGTGCAAACGAAGCAATGTCGCAGATGCTCAACTAACCGCTACAAACTACATAAGGAGATTTGATAATGAAAGGAAAAGTTATATTCACCTTCAAGGACAAGGGTGATGGCGTTACTGGTATCAAACACAAAATTGCTCTCAGAGATGTCGATTCGGCCGCGCTGACCAAGGCAATTGCCACTTTTGTGGAAAGGGTCACACCGACGAAAAAAGCCGCAGAGAAGTTTGCAGCCGCGCTTTACTGTGTGGTTGCCGGAAAACTGCCGCCGTCCCAAATTTTGACATCGTTCGCAGAAATGGAGGAACCTACCGATGAATAAGTGTGTTGCCCTTGTCCCCGTTATCGATGAAACCGCAGAATTCTGTAAGTTTGAGCGCCGCACCGATGAGCGCCGCGCTCGTGAAGCCCGCCAGCGCCATGAGGTCGAAGCGCGCATCAGCGAAGCCGAGCGTCGCCGCCGCAAAGAAATCCGCCGTCTGCTTCGCCGCGTCCGCTCCTGCATCATGGGAATCGTCGCAACCTTCTGCGGCTTCTGTTCCGTGCTTCTGTGGAACGCCGAGAACCCGCTTCCGGCTGTTTTCCCTGCACTTTTTGCCGTTATTGCTATCTGGGTGGGGGTGAGGAAATGAAAGCAGCAGAGCAAGAAACAATCGTTCTCAGGGCAGCCCGTGAAGAAGATAATACGCGCCGCTATTCTGAAATCCAAGATTTCATCCGGCGAAACGCGCTTACCTATCAATCCCTCGGCGAGGCAATCGGATATTCCGTTCCGGCGCTCCGGCAGTATATGAGCAAACTCAAACACGGGAAGAATGCCAGCCGGTATATCTGGGCAAGCATCAAAAAATATGCCGAGGACCTTGCTTATGAGCGCTACAAGAGTCAGCAGAGCGAGTTATCCTGACCGCGACACATGGCTAGAGGCGCGCTGCGGCATCGGCGCAAGCGATCTAGCATCCGCCATCGGTATGAGCGGCTTTAAGACGCCGTTGCAGCTCTGGAAAGAGAAATGCGGGCTTGTTCAGCCAAAGGACCTGTCCGGCAACGAGCGCGTCGATTTCGGGAACCGCGCAGAAGAGCCGCTGCGGGAAATGTTCCGTCTGATGCACCCGGAATTCGAGCTGAGTTTCACGCCTTACACCATCTTGCGCCGTGAAGGAGACTATGATTTCCTGTTCTGCACCCCGGACGGCGAGCTGGTAGAACGAGAAACCGGCCGGAGAGGCATCTACGAAAGCAAAACCGCAACGTGCCTCAGCCGTGCCGATTGGGAGAAATGGAATTGTCAAATTCCGAAGTATTACTACACGCAAATCTGCCAGCAAATGTACTGCGGCGACTTCGAGTTTGCTGTCCTGTGGGCGCTGCTGCTGGACAAGGAGGGCGACGGCTCCCTCCGAGCCTACCATTTTGAGCGCGCCGATTGTCAGCCGGACATCGAATGGATGCTCCCCAAGGCCGCACAGTTTTGGCAAAACGTGAAGACCGGCACCATGCCGAGTCTCAGTTTAACACTATGAAAGGAGAAACACAATGTTTGTAGCCATTAAGTATTACAAGGGCGGCTTCTATGATGGCCGCGAATACACCTATGAGACCAATCTCCCCTTGAACGTCGGGGATAAGGTCATCACGCCAACCGTTTCCGACTCGGAACAGCGCGGCATCGTCACCGCAATCAACATAAAAGAGCCGAGCTTCCCGTGCCGCACCATCGACACGTACTACACGGAGGGCGAATGATGGATGTGAGGGAGCAGATCGCAAGCCAGACCGAAATGATTCTCCTGTACCTTCAGACACACGGTGCCATTACGCCGCTTGATGCGCTTCGGGAGTTCGGATGTATGCGCCTTGGCGCTCGGATTTGGGACCTGAGAAAGCGCGGCGTTCCCATTGTCACCACCATAAAGGAAAGTAAAAATTCCTTCGGCGCTACCGTGCGTTACGCCGTTTACACACTTTTGAAACCAGAAAGGAGCACCACAGATTATGAGCAATGATGTCCACCTCGGCGAATTGGAGCTTCGTGTCGATCAGGAAGCCCTCGCCGCCGTTCAGCAGCTTCGCATCCCCGCCAACTTCGAGGAGGTCGGCGCAGTCCTGAAGGAAAAGCTTGTCCCTTATTCCACGCTCATCGTCACGCCCGACACCATCCCCGATGCTAAGGCCGCAAGGGCGAATGTTAACCGCCTGCGCTCCAACATCGACGAATACCGAAAGACCGTTAAGAAACTGCTCTCAGCGCCCGCTGCCGAGTTTGAAGCCAACTGCAAGCCTCTGATTGCCATGTGCGATGAGGCTGCCGGGAACATTGACAGCCAAGTCAAGGCATTTGAACGCCGGGAGAAAGACCAGAAGATTGCCTCTCTCCGCATCTTCTTCAATGAAAAAATCGGCGAGGATATCCGATTCCTCTCCTTTGAGGACATTCAGAATCCCAAGTGGGAAAACAAAACCTACAGCGAAGAAGCGGCGCAGAAGGACATTATTTCCGCGATAACAACCGTCCGTTCGTCTCTTGGCGCGATCCACTCGTTACATAGCCCGTTTGAAGCTGTGTTAATCGACCAGTACCTCAAGACGCGTGACCTTGCCGCCTGTATGCAGCAAAACGAGAAACTGATTGCAGAGCAGCGGCGTCTGGACGAGTTGGCGCACGATCTCGCAGAGCAGGAGGAAAAAGCAGTGGCAGCGACGATGAAAGCCGCCGAAGATGCCGCTTCCAAGGCTCCCATCTCTATTCACGAAGCTCTCGGCGAAATCCGCCAGTCCGTATATGAGGGCGCGGATATGCCGGGCCAGACACAAGTACCTCGGTCCGAACAGGAACAGCCGGAGATCAACGTGATTGACTTCCGTGTCTGGGCAACGCAAGCGCAGCTCATGGCGCTGCGAGAGTTCCTGCTTGACCACGGCATCAAATACGGGAGGGTTCCCCGTGAGCATTGATATTTCGCAGCTCCCGGAAAAGGCGCAGCGGCAAATTCTCCAAAAGCTCAACCAGCAAGAAACCCAGCGAAAAGGTAGGCAAATCGCGCAGAAAATCAAGGCTGAGATGGACGAGCCTAGAAAAAACAAGTACGGAAACCAAAAAACCGACGTTTGCGGCATCCGCTTTGATTCCAAGCGCGAAGCCAACCGCTTCCTTGTCCTCAAGGCTATGCTTGATTGCGGAGAGATCACCGACCTCCGGTTGCAGCAGAACATTACGCTCGTCGAGGGCTTCACGCTGCCCGACGGTACGCGCATCCGGCCGGTCATCTATAAGGCTGATTTTTACTACAAAGACAGCAACGGTCAGCCGATCTACGAGGACGCAAAGGGAAAGCGGAACCAAGTTTATATCAACAAGGCAAAAGAAATTGCCGATAAAAAAGGCATTATCATTCGGGAGGTGTAGGAACGTGAATGTCACTATCATTGCCGGCCGCTATCCGTGGGCGGACGCGTCTGCCGCTGAAGCGCATGTCGGAAGAAGCGTCAATCCCGACACACCGGAGCAAATCGAACGCTGCCTGAATTGCCACTATCCGGAATGCGTGAATTGCCTCAGCACCAGAGGCGCATCCTGTGAAGCCGAATTCGACAAGCCCGGCAGACCGCATCGATTCTCCGATCAGACCTTGGTATCACTCCTTGACGAGGGGAAATCCCTGCGTGAGATCAGTGCCATGCTCTCTGTCACCGTCCAAGCCGTCCGGTATCGTAAGCGTAAATTAGAGTGTAAATCTAAAACGAAATAAGAGGTGTTTTATAAGAATGAAAGCAAATAACCAGTTTCCCGCCGCAAGACCGGCCAATCCGGTCGCCAGCTTTACCCGCTACGTCAACCAAAACGCGATTGTTGCCGGTCTGACCAAGCAGGTCGGCGGCAGCGCCGAAAAGGCCGCGCGGCTCATTGCCACCATGAAGCGCATCGTCTCCAAGTCGCCCAAACTGCAAAACTGTGAACCCGACTCCATCATTTCCGCTGTCCTTTACGGTGAAATCGGCCTTGACCTGTCCGAGGAATTCGGCGAATACAGTGTCGTTCCCTACGGAACAAAGGCGGCCTTTCAGATCGGCGCAAAGGGCTTGCAGCAGCTTTCTATCCGCTCCGGCAAGTATTCCGCCATCGACTGCTTCGATGTGCGTCAGGGCGAATACAAGGGCAGAGACCCCCGTACACGCGCCCCGATTTTTGAGTGGATTGAGGACGACGACGTGCGCGACCAGCTCCCCATCGTCGGCTACTACGCATTTTTCATGCTCAACGACGACTACAACAACTATTTCCAAGCGATTTATTGGACACACGAAAAAATTCTTCGCCACGCAGACAAGTACAGTAAAGCGTTTAACCGAAAGACCTATGACATGATTCTGAATCACGAGCTGTCCGACGAAGAAATTGCAAAGAAGCAGTCCGGCTCTTCGTGGTATGCACTGCCCAATGAGGAACCGCACATCAAAATGTGCAAGAAAACCATGTACAAACAGCTGCTGTCCGACGGCCGCGCCCCGAAATCCATCCGCGAGGCAATCGCCATTGACAGCGCGCCGGAAAAGGACGGCGAAGCGCCGATTTTGGACGCTCCGAACCCCATTTCCGGTGCTCTAATCGACGCTGCACCCGTTGATTCGCTTCCGGATGCCTCTGAGAGCGCGAATTTTGACGCTGGTGAAACGATTGATGCGCGGGCGTCTAATTTCACCCCGGAAACCGAAAGACCGTCTACGGCGAAAAAAACGGCATCTCCGGCGCAGGAGAGCTTTTTCGATGACTGACCATGCCGATAACCGCCGCCGTGTCCACACCGATGCGGCGGCAAAGGAGGAAACAACATGAAATACGGCGGTTTATTCCGAACGCCGCTTATTACCGACGATAACGGGGTACAGCACTGGTCGTGCATTGCTTGGGGCGAGGTCACCCGCAATTCCGTCGAGAAGTGCCGAAGCAAAAGCCCCTACTGTGAGTTTGCTCTCCGGCTGAAGAAGGGTATTTTCCTCAACTGCATCATCCGTAAGCGGTCGTCGGTGTACGACATCGCCAAGGGACTTGAGGCCGGCGACTACATCGTCGCATTCGGTACCTACACCGAGCGCCCCTACATCACCAAGAGAGACACCAAGTACAGCGCGGCCGGAACGGAAAAGGTTTCCCGCAGCTTTGAAATCAGCTTTTTTGTCCCCGGCCAATTGCTGAATACGCTGTTTAACAACCTCTACGGCGTTTTCGACGCGCCGCCCGACCCGATGCTCTCGGCAAAGGACGCAAAGAAAAAGCCGCGCAAGCCCAAAAAACGTGACACCACCTACGACAAGCTCCCCGACTTCGGCGCCCCGCCCGATTGGGGCAATCCGGAGCTCGATCCGAGCGATCATGAGCAAACCGAACCCGCTGACACAAACCCCTTCAGCGACGACGAAGATGAAAGGAATTGGTATTAACATGCTCAACAAATGCATTTTTGGCGGTCGCCTCACCAAGGAACCGGAGATGCGCCGCACCCCATCCGGTATTGCAGTCACCACGTTCACCATTGCCGTCGATGAGGACCGGCGCTCCGACTCCGGCGAAAAGGAAGCCCAGTTTATCGAATGCGTCGCTTGGCGCTCTACGGCGGAATTTATCGCCAACTCCATGCATGGGGGCAGCCTCGTCATGGTCGTCGGACGCTTGCAATTCCGCTCATGGACAGACCGTGACGGCAACAAGCGCAAGCCCGCAGAGATCAACGTCGAAAACATCTACTTTGGCGAAAGCCGCTCCAATCCCCCCGGCGCTTATCCCGCCGCTTCGGCTACTGCGAGCCCGACAAGCGCAACCGGCGCCACAGACTACGCCCTGCTGCCCGACGACCCCTCCGAGCTGCCTTTCTAAACGGGAGGTGATTGTTTGGCTAACGATGTCAAATGGATAAAGATGATGGTCGGCATGTTTGACGGCATGAGCTTCAAGAAAATCAAGCGCGCCAAAATCGGCGGCGAAAGTTTTCGCGACAAGCTGACGGCGGTCTGGTTTGAACTCATGGACTTTGCTGGCAAGTGCAACCACAACGGGGCCTTTATCGGCCCCACAGAAATTCCGTTCACGGAACTGTCCGACATTGCTACCATGATCGACCGAGACGCGGAAGAGCTTGAGCTTTGCATGGCTTTCTTCGTCCGTGAGGGAATGGTGACCATAATCGACGACGTTTACTGCCTCTCAAATTGGGCTGAATACCAAAGCTCAGAGGAGATGGCGTATATCCGGGAGCAAAACCGATTGCGCAAGCAGCGTCAACGCGCACGCATGAAGCTTCTTTCGGAAAATTCATGCGAATGTCACGCAGATGTCACGGGACGGTCACGTGACCAAGAGCGTGACTCTAAGCGTGACTCTGGTGTGACTGTCACGCTTAGAGATAAAGAAAAAGATAAAGATAAAGAAAGAGAGAAAGAAAAAGAAATATATAAAGAAAAAGAAAACGTGACCAGCGCCGCGCCACAGAGTGACGCAACGCCGCCGGTGATTTCTTTACTGCTGAATGACGGCTCTCTTTTTGGTATCCATCAAGACAAAATCGACCGTTGGGCGCAGCTGTACCCCGCCGTGGACATCATGACCGAGCTTCGGAAGATGGCCGGATGGTGCGAAGCCAACCCCAGCAACAGGAAAACGCGAAACGGCATCCTCCGCTTTATCACAAACTGGCTATCCCGTTCGCAGGACAGGGCGAAGCCGGAAAAGGCAGATGCGGACAAGCCGTTCCAATACGACTACGGAGATATGGGGTGGAGCATGTGAACCAACTTGAGTTGATCGATATCATCGCCGAAAAGGTAAAGGCAATCCGTAAGCCCGGCGATTACGAGGAGGACGGCCTGCTCTACTGCGGCAACTGCAAGACCCCGAAGCAAGGGCGCCTCTCCATTGGCAACCGCGTCCGAATCGTTGCTTGCCAATGCTCATGTGCCGCAAAGCAATATGCCGAAGAGCAAAACAACATCGCCGCAGAGCAAAAGAGAATCCGCGTCGAACAACTCCGAAGCGACGGAATCCGGGACAAGTCTCTGACCACATGCAGTTTCGAAGACTCAGTCTCCACACCGGAGCTCGACAAACTGAAGGGCTATGCCGACCGCTGGGATGAGATGGAGAAGAAAAACATCGGGCTCCTGCTCTGGGGAAATACCGGAAACGGAAAAACGTTTGGAGCCGCCTGTGTCGCGAACCAGCTCATTGACAACGGGGTTCCAGTCATGATTACCAGCTTCCCCAAAATCTTAAGCTCAGCATTCGACAAGCAGGACATTGTGGAGCAGATGCACTACTACCCCCTAGTGGTCATCGACGACCTCGGTGCCGAACGGCAGAGCGACTATGCACTGGAAACCGTGTACATGGTGATTGACGAGCGGTACAAAGCGAAAAAGCCACTTATCATAACAACAAACCTGACGCTTGATGAAATCTGCAAGCCGAAGAACATGAAACTGCAACGGATTTACGACAGAGTCCTTGAAATGTGCTCCCCAATCGCATTCAAGGGTGACAGCATCCGCCGCGTAAAAGCCCGAGAAAATGCCGCTGCTGCCGCAAAAATGCTGGCAAACACCGAGAAGGATGGTGCCTATGAACGACCTTGAGCAAACCGCCATTGAGCGGCTGAAAACAGCCTCTGGCTTTTCGCTGAAGCTGTACAAAGTCCCACTGCTGATTGCTTACTCCGGTGGCAAGGACAGCGACGTGTTACTGAAACTGGCCGAAAAGAGCGGTATCCCGTTTGAGGTGCTGCACAACCACACAACAGCAGACGCACCGGAGACTGTATATCACATCCGAGATACCTTCCGCCGCCTTGAGGAGAAGGGCATCAACTGCGAGATAGATAAGCACATCAACCCGGACGGAACGCGAACCACCATGTGGAATCTCATCCCGCGCAAGCTCATCCCGCCGACGCGGCTGATGCGCTACTGCTGCGCAGAGCTAAAGGAGGGCGGCGGGAAAGGACGATTTATCGCAACCGGCGTCCGCTGGGCGGAAAGTTCCGCCCGGAAGAAGAATCGCGGGAGCCTAGAGGTGATCGTCCCCGGCAAACGCCAGCAATCCCTTATCCTTGCCAACGATAACGACGAATCGCGGATGCTGTTTGAGAACTGCCAGCTCAAGGGGAAAAGAGTGGTAAACCCCATTATCGATTGGCAAGAGCAGGATGTGTTGGACTATTGCGAGGCCGAGAAAATCCCCATGAATCCGCTCTACGCCTGCGGATGGAAGCGCGTTGGCTGCATCGGCTGCCCAATAGCTGGCAAGCACAGATACGCCGAGTTTGCGCGGTATCCCAAATACCAGCAACTCTACATACAGGCGTTTGATAGGATGCTTGCCGAGCGTCAACGCCGCGGAAAAACCGAGGGCGGCATGCGCTGGGGTAACACTGGTGTAGATGTGTTCCATTGGTGGATGGAGGACGGCGTGCTTCCGGGGCAAGTGACTATGGACGATATGGAGGAGCCGTAAATGTACTCAGACTTTGTGCGGGCATGAATCCAGTAGAAGCAATCAAAAATTTGAAGGAGGAAAACAACATGGACAACAAGTATTACATCATCAGAGGCGACCGGAGCGGCGTGTTCTTCGGGCAGATCGCCGGTCGGAACGGGCAGGAGGTCGAGCTGCGGAATGTGCGGAAGCTGTGGTATTGGGACGGTGCCTGCGCGGTGGAGCAGCTGGCGGTGGGCGGCGTGACGAATCCGAGCCAGTGCAAATTTACCGTGGTTGTGCCGGAAATGGTTGTCACGGACGCAATCCAGATTTTGCCGTGCTCGGATAAGGCGGTGCAAATTCTGGGCGAGGTAAAGGTATGGAAGCGCTGAAAACGGCGGCGGAGCGGTTCGCTGAGGCTGTAGACAGCATCGGCTACGGCTCCGGCTCCGGCTCCGGCTACGGCTACGGCTCCGGCTACGGCTACGGCTCCGGCTCCGGCTCCGGCTACGGCTCCGGCTCCGGCGACGGCGACGGCTACGGCTACGGCTCCGGCTCCGGCTACGGCTACGGCTCCGGCTCCGGCTACGGCTACGGCTCCGGCTACGGCTCCGGCTCCGGCTACGGCTACGGCTCCGGCTCCGGCTCCGGCTACGGCTACGGCATCAAGTCCTTTTGCGGCCAAAAGGTATATCAAATTGACGACGTTCCAACGCTCATTGACCATGTGCACGGAAACGCTGCCAAGGGGCGAATTCTGCGAGACGACTTCACGACGGAGGATTGCTACATCGCCAAGCAGGGCAGCCTTTTTGCCCATGGGAAAACGCTCCGCGCGGCGATGGATGCGCTGCGGGACAAGCTGTTCGAGGATATGCCGGAGGAGGCGAGAATTGCCGAGTTCGTCAAGGCGCACGAGTGGGGCAAGCAATATCCCTCGGCAGATTACTACGACTGGCATCACAGACTGACCGGCTCCTGCGATATGGGGCGGTCGGAATTTGCCAAGCGCCACGGCTACAGGCTCACGGACGACGAGCTGCTGACGGTGGAGGAGTTTATCAAGCTCACAGAAAACAGCTACGGCGGCAGCGTGATTCGGGGGCTGAGAGAGGCGTATAAGGAGGAAGCGACATGAGGGTATTGGTGGCCTGCGAAGAATCGCAAACGGTGTGCAAAGCGTTTCGTGCGCTTGGGCATGAGGCATATTCCTGCGATATACAAGAGCCGTCCGGAGGGCATCCGGAGTGGCACATCCTCGGCGATGCGCTCAAGGCTATAGATGGTGGGCAAGTGACCACGATGGACGGGCAGACGCATGACGTTGGGAAATGGGACTTACTGATCGCGCACCCACCGTGTACATACCTCAGTAACGCCGGAGCGCGGCATCTATGGAAAAACCATCAGCTGCAAGCTGATCGCGTTATTCTTGGAATTCAAGCAAGAGATTTTTTCATGGCATTTTATAACGCGCACGTCCCTCGAATCGCCGTTGAAAACCCAATACCTAGCAGGGTGTTTGCTATGCCGGACTACACGCAAACGGTACAGCCGTATCAATTCGGGCACCCGTACACCAAAAAAACATGTCTGTGGCTGAAAAACCTTCCGCCGCTAGAGCCGACAGACGTTGTCGAGCCAACGGCTACATGGTGCCCAAGCGGCAGCTACAGCCATAAGCACGGAGAGCAACACCGAGGAATGTTTACATATGACAGAGCCAAGAACCGCGCAAAGACCTTCCCCGGCATCGCCAGAGCCATGGCGGAGCAATGGGGCGGTTACATCACCGAGAAGGAGGAAGCGACATGACAAAAGATGAAATTGTTAAGGCACTGCGGGTGTGCGGGAGTAATTGTTGCAAAGATTGCGTGTGCTTCAAAAAGGATATTCCCTGCAAAGAAAAGAATCTTGGAGCTGCCGACCTGATCGAGCAGCAGGCGGCGAGGATTGCGGAGCTGGAAGCGAAGGTGCCAAGGTGGATTCCGGTGACGGAGCGGCTGCCGAAGAAGGGTGAAGATGGGCGCCGTGGCAGCGATTGGGTGCACTGCATTGTGTCTGTTATATGGACATATGGCAGCAATTTTGCCGCTGGTGATGCTGGAACGCACATGTTTTCGGCTCCTGCTCTGTTTGACGCAGACCAAAAGATTTGGAGAGTTGGGTCAACGGACGAGTCCAGTTTCAGCGTTAATGCGCTGATCCCGCTGGAGGATTCTGATGGCGACTTCTTCGTCACCCATTGGATGCCGTACCCGAAGCCGCCGCAGGAGGGAACATAATGGAACGACTGACAAAACGCGAAAATGGGCACGCGCATTACCCGAGATGCTTTGAAGAACCGTGCGGCGGCACGGGATGCCGCGCTAAGTACTGTGAATTTGAGACCGAAATCTGCGAACGTCTCGCCGCCTACGAGGACACGGGGCTGGCACCGGAAGAAATTCTTAAGGTAAAGCGACTGCTAGAAGAGAGGAACTATGCGCTGAAATCCCACCTTGACTTGCTCAAGGAACAGCTTCGATACGATGAGCAGGATCGAGACATCGCGGTACTTCTGGTAGGAACGGCCGAGGAGAAGTTCTGCGCCGGCCGGTGTGAAGCAACCAAAGAAGAAATCGGCTGGCTGGAAAGGATGGTAAGGGATGGCTGAATTAAAACCCTGCCCGTTCTGCGGCGAAGAAGCTATTTTCTTTACAAAGGTTAGCTGTCCTCACGCAATAGGCGGCCTCACACGGAGTTGGGAATTCGGCGTTGGATGCCTAACGTGTGGAATCGCATTGCCAAAAAGTACTTATCGCCTTTCCGTACAGATGACAAAAGACGGCAGCATCGAAGTGATTAAGGACGACCGGCAGGAAGCTGCTGATGCTTGGAACAGGAGGGTTGACAATGGCAACAAAACTGATATGTGATCGCTGCGGTGCGGAAATTAACTCGAAGAGCTCTGTCACTTACGCAGGGATGCGGACGTGTAAGAACGACATAAACGACCACGACTATGAATTGTGCGTTTCGTGTGCGCACGAGCTGCGGGAATGGTTCCACGGAGGAAGGGAGGACAACGATGGCTGAATTAAAACCCTGCCCATTCTGCGGCGGGGAAGCAATTGTCGAGGAGCATCATAACCGCTTTATGGAGTGGTATTTGTGCTCCTGCCCTGAATGCCATGTATCGCAGACGGGTAATGAATATAGCTTCAAATTTGAAGCAATCGAAGCGTGGAACAGGAGGGTTGACAATGGCTGAACCGAAAAAACCGTTTTACCGCGATAAGAAATGGAAACTTGGCGGCAGCTTTGGCGTGTGGCGCATACCGTATTGTCCACATTGTAAGCGGCAGTTGGGGCTGATGGTCAAAGAGCAGAAGGCTGAAAAATGCCCGATGTGTGGGAAAACGTTAGATTGGAGGGATAACAATGGCTGAATACATTGACCGAGAGAACTATTGCGAAAATGTATGCCACTGCGCCAATGAATACTGCGACAAAGAGAGCTGCCCAATTTGGAAAGCGCCCGCCGCCGACGTTGCGCCGGTGCGGCATGGGAGGTGGGAGACGCATTATCGCAGTGGTGCGACCGTTTCAAAAGGTGTCGTTTCTGGCTGCTGCGATATGTGGAACGGACGGAAGACACCGTACTGCCCACAGTGCGGTGCGAAGATGGACGGAGGGGACGAAAATGGCTGAATACATTGAGCGGGAGGCGTTGCTGGACAGCATTTGCCATGAAACGTGCGGGATAGCGTTTTGCGGCGCTACGAACTGTGCTTTTATGGCAAAGGTTTGCTCTGCGCCCGCCGCTGACGTTTCGCCGGTGGTGCATGGACATTGGATTAAAGACAATGATAGTTTTCAGACAGATGATTACTATTGTTGCTATTTTGATTATAATTGCAGTGAGTGTAGCGAGATTGTCAATGACAGATATAAATTGCCAAATTATTGCCCAAACTGCGGCGCGAAGATGGACGGGGAGGACGGTGAAGTAGATGCCTAGACTGATTGACGCGGATGCTTTCCTTGCCAGAGAAATCAAGCGATGTCACTGTGTTCCATCGGTTGGCTCTGGCGATAGGGACTATGAGTCCTTGAAGTTGCTCTTGCAGCAAGAACCGACTATCGATGCAGTTCGGGTGGTGCGCTGCAAGGATTGCCGGTACTGGCAGTACAACAACGGCGGCTATCCGAACAAAGAATGCCGATGGAGGGAAGATGAAACGCCAGACGCGGACGACTTTTGCAGCTGTGGTGAGCGAAAGGACGGTGACGAAGATGCCTAGGCTGATTAGCGCAGACGCTCTCGAAAAAGCGATGCAAGATAAGGGCGATTATCCCGTCGTCATCAGAAAGGCGCTGGAATATGCTCTCTCCGTAGCTCCTGACCCAGTGGTTCGGTGCGAGAACTGCAAATACTACCGCCGCACCGCACCGCCGGGAGGCCTGTGCTATCTGCATACCGAGCCTTGCACCAATGAGCAAGGATATAAAGGCGATGCGGTATGTGTAGAACCGGATGACTTTTGCAGTTACGGCAAACAAAAGGACGGGAAGGGCGGTGATGCGTGATGGGAGGATTTATGTTTGCTCTTGGGGGAACGTCAATAGCCGAAAATTCGCTTTATGATGAGAGCGGCGCTGCATACCGGCAGATGGTGCCGAAGGAATTGCGGCGTAAAGAACAACCGAAAGAAGAAAAAATGAAAGCAATGATCTCTCAGCCGATGGCTGGCAAGACGGATGCGGAGATCGCCGCAACAAGAGAAAAGGCAATTCGGTATTTGGAGGACAAGGGCTACAAGGTCGTCGATAGCTACTTTAAGGATGAATTTGCGGAGCCGCCCGAAAACGTGAACAAAGGAATCTATTTCCTTGCGAAATCGCTGGAAAAGATGGCCGAGTGTACGGCGGTGTATTTCTGCCGTGGCGCTCAGGCTGCGAGGGGATGCCGAATTGAACGCGCGGTTGCCGAGGCCTACGGGCTGATGTGCATCTATGAGCTGGAGGACGAGTGATGCCGCTGTACATCAATGCCGAACAGGCGGCTGATTTCTTCGCCGCCCGACGAAAGAATCTACCGCACGATGCAGCGGACTTCCAGACGCGCGACGAGCTGCTTCTCAACGTTGAACAGTTACTGCGGACGGAATATCCGAAAACTATGTTCGTTTGGGACGCGCTGAAAATCAGTGAATGCGACGGCTGCAAATGGAAAGGAAAGCGCCATCAGAAATGCTCCTGCTGCCGTCGAAATCGGAACATGAAGGACAACTACAAGGAGGAGAATCATGGTTGACCAGAGTACATTGAAAAAACTGTTCCACGCATTCCCAAAAGCCATTATAAACGGCCAAATCGAGTTTGTTGCCGACCCGAACCCGCGTGTGAATTCCTATTTTGCATTGGGAAAGTGCGAAACGGAAGAAGATGTGAGGGTAAAGTGCCTTGAGTGGTTATCACGGGAGGCGTGTGAATCTTGCCATTACAGCGTGGAGTGGAGAAACAAAGAGGTACATGAGTATCATCTTCGTGGAATTAACGAATTTTGCGGCACATCATTTTCCGAGACTGATATCACCGTTATTTATGAGTGGTTGGGAAACGGAATCGACACGGAGCTGGCAAGGCGTTTCGTCCAAAGCGGCCACAAGATGGACGTTCTTCCGGGGCTACATATGAAAGGTGGTAAATTAGCATGACGATTGATCGCGCGATCGAAATCCTTGACCCGGAGCATCGGGAGCATTACGAAAGCATCGACCCCGTTAACGAGGCCTGCCGAATCGGCATGAACGCCTTAAGGCAACTACGCGACAGAAAGCTTGTGGAGGTCGTTTACTGCCGAGAATGTAAATTCGCAAGCCCTATGACGGACGAATTGGGAGACAACATCGGCTGGGCCTGCGTTCTGTACGGGGACGCGAGGGGGGACGATGATTACTGTAGCCGAGGTGAATGGGATGGTAAAACAGGACTGTAACGTATACGAAATGAGAAAATCCGGCGAGGCCGGTGTCCGTTCCTCCATCCCATACTGCGGCTACACCCCGTCCCAGCTCAAAAGCCTTGCCAAAGCCGGGTACAAGCCCTACCTGAACGGGAAGCGCATCGAAATCCCACCTGAAAAAAAGGAGACGAAAAAATGACACCAAAGTGCAATGTCGTTCTGAGAAAATACACCTTCTCCGCCGAGCTGCACGGAGAAAAGACAGAATTCTGCGTGCTGGCCGAATCCCTTGCAGCTGCAAAGCTCCGGCTTCCCCGCAACGTGAAGAAAGTAAAACTGATGAAGGAGGAAAATCCAAATGCCGAACGAGAATGAAGAAATGCTCAAGCTCGCCAACAATCTCGGCGAGTACATCTGGGCGAAATGCATCAAGCCCCGCATGGAGAACTCCGTGACCTTTTACCGCGCCAAGGTGACCTCTGCTGCCAGCAGCGGGAAAATGGGAGTCACGCAGCCGTTTTCCGACGAAATCCAGCTTCCCTATGTGGGCAGCGCAGCCAATCTTACAGTCGGTCAGCAGTGCGTAGTCGTCCAGTTCGGCTCTGCGTCCAATGCCGTGGTCCTCGGCGACGCGACGCTCTCCAACCTGTAAAAAGGTGGGCCGAAAGCTCGTCTGAAAATATTTTAGAAATTTCTAAAAAACCTCTTGACATTGTTGCTAGCAACTGCTATAATGCAACTGTAGACACGAGGAAATAAAACGTGCTACAACAAAAAAGCAGGGAGGAAGAAGCTATGACAGCGCTAGAGAAGTTTGACGCGGCGACGTCAACCTACCTTCAGAACTTGAGAATGAAGAACACATCGGAAAAGACGTTGCGCAACTATGCAACGCGGCTTACGCTGTTCCGGAGCTACTGGATTTCCCGCTGCGAGAGCGCAGAGCCGGAAACCGACCCGGATTATTCCGTGATTCTTTCTTGGCGTGATGCCATGCTTAACGGCGGCAAAAAGGCCACGACCGTTAAGCAGTACCTCAACGAGCTGTCATACTTCTTCTCTGCTTTTCGTAAGCCGCTGTTCGGCCGGGAGCTCCAATACCCCGTCAATCCGGTCGAGCCGGAGTTTTATCCGAAAACGGAGAGCCGCCCGTATGACATTATTTTGCCCGATGCGAAGCTTTCCCGTCTGGTCGTTAACGAATGCCCTGCGTCGCAAATGAGAGCGATGTGGCCGCGAAATTACGCCATCACGGCGATTCTGCTGACGAGTCAGATCAGAAATTCGGAATTGCTCGACCTTCGTCTCTGCGATCTCGACTTTGAAAACGGGGAGATCAACGTCGAACACGGCAAGGGCAACAAGTACCGCTGTGTGCAGTTCACGCCCTTTGCCCAGAGCGCCGTCCGGCTTTATCTGGCCTCCGGCATTCGCCCCGCCGATGCGCCCGATACCGCGCCTCTGTTCGGCACGACCGCCGCGCATGAATTCGGCGCCTTCACCAGCGGAGAAGCGCAGTGGCACCGGGGAAGCAGTCAGTGGCTGTCCTCCGTTGTCGAGCGCCACGTCAATTCCGTCACCGGTGTTCCCGGTGTCCGGACGCACGACCTGCGTCATGTTGGCAGCCGACTTCTCCTGAATGCCGGTGCCAGCATGGAATTTGTCCAGTCCGAGCTTGGCCATGCCTCCATCACCACGACGCAGCGCTATTGCGGCCGCCTGATGCAGCGCAGAGGCCAGAACTCCGCGAAAGAAGTTCTCGCCGCAATGGCAAAAGAAGCGCTCAGAAACGAAAAGCGCATGAACCTTTCCGCCGCCGTCTGATGCACTTGTGTGAAACTGGTCGAAATCGACCATGTTCAGAAAAACCGGATGCTCGACCTGAAAAATCGGGCATCCGGTAGGGAAAGCATCAGGTATTTACTTTGTCAGGCACCTCCTGCGGGAGAAGTCCAAGGGAATTCAATAAGCGCATAAGCTCCGCGCGACGCTCCGGCGATTTCAAAGCCGCCCGAATCATCTCGACGATCTGTTTTTCGGTGTAGCCCTCAAACATGCCGAACACCCCCTCAAACGCTGGGATAGAGAGAGCGAAAGAACTCGCGCCCCTTCGGAGTAACAAGCGTCTGCACACCGTTCCAGTCGGACGAGTTGTTAAACGCCTCCTTGACCTCAAGGTAGCCGTTGTTCCGCTTTTGATAGGGAAGCAGACGGCCGCGCTTATCCCGATAAAGGTAACTGTCCCGCAGGAGGTTGTCAATAAATTCCTTCTGCCGCATACCGAGCAGCTTTGCCGTGTCGCGGAAGTTCATCAGCCCGCCCCGTGCCATGCAGTCGTCAAAATAGTCTGCCTTCGGCTGCGCAATCGCCAAGTCCACGGCAAGCGCGGAGTTTTGGATTTCGAGGGCCTTTCGCTTGTCGGATTCCTCCTTCAGCGCAGAAACGATCTGGAACAGCGCATCGGGATTGCACAGCACCTCTTGCAGCTTCTCCTGCGTCATGTACGCTCCGTGCTTGCGGATGGACGGCAAGACCTCGGAAGTGACCCATTTGCGGAAGGGCTTTGCTTCCGGCTTGTCCGAGCGAAGAATCACGTTGTACAAGCCGGATTCGTTGATGCAGAGCATTTCACGGTTCTGGCCACCTGACACGAATCTGATTCGGGTCAGCTCATCGGGGTCGAGTCGTGTAGAGATTTTGCTCGTGTCGGTCAGACCGAGAATATCGCAAACGTCTTTCAGCACAAACCACGGCTCACCATTCTGCTGAACAGTGCGAACTTCGTTGCTGTTGTAGTTGAAAATCTGGATATCGTTATTCATAATAGCTCCTTTTCAAAACAATGTTTGACAAGGAACCCGCCCCGATGTATAATGATTTCGGATGGGGTTTCCTGTCCGGCTGTGATAGGGTGTTGGTGTACTTTGCGGGTCTCCAACACTCTATTTTTTTTCAAGTTCGGCATATTGCTTGTCGATTCCTTCCCGAATGACCTGCGCCTTCGATTTTCCGGTTGCTTCGCAGATGGCATCCAGTTTTCTGGCTGTTTCGGCGTCATATCGGAACTTTAGCTCACGGTCTTTAGGAACGTCAGTCAGCTTTGTGCCTTTTTTGATACCCAAGAATTTCACCTCACTTTCTTTGCGGGTACAATCAAATTATAATGTGCCCACAAAGAAAAGTCAACCCCATTCTCAAAAAATTTTTTCGTCAATTTGCACAGTTTCCGGCAGACCAATTTGTTCCATGTTACAAGAATTCAGAATTTTGTTAATTCCCCTTGAAATTTCATGTAAAAGGGCGTATAGTGAAAGTACCTTAGAAAATAAGGAGGTATTCCACATGGAACAGGTCGAGCCGCAAGAAAGGCAGGTCCAAGAGGAAAAGCCTGTCGTGATCCCGGAATTCTGCTTTGAACCCTACCGGGTGCCGAAGCGGAAAAAGGCGCTTTACATTGCCGCCGCTGTCGTGATAGGAATTGGATTGCTTGCTTGCCTCGCGTATTTCTGCATCATCATATCCGTCATCATAAAGACAAACCGCGAACAGGCAACCCCAACCGAATCAATGTCCCGCCCGGCTTGTGTCGTAACAGACAACAACTACGTTTACAACTTGCCGTACGAAAGCAAATGGTAGGAGAAAGGAGAATACGAAATGGAATCGCCAGTAGAGGAACTGCAATCTTTGGTTTCAAGGCGCATAGAAAAGCAAAACAGACTCCTTCAGGACCGCAATATCGACCCAGAGTGCGGAGAAACGCTTGTGATGGATGACGGAAAAGCAGCGTACCGTTTTTTCGTGGACAATAATTCCAAGAGCATTTTGGTGTCCGCAAACACATTTGAATTTGAGGAGATCCCTTTCAATCAGATCGCCGGTTGCGAGATTCAAAACAATGGGATAAAGACCAATGCAGAAGAAAGAGCTTTGGCCGGTGCTGGAATTGGAGGAAGTGTAGCCTTTTTTGCCCTGCTGGCTGCATTATTTGCAGTGCGTGGCGGATTGTCTGCGCCGGTTTTCATTAGTGCGCTCGTTTCTGTTACGTTTATGTCTGCGCTTTTTGGCGCTGTCACGAGAAAAGAAATCATTCTGAATCACCGAATCGTATTTTTGCTTAACGACCCTGAAACCGCGTTCCGGTCGATGACACTCCTACCTAAGGCCGAAACTGTCGGCAGCGATGACTACCGTGCAGTAATGCAATTCGCCCAAAATGTCCGGCTTTCCGTCCTGTCCATCGTCAACAGCAGGGAGAAAAAAAGAGAAGGCTGACCGAATGGCAAAAAAGGAAAAGTCCTCGCTAACTTCACCGCTGCCGGACGCTGCGGGGATTTTCGGAATTCACTTAAATGCGTCCGTGGATTGCAAGAAAGAAAAGCAAAAACTACCATCCCAGCATCATCTCCCGCTTCCACGTCCACGCGCCATCGCGTCCGCATTACCGGAGACCAAAAACGAGCGGAATCCCAATCACGGGACTCCGCTCGCTTCCCTTACGCCCTCAAATTTGAGCAAAAATTATCATCTGCATAATTTTATGATAAGAGAAAGAAAAAACCAAAAAATAGTTGATTTTTTGAAAACAGTTGTGTATACTGAACGCGGGGATAGTTCCCCGCCTGAGAAGCGGCCGCTATGTTGGTAAGTTGCCGTGGAGGTGCTGCTAGGGTTGTGTGGTCTCCAAGTCCCAACTAGGCCTATGCCGAAAATAAAAACACTCATTTTTTATAATAACCGCCCCGAACTGCAACGTCGGGGCGATATTTTTTTAGAGATAGAGGCGCGATGCCGATGGATATTTTACAGCAAACCATCACTGTCTATGAGCGAATGAGGAAAAAGGCCTAGGCGCGAGAATAAAAAAGAGCAGAATCCCGCAGTTGGGGTTCTGCTCACTCTTTCCGCGCTCCAAATTTCATCCTTGCTTTTTTCGACGCAATGTCCTATAATGCAATAGTGAACCCTCCGTCCGCGTCGAGTTTTCCGGGAGCAGAAGCCCCCATTCACTCTTTTGTAGACGGCGTGCGGTAAAAGACGGTTGCTTGTCATCCCGCGAGTGCGGAATGGAGGCATATGTATAGCCCTCGCGGGAAATTTTTCCCAAGGGAGGTGGTACATATCCGACTTCAAGATGTTTTCTGGATTATCTCTATCGTCTGGATTCTTGTTCAAATGATAGACAAATTCACCGACAAAATGAAGTGAGCCGTCTGCTGCAACAGGCGGCTCGTGTGGCTGAGAGTTGACCTCTCGGTCATACTAGTCCGTGTATGTACGTGGCAACCGTCGGGGTTCACCACAGGGGACGTCTTGAAGCCAAAAGACGTTCCCTGCGTTTATTATACCATCCAGAATCAAAATGTCAACAGATTGAATCCAGAAAATCGCACGGGAACACACGCCCGTGCGATTTTTGTGCGTTTTTCGTGCGTTTCCCGTGCGTTTTTCTTAAACTCATTTCAAAAACCATCCGGATATACCGTGATTCCGAAAACGAGTTCAAGTTTTCAGTCCCAAAAAGTTAAACTCATTCGTCCGATTCTTTGCGGACAGGCTTTTCCGCCTTGAGCGCCTTGATTTCCTGAATCTCCCGGTTGGATTTTCGGAAATTCGCTCCCTCACAGAGCCAGTACCGGCCGTTTTCCCCGACAATGGGGAATTCCTCGCCGGTTTTCAGCACAACAACGCGCTGCTTCTTTGCCATACTCTCACCTCCGTCAGCTCAGAGAATATATCTGAACGCCGTCCGCGCTGCCGATTTCCGCCCAAGGGATGGTCGCCGTCTGCGTCTGCTGCGGTGTATTGTCGCCCGTCTGCATGGTAATCGCGCCGGAGATCGCCACCATCAGCACATCGCCCTTCCGGTTCTTGAGGAACAGCGTGTTTGAGGTCGTAGAAAGCGCCCAGATCGCGTCTCTTGCCGCAATGGTGTCCGTATACTCCCCGTCGGCAATTACGCCGATGAGCGACGTCAGGGAGCCGCTCTGATAGTTCTGTGGTACCCGCTGTATCGTCGGGTAGCGCGTGAAGTTGTTCCAAAGCGACGGCGCATTGTTGTTGGAGATCGCGCCGGTCGAAAGATTATTGCCGAAATGGAATTCCTGCTCCACGCGGTACCTGTTGTCGGCCTCCTCCACACACGAAAGCAGCGTCCAGTCCCACCAGCATGGATTGACCGGACCGGTTGTGATTGGAGCATACCAAGTTTCATCCGCGCTGTCTGGGAAGCCATAGTAGGTAAACGGCCCTTGTCGGCTGCCTGCGGCATAATCATAAACTTCCCCTGCGTTGATGATCGGCGCAGCAACACGCGAAAGAACGCCGTCCATTGCGCGGTAGATCGTCAAAGCGCCTTGACTCGGATAAACGTCGATTGTGCCTGCGTTGAGGGTATCGCGCCCCAAATGCCATTGCGTCATGGCCACCGTCGTCGAATCTCTCGCCGCGACATAGCTTTCGATAGTGCCGCCTGTTGAAAGCCACTGGTCCACTGCTGTTTTTTTCGACGCATCGAAGGTCTGAACAAAATTGCAAGTCTGCTGTCCGGAAAGCTGGAAGCGCGACAAACTCGCCTGTTGCAGCGGAACATACGCCGCCAATTCCGAAAAACTGCCGCTCGAACTACCAATGGAAACCGTGCAGAGGACATAACTTGCCGCCGGGTAGACTGGATTATCCGAGGGCCGGACGTACATCGCCACTTTTGATGCGTTGTCATAGGATTTTGAGCCGACTTCGACCGGCTCGTCCGTTCCGCTGCTGACATAGGCAACAGAAAGTTTTCCCGTGTACACCATGAGGAGCAAACTGTTGCCGTTCTCAAATCCGCTGATACTGATGGCTTCATTGTACCGTGCGCCGCCAGCTTTCAGTGCTTCTGCGTTGTAGACGGCAGACCATGGTGCAGAACCCATTGCACCGATCCAATCGGCCAAACTGGAAACCCCGGAGAGGAGCAGTTGATCGTTTGCCACCTGATACCCGCTGCCGTCTGCGGGGAAATATTCCAGTCCGGACCATTTCAGGCGGACTGCGCTTCGCCCCTTTTCGCAAGAGGCGCTGAGTGTTGCCGAAGTGGGATTCATCGCGTAGGAAACGGAAAAAACGCTCCAACCCGTGCTGGCAGAAATGCCGTTGACTGTTTCACCATCGCAGCGAATCGCGTAACTGTTTCCGGTAAAAAATCCGTCATAGCTCGCTTCGAGGCTTCCGGCACCGTAGATTCTCCCGCTATCATAAAGCGGTGCATTAAGATCAGCTGCAAGCGCAATCTGCCACCGCACCCATGTCAGCGCGTCACCCTGCGCTTGTGTATAGCTTGCTGTAAAGGTTTTTAGCCGCGTCGTTAACGGATTGCTGAAAGCCGTTAGTGCAAGGACAGGCTTCGCCCGAGTAATAAATACAGACGGGCTTTTCTGCGTCACAGAGCCATCCGACCAGAACTGCGTGATGACCATTTTGTATTCCTTGCCGTTTACGAAAGGCTTGCCGAGCATCACGGAAATCAAATCGCCCTGCGTCGGAGTTCCGGAATAGCTAATGCCGTACTGCGACAGACTGTTTCCTTCCTCGGAGCCTAAGTACCACCAAGAGCCGGCCGAATAATTGAACACATACGGAAGCAGCCGTTCAGAAAACTTCGATGCGAACACCGAAAAATCAACAGCGACATTGCTCAGTGTCTTGCTCGAATAGCTGAAATACTGACCGTTCAGCACGTTATTTTTCGGGATGTGGAATTCGTACCGGATAGGATTTCCAAGTGCGTCTGCCCCACTAAACGGCGTGGCGAGCTGCTTCACAGGTGTACTGTAGACCGGCGTATTGTCGGCGTTGTTTTCGGTGATTTCGATGCTGTAGCCAGTCATCGGCGTCATGGAATTCCCGTTGACCTGCCACGCAATGGTAAGGCCGTCGTTTACATCAATGGTACCGTTCCCGATGGAATATTTCTGGTCCGGGGTAATGTTGGTCGGTTCGTATAGTGCCATTTTCTACCTCCTTACTAGTTTTTGTCGATGAGTGTCGCTGCCGGAAGGTCGTTGACAGAGGTCGCCGTGATCTGCATCGAGCCATTCCACGCCAGCGGTCGGGAAAACGCCGTCACAAGATGCAGTTCTCGCGGAGTTCCGGTTTTATCCGTCCTTGCGATAGAAACGAGCTTGTTTTCCTCAAGGTGCATAATCTGGGAGCATTCGATAGATACCGAGTTTTGCAGCACCGCCGCCCGCTTGAGCTTCCAGACGGCGTAATCCTGACACTGCGTGTCGGTCACGTAGCCGCTCTTGCTCTCTCTAAAAGTCTTTCGCCCGATGAGATTGGCGTTCGTCGGGCTTGTCGGGTCGAGATTTTGCACCCGTGCCGCCGGTTGGGAATAGTCCTCCAACTGTTCGCCGGTCACGATATAATCGTTGTACACAGCGGTATTCAGCGCGGAGTAAGTCATGCCTAACAGCGTCGTTTCCTCCGTAGAAAACTCCCAAATCAGTGCCTTTTCGGCATCTAGGATATCGTCCTGCGACGGGTCAACGCGCAGGCGACCCATTGCGTCATAGCCGACCCATGCGTTCAGCGTTTCGGCCAGTGCAAGAATGATATCCGCCTCCGTGCCGCTCTCGGAATCGACGGTGATGGTGTATGGTGTGTTGGTCAGCGCCACGCGGCCGCCATTTGGAAGCGTCTGCGTTTTCCCGTCGTAGTAGGACGTATAGACCGGATTCTGGTTGTCCACAGGGACTCCGTTGCCTCGATCGGCGGCGAGAATCGTCGTGATGGGCGCAAATACATTCGTTCCGACCGGAACCTGATGCGTCGCGTCAAGACCGCCGCGAAGAGTGCCGTCCAGATTCGCCCATTTATCCACAAGATTCAGGGAGATCGTGCTGCTGCCGGGCTTTATGGGCGTTTCCGGGTCTTTGATGACGAAAACGCCCTGTTGGATATAGAATTCCTCGCCGTCAGAGAGGATAAGCCCCTCGTCGAGCGCTACCTCCTGCCCGTACCAGAGCTTCCCGACCGAGTAGTCGTAAAGCCCGTCTGCGTTGGCAATCGTCACGGAGGCCGTGCGGCGCACCCCGTTTTGCAGATTTACCGAGAGCGTACCCTCTGCGATAAACGCTCGGCTTCTCCGGTTATGCGGAGAATTGTCCAGCGCAAAGGCCGTCGAGCCATCCGGAAGCAAAAACCGCAATCGGCACAGTTTCATAAACGGTCGCCGCAGCATCCGGAGATAATCTGTATATTTTTCAAATGCCGTCAGCTCCCGCGTCGCCAGAACAGTAAAAACCTTATCCGAACAGGCAAATTCCCCGTCATTGCAGTAAAACGGTACGCTGATATTCTTCTCGCCCATAGTGTGTCACTTCCTTGTCCGCTGCCATAATATTGTCTCCTGTTTCAGCTTGTGGATTAGGTCGTTAGGTCCGAAAGAGACCTCCATACTGGCTTCCCGTTTTGCATAGCAAGGACAGAACCATCCGGAATGCCGCGATAGTCTGGAACTTGCCAGTCCCACCGTTGATTCGGAATGGTGAGGTCGCCACGGTCTGCTTCATAACGAAGCAACATTTCCGGAGTGGCACCGGGCGCAGTGCATTGCCAAATTTCAAAGGTCGGTTCAATGTTAACCCTGCCGTATTTCCAGATTTGCACGACGCGTTGCGCCATGGCTGCACGGCCAAGAATGCGAACATAGTACCGCGTATCTGTTGTTTCGATGATATAATAACCTTCGCCGATATTATAATAGTCATCAGACCCGGCGACCGCCCATTCGGCGACCGAAGCAGCTCCGCTGGTCACGAAGTTGGCAGTAACATTAAGCGGTTCGCCAACTGTCAGCGCGTCAAGCGCTTCGGCTACATTGACCACTGTGTTGGGTATGCCGCCAGCGTCGCCGACACTTCCGGAATAGCCGATATCTTGGGAAGCAAGGGAGATATCCGCCGAAAGCGCCTTTCCGTTCACGGTTCTGCTTTTCGGCACGGCCCCGATGCCATCCGGGGTTTCTTTCAACGTCTCCAAACTCCAAACATTTTCGCTCGTTACTTTGAGCTGTGCCGTCTGGGTATAATTGCCGGAGGTCACGTAGGTAAGCCGGAAAACCGCCGCTGCCGCCGAAAGACTTTCGAGCCACAAAACTGCTGTCCCGAACGGGTAGGTTTGCAGGAAACAGGCAACGGGCTTCCCTTTGTTCACCGCCGCTGAAATTTCCGCATAGGTATTGCTCGACGTGACCGCGCCGGAGCTGCTTTGCGTGGCGCTTACCACAAAAACAGCTCCCATTTTGGACAGAGCGTCGAGTGCTGCGCGAACATCCGTGACCTTCGTTCCGTCCACTGTGCCGGAGTACGAAACATTATACGCCTCCGGTTTCGATGCCTTATTCGCGACGGACGCAACCTCATTGATTGCTGCGACAAGTGTGGATTTGTCCTGTGTGTTGAGCGCCGCCGCGTTGCCGACGGAAAGGATAATCTGCGCGACCTCTGCTGCTGTAAGATTGATATCTGCCATGCTCTGTAATTCCTCCTAAAATCAAATTCCGCGAGAATAGATGGTCAGGTTGTTGCTCATCTGGGCAAGGTCGTACAGGGTTATCCCGCGCGCCTGCTCCTCAGTAAAGCTCATTCCGGCAATCTGATAAATATTGCCGTTCATTTGCTGTCCGATGGAGTTGGTTGTCGTTGCGTTCGTCATGGCATTCCCTGCACCCGCTGCCCGGACGACCCCCTCGGCGCTGAACGCGGAACTCAGCGTCTGCGCGTTCGGGTCATAGGTAAGGAGCTTCGAGATAACGTCCTCGTAGCCGCTCTTGTCTCCGTCGTATTCGGAAAGCTTCTCCTGCGCGTCTTTGACCGAATCCTTCGCCTTGGAAACGTCGGAAGCATTCGCGACCCATTCCCATTGCCCGGTTTTCGAGTTAAAAACGCGGATGTTCCGCTCGTTCTGCGCGTTGGCAAGCGCCGCCTGCGCCTCCTGTACGGCGAGAATCCGCTCTTCTAGCTTGAGCTGCTCCTCCTTGGAGTCATTCACGCCATCCTGCGAGGTTTCCAGCAGCTTATTGATGGCGTTCTGAATGCTCCACCACTCGGTGGACAGCTTCAGAATGTCAGTCTGGTCGCTGCCGATGGAGCGCATATAGTCGGCCTGTGCGGCCAGCGCCTCTTGGATTTCCCGCTGCTTGGCGATTTGCTCGTCCACCGGGTCGCCGCGCTCCTGCATCAGCGCCAGCTCCTGCTTTCTCAGCGAAACCCGGTCTTGCAGCGCCTTGAGCGTCGGGTCGGCAGACGAACCGCCGCCGCCACCGCCGCTGCCTCCACCGCCGCCACCGGAAGGGATGTTGTTCAGCAGGTCGAGCATCGCTTGAGCGTCAGATATTTCACGGAGTTTCGACGCGGCCTCGCTTGTAAGCCCACCAATGCCCGTGAGAGCCCCAACTGTACCTGCGGCGGCATTAGATGCCTGTGCCGATGCAAGTAGTGCTAACGCCGCTCTGCGCGCACTCGTTTCTACGATTCCGAGTTGCCCGCAAAGGCGACTAAAATCAGCGTTAGCGCTAGCTATTTGCATCTGCAACTGGCTGCGAGCGAATTCCAGCGCCGCACTATCGGCGTTTTGGAGCGCAGTTGTCAGAGCGTCAGCCGCTCCTTCTTCGCCGCGAATCGCCGATTCTGCCTTTCTGATCAGCTCAGTAGCCGCCGCATAACGCTCTGCGGTAGCTTTGGTAAGGATGTTATTCCGGTCTTGGGCAGTGTTGACCTTATCGATTGCGGGGCCGAGGGCTTCCATCATTGCCCTGATATTGTCGCCCTCGTCGCCCATTTTGGCGAGTTCTGCCTCTGCCGCCTCGCTGCTCATGCTGAGAAGTTCAAGCGCCTTAACAACGCCTGCATCATTTTCCCCGCCGAGCGATTCGATCAGCGCGTCAAGCGCTTCGGTCGCCTCGTCCACGGCATCTTTCGCCTGCGAGGAAGCGATTTGCTGCAACGCGCCGTTATTTTCCAGCATTGCCGCCGCCGACTCTTTCAGCGCACCCGTTTCATCAAATAGTGTATCAACAAACCGCTTGCCGCTCTCGCTGGAAGCAGCAGAGGCATTAGCTATTCCCTCGATTGCTTCTGCCTGCGCGGCATATTCCGGGTAAAGCGCCTGAAGGGTGGAGATGTAGTTCTCTCGATACTCGGAAGAAAGCGCCTCGTTATTAGAAACGGTTTCGAGTTTTCTGTTGTATTCTTCCGCGCTGGTGATTGCGGTTTGATATGCGGCCTGTATGCCATAAAGCGACTGCTCTGAAGCTACAGACTCTCTGTAAGTTGTTACCGTTGGTTCCAGAGAGGAAATGGCCTCGGTTACGTCCTTGACAGCCGATTGATTCCAGATAGACGGGTCGAAATTTGCCTTTTCCGCAATTTCATCGTTGAGCTGTACGAGCCAGTCATAGTAATCAAGAACGTCCTGTGCACTTGCGCCGCCGCGAAGGCTGGCCCGGCCATATTCGGAGCCGACAAACCGACTATCGACCCCGAGACCTGACGTGATGCCCAAGTGACCAAGAGCAAGAATATCGACTTCGCTATCGCCTCGCCGGAAGTAACCAGCCTCGTTTTCCAAGGCAGCGATAGCTTTATTTTTGGAGTCACGAGCATTTTTCAGGCCCGTTTCTATGTTGCTGCGGATTGCTTCTTCGGCATAGTCGGAAAGGGAGCCTTTCGCGGTATCGGCAGAAATACCGACCTCTTTGAGCGCCGCCGAAAGCTCCTTCGCAGCCGCTGTAGCAACGTCGCCGCTTGATTTGGATTTCTCATAAGCGCCGTAGAGTTCGATGAGTTTTTCTGCTGTATTTGCGCTTTCTTCTGCATTTTCGCGGGTCGCATCGGCAGAATCCCGCAATTTCTCGGTGGTTTCTGCTGCCTCCTGTTTTAGATCAGAGTAGATCATGATTGCGCCCATGAGGACGGCCACAGTCGCCGCAACTGCGATATTCAGTTTTAGTTGCGCGGCAGCCGCTGCTTCTCCGGTCGCAGCAAGCATCTCCTCGTTCATTTGCAGAAGAGTAATTGCTTTGTTCAGCTTCCCGAGCCACTCAGATGCTTTTTCAACGATACTGGGCAGCTTTTTCATAACCGAAACAAAGAGCACCGTTCTTAAAATAAGCGTGGTAAGGTCGCCATCGAGTAGTTTTATTACTTTCTCTAGGGTCTGGATTCCCTTGACCAGCGTATCACTGCTGACCACATGGGAAACCAGCTGCGTCCATGCGTTCTTGAGCCGGTTGAGGCTTGCCTCCCAGCTCTTGCTCATGGTGTCAACTTCCTTGTCGGCGCTGCCGGTCGCGGTCTGCACCTGTGCAAGCATTTCCTCATACATATCGTAGTTGGAAATTAGGGCGTTTAACTGGTTCGTGCGCAGCTTGCCGCCGAGCGCCATAACGATTTGCATCAGGTCTGCTTCTTCCAGCAGATTGTCCTTCTGCGCCTCGGAAAGCGCCTTGATTGCCTCCATCGGGTCGATGAGCTCTCCGGCGTTGTGCGCCGCAATCAGCGATTCGTCGGCATATTTTGAGATAACGCCCCAAAGGGTGTTCACGCTGTCCGCCGTGACCTTCGTGGTTTCGTCAATTTCCGCGCCGACGTCGCCGAGAATATTCAAAAACAGAGAGCGCAGCGCATAGGAGGCCTTTTCGCCGCTCTCCTGCGTGACCGCCGTGACCGTGCCGAGCGCCGCCAGCAGCTCATCAATGGAAACCTTCGCCATCGAGGCCGTGGAGGCGACGTTCGGGAAGCCTGCCGCCATCTTCTCAATCGAGGTGGCGTAATTGTTTTCAATCACGTTGGCCTTGTCGAGGACGGTCGCCAGCTCATCCACGTTTCCGCCGAATTTGTACGCCGCGTCCGCAGAAAGCAGGAATTTCGACGCAACATCAGCCGTCACGTCGCCGACTAACTGCGTTTTCGTCGCCAGCTCTGCCAGCTCCTCATAGTTGGAGTAACCGGCCTTTGCAAAGTCTGCCGCAGCGGCAAGGTATTCATTTGCCGCCACGCCGTACTTCGATGCGGTGGAATATGCGCGTTCGGAAAGCGTGTCCATCGCCGCATCCGTCGCGTCCGTGACCTTCTGAATGTTGATAATCTGCGTGTCAACATCCTTCATGGTCTCAAATGCGTCCGAAATCCCGCTTTTTACCGCAGAGATCGCCGCAAATTGGAGATAGGTTGACAACAGCGTACTGAAGCCGAGGCTTGCCCGGTTTGCCGCGGCCTCGCCCTTAGCAACTGCCGTATTCGTCTTTTCTTGCTGAATTTCAAGGTTCTTCGCCGCAGTGGCGGTCTTTTCCTGCTGCGTGGCAAGCCGCGCCTGCTCTGTCGCAGTTGCCGCGTGCTGCTTTGCGAGGTTTGCCTCCGCCGTCCTTGCCCGGTTTGCAGAAGCCTCGGTCGAAAGCCGCTGCTTTTCCAGCGCATTTTCCGCCTTCGTGACCTGAACCTGCGCCTCAACGAGCTTTGTGCAGGCTTTGATAAGCGCGGTCGTATCCTTGGTCGCCTTGTCCAGTCCGGTGGCGTTGATTTTCAGCGAGATCGGCGTATTTTTGAGCGCATTGACCCGGTTCTCCAGCTGCGTCAGCTGCGCATCAACGACTTGGACTGTTAATTTTACACTTTCCATAGACATACCTACCTATCATTTGACGTAGGAAACAAAAAAGACCCGAAAAACGGATATTCTCCGTTTTCCGAGCCTCTTTGCTCCTTGCAGTCACCAGCCTGTGACCGCGCTGCAATATTCTTTTTGTGTTTTCCCTTATTCTTCGTGCTTTGTGCCGATTTCCTCGTCGATTTTCTCGGTCAGCCACATTGTTTTGGTCTTTCCATCGGCCTTCAGCTTCTTCGTGAGCGCCTCCAGCTTATCTCGCGGCATCGGAACGCTGAATTGCCCGATTGCCTCCCGTCGTTTCCGATAATAATCTGCGCGACTTTTCCGCTCCATACTGCTACCTCCTAGCTTTCTGGAATCAGTATACAGCATTGCTAGCAACTAAGTCAAGAAAGATATCGAAAAAAGTATCAATTAAAATCCGTTTCGCCGCAGCCCGGCCATGAGCGCCTCCGAAAATTCGCCGCTTGCGGCAAAGCGGTGCTCCGCCTCTGCAACAAACGGTCGCGGACCGGCACCGCCCATTAAAACGCCCTTTTCCACCGCCTCTGTCAGCGGAATCCCTGCCGTACTCTCATCGTCCCCGTCGTGCCATGGCGGATTATCGACGATTTCCAGCTCCAAATCAGCAGGATTGTAGCGCGTCTCCATCACGTTCTCCGTCGTGTCCAGCAAGCCGCCGTCGTCATACCATCGGTCGCGAAACGCCGGTTCATACGCGTCATAGACCAATTCCTGCGCGGTGTCCGCAAGCCGCTGCTTCGCCGCCTCCGCAACATCCGTCTGCATCGCGTCGTCGATTGCGGCGTTGAGGCGAGTGCGGAACAGGAGAATGTCCTCATGTAAGCCCATATTTTCCCCTCCACGCGGTTTTTATGCGCCAGCCCAAAGGATAGCCCTTTCAGGTTCGCGTACGCCCACGACCCCAAAAACGAGGTCGTGGGCTTTGTTTTGGGGATATCAGGCGGTAACGGTAACGTTCACCGCGAGAGTGAAAGTCGTGCCGCCGTCCGTGTAAGTGCCGGTCAGCTCTCCGTCGCCGGTAGCGCTGGCCGTGGCGGTCAGAACGCCGGAATTGTCCACCGTAACGCCGGTGGGCGCGGTCGTCAGCTCGTAGCTCATGAAGGCAGGGTCGGGGGTCATGAGGGAGCCGTCTGCCATCGCCAGCAGGAAGTTGGCCTTCTCCTTGCCGCCCTTGGGAACGGAAACAACGCCGCCGATGAGAACAAGCCCATCGATGTTAGCAGAAGCGTCGTCCTCGACCCAAACATAGTACGCCACGCTCGAGCCGGTGCCGCCGCAGTCCTCGCAGGAATCGGTAACAACCGCTTCCTCGGGAGTAAGGGCGCGGCCGACAAGGTGGGTGGTGTCGTGCGCGGTCTGGGAGCCGTCAATGCCGCCGTTTGCGCCGCCGAACTTCAGCAGCGGAATGATGACATACAGCCAACCGGCGCGGGTGCCGCTGTTGTTTGCCGCGTTGACGTTGCGATAACCGGCAATCTGCGCAGTGAAATACTCGACGCGCGGGTTGAACTGGCTCGGAAGCGCTGCCATCTGGGCGCGTGCCGTGCTGATGTAGTAGAACACCTTGTAGCTCTTGCCGCTGACTGCGGTGAAGCCGGAGATGGTGCCGTCCGTCGGGCTGATCTGATACGCGGCTCCGGTCGTAGCGACGGGAGCGGCTGCGCCGACCTCCTGAACGTAGCACTCAATGGCGGTACGGGCAATACCGGCGACAGGGGTACCCTTGGTGATGTCCGCCTTGAGCGTGTTTCCGGTAGCGGTTGCAGTCGTGCAGGTCAGCACCGGAGCGCCGAAGGAAAGCTTCGCGCCGACGTTCGCGGATTTCGCCCACAGGGAGAACGCGTCGGAAGCAAAGTCAACGGAAACGTCGCAGTCGGTCGGGATGATGGTCGCAATGCCGTTACCGAGGCCGGAGCGGATGATGTTTTCGTTGTTGGAGGTGGTCACGCTGGCGGTGGAGAACTTGTCGGAATAGTAGTCCACATTGCCGGTCTTGGGGTCGAGGCACATTGCTTTACAAGTGCCCTGAAGATAAATGTTCTGGTCAGTAAAGGAAGGAAGTCCCATATAATTCAACTCCTTAATCTTGTGATGTGGTCGGAAGCGGCGGCGCAAAACCGCCGCTCTGCGTTTGTACAGCCTGTCCCTTGGTGAATTCGCCCATAGCGATGAGCCCAAGGTCATTGCTCTTGCGGTCAAACCAAGGATTCGGTGTCGGGTTTCCGCCCTTCCACTTTGTCCCCTGTAATTCCGCTGTGGTGTAGATCATGTAGTCCATTGCGCGTTTGATTGCAGCCGCGCGGCGCTCAAACTTCAGGATTGGCCAGCGGTAAATCTCCGCCTCCTCCGTGCTTGACAGGGCGGCAACGGAAGAAACGAAAATTTCGATGCGGGCATCCAGAGCCGGAGCGTTGTTCGACTGCATGTCGCGCTTGGACTGCACAAGGTCGGGGTTTGCCTCGTCCGCTTCGAGCTCCAAGCCGTTTTGCGCGGCAATGATTGCGCGAAATTTCTGGAACTTGGCGGGTGTGATTTCGGCGTAAGACCCATCCGCAAGCGGAATCCGCAGACATTTGAGCGTTTTCCTGCCGTCGGGGGAGAGTACAATGTGAATCTGCTGCACCCGCTCGTTGATGTCCTTGCCCTGTGCAAGCCTAAAAGCCAGCGCAATGGACAAAAGCGAACAGAAAAACAAATTGGTCGTCGGCTCTCCGCGTGCTGCAAGCGCGCTGTCCACCTCGTAATACGCTTGCAAAATCGGCATCGACATCAGTCTTACGTCCTTAAATTGCTGCTGCATAAACTCGATTGCCTGCCGCGCCACGGTAAACTCCTCATATTCCTCCATTGTGATGGGGAAGAGCGTGGCGTTTTCAAAGGGAATCGGCTCATACCTAGCGATTGCTCGCTGAATATTCCATGGAAGTTTGTCCAATCTAACTCTCCTTCCGATGAACCAAAAATTGTTTGTAAAACAACGAAAAGAGACCCATTAACACAGTCTCCTGTGTCAATGAGCCTCCTTGCTCTTTGCAGCCGCCCCTTTGCGGCCGCAGCTCTTGGCGGAACGCTCCGTCACCGGCAAGCCGAGACGGTGCCTTCGCTTTTGCTTTCCATCCAGTCGATGGACATTTTCACGACGCGGTACAGGTGCGACCCGTCGTCACGATAGGGCTGTGACCCCGCGTCAATGTGCATCCTGCGGTCAAAATTGACCACGCCGACACCGGTAATGTTCACCCCGTGCAGTGCCGCCAGCAGTGCGCATTCCATTGCGTAAAGCTTGGAATAGGCGGTCGTTTTTGTCGCTGCGTCCATCCCGTAGAAGGTGCAAAGCTCAAAAATCAGCCCGATCGAAGCCTGAAAAGGGGAGTAGGGAATCACGCGCCCCACATAGCACTTCATCAGCGTCCTTGCCGTCAGCTCTGCTTGCTGCCAGTATTGCTGTGCAAACAGGCGGTAGCCCTTCGGATGCTTGGCCTTCTGCTCGTCGGTGTTCAAAACCGGCTCGTTCGCGTCAAATAAGATCGACCGCTTTTCCGCGCCGGTCGGGAGCGGCTGTGCCAAGGGATTCGCTCCGTCGTGGTAAAGATATTTCATCAGCCGGACGCGCGGTCTTGCGTTGTCGTCCACGGGAACATAGCCGTGGGCATCCTCCATATCCATCAGATAGGAAAGAATCTGATATGGAATCAATTCCGCGCCGTCAAAGCTGTTATAGCCCTCGTTTACCTTTTCGTAGGGGTAGTAGGGACTGGAAAAATCAGTCATTGGCGTTCCGTCCCTTCGATGCCGAGCGTCCGTCGTAGCCCTTCAGGTCGCTTTCGAGCTTTTTCACGCTCTCGGCAAGCTCCTGCACGCGCTCCGGCGTAACTCCGGCCTTAATAGAAGCCATGATTCTGGTGATGGGGTCGTTCATTGCCGCCAGCATCCCGCTGATCTCCGCGCTGAACTGCCGCCCCAAGGACCAGTAGTCGCCCAGCAGATCGTAGCAGCGGTTGCGTAGCTCGGAATCGCCCTTCGTCCGCTGAATCTGGCTCTCGATGTGCAGCGCCGCCCACTTGTCATACTCTGCGTCGCTCATCAGCCACGGGTCAGCCTCTGCGCTGGCAGCCTCGACCGGAACGCCGAGATAGAGCCGCAGCAGCGCCGCCAGCAGATACCGCTCCTTCATCGCCGCGTTTTCCTTGTAAACGTCCGGCAGCGGCACAATTCCGTCTGCGGTGATTTGCAGCTTGTCAAAGCACCGGCCCGCGCACTGCGCAATAAACGCCGCCTTTTCCTTGTGCGGCACATAGTCGCGCGCTCCCTTGAGCGCCTGAATAATATCGAACATTTGTTCCATACGTTTTCCTCCTCTTAAGCTCTGGTATGGTCTCGATCTATTATATCTGGTCGAACGGGGCAATCTCTCGACATTTCTGTGTTCTCCCAGCGGTTTGTAATGCGGCACAGATATTGATGTGCGCAGTAGGGAAACGGCTTGTTAGCCTCAACTAACAACTTACAGTATAGGCTTGCGCTTCCCGGCCTTCTCGTCGCGTAGGGGCAGGTATACTTCATCTCGCGCCGCCTCCTCAAAGCCCGAGCAGAGCAATTTCCGCGCTCACGCTCTTGCCGTTGCACCTTGCCGTCACAGTCAGCGGAGTAACGCTGCCCGCCCAGCATCGGAGCGTCGCCGTGTTTCCTGTGACTTCGGCGCTGTAGGAGGCTTTATTTGCGCCTGTAAACGCCCATTGCACCGCCGTGTCCGTTTCCGCTCCGTTCTCAAAATACGCTGCCCTGAGCGCAACAGGCACGCCGTATGCGTCCATAGAAGCGGGCGGCACGGCGTCAAATGCCACAAACGGCTCCTGCGCCTCGCTCACGGTAACGCGGAACACGGTCTTGACCTCCGGATTCTGCGCAAGGGAAACCAGAATTTCCGTCGCTCCCGCAGCCACCGCCTTAAGATTCCCGTCTCGGTCAACCGCCACAATGTCCCGGTCGGTGCTTTCAAACCGGTAGTCGATGGGATGCTCCCGCGTGCTCTCTACGGTCTCGCCGTTTCTCCGCGAGCTGACCGCCAGCTTGGCCGCGCCGCCGACGTAGAGCTGTGTCGCGCCGCTCACATCGAGCGTCCAAGAGAAGGTTTTCCCTCCGGCGACGCGCCGCGCCATATCATCGATGTCGTGATTCGGTTCTCCCACGCGTACCGAGAAGCGCAGCAGCCGCACCGACGAATCGTCCTCCGTGAATTCCGTTTCAAAGTCGCTGAAGCCGCTCACGCTGTAGACTCTCGACCCCAGAATCAGCCGCGTGTTGTCGTTGATTTGCGCCGTGTATTCGTTATACTGGCAAACCACATTGAAATAGCCGGACGGCACAACAACCGCCTGCTGCGAATCCGGCGCGTTGGCGTTGGCGTGCGTCGCCTCCACGCAAATCGGCTCGCGGTGGAGCTTGCCGTAGTAGTCCAGAAAATTCCAAGTCGCGTTGCACCGGCGAAGGATACCGCTGGCGCTCACACTGGATATATTGTCGGGGTTATACGCCAGCCACCAGCTGCCCTCAACGAAAAATTTCGTCCCCTGCCGGATGTAGTCGTATTCGGGGTTTGCCAGCAGAACCTCCTTGAAATCGTCAAAGGCGCGCTGGATGGCGGCGGACGGACGAACCACATTGGCCATCCGCAGCTGCACGGTGATTTCCCGCAGCGGGTCGTTCGGGTCAAGCCCTACCGTCTTTGCCGTGAAAAAATCCGAGGCATACTGCGCCCGCTCCTCCACAAAGGCGCGTGTCGCGTCCGAAAAATACGGATGTGCGCGGTCCTTGTACTCTGCGGGCTGGTTTCTCGAAGAAAAGCCGAGAATGCCGCCACCAGTCAGCAGCCCGTTTTTGATATTGTCCTGCAAACTCATAGCGACATCCCGTCCTTCTTGTTGTTTTTTTACTTGCCCTTGCAGCAGCTCGTCTGATCGGTGTAGCGCTTATTGATGATCGCCATCCGAATCATGTCCTCGGTCAAATTCAGGTTGCCGTTCTCGTCGCCACGCAGCACGTTTGCGTCCACCAGCTCCTGAATATCCGGCTGCGCCCACGCGGGCATCTCTTCGACCTTCTGATAGCGTACCATGTTTTCTTCCTCCATTTTCTCCGCGACATCCGCGCGGAATTTGTCCATTGTGTAGCCTGAGTTGAGCGCGTCCCACAGATGTTCCGGGTCGCCGTGGTTGCTGCCGAGGCCTCTTGCGTGGCACTCCTTGTGCGACAGAATCACGCCGTCCTCCAGCGGATTCCAGCCGTTTTCGGCGCAGAGCTGCGCAAACAGCTCCACCGCCACACCATAGGTCGCCTTGACAAACGCGGTCGCCTTGGCGTAGTCGTTGATGTGTACCTTGTAGCCGTTCTTCGCGTCGTACCAGATGCAATCCGGCTCCGTCATTTCAACGCCGATATGCGTGTTGTTTGCGCTGCCGCCGACGTGCCATGCCCGGTAGTTCCACGGCATCGTCTGTACCACCAGCCCGTCCGCCTGCAAAATGGCTTGGACGGATGCCTCTGCGTTGGAGCGGTTGAAGTTGTTGGCAATCAGCTGCGCCGACGGCTGCTGTACGCCGATGCTGTGCAGAACTGCACCCTTTGCCCCGTACTTTTGGAAATCGGTATACCGATAATCCTGCTGTACCTCGTTGGCATAGTAGCTCGGATTCTTGGTGATAAATTGCTGGACGATCTTCATTGCGTCAGCCTCCCAATTTCTTGTTGTACTGCGCCGTGGAGATGCCCAGAATCACGCCCAAGAACGTGTCAACGGCGGTGATTGTGCCGACCACTTGCTCGGCATAGGGGAAGCCCCAAATTCCCGCCAGCGCGAAATACAGCGTTCCCAGCGCAGGCAGGAAAATCATGGCAATGTACTTCAGAATTTTGTACAGTTTGTCGTTCATCATCGTGGTTATCATCCTTTCCGGCTTTCGCCCGTAATTTATCCCTCCACAGCAGCCTTTGCGGTGCTGCAAAGTGTGCATTGCGTGGGAGTGTTCTCAACGCCGCACAGGCATTTCCCGCACACCCACTGTCCGTTGTGTCGGAACAGGAGCTTTTTCTCGTTGACCGGCCGTTTGCAGGCCATGCAGCGGATTAGATGCTCCTGCTCGTCGTAGAGGACCGTCCCGAATTGATATTCCTTCTTCATTTTTCTGCTCCCTTCGCCCGGCTCACGACGTGATTTCCCACGTTTTGACCTCGGCGTAGATTTTGTCAACGAACGAGTTGCCGCGCAGCTTGTTGTATGCTTCGTAAAGGTATACGAAGTTTTCATACTCATACTGCCGTATCTGCTGGGCATCCTTGTGCTTGTAGTAGATTCGCAGCATCTCGCTTCGCAGCAGGCATTTCGTCCCCCTTATGACCTTGCCGATGCTCACGGCGCAGGCGGTAATGGTTCCGATAAGAGCGACCAACTCGCCGATAAGGGTTAAGATTTCTTGAGCGTCCAAGCGCAACGCCTCCTGCAAACAGTTTTTTTAGCGGAGCTGACTTCTCAGCTCCATGGGAAGGCGCGACTTAGTATGCCACGCCGTAACGGTCAAGCAATGTCTTGACTTCCTCTCGCTTGACAATCTGTTTCTGCTGTCCCTTATTGATGTTGTCATATAAAAGCTGCAACGCAACTCGTGTCGCGTCCTTGACCGCCGCAGTTTTTTCCTTCAGTTCTTTCTTCTTCACTCTGTCACCCCCAGCTCCGCGAGCGCGGCAAGGTAGTCCGGCTCCGTCGCCTCATCGCTTGTTTCTTCCTCAATCGGCGTTTCCGTCGCCTCATAGGTATACCGGCACGGGAGGACATCCACTGCCTCACTGTAGAGAATGCCGGTTTCGACCTGACGAAGATAGTGCGTAGCCTCCCCGCTGGTTTCACTGTCGGATGCCCAGTGCCGCACAAGGCGGTCGTCGAGCTGTTGCTCATGTAAGTAGATCATTCGTTATACCCCCACAATATGGCTCGCGTATGTCGCCCAGTTGGTCGCTGCCTTCCATTCGTCCACAAGCGCCGCCGGAACGCGGATTTCGCAGTCGGCAGGGATGCCGTTAAAGGCGTTTTTGTTGCTCAGCGTCGGCACTGCCGTGCAGGCGGTAAAGTCGTAGAAAGCCATGCCGTAGCAGTTGTAGAACGCGTCGGCGTTGATGCTGGTAACACCGCTCGGTAGTGTTATCTGAGCAAGACCGTAGCAGTATTGGAACACGTAGTTTCCGATACTGGTAACGCCGCTCGGTAGCGTCATCTGAGCAAGACTGGCGCAGGATTGGAACGCGTTGTTGCCGATACTGGTAACGCCGCTCGGTAGCGTTATCTGAGCAAGATCGTAGACATTTTGGAACGCGTAGGCGTTGATGCTGGTAACACCGCTCGGTAGCGTTATCTGAGCAAGACCGTAGCAGTTGTTGAGTGTGCGGGTGCCGATGCTGGTAACACCGCTCGGTAGCGTTATCTGAGCAAGACTGTAGCAGTATTGGAACGCGCAGTCGCCGATACTGGTAACGCCGCTCGGTAGCGTTATCTGAGCAAGACTGGCGCAGTATTGGAACGCGTAGTCGCGGATGCTGGTAACACCGCTCCCAAGAAAAACGCGCTGAATTGCATTCAGATAGGCTTTGTTCCTATTATCAGAGCTGCTACTATAACAAAGTAGTTTCCCTCCTCCGTAGGCCCCATCAAAACCCAACGTACCATTCACTGTCAGCGTAATCACATAATCCCCCGGCGCAGCGTAATTGTGCGTCGGTGTCCATTTGACAGTGGTAACACTTGTTCCGGTCAGCGTGTTCGGCGTGGTGCCGTCGCCCCAGTCCACCGTCACTGTTCCTTTCGGGCAGATGCCCAGCATCGGGCTTTTGCGGCCCTCTTGGAGCGTGATGTAGATTCTCGTCTTTCCGTCCGAGGTGATGTACATCGCGCCGACGTTCATCTTGGCGTTTTCCGCCTTCAGGTCTGCCAGCGTCCAGTTCCAGCCTTGGCACGTCAGCCCGTCGTGGGTGGGGTAGTCCGGCAGCGCGGTTTTTCCCGCCAGCTCCGCCAGCGACCACGCCGCAACGCAGGTGCCGTCGTAGTCGTAGAAATTGATGTCCTTCGGGGAGACCGCCGTCGTGCCGCCGCCCGTCGGAACATTCACCGTCAAATTCGCCTTTTCCATCACGTCATACGGCGCGTCCGGCGTAATTTCGGTCGTGCCGTTCGAGGTAATGGTCACATCCTTCGATGGCTGGACGGCGAGGTTCGCGGGTTGCTTTACGCCTACAAATTGCAGCCATTGGAGGAGTTCGCCAGTAGGGGCTTCATCGAATACCAATTTGCGGTATTGCGGCGATACCCAAGCGTCATCATGGAAAACGTCAGTCCCGTCGTTGCCGTCAATGTCGTTCCAATAAGATATAACACCAGTAGCAGAAAGTCCCCAAAATTCTGTGCCAGATGATGTGAACTTGGCTGCCCCAGAAAAAGAAGGCGAAAAACTTTGGTCTTCGTTTAGCACCCACGTTTCGCTGGTGGAGCCGCCGCCGCCGCTTTCCAGCGTTCCGGTAATCTGCACTCCGCTTGCGTCATGGGCGGTGACGCCCTTTTTGAGCGTCGCCGCCGTAACGGTATCAGCGGTCAAATCAAGAATCGTCTGGTTATTGACAATAACTTTATTCGCTGCCATTTTTGCTTTCCTTTCTGTTCCGAGGAGGGGCTCAGCCGATGGTGACGGTCTGACCTCCCTGCGCGTTGTCAACGTAAGCCACGGGGATTGCGCTGACTGTGACCTGAGACAGGCAGTTGTATCCCTCGTCGGGAAGAACCTCCTGCGCCGTGAAGGTCGGGGTAACGGTTTTCGCCTGCGGCTTCATGTCCTCAGAGCCGCTCATCGCACCTTCGACACCGAGGATGGTCACGCCCTCGCGGATGTTCGCGGCAATGATCTTCGCCTGCTCGGTCGGGTCGATCTGCGCCTTGCCCGAGCCGTCGTGGTAGCCCATGGGGATGGTAACGGGCGTGTCGGCCTTAGTGATGTTCAGGGTCTTTGCGCCGTTGTTGGGCATCGTGCCGGTGATTTTCTGGCCGGACACATAAGCGGTCTTGCCGAGCAGGATTTCCGCAGCACCGGCAGTAGCATCGCTGGTGTCCGCGTCAAAGGTGCTGGTGCCGGTGATAAGGGCGCCGGTTTTGTCGTGAGCGGTGAAGCCCTTGAGTAACTTGTCAGCGACTACGGTATCGGCAGTTAAGTCGATGAGTGTGGTACCGTTGGCAAGCACGACCTTGTTTACGTACAGGTTAGCCATTTGTGATTCCTCCAATAAAAATAGTTTGCCCTCCGCTGGTATTGCTGGTACGCGAAACCGCGATGGGATTTACCGTAACGTCCTGCGTCAGGAGTTTTCCGTCTGTCGGCAGAACGGAAGGGTCATCAAAGATGGGCGATACCGCGTAGGGCCCTTCATAAACACCGGGGCCGTCGATGAGGTCAATCTTTCCGTCCACTACGCCGAGAAATTTCCCGTTGTCCTCCTCGGTAACGGTCGGGAGCTGATTTTCTGCATAGAGTTTCTCATCTTCCCCGATTCTTACGGGAACGGTATCTTGCTCGGTCGCAGGGTCAGCCTTTACGCCGCCCAGCTTGTCGCTCGTTGCCGGAGGAAGCACATAACTCGATGGCAGCCCACCGTCAAGCGTCTGGATTTCCACCGCGATTTGCTCCGGCTTTGGCTCGATTTGCGCCGGAATCGGCTGCGCGTCTGCCGTTTCGGGCGTGGTCAGTTGTGTTTCGCCGAATGGCGTTCGGAAGATCGTGCCGTCAACGAAGATGCATTGCCGTTTCGAGGAAAACGTCTCTCCGCTGGCCATTTGAATCTGCGCCTGATAGTAGGTTTCTCCCTGCGGCAGCGCATAGCTCTGCGCCTGTGTCACCGGGAAAAGCCAGTACCCGCCGCTGTAGCGGAGCCGTCCGCCCGGCCAGCTTGCCGTCAGGTTGCCAAGCCCCAGCCGAACGCTGGCGACGTTTTCGTTTGTGATGGTTGTTTTCCCGCTTTTTATAAGGAATGGGATGGAGTAAGCCGCGCCCTTCAGAAAAACCTCTGCCATTTCAGCACCTCCTAAATCAGTGTGACGCGCGGGGGCGCTTTCGGCATCGTGGCGACGTATGCGCAGTTTTGCTCATACTTCCGAAGCTCGTCCTCGAAGATTGCCCTGCTTTCACTGCGGCTTTTGGATGATTTATCCGTGTAATTCGCCTCGTTCACGGTTTCAAAGCTTGCGTCGTGGATTTTCGGCGTTCTGTTCAGCCAGTCTCGGTCAAAATGCTCGTCCCACACCACCGCCACGGCCAGCGCCAGCAGCCGCTTTTGCGTAAAGGTCAGGTCTTGGAACTGCCCGTCCGTGTAAAAGTCGATGCTGTAGACCACGCCGCTTGCGTCCTGCGGCGGGAACGTGATTTTCCCGCTCCCCGCGTCATAGGTCACGTTCGGATAGGCAATCGCGCCGGTCCCGTCCGGCAGGAGCATCGACACGCTCATCAGCTCAAAGCCTACCAAACTGGTGGGTATTTCAATCTTCTCGCCGGTGGTGTCGTTTTCCGATACTCTCCATTCCATCGAGGCGTATTTCGGCTCCACCAGTCCGTTTTGTATGTGCTGTAGCAGCTCCGGGGGACGGCAGAGCAAAGGAAGCGCCATCGTGACATAGGCGGATTTCGCTCGGTAGAACTCTGCCGCATTGGTCGCAAGCTGCTTTCTCCACCGAATATCGTTGATAACCGTGAGCGCTGCGGTGAGAATGTCGCTCCAACTTGTCGTCACGTTGGTCACTTCCTTTGAAATAGTCTTATTTTTTATGGGGGAATCGCGTAGCGTTGCTTACTTCTTCACGAGTTCCTTTGCAAAATCCTCAATGACCGGCTGCAAAAGGCCGCCGTCAACAATGTGGGTCGTCAGCGCATTTACTGCCTTCACGCGGTCAAGAGAGAGCCGGTTGTCATGGTCTACCCGCGCCTGTGTGATTCTGCGGCACACAAACCGCTTGTGTTCGTCGCAAAGGTGGGACACAATGTCGCACAGCTGTGCGGTGTCATAGTCCAGCATGTGGTCAAATACGCGCTCAGACAGCACCTCGCCGTCCTTGTAGTCGCAGTTCCAGCGGATTCTCTCGTCCTTCGTCAGCCCGTCCACCACCAGAATATGGCGCTTATCGATGAGGAGCCGTGCCAGCGGCGACATGAACTTGCCGCCAAACTCCTTCTTCGGGATTTCCAGATACGAATTCGGACGCATCGCGCCGTAGCCCGGAAGCTCCAACTGGTTCTCCTTGGAAACCTCTGCGATAAACAGCACGGTCACGACGCTCTCGCCGGCCGTCTGCGCAGGGATTGGCGCGGGAGCATAATTCGCGATAGCCTGCTGCACTGCCGCTGCGATCATCGCGTCAAGCTCGGCCTTCGTGTAGGTCTTTTCTGCTGCGGGAGCCGCCGTTTCAGCGGTTTCCTTCGGCGCAGCCGTAGTTTTCTTCGTGTAGGTTCGCTTCGTTGCCTCTGCCATAGGTTTTTACCTCCTCAACTATGGTGAAAATTTGGTTTTTTAAGTGCCGCTCGACGGAGTCGAACCGTCGTGCCTTTCTGTACTTGCCGAAAGGAGACCATCCCAGAGCGGCGGATAGGGGAGGGCGGTTTCCCGCCCTCCGAAAAAGGCTTTGGTTAGATAACGTTCTGGATAACGGCGACCTTGGAGGCAAACACCGGCTTGAAATCCATGAGCGTGCTCATGTTGATGCTGATCTCGAAGTCCGCAGTCTCGGACGGGGTGTACTCCATCGCGACCGGCCAGCCCTCGGCAATCGCGCCGTAAATGGGAGCCATCGCGTCGCCGACGCGCGCGGTAATGAACAGGTGCTTGTCGAGGTCGATCATCGTGCCGGTGGTGTTCACCGTGCCGGGAACCATGGCGGGCATGATCTCGAACAGCGGAACACGGCCAACCATGCTCACGAAGCCGTTGCGCATCCATTCCTCGCCGAGCTGATAGGTCAGCGCAGCGTCGGAGGGGGTGCCGGAGGGCAGCACCTTCTGGAGGCTTGCGTAGTTGCCGAACGCCATCAGCTGCTCGCGGCGAACGCCGTTGGCAACCGCAGCGGCAGTGGTCGCGGACGCCCAGTTGGCGGAGGTGTAGGAGTCGAAGGTCAGGTAGGAGGGGACGTACATGGTGTTAGTCGCCGCGTTCAGCAGCGCCTTGGTGTAAAGCGCCGTGATCTTGCTCCACAGGCCGCGAATGATAGCGGTGTAGTACCAACCGGCATCCATGCCGTTGTCCGAAGCGACGAGCTGGAACCACTTGATGGTGCCGTTGCAGACATACATCTTCGGGTTGAGGGTGATGGTGTCGCCGTACAGGTAGTTCTTGGTGGTGCTGTGGCCGGAGCCGGGAGCGCTGTCCTCCCACAGGAACGCCTCGTTGGACTGCACGTTGATTTCAACCGTGCGGCCAACCGGAGCGCTGCGCAGATTCAGCATCTGGCCGCCGAGGTCGGAAATGACGCTGTACAGAAGGGGAGACACGACCTCTGCGTCAATGTAGGACATCGTGCGCAGGAAAATCGGGTCTTTCCAGAGGTTCATGTCGCTCTTGACCGCTTCCACGTTCTCCGGAGCGGGCTTGCCGACCGCAGCGTAGGCCTTGGTCGCACAGAACAGGAGCTTCTTCTCCATGTGCTTGCGGGCCGCAACGTCGTAGCTGCCGCCAAACTGCGCAAGGCGGGAAACGAAGCCCTTCGGGTCGAGCTGCTTGCCGAGATATTCGGTAGCGCACAGACGGCCGGAGGCAATCAGCTCATCGCGGCTGATTTTGTTCGCGCCGGTGCCGATGGTCTCGTCGTTGTTGCTGTGATAGATAAAAACGTTGGTGTCAAGGCTGTTGAGCTTCAACATATTACTTCACTCTCCTTTTCTCTCAGGACTCGGCTGCCGCTGCGCGGCAAACCTCGCAGACATAGCCGTCAAATCCGGCGTAGCGAGCGCCCTTCGTGAAAGGCTTGCTGCGGAGGATTTTCAGGTACACGCCGCTGCCGTCTGCGGGTGCGGTCTTGGAGGCCACGAGCAGACCGTTGACGATGGTCGCATACAGGTAGGTGCTGTCCGTGGGAGCGGTGGAGAAGTTTTCCGCGCCCCACGTGTACTGCTCACCGACAATCAGCTCGGTAAAGTCGCCGCGCTCGCCTGCGGGAAGCTCAAGACCGAGGGTGTTCGCACCGGCATAGTAGGTATTGCCGCCGATGGTGCCCTGCTGTGCGTTGTAGGAATTAAAGGCATAAATGCCGGTGTGGTCGCCCAGACGGTCACCGGAGGTGCCGGCCGCCGCCGCGATAAAACGCCACGTGTTGCCGTTGAGAATGTCAGCGCCGTTCGCGCCCTTGCCCTCGTAGCCCTCGTTCGCAGCCAGCTCGGAGCGGGTGCAGAGGAAGCCGGCCGGGCAGATGTCGGGAACGAAGGAAGTTCCGGTTCCGCTGCCGAAATAACCGGGGACATTCTGGATGTTGTTTCTCGTGATGTTGCTCACTGAAACCTCAAATGCGGTATTAGCGATAGAAGCCATAGTAGATTCACCCTTTCATTATTTCATGAGGTTGTTGTAGATGTTTTCGATTTCCGAGCCGGAATTCGTGCCGTCCTTACCGGCGACCTCGAACGCGTAGGTTTTCTTCTGCGCGTTTCTGGTCTGCTCGGCGTTGCGCTTGTCGATCTCCATCTGCTGGCGCATGGCGCGCTCGCAAACGGCATCCTCGGCAGCGCGGTCGCCGCACCATTCGCCGTCCTCGTTGCAGATTTCGTTGAAGCCGCCTGCCTCGGCGCGCTCCAGCACGGGCTTGATGATCTCAACGCTGATGCGGTCGATTTCGGCGCGGTTCTCGTTCAGCTTTTCGAGGAACGCTTCGGCAGCGGCCTTCGCAGCGGCCTTGCGGCGCTTGTCCTCGGCCTCCTGCATCGCCTTGACGCTGTTGTTGGCGGCGGCAAGGTCAGCCGTCAGCTTCTCATTCTGCTCGCGCAGGACGCGGTTCTCGGCGGTCATAGGCGAAAGCGCCCGTTCGATAGCGTCAAAGGCATCTACGCGAACACCGCAGGAGAATTCCGCACTCACGGAGTCTCTGTGGAAGCCCTCGGGGACAATGGTGTCCTCCATGCCCGACATCGTGTAAACAATGGGAGCGCCGTCCTTGTCAATCATGCAAACATGAATGCCATTGTCGTCGCTGCCCGCTGCCAAAACGGTGTGCTCGGCAAAGCGGCTCTGAAGCTCCTTGAGCTGGTTCTTACTGAAAAGATTCAAGGTTTTCACTCCTTTTCGATCTTGATGTTGATTATTAGGCTTGCTGTTTGCTTGGGGCTTGCCGTTGTAGGATGCAGCCCGGACCTTTAACTCATTGAACTGCTTCATCTCCTGCAAGGCGGCTATGTGAGCGCCTGCGACTGCCGGAGTAACATGGTCGCCTAAAATGGTTGTGCCGAGGATTTTGTATTCCTCCTCTACCTCGACGTCGCCCTCCATGTGGGCTTTCGTCACCAAGGTTTCGATGGAGATGCTCATGCTGCGCCCCTGTCGCGCGTCACGTTCAATCTTTTCCACCAGCTCCTTGGCGTACCATTTCCACAGGCGGCCTCTGCCGACAATCCATGTATGTCCGTCCCTCTGCTCAAGCCGTACATCGGCTTGGTCATCGGAAAGAGCGCCAACAATACGTTCTGCGGTCGCGCCGGTAAACGACGGCGCTTCCTCTCCCGTTCGCGGGTCGGTTTCCATGCGGAAATTGTGTCCGTCGCCGATGCCCTTGCCGCCGTTGGTATAGGCAATCAGGATCGGCGTACCCGCAAACAGTGCTCTGTGCTGTTCCAGATTGATGTATTTCCAGTTGTTCCGGTTGACGAGATCGTTCAAAAGCCAGATTTCCACGTGGAAATTGAACGCGTCGTCTGTCGAAAGGAATCGAAATTCGCCGCAAAAGCTCCGGTAGCGGTCGCCTCCGGCCGGTTTCTTAAAGGGCATTACGCATCCGCCTCCGTTTCTTCCTCGTCCAGCAGGTGCAGCACCCAATTGTCAAACGAGCTGGCGCTCTCGGCTTCCTCATACATCTTCCATGCGTACAGGAACCGCTCGTGCCGCTGGCTGTTGGCAACTTGCAGATTCTCAAACTGCCGCGCAATCGCCCAAGCGTTCTGCTCGTCGCAGAGGCGAATCAGCGTCTTGAGCTTTCGCTCAATCTCCTCAAACACCCGCATTGCCATTTCAAAGCAGGTGCCGATTTCGCCGCCGTCCGACAAGCCGACGCCCGGAAACTCCGGTGTCGCGCCGTAGTCCTGAATCACGTGCCGCTGGTGCAGAATGTCTCCAATCACGTCAAACTGCGTCGGGAACCAGTGCGCCGTCCGGTGGAACATCTCCGAAAGATGCACCAGCCCGCCCTCAATGAGCAGCAGCTCCTTCATCTGGTCGAACCACCGTGTGCCGGTTTCGTAGGCCTCGGTAGCCTCCCGCGCCGGTTGCCGCAGGAATTGCCATCGCGCCTCATAATCTCTTAAAGCCATGTGATAATCACTTCCTTGGTTGAATAATCTGTGAAAGCAACAAAAAAGAGACCCATTAACACAGTCTCCTGTGTCAATGAGCCTCTTTGCTCTTCACAGCCGCCCCTTCGCGGCTGCATTACACTATGTAGTTTATGAATTCCTCGGCAAAAGCCCCAGCTCTTCCAAAAGGGCAAGCAGCCTTTCCCGTCGTTCGGGGTCTTTCAGTGCCTCCCGAATCATGTCGGCAATTTCCTTGCCTGTGTAGCCCTCAAGCATACCCAGCACCTCCTATCAAGCGCAAGGGTAAAGGGAACGGAAGTGTTCGCGTCCCTTCGGAGTGACGAGCGTCTGCACGCCGTTCCAGTCAGATGCGTTATTAAATGCCTCCTTGACCTGAAGATATCCGTCGTTCCTCTTTTCATACGGAAGCAGCCGACCTCGCTTGTCGCGGTACAGGTATCTGTCGCGCAGGAGATTGTCGATAAGCTCCTTCTGTTTCAGCCCAAGCAGTTTCGCGGTGTCGCGGAAATTCATCAGCCCGCCCCGTGCCATGCAGTCGTCAAAATATTCCGCTTTCGGAAGCATAATTTGATTCTGCACCGTCAGGTCGGCAATTCTCGCCTCGCGCTCTGCAAGCGTTCTCTGTGCCATCAGCAGCGCCGAAGCCATCAGCTCCGCCGGTGTCATGCTTTCCTGCCCCGCGATATACCCGCCGTTCTTGCGGATAGAGGGGAGAACTTCTTCGGCCACCCAATCAGTGAACTTTTCGGCAGTGGGGAGTTTGGAGCGAAATACCAAGCGGTAAACATCGCTTTCTGGGATAAACGACGTTTCCTGAATGCCGCCGCCCGTAAGGGTATCCCGTTTTAGGACACCCTTGCAATGGTCAATAATTGCCTTGCCCGGTCTGGCGTATCCAAGCGCTTTTGCCACATCCAAGCCGCTGAACAAAACCTTGTCGCCCTCGCAGAGGGTACGGATTTCTCCGAACTCAGGGTTGGTAAAAATCTGAATCTCGTTATTCATAATAGCTCCTTTTCAAAACAATGTTTGACAAGGACGCCGCTCCGATGTATAATGATTTCGGATAGGTTTCCCTGTCCTGTTTGGTAGGGTGTTGGTTTGTTGTGAGAGGCAGCCAACACTCTATTTTATTTCGTCTGCCAACTTCTTTATCCCTCGGCGAATCGCCTCTGCTCTGTCTACGTTCTTTTTCTCACAGTACAGATGCAGGGTTTCAGCGGATTCCTTGTCCAATCGGACGGTAATACGCTCTTGCTTCGGATTTTCTGTTGGTCTGCCGGTTCTTGGCGACAATGTACCTCACCTCCAACTTTTGTCTGCCATAAGTCTATTATAACTTATGTCCGCCAAAAGTCAAGGATAATTGAAACGGTAGAATACACAAAATTCAGGAGCTAATTTTGTGCAAGGTGACGAATTGATAGGAATAATCGCAAGAATAACGTTGTTCAGTGTGCAAGGGGTGAGCGAAAGGGACACCCCTTTGAAGCTTTTTGCAAGCCGCCTATTTGTGAGACCCCGGACGGCAGGGGACGATCAAAAGCCGGGGCATGACGGACTCGAACCGCCGCGACCAAAACGTCGCCTCCCCCTTTGCACCCCGTATGTCGCCGGATTTTCACCGGCACGGATTGTTGCATCCCAGACGCTCGGCCGTCTCGCAGCTCTCAAAAGCGCCATCCGTCGTGGGGCGTTAACAGAAAGGAGGCCAATGCAACGAAATGCAAGCCGCCGCGCACCGGAATTGAACCGGTCATTGAGGGTCATTCAGCCCTCCCAGCCACCAAGGGCGCGGCATATCGGCGGGAAACCCGCCGTTTTTTTATTGCCTCTTATCGGAATAACCCATCATTGCGCTGGGCTTTTTCGCGGAATGCCCGCGCTTCAGAACGCTCACCTTGTCCGCGACGATGCGGTAGCCGTCCGGGGTGTTCTGAATCCTTACGTCAAAGCCCTTTTTCAGAGCGTCGTTGATGATTTTGATGTCCTCGGTCGTTACCATACGCATCACCCGTCCAAATCGCTTTCCTGCGCCTCAGAGCCGCTTTCCAGCGCCGCGTCAATGTCCTTCGTCGGTCTGCCGCCCTCGTTGTCCGGGTCTTTCGGAGCCTTCGGCGGCAAGCCGCTTTCGCCCTGTGTCGCCGTGTAGCTCGTGATAGGCGGGATTCTCAGGTCAAGCACGCCGCTCTCATTGATGAAGTGCGACACGCTCATATCATCCCACAGGCTCATCCCGCGCAGCGCAAGGTACTTGAGCGTTTCGGAGAGCATTCCGATCTGCAAGCCCTTTCGTGCGTTTTCAAGGTCTGCCTTGTCCGAAACGAAGCCGCCGAACATGGTAAACCGCCATTCGTACCGAAGCCCCATCCTGCGGTAAACGGATTCCATCATCCGTTCCATCTGGCGGTAGATGCAGAAGCAGACCGCCTCCTCCAGCTTCGCGCTGATCTCCACCGCACCGGCTCTCGGGTCGCTGTTAATGGGGATAAGACCGCTCATGCCGGATTTCATCACGGCGTAGGCGTAGTTTTTCGAGGTCATGTCGCTTGAGCCGGTCGCCTCCGGCAGCGTTTCCAGATGCAGCTTTTCCATCGGCGCGGGGAAGAACGCAATGCCGCCCGCATTTGCCGCCGCAATCATCTGATTCCACAGCTCCACGTAGTAGGCACGTCCGGTCGGGGACAGCTTAATCGGGTCGCTCGTTTCCGTCTTGCGCTCTGCGTAGTACGGCATCTCGCCGAACGCAATCGACACAAGCGGATTCTGCATCACGGCAAGCGCCACGTCCTCAATTTGGGCAATCTGGTCAAAGCTGATGAACAGTCCCGTGCTCATCGGCGCAACGGCTCTCGTCGTGTCGTCGATCTCAAACACCCAAACGTCCTCCACGGGGAGGGTGACGTAATACGCCCACTGCCCGTTTTGGTTGTATATCTGCGGGCTTCCCGCTGCGTTCGCCTTTAATTTGTCCGGCTGGATGCGGAAGGCTCTGCCGTCTGCGCTCTGCACCGTGTTTTTTGAGGCGTAGACGAACTTTTTCCCCAAGCCGTCCGGTTTGCCTGTCGTGCCGAAGGGGTCAAGCACGCTGTCAAAATCGTCCAGATACGGCGCAAGCAAATCGCCGAACTGCCGCCAGTCAGACCCCGGCTGCAACAGGTACATCATGTTGAACATGACCGTGTATTTGCTCTCGGAGTTAAAGCCGACGATTTTGATCCAGTCCGAGGGAAGCTGCTGCGCAAAGGCGAAATTCACGCGGTTGTGCGGCTTGTCCAGCGAATAGCGCGGATAATAGGCGACCTTGCCCATCTGCCACGCCTGCCCGACGATTTGGTGCGCCAGCGCGTCCGGCTGAAAGCGCCGGTTGAACTTGTCCAGCAGCACGCCCTCGCGCCGCAGCATATCGGATTTCGCGTCCTCCTTCGTGAGGCTCGCGGGGTAGTGGTAATAGTGGTAGGTGTTGACCCCTTGATAGGTCATGCGGATTTTTCGGAAGGGGAATGCGCCCCATTCCAAGCCCGCCGCCGTTTCGCGAAGCGCCTGCTCGTTGTCCTCCGGTGCCTTGAGCATTTCCACAATCTGGGGCTTGGTAACGTCGGCAGGGAAGGAGGAGATATGCTTGACGCGGCTGTTGTTAATAAAGGGATTCGTTGACATCGAAGCCCGCGTCCACGCGCTCCAAAAGCTGTCGCTCGGTACGTCGCCGTATTCGGAGGCTAACTGCCGCAGCGCTCCGAAATACTGGTCGTAGGTGGCATACGACGACGCACTATTCGCTCTTGGTTTCTTCTGCTGTTGCTGCATCGTCCTTTGTCATCTCGCTTTCCTTGATGCGGATTCTCTCAGCCTCAAGCTCCTGCCGTAGCGCGTCGCTGAACGCCTTGCCCTTGGCTAAAAGCTGCTGCTGATTCTCCATCAAATATTCCTGCCGCAGGCTCTCAATGGCCCCGTTTAACCACTGCTTCGCCAGTGACGGCAGCGCCGTCAGGTTTTTCACGGGAAACCCGTCCTTCGGCTTTTTCTTGGTGTATAGCAGGCAGTACGTCGCCGTAATCAGATAATATTTCTCGTTTTCGCTGATGTCCTCCGGCCTCACGACGTAAAGCCCATATTTGTCCGTGCTTTTCATCATGTGTATTTCCTTCCTGCAAACCGTCCCACTGTGCGGACACCGCCGCTGGCTGCGTAGAAACTGGAACCCTTCTGGTATTCCGCGTCCCACGCCGACTTCTGATAGGTCTTGAGCAGATATTTCGTTTCCAGCCTCTGCGCCACGCGCAGGGCATATTTCAGTGCGGACCAGTCGTCGCGCTGGATGTGGGACGAGATTCGCTTCTCTGCCATCCCTGCGCCGGAAGGAACCTTTCTCAGGTTCTGCATCTGCCCGATCAGGACGTTTGTTTCCTTGTACGGGGCGTAGATCAGGTGGTCTAGCTCGTCGTCCTTAATGCGGTGATAGGTCTTATAGGCATCTAAGCCCTCGCCCCAGTTAGAGGTCAAAAGCTGTACGTTGCGGTTTTCAAACTGCACCTCGGCATAGCGCAGCATTTCGCTGTCTGGGTCAGTCACGCCGACGCCGCCCGCCTTCACGGGGAACACGACCGGAATCGCGCCGTCACGCTCCAGCTCTGGGCAGAAGGAATGGTCGTGGCTGCACAGGGGAGGAAGCCCGTCCTCCAAGTCGCCCATCAGCGACTGCAACACAGCCGTACCGTACTGCCATGCGTCGATGGCAATGTAGGTCTCGCTGCCCTCAAAGCAGTAGCGGTTCCAAATGGTTTTCAGCCGCGCCGCCTGCGCCCTCGGCTCCTCCGGCTCCCAACCGGCCAGCCAAACGACCTGCTTCAGATATCGGTCGCGCTTGAGCCAATTGGTTTGCTTCGTCAGCTTAATCACGGCGCAGGCGCATTTTGCGTTGATTGCGCCGTCTGCATAAGAAACGTCATAGCCGATGATGTATTTCACGTCCTCCGGCTTGATCTTGTTGGCGTGGTCCTTGCAGCAGTGATGCTCCTCCATCAGCAGCATACACCGCGATTCCGTCAGAACGCTGTCGCGAACGACCGGGTTCTTGTCGCTGCCGGTGTAAAGGCTCTCCATCTCTCGCGCCCATTCGTCGGGGCTAAGCTCGCTCTTGAGCGTCTCCGCCCACATCACGGGGCGCATCTGCATCAGCAGAATTACCTCATAGGAAACGTCCATTACAAAGGCGCTTTCGCCTCTCGCCATCATCCGAATGTGGCGACACCGTGTTTCATAGGCGTGGTTCTGCCGCCGCGAGGCGGAGGTAATGGAGTGCTGCTTAAATCTGACATAGGTTGGGTCGCGCTTGCCCTTCACGCGGTACTCAATACGGACTGCGGGCAGCACGACGCGCTTATAATCCTCAATGTCAAACGGCGGTGCCTCCTCCTGCGCATATTCCTCGGCCACGACCTTGCACAGGTTTGCGCCGCGAAATGCGTCAATGGAAAAGCTGCTTCCGTATCCCGTCGTGATCTTAAAGCGGTCGCCGCCCTTGACCTCGACGTTATAGTGTCCGGCCAGCGCCGGATAGTTTTCCTGAATGGTTTCCCATGTGTCCGCGCCGATCTTTGCGGTCTGCCGCAGGGACGGCCCGAAATACGCCGTCGTAATGCCCGGCCACAACAGCCCCTCGCAGGCCTCTTCCAGAATGGAACAGAACGATTTGGTCGCACCACGGCAGGCGGTAATGTCGCAGTATTGATACCGTGCCTTGGCTCGCATGAATACCCGCTGTAATAGCGCCAGCTCATAGTCTGCTTCGTCGCTGCGCAGAATGTCACAAGGCATATCCGGAAACCAGCGCCAAAAGGAGATCAGAAAGCTCCATCCGTCGCCGAGACCATCATACTGTGCCGCCTCATACTCCTGCGACCGCACCCAACCGGCGCCCGCCGTCCAGACGGTTCCCTTGCGCGGCATGGCTTATTCTCCCAGAGTGCTGTCCGCGCCCTTGCGCTTTCGCTCTCTCGTCAAGCCCAAGTAGCGGTAGGCATCCTCTTCCATGTCGTTCGGAATTCCCGCAAACTCGCTTCTCTGTGCAAAAAGACCGAACTGTGCCGGTAGCTCCTGCATTTCCGCTTGGTCGTTGTTCTTCCGTATCGTGTTGATAATCGAAAGCAGCGCCTTTTCCGCCGCGTCCATCGTATAAGGGTAGCGGTGGCTCGTCATCCACTTCGCGCAGATTTCAATCGCTTGATCGTAAGTCAGCTCCACGCCCACGCCGTATTTCTTCCGCAAAGCGTCTACGATGCCGTCCACCTTCGCGTTTTCCACCGGCTTTGCGTCCTTCTTGCGGAGGTTCTCTGCCGCGAGCTGGTCTTGAATCGTCTTGTTGAGCTTCGCCGCCATATCGACGGATTCCTTCGTCCCCTGCGCAATGCACCGGTCAGCTAGAAGCCGCTCCTTGCAGCAGGTGCGGATCGTGTCCTCCTGCTGGGCATCCATTCCGCCGGCGCCCATCAGTCTGGCGGAGTAGGTTTTCCAAAGCTCGTCGAGCCGCTGGTAGTCTTTTTGGTCGTATGGACGCTTCGGGTCGCCGCTGCCCCAAACGCGCTCCCAGCGCTCCTCGTCGTTCATTCCGAGGTAAAGCACGGTGTTGACGTTCGTCTCACCGTCGATGAACCATTCCTTCGACCGTTCGCCCTTCAGCGCGTGGCAGTAAGCCTCCCAGCTTTCGGGGGAGGGAAGCTCCGGGTCATACGGCACGTCGTTGACCGCGCAAAAGCAAAAACAGGCAAGGTCAGCGCCAAGCAGCTCCTTCAGACTGCGAAAACGGGACTCTGCCGCCTCTGCCTCAACGATTCTTGCCTGCACATTCCTCACCTGCCAATTCCTTCATGTACTTCCGCTGTCATATTATCCTTTGAGCCACGACGGAGGCTGTCCGTCGTGGCCGTCGGGAAAGGAAGAAGATAGAAAGGAAATAGCAAAACAGCGGAGCGTGACAGATAATGTTCCATCACGCCCCGATTATACCACATCATTTTTTAGTTTCTCTCGGAAAAATTGCAGAGAGCTATTGCCGGTCTCCCTGCAAAAGCCCCAGACGTTCTAAGAGCTTCAGCAGCTCCTGCCGCCGCTCCGGGTCTTTCAGCGCCCTGCGCACCATCTCGGCGAGTTCCTGTTCCGTGCAGCCCTCAAACATAACGCACGCCTCCTGTCAAACGCCGAGGCGCATCATGCGGAACACGTCGCGGCCCTTTACGGTAATGAGGGTCTGTGTGCCGCTCCATTTGTTGCTCTCTCCGAGTACCTCTTTCACCTCGAATAGCCCATTGTTCTTTGCCTCGCAAGGCATCAGCACGCCCTTCTTGTTGCGGAACAGGTAGTGGTGCTTGACCAGCGCCTCCGTGAACCTGCGCGGCGGCACACCAAGCAGCTTGGCGGTTTCATAAATGCCGGTCAGCGCGTTTCTGTCGCACAATTCCTCGTAATACTCAACTTTAGGAGCAGCGATCGTCATCGCGACCTCCAGCTCCGAGTTCTTCGCTTCCAGCGCTTTCCGCTTATCCGATTCCTCCTTGAGCGCCATCGCAATTTTCAGCAGCGAATCAGGATTGCAGAACGCCTCCTGCAACGTCTCCTCCGTCATGTACGCCCCATGCTGCCGGATTGAGGGGAGAACTTCCTCCGTCACCCAGTCGGTAAACTTTTCGGCTGAGGGCAGCTTCGACCCGAACACAAGCCGGTAAACATCACTTTCGGGGATGAAAGCCATTTCGACTTCCTGCATCGCGGGTGTCCCATCAGCCTTTACGCCCGTCTGCACCCCTACGCCCCGTTTCAGGGCGTGGGGGCAATGCGTAGCAATAGCGTTGCGTGTTTTCGAGTATCCCAGAGCTGTTGCCACATCAATAGCACAAAACAGGACTGTGCTATCTTCACAAATAGTTCTAACGGAGCCAAACTCCTCATTGTTAAAAACTTGAATCTGATTATCCATAATTCCTCCTTGATTTTTCCCCAGAGGAATGATAGAATAGATTTATCAATTCCTTCTGGATTTGTGAAATAAGGCAATCGGTTTTAGCTTCCTACGGCGGGCCGGGTGTCTTATTTTATTTTTCTTTGGACAAATACTCCATGACAATCATCCGAATCATGCCGCTTACGGTCGTTCCTTTCTCGGCAGCAACCTTTCTCAGCCGCTGCATGACCTCTGGCGACAAAAAGACGTTTGTCTTTTCGGTATTCTCTTTCGGGCGTCCTGCCACGTTTTTCACCTCCTTGCATAGCTATAATAGCATCAATACATAGGCATGTCAAGAAAATGTTTAGCAGCAAAGTGCACGAAATCGCAACACCACAATTGTGCAGTTCGACCAAAAAGTGTAGGAATATCGAAACAGCACAATTTGCGTTTTGTTTTGGGTACGGCGATTTGCCGTACCCTTTTGCCGTCAAATCACTTGAAATACGGGCAGATCGAACCTTCCGGAACGTCGATGCAGCGGCACGTATCGTTCACGTAGTTGTCGCAGACCCGTTCATCCGCGCAGCGAATGTCGCAGTTGCCGAACTGGCAGATGGCGCACGTTTCTTCGCAGGCGACCATCGGTTGCTTGTCAGTCGCCGTGGCCTCCGCAGCCTCGCCGAAATCGCGGCGGTAGGCCTCCATTGCGTCCTTCAGATGGAGTTTCATCTTGTTTTTCCAGCACTTCGGCGTGTAAGTCGGGTGGCGATTGAACACCCACCACAGCGTCTTGATGTTCTGAATTGCCATGTACCGCGCAATTTCGCGCCGCGTCTCGTCCGGAAGGGAGTTGATGCTCTTTCCCTCATCGATAACGTCCTGAACCTGTCCGTCGAGCGTTTTAACTCTTACCATTTGTTTCTTCCTCCCGATTTTTCTTTATTTTTTCAATGCGCCCGGCCAGCCGTGCAACCTTCTCCCTGCGGTAACCTTGAGACAATCCCACACAGTCGAAAATTAGCTTCATCTGGTCGAGCATGATTTCCACGTCCGCGATTTCTTCGGCGATGTGGTGGGTCGCCTCAACGGATTCTCCATTTCGCATCCATTTGCAAAGCTCCTTTTGCAGCTCCGCCATTTCCTCAAACACCATCGTAACCTGTGCCGCCTCGCCGAATTCTTCGATGGCGGCCTTAAAACCGTCTGTCTCGCGCTGCGCGTCGCGCTCCGTCCCCTTTTTAAGCGCCTCTACCGCCATATCCAGCGCCTCGCAGTATTCGTCCAGCGTGAAATTCACGCCGTCCCTGCAGCGCAGCAACTCAATTGCTCGTCCTGTTGTCATTTTTTCTTTTTTCCCTCCAATTCTTCGATCATCCAGTTCAGATAGACCTCAGCCTTTTTCAGGTCCTCCAAGCCGCCCTTTCCGCGCCACCGCCAGACGTATTTCAGGACATTCCCCTTGCAGTAGTCCAGAAATCCATCCCTGTCCATGCTGGCTCGAATAGCCACGATGCACTCAATTCCGCCCGTGCAGTAATGGTTCGGGTGCTGTACATTGTCCGAAGCAGCTTCCTGCGGCACATCTTCCGGCTTTCCGTTGGTCTTTTGCGTTTCAATCAATCTTCCCATCAGTCCGCCTCCCATGGTACACGCTGCTTTCCTCGCTTACCCTCCGTATCAGGCCCTTCAACCTGAATCACTCTCCCTGTGCTTACGTTCACGGCGTCCAGCCATATCCCGGTATTTCGCTCTTCAATGAATACCAGCTTACCTGTCACAAAGCCATCCGGCACTTCAATTTCCAGTTTCATTTTTCTCGTCCTCCTTTATTTCCCCGTAGTGTGTGTTCAACATCCTCTGCACAACATGCAGCACGCCGATCTCGTCGGCAAGCAGAACCAGCCCGAAATTGATCCCCGCCGCCGTACCCTCGTCCAGCAGTTCATTGTTCGTATGCATGAGCGCCGCGATGGTGGACGATATGTCGAGCACGCGGCTCCGTGTTAATATCTTCATTCGTCATACTCCTTTTGTACCTTCGGCTTTTCGCCGGTTATAAATTCCGAAAAGGGCAATCCCTCGATAAAGTCGCAGAAGCACCGCCATTCCGGTAGCCTATGGTCTTTTCTCTGCTGGTAAATGGTCTTGAGCTGCCGGTAATTCGTCGTCATCCGCGCCGTCAGCCGGAACCCGACCGGAAGATTGTAGAGCAGCTTGAGGTAATTCTCCGGTGTCGGCTCTTTTTTATATGCCTTTTGGAGCCCCTGACACGCCGCAATGACCTCCGGCGACACATACCCGATGCACTGGCTGGAAATATCGAACTTCGCCGCCTTGTGCATGGTAGACTGGCTCGAAACGAAGTCGAAGAAATGATACCGTTCCGCCTCGACCCATGCCTTTACCGTAAACGTCAGGTCGAATTGGACGATAATTCCCGTCAGAAACTGGTCATGCCCAGTCCCTGTCCTGCACTGCGCCAGCGCAAGCGTCCCCTTTGTGATATCACTGGGACAGGCGCTGACATCCACCGCCATCGGATACCGGCTCGCCGCCACGCTCCGCTCAAGCCCGAATACCTCCACGTTCTTGATGATTTTTGTATAAGTTTTCATAGCTTATCCACTCGTTTCTTTTGATACACGAGGCTACTTGCCATAGCGGACCTCCTTCAAAAACGGATAGCGCTCCTTGAACGGACACAGGTTGTCCTTCCCGAAGATTTCCGCAAGGCGGCGGTCAAGCACCTCCTGCCAATAGTCCTGCTCCGGATTGGCGTAAAACGCCGCATTGAACGTCTTTTCCAGCTCATGCACCGCGTCGAACACCTTGCGGAGGCGGCTGGCACCCAGCGCCGATTTTCCCATGATCTCCGGGTCGTTCAGAACGATGGAAAGATAATCCGCCGTCCGCTGCGTCCCAAAGTCAATCCCAACGTCGAGAAACCCCTGCCGCTCTTCCTTGAGCCGCTGCTGATAGTTTCCCTTTGCCATTATGCTTTTCCCTCCTTCGCTTCCAGCGCCGCATTGAGCCGCACAATCACGCCCGCCGCATCGTCCAGCAGCTCGTCCATGCAAGCCTCCCCGTGCAGCAAATACTTGCACTGGCGGCAATGGTCGAGCTTGCAGTTATAAATCGCGGCAAGCACCTGCTCCGCCGTCAGCTCTCTGCCCTGCTTAAGCGCCTCTGTCATTCTCTCCACCTCCTACCACGCGACCCACAGGCATTCGATGGGGATATCCTCTGCCTGCTCATAGATGCAGTCGCGCAGGCTTTCCAGCGCCCGCTTCGCGCTTGCGATGCTGCCCCAGCCGTTACTCGGCTCCATCGGCTTGTATTTCTGGCGGTTTACAGAAAGCTCGTGGATTCCTTGCTCGATTTTCCCGATCACCTCGGCGCAACTGTAATACTCGCCTTGGTCGTAGTCCCAACCGGTACACGCGCGGAACATCTTCCCGAGGTTGTAGGTGGGCTGGTCGTACTCCGGTTCCGCAATGATCGCGAACCGGTCGCAGCCCTGAACCTTCACGGCAATTCTCAAATCATAGCTCATTTGCTGCCCTCCTGCGGCGGTTCCGGATACGGCATCCAGTGGGAGACGGTGGTTCTCGGCTTGTCGCTCTCGAACGGAACGGCGTTGATGGCGCCTAATCCGCCGACATCGAAAATCCTCTGCTCTATGTCATATGCCGCCGAGGTTACAAAGGGCTTCGATGGCTCTCCGGTCAAAAGGCTACAGGGCTGCACCGTCACGAGAACACTGACGATGCCGCCCCATTTCCCATCATCGTCCTGCGGCAGCCGCTCTGTTACCGGAATCCATGGGCTTTTCGGTGATGCAGCCTTTGCCGCTTCTGTGACACGGATGGCAGTGGCGATTTCTTCCACGCCAAGTAAGCGTTCTACCGTTTTGTTATCCTCATCAACGAACGCCACATTTTTGACGCAAACGCCGGGGGAGTGAGCTGCTGTCTCCAAAATAGCATAGCGATAACCGCCGTCTGCTGATACGAGAATGGGCATCATGTCTACCGGCTCGACCTCGCGCGACCGTCCCGCGACATGCACGGTAATTGTCTGTTTCATTCCATCTCATCCTCGCTTTCGTTTTCCTCGGCCTCATCTGCGAAGAACGGCGCATAGAACCAATGGGTGACAGAAGCGGTCGTCTCGTCCCCGCCGAGGTCGAATTTCCCGTCTGCGTACTTCGCAACAATGAACGTATCGTCATCCAGCCGCGCAAAGAGGAATCTGTCCTCCTCCGGGAGGAATTCCGTCACGGGAAGCCACCGGCTTCGGAACTCCCCGCGCAATACCCGGTCCCTAAACTCGTCGAACAAGGCGCAATTCTTCCGAAGCGCCTCCTCCAAGCTCGCCACCTGCTCCTTCAGCTCGTTAATCTGCTGCTCTTTCGTCTTTCTTGCCATGATTTAACCGTCTCCTTTCGTTGTTGTCGGGAACGCGAACGACGTCCGCCACGTTTCCCCATTTGCCTGTATTTGAAAAAATCGCCCCTGCGGATGAATGTAAACGACCTCGCCCCGATGCATCTCAGAGCCGTCATACACCGTCACGGTCTCTCCAAGCGCGATCTTTCCGTACACCTTGTACTCCGGCACAGACCATATCCCGCCGTTGGTCGGCACCTTGACCTCGAAATTTGCCGTCCCCTTCATCGCTTTGTCAAGCAGATACTTCGGCACCCTTTTCCGCCTCCTCTCTTTGCCATTTGCAGCCCTGACACTCTGCGCCGCTCTTCCCGCACACTGTGCACAGATCGTCCCAGCAGGAAAGAAACACCGACCGCAGAGCCACCCGGAACGGAGAAGATGCCCGCGAGGCCATGAGCTGCCGCGCCAGCACCTGCGGTGTATAAGCCTCCTCCGCGTCTACCTCACAATGCTCATCCACATACCGCGCTACCTTCTGCCACTCCTCCTCAGGAACCGGTCCGCCGCTCTCGATATACCGCATCGTCCACGCCGCAACCCCTATCACAAAGGCCGCAGACTCTAAAGACAAGCCGTTACGCTCCCGCCACTGCCTTACCGTGGCGCCGCTCTCTTGCTCTACCCTTGGCTGCGGATGCCGCCCCCCACGCCCAAACTCTCCCCGTGACCGCAAAATCGCATTGTCCAGCTCGTCCGACCGGCGTATCTCCTCCGCCGTCAGCTCCTCACACACGCAGTCCGGAAACTTGCACCGCTCACAGTCGTGGTCGCATATCACCATCCACATTCACCGCCTCTCCGCTCGTTTCTATTTCCAGCATATCACACCTACCCGTGTAATTTTTTCCCCTGCACATGCCGTTATTTTCGCGCAGAATCGATTTTTAGCTCCAAAGGGATGAAACTACCCACCCGCCACCTGATAGGCGCGTACGCCCCGCAAACAATCCGCCTCAGACCCACATCCGCTTCATTATGCCGCCACCAATTCGCCGAAAAACAACAAAACCGCCCTAAGCCAGCTCAGCCAGCCTAGGACGGTCCTTTTTCCCTCGATAGGAAAAAAATGTATACTTTTCGCTGAAACTCCACCACGAAGCCCCCAAAAAACCACAGCGCAACGGAAGAAAAACAAGAGTAGGGCAACTCACGCAATTTGCTTCCCGTGCTTGCGGCAGGAGTTAAACTGAACGCAGATGGGTGGGTCTACCTTTGGGCATTCGCATGGATTCTTGCTTTTGGCGCAATTTACCCGCTGTATAGGAACAGGGGGGTGCTTATATTTCGCCGCGATGCGTTTGCAGCATTGGTTGCAGGGTTTTGGAACAGGGGGGGCAGTTGCCCGCTCTTTGTCGCATCTATTCCCGTGGGTTTCTTATCCCGCTTTGGAACAGGGGAGTGGGGGGAAGAGCTATTGCCTTTGGCAGCAGAAAAAGCCGCTTTCCAACTGTAAACCCACCCCGGCCCCCTCGGAATCAGCCGGGGGAATGGCCGCTTGTGTCGCTGATGTTT
>ERZ1024479.3-NODE-3-length-82540-cov-39.423338_pt1 | contig 82540 bp, 111 predicted proteins | sample MGYA00520800_ERZ1024479 | MGnify/ENA primary metagenome ERZ1024479 (study PRJEB33242, sample SAMEA3444313) | Homo sapiens | biome: Host associated; feature: Gastrointestinal tract; material: Stool | place: Uganda | collected 2011-01-01 ... | reverse complement strand
CATACGAGATATTGGCGTGACTGGAGTTCAGACGTGTGCTCTTCCGATCTGGTGATAACGCCAGATGTTCCAGACTTCTTCCCGCGTCACCGTATCTCACCCTTTGTTTCCTCCAGCAGCTTGTCGAGTTCGGCTTTCGCCTCGTCGGATAGGGTCGTGGTCTTCACGTCGATCTGGTCGGGCGGCAGCTCGCCGATCATCTTCAGGCCCAGCTTGTACCACTCCGGGGATTTATCCATATTCAGCACCAGCTTGGCCGCGAGGGTCTTTCGGCGGGTGCTGCCGTCCTTGTTGGGCTCATCCAGCAGGGCGCGCATTTCCTCCGCGATGCCCCGCCGCTCAGCGGAAGCCTTTTTTGCGTTTTCCCTCGCGGAACCGTCAGCGGAGCTGAAACGATGGCCTTTCTTCAGGTTCGCGAGGCTGTTGGGGTGCTGGCCTCTGGGCATGTCTTTCCCTCCCTCATAAAAAGGAGCGCCTGTTTTACTTGGCGCTCCGCTTTACGAACATATTTCTGCATATCGCGTTTTAAGTACGGGCTTTTCGTTCTTCTTATGATTTCATTCGCCCGACGGATTTTTTCGCGTTCCTTCTCAATTTGTGTCATTCGATTCGCTCCCCGAATATTGCAGCATTTTTCTTTTAATATCCGCCCATATCTGATCGTTCTGTTTACGAGCACCTGATGTAGAGCCAACGATTGCGAAGATTTCCGGCGGAACGCTAACGATTTTAGGGAACTTAAGAAGTCTTTCAAATTGTTCAGGCGTTGGTACTGAGCATTGCCCGTCTTCTCTGGTACACAGATAATGGCTTGACATTTGCGTTCCGGTAAAGCTGTTTACTTCCGCTGCCGTTATTCCAGTATTTTTAAGCCAGCGAGTAAAAGTTAGTATTTCATTTATTGTGTGTGCTGGTACCTCATCAGCGCCGAGGATTACGCCCCTATATGAATCAAATAGTTTTTTTGATTGCATAATCTTCGCGAACGAGTTCGAATTGCACATATTGCTTCCGACCGTCGTTTGAAACAGCGATTTAAAGCAATCTGAATTACCTATTTTTAGCATCGCCGGCGTTGGCGCCGACACATCGCCATTATAAAGATGCTCTAGATTGTATCGCGTTCCCCTGAAGCCTTCAAGCCCGGCAATCCCGCAGCAGCACATATCGTCTCCCATTGTTCGCAGCCGATTTTCACCACAGAAAAACGCAAGGCCTAGTTCGTGCGCCTTTTCACGGATTTCATCGACGCGTGGCTTTAACTGGCCGATCGGATAGCAGTAATCACCGCCAACGCGCACAAATCCGGGGTGACTTTTTGTGAGCTTGATTCCCTCGACTATTACGCCGTAAGCACCCGATTGCTTCATTGCCTCAAGGCTTTTGATAATCTCTGCATGCGCATCAATAATATACGGCTGAATACGGATTATGACGCGCCGGACGTGCGGGGCGATGGACCGAACAACGCGCATTCGCTCCCAAAATGTAGGTGCACCGCGCTCAATACGATCATATCGCGGACAGGCGGCAGAAACCTGTACAACGGCGTTGCAACGTCGAAGAACATCCACATACGGATCAGAAGCAATAAGACTACCCTTTGTGCTGACAACAAATGGATAGCCGCTATCAGCAAAGATTTTAAGCGCTTGCATACTAGAACCGTTCGTCTTTTCTGCCGGCTGAAAAGGGTCTGACATTCCGCCCCAGTGCAAGGGAATATCCCAGTCGCACCAGGAAGTTTCTTTTGTTCGCTTTCCGGATATAAATGCTTTTAATGCTTTTGTGCTACTATTTCCGCGTATTTCGTTTAAGTCCGTCTTTTTACGTGCAAAGCAATATTTGCAGTCGTGCGAGCAACCTGAATAAGTGTCAAAGCGTATCGGAAGATCACATAAAACAATTTGCGAGCCGCAGGAAATTCCCGTATCGCTCATTTTAAATAGCCCCCGTTTCTCTAAGTATTGCCTCGATCAACGGTTTTTTTCCGTTTTCTTTCATATAATCTTTTATTTGTGGCTCATACATTTTATTAAATGTAAAAGTTACATCAAAATATTCTGAAACGAGGTTATCGTTTTTTTGCCTCATTACATCGCCGTTTTCGTCGTTTTCGAAAATGGAAAAAACGCTTTCTCCCTGCGAAAATCCGAATTCGCTCATATCGATTTTTGAAAATCCAGCAAGTTCTTCTTCAAGCGAAGTAAAATCCCATCTTGCGAGCTCGCCGGTTTTATTATCGGCCAGCCTGTACGCCCTGGCTTGCTCGTCTGTAAGGTTTTCGGCAATGACGACGGGAACCTCTTTGCATTTGAGTTTCTTGGCGGCCTTGTAGCGGGTATGACCGGCGATAATCACGCCGTCCTTGTCTATGACAATAGGCTGTTGCCAACCAAATTCCCGGATGCTGTCGGCTACCGCGTCCACGGCGCTGTCGTTTTTCCTTGGATTTTTCTCATATGGGGTAATATCTCCAATGGGTTTTTGCAATATTTGCATGCCGATTCCTCCTGCTTTTCAGCCGCACCCCACCATGCGATTGTCCGGGCCTTCGCCCGCTTCTCCCGCGCCGGAGGATGAGCGCACGCCGCTTGGGTTTCCTCCATGCAAAAAGGGGCTGGCCGCCTGGCCGCCCCTCTGTGCAAATTTCGATGATTGATTCTATCATAAAAGGTGGTCCGTTTTAGTCCGCTTTTTTCCCGGTAATCAATTCGCAGTAGGGCAGGCTTTCCACCCAGTGGCAAAAGGTGTGCCATTCGTCCAGCTTATGATCCTTCCGGGATTGATACATGTTTGCCAGCACGGCGTAATTGAGCATTACGGTTCGGCGCTGGTTGTAGCTGGACGGCAATAGTTGAATCATCTGCCACCAGTATTTTTTATCTTTTGTTTCCAGATACAATTTCCTGTTCTGATTAAGGCAGGCAATGATCCCATGCAGGGCCACCATAGGGATTATATGAAAAGTGAATGTTTCGCTTAATAGGTGCTCATGGCTGAAATCATCCAGCGTAAATTCCTTTGTGTGAATCCTGTGCATGGTGGAACAGCTATTCGCCACCGTACCCACCTTGTAGGTATCGTATTCTTTCCACCAGTACAGTGGGGCCGTGATATCGGCGTATACGGTAATCATCCGCAGGTATTTTCCATGCACGGGGCCAGCGTCGGCCAATCGCTTTGCAAGCTTGTAATCGTTCTTTCCAATCCACGGATATTGATCCGGCGATAAAATACTATCGCTGTTTCCCCAGCTGTTCTTTGGGTTCCGCATCCCCCGAAGGGCCGCTTCCCAGCCCATCACTTCTGTATTCTCAATTTGAATCATGTTCCATCCTCCTGTTCACTTCCAGCAGCGCCTTGCCATGAAAAACAAAAATCTGCGTTCGCTCATAATGCATTTCCCGGGCAATCTCGTCCCAGCTTATACCTCGGATATACCGCAAGGTCAGCACCAGCCGCCAGCGTTCATCCGGCACGGACTCAATCATCGCCAAAATGGTTTGCAGCTTCTTTCCAAGCATGGCGGCGTTTTCCTGCAAAGAGCCGCAAGCGTCCACGGCCTTCACAATATCGTCCGCCATGCGGTCATAGCTGGCGCTGCCTCCTGATACCTTGTTTGGTTTCAGGCGTACCGTGCATAATACCGCCCGGCCAAAGCTTTCTTCGGCCTCCCGGCTCAGCGCGTCGCGGCGCTTTAGCAAATAGCGGTAGCTTTGCAAAAGCTCCTTAGCAGGGTTTGGTTTTCTTTCAATCAGTACGCCCATCGTTTTTTACTTCCCTCCCATCATCATTTCCAAAAGGTTTTTGGCCGTCAGGATGGCCCAATACAGGGCCACCCATTTCCAGGGCGTTGCTTCATCCCGGCACACCAGCAGGCACACATAAAGGGATGTTACCATCAGCAGCGTTGGCAAAAATTGATACAATCGCTTCATACATCCTCCTGTATGGCTTTTTGAATTTGTTTGGTTACCCTTTCCACAATCTGTCTGGTTCGTTCTTTGGTCAGGCCATACCGCAGGCCGGTTTTTTCCAATGTTTCCCCGCCAAGTACCGCCTGTTTAAAGATTCCCCGGTCGCGCAAGTCACAGGCAGCATAGTCATCTCGTTCTCTGGTGGGCATTCGGCCCAGCAGTTCCAGCACTTTTTCCGCATCTGTTCGAATCAAAACGCTATCCATATCCTTGTCGGCGCATGGAATCAAATCACCCAAAGTAGCGGGGCCGTTTTTGCTTTCTCCGTTTTGGCGATTGGCAATAGGGCTGTCCAGGCTTGCAGGGGTTAACCCGTTGCTGCGTTTGGGGCGAATAGACTGTTGTAGCTCGTACACCCACCCGCGCCGGATGCAACGCCCGGCGTAGGTGGAAAAGGTATACCCCTTTGAGGAATCGTAGTGCATGGCCGCTTTGATCAGCCCAAAATAGCCTACCTGCATAGCGTCTTCCTGGCTTCCGCACACCTTTACAGCCCATCGGTTTTGATTTAGGAAATAAGGAACCAGCTTCAAGTTTTCCTCTACCGTAATTCGCTGCTCCCTCGTAAGAGGCGGAATACTTGATCGCTTGTTCATGGCTATTTTTCCCTGTGTAAGCTGCGGAAAGGATCAAATCGATTCGGGTACCTTTGCAGCAGCTTTTGAATATTCGCCTCCGCCAGCTCATCCATGGAAGCGCCCAAGGAATCGCACAATTCCGCCAGCATCCACAGGCAATCCCCGGCTTCCTCCAGCACTTTTTCCCGGCTTACCGGGTGGCCCTGCAATTCCTTCTGGTAGATGCTCAGCACTTCGCCCACTTCTCCCGCCAGACCGTACAAGGCGTGCTGGCGCTTCATGTTGATGGTCAGCGCATCGTTTTGGGTGCGCCGGGCTTTTTCCTGATACTCGCTGAAATTCATGCTTCATTCCTCCTCGTAATACACACAATTTGCACAATGCTCATCATTTTTGCAGCGGGCGCACATATCTGCATCTCCTAAGCAGTCGCCTGTTTCCCGAAAAATGCATGTGGCGCAAATGCATTCCAGGCATTGCGCGTCGCTTTCACTGTACATGTCTATTCCTCCCACTTTTCGGCGGCTATCTGCTCCGGGGTAGGCTTCCGGGGCCAGCAGCGCCATGATTTTCCCATTTCTTCAACATTTTCTTCAATCTCATCATCAGATAAAGGCCAGCAAAAGCCTAATACCTCTTCATTCACATACAGTGGGCACAATTGAAGCTGGAATATGTCGCCTTTAGTTTCGAGCCATACAAAATCCCAATCTGTGTCATATGCTTTCTCGGAGATTTCTTCCAGCGTCAGCGGCCTCATTTCCGGCTCGGCGCGGTGTTTAACTTGCTCCACTGCTTCTAGCAGTTCGTCCAGTGTGGCGTTCCGTTTGTCCAAGAGTTCATTTAGCTTTTTCTTTTCCTGCTGGTTGTCTCTCATAGTCCCCACTCCTTTACTAATCCCTGGACATATTCGTAATCTTCTTCGTCGCAGTCTTTATGATAAAGGCTGTCAATTTTGCTTTTAATGATGTTGTCCGTTTCATCGTCTACTTCCAAATCACAATCCGTGAAGGCAATCCCTCCTGCATCGCAAATCCATTCGCAGCCCAGATGCGGAAAATCTTTTTCAAAGTCAAAGTAAATGGTTGTAGTATCGCAACCTTCCTCTTTCCAAAAAACTTTCTTCATGGTCTTTCCTCCTTTATTTCCCCAAAAATTGCAAGATTTCTTTTTCTTTCCGCTTCATTGTTCGTTGATATGCGAGTGAAGTAATTTCCCTATTGGTTGCCTCTCCGAACGAGTTCACGAACTTTTTATTGTCCTGGGCGGCGAAGGCCTTTCTACGTTTGTTTTCAGCCTTTTTGTTCAAAAGTTCATTTAGCTTTGCTTTTTCATGTTGGTATTGTCGCAATGTTTCAAAATATTCTTCTGGCATTCCCATGCCTGCAATAGGGTTTTCCCGTGCCAACGTTTCCATTCGTTTTTCTAAGCTTGCTACAGTGGTTTGCTGCTTGATGACGAAATTTGCATCGATCATTCGGCATCTCCCTACCCGTCCATCTTCGCGCCGCAGTTGGGGCAATAAAAAGGCAATTCCGACCCGCTTACAATGTAGCAAATCCCGTCAATATAATCGTATTCTTTTTTGCAAGAGCTACAATATAGGCGGCTTTCCATGTCATATTTATTTCTTTTTATCCATTCTCCATGCACCACCGGCGCAGCCTCAACAGCGGGCAGCGCGTCGAGCATGTTACACAACTCGACGATGCCATCCACCGGGTCAATATGCTTCCTCCCGGCAGATATCTCATCTTTTCCATATTTTTTGATCGCTTCTATGGCTTCTTTGCGCTCGATCAGATCGCTCATTTCCTCCCCGCAATAGGGGCACTTCGGCGTTTCGATCATTTTCAATTCCATCCTTCCGGCTTTTCGCAGCGTTCAAATTCGATTGCCCATACCCACGGGTTGGCATTCCAGCCGTATTCCGGCAAATCGTCTTTTTTGATGGTGCTGTCCCATAATTCGGAAAAGACTTTCGGGTACGCAGCTTTTTTCAGGTTTTCGTGATATTTTTCACTGCTTGCCTTGTAATCATCCCATATGCCTTCTGCCGCACAATTCTCAACGGAAATTTCCCGCAGGCACTCCACCCACACACGCTTTACCAGCAGAAAGATTCTGGCGGCTTCTTTCGGCATATGGATAGAAGGATACCAGCGGGCTTCCTTTGCCGCGCTGCAATCCGGATCGTCGGCTTTGTACATGTAGTGAATTCCGTTGCTGGGCCAGTTTGGATAAAGGCCACATTTGTCCGTGATACTCCACGTCTCCCGAACCCACAGAACATCGCCAGCTTCGCAAGGAGACTTCATTCTTCTGCCATGCCCGTCATCCCAACCGAGCCAGCCAATATTGTTCCATCTTGGTTTTGTGGGCTGCGGCTTCATCAAACGACGCGTCTGCGTTTTCTGGCCCGCCAGAATGGCTCGTACCATATCGGTGTTGAACAATATCGGCTTGCAGTTCATTTTGCATCCTCCTTTACCAAATCCAACCCATCGGCGGCATACACACTTGATTTGCCCTCCAATTTCACAACCAGCGTTCCACAGCACATAAAAGGATCGGAAAGCACCGTCCACACACGGCCCTTGTTCTTTTCAGCAACATAGTACTTATCATTCATTGTGACCTTATCTCCTGGTTTAAGTTTCATCGTTTTTCTTCACTCCTAATATGGACAGTTATCCGGGCTTGAATAGATCAGCAGCAACCGAATATTTTCCGCAATTCCCTCCGGCTCCATCCCCGTTGCCTCATAGGCCCGAAGCCGGGCGGCACGCTCATCATCCGTTCCGCCAGTCCATACGGGCTTGCCCCAAAAATCCAGCGCGGTTAGATTGTTTTTCATCGTCAATCCTCCACAAAAGCACTATTTTTCAGCGTGTACCACACATCCGGCTTTATTTTTCCGCCATCAACGCGGACACATTGCACATCTTTAATTCCGTTTTCATCCCACTCGGCGCATACAATCCAGCACCCTAGAGCGCCGCGTACTCTGCTTTCTTTGCCAATTGCCAGCGCAACGGATTGTTTGCCGCTTACTTCTGCTGCGGAGCAGTAGCCCGTGCTGCTGGCTACGGAGCGGTTGCCCGTGTTGCTGGCTGCGGAGTAGTCCCCCGTGCTGCTGACTACGGAGCAGTTGCCCGTGTTGCTGGCTGCGGAGCGGTTGCCCGTGTTGCTGGCTACGGAGAAGTAGCCCGTGTTGCTGGCTACGGAGTAGTCCCCCGTGCTGCTGGCTACGGAGCGGTTGCCCGTGTTGCTGGCTACGGAGCGGTTGCCCGTGTTGCTGGCTGCGGAGTAGTTGCCCTCCATTACCTGCTGCTTTTTGCTTTTATCAATATGCGAATTGATATCTTCAACGGCGAGTTGAGCAATTTTTCCAAAACTGATTCGAGCGCCAATTTTGATGCTTTTCCCGGCTACCTTGCTATCTTCCTCCCGTTCACTCGATATGCCCTCCATTTCCACTTCCCGGTAGATGCTTTCAGCCGGGCTATAATAATTAAAGCAATCCAAAGGATTTTCGCAGGCGTGAAACCCTTTCTCACATAGCTTGATTTCCCCGTCGTGGATATAAGTTTTGCCTTCCTCAAATTGAAATCCCCTGCATTGCATATTTTTGTCAAAGCCCTTGTACAGCTTCATTTTCCGTCCCTCCGTTTAATCGTCGTTAAAATCTACCAGGTTTTCCGGATCGCCAAAATCCAGCGTGAGGCCCAAGCGCTTGTATACGGCCTGTGCGCCTGCGGCAAAGCTATCTGCGTCCATGCCATCGGGAACGGAAATGCCGACGACCTCCAATTTATCCGCGTCAATCAGTCGCATGGTTGTTCCTCCTTTTCGACTTCATCAACAATTTGTGCGCCGCACGATGGACAGAATCTCCACCACGGCTTAGGCGGCATAACAGTCGGGGACATAATTGGTATTCTAAATGTTCTTTTACAATCGCTGCACTCGGCTCCATAGGGGTGCATAATCCAATGGGCGCGGCGAACCGGAAGCACATCAACAGCCTGGGCTTGTGCTATCAGATTTGACGCTTCCAGAAGCCCGTAGGCGTAGTCCTCGCTGATGCCGTCAATCACGCCAGCAGAAGCACAGGCAAGGCTGTAAACCGCTTCATAGATTTTATCACGGCTGATGAGGTCGTTCATTCTTCATCACCTACCAGATCAAGTGCGGCATCGAGAGCGTCAACATAATCATCCAGATATTCATGGACGGCCTCTATGCAGTCCTTAGCATTCAAAAGATGTTCCTTGATTTTTTCGTGTGAAAGGCGATTTGCAAGCACTTCGGCCAGCTGGTCTCCGCCTTTTTGACGGACCAGTTCGATTAAATCCCTGTCGCACAGGAGGGTTGTGCCCGAAACGGATACGGGATAGAGAAAGTTATTCTTCAATATTCACACCTCCCAGGGCGTTTTTAAGAAGAAGGGACTTGACCTTATCAAGTGCCTCCTTATAACCGGCCTTATAACCTCTGTTATAGCCGACAGCATCACAAGCGTTCAGAACATCGGCAAAATCATTCTTATCAAGTGAAATGGTATTGTTTTCGGTTGGGTGCTTCATGGAATCAATCCTCCTTGCTGAAATAGGAAAGGTCTACCCAGCCGGTGCCGATATAGCCCCAGCCGTCCACAACGTTTTGCACGGCAACCGTCTTATTTCCCTCTACGCGGCCCGTTTTAGCCCCACACGGTTCTGACCTGATAAATACCCTGCCGCCGCTGGAATTACGATATACAACGCCGCCTGACGGGAAAGAGGATAGGTATTCCGCCTTGCACCAGACGGTGCCGGTTTCGCCGCCGACAACCTCTACCCAGCCGCCGGAGACGGAAACGGATTCCACCTGAGCGCCGTTATCGAAACGGGCCTCTACAGCGGCGTGTTTATCCGGCTGGGAGCGACCGTTCAGGTAATCGCCATTGGTACGGACGTAGAGGGTTTCAGCCACGCCGAACAGGGGGTGATACAAAATGAAAAACACGGTGGTAAGAAGCAGGAAGGCGATGACGAAAAGGGTGAACTTACGATACGGGTTTTGCCACATGAGGGAAACGCTCCTTTCTGTACACAATTCCAGTCGAAAACGGGCATGGCAAAGCCAGATGGTTAATGCAAGCGGCGACAGGCGTACTTGTTGACAAAATACACCTGGCCTTTGCCCAGCACCTTGGGCGTTTTTGAAATGGTGACGTGGCCGTCTGCATGGGTGACGGTGGTTTCCTTGATACGCATAAGGCCAAGCTCCAGGCTCTTTTGGGTGGGCATGTTATAATCCGTGCCCTTACGGGAAACAAGGTAGCCGTCCTCTCGAAGTTGCTTGAACAGTCGATTTTGGCCGATGTCCATGCCGTTCTGCTTGAGGATTTTCGCCAGTTCGCCCACAAGTATTTCGGTTTGGCTGGACGAAACGCTATCGGCAAAGAGGACTTTGGGAGCATCGGCTTCGATTTTTTCCTGCTGCCGGGCGACGGTGTGTTCGGCGGCGAGACGTGCCTTGCGCTCATTCGCCCACTTAACAGCCAGCTTGGCGAAGGTTTCCGGGTCGTTAAACAGGGCTTCGGCAGCGGAGTCTGTAAGGTACGCGCCGTGCTTGCGGATAGACGGCAGCACATCATCGAACACCCAGGACTCGAACCGTTCCGCATCCGGCAACTGACTGTGCGCTATCAGACGGTACAAATCGCCTTCCGAAATGAAGCGAGCTTCTTGTTTTCTGCCAAGGCTATCTTCGATGGGGTGGTAAATTGCCACCCCACGGCAATGCTGTTTGAGAGCGTTTACTGAATCCTTATACCCTAACGATGTGGTGACATCTTTCCCGCAGAACAGCGGTTCTCCGTCTTTTACGATGACGCGCACATTGCCGAACTTGGGATTGGAGAATACCTTGATAGCGTTTTCCATAACAACATCCTTCCTGATTTTTGTTTACAATTCAATACGTTATTGGGTATGGCAAAGCCCGGCTTACGCGTGGGCGATACGGTTGAAGATACGATTGGCCTTGTCAAACAAAGCGGAGTAATCGCGGGCGATATAACGGTTGGTGACGGAAGCGCCGGTTCCATCGGAATGCATGAGGAACAGAGATACCTCGCCATCGTTAAAGCCACGCTTGCGAAGGAGAGAAGCCGCCGTGTGGCGCAGGGCGTGTGTGCGAACCCCGGCATGGCCGGAGAAACCCCTGGCCGCCGCCTCCACCAGATTGCTCATGGCGTTGCGGGCGAAGGGAAGCCAGGAACCGGACTTGTCAACAAAGCCGAACAGGGTGTCCGAACCAGTGCAGGAAGCTGGGCGAAAGCCGCTATGCAGATAGTCAGCAATAGCGGATTTTGCCACATCGGAGAACAGAACAGTGCCGTTTTTTCCTCCCTTGGCGTTGCAAACGCGGATGGTTCCCTGTTCCCAATCCAGATCGTCCGGGGTGATGGCGCAGAGAGAGGAACAGCGCATACCGGAGGTGATGAACAGAGTGAGGATAGCCCGGTTGCGGGCGTAGGACTTTTTGTGCATGAAGGATGGGGACTGGTTGGTGAGAACCATGCGAAACTCCTTTTCCGAAAGGATGTTACGGGAGGTGTCCTTGCAATCCGATTCCTTTACGGTGACGGCCATAAGGCTTTTTTTGAAGGGAGAACGGGTAATAAACTCAATATCTGCACAAAATTCAAAGAAAGTATGCAGATGATTGACGTAAAGGCGCAGAGAAGAAGGAGCGACCTTTTGCGACATGGCGTCCTTCCAGGCGACCAGGGAAGCGGGGGTAATATCCTGCACCTGCCGGACGCCGTTTTCGGCGAGAAAATCGCCGAAGAAGCGCAGGGTACGCTGACAATTCTGGATGGTGGTTTCCGCCTTATTGGCGGAGATGAGGGTGTGAATATAAGATTCAACCGCTTTGGTGTAGTACATTTTTACGATAACCTCCTTCTATCCTTTGACACTCGGGAGACATTTATGTTAGAATAAAAAATGCTTTCCTGAATGCCTGGGTGGTTCCTGCGTTTAGGTGAGCTTCGTGATTCCCACCCGTGCGGCGTGTCTTGGCGGAGATGACGCGCGGGTGGGAACTTTTAGGTTGGTTACGGGTGACAGCAGCGGTTATATTCCGCCTGAATGAGGGAAGCGAGAATATCCGTTTTGGGGCGGCCCGTGGCTTTGTGGATGGATTCCAGCTGGCGAACGGTGGTTGGGGTTGCGCGGCTGGAAAGCATGCGGCTTTTCGCTTCGCTGCCGGTGACAGGTCTGCCGACGGGCTGGGGGATGGAAGCCTTTTTCGTTTTTTTACACCTCCGTTTACAATTCAGTAACAAGGCTAACTACTGTTTACATTTATGAATTGTAATACATAATTGTGGTCATGTCAATGCATTTTTCAAAAAAGTATTGAAAAGTAAACAAACGACCACGATTATGAACACTGTCATCCCTCCTGAACGACCTGTACATGGGCGCAGCTGACCTCCATAGTGGTGCGGGAGACGTGGGTGCCGTCCGGCAAGGTTTTTGTGTAATCCCGGCTTTGCATACGGCCAACGATGCTGACGGGAGTTCCACGGTCAAGCTGGCTGGCCAAATTGGCATAGCGGCCCCATGCGATGGCGGGAATGGTGGAGCAATTGAACTCCCGATTGACGCGGAGGATAAAATCGCTGATCTGTCGGTTAAAGGGCGTGGAGCGGAATGTGGGAACGGTTTGCAGCGTGCCGGTGAGCCGAACGGTATTGGGGCACTGGCCCGGGTCGTTTTCCGGGAAGTCGTGGACAAAACCGAACAGGCGCACATGGGGAAAATCCTGCGCGTGATAAGTGCGAAGATCGCCGGTGGCGGTGACCAGATCGCCCTGAGAAAGAGGGTGACGCTTGAGCACATTGCCGGGGATGACGAGGGTAACAAGGTCCTGCGCCCCGCTGAGGCGGGGCACAGAGAGAACGGTTTTGTAGAAAGTGCGATTGGGAAGGCGATGGCTGACGGTGACGGGGTCCACAACGGTTCCGCGGAAATAGAAGGTATTGGTATCCATGATTGAATCCCTCCTGAACGGGTGAAGTATGGGTGGTTCCTGCGGTAAGCGGGTTACTGATGGTGGTATTCGTCCATGAAGAAGGACAGGGTTTCGGCCAGGTCGTTATCCAGATGTTCACGTTTGCAATAGATGGCATAGGCTTCGCTGAAGCATTGGATGGCGGAACTCATCTTTGCGTAAGCGTCGCAGATGAGAACCATAGAGTCGGACATGGTGGCCTCAACGGGTGCTTTTGCCAGGAAGGAAGGAATTTCTTTGCGGGAGCTATTGGTGGCGGAAACGGTGTTAGCAGTGTTCATCATGATATTGAATCTCCTTACATTTTGATTTTTGGTTGGGGTGAGGATGCGGGCATACAGTCTTTAGGCCGGGCGTGCGACCTACAGGAGAGGATGGCAATAGCGGTTGAGGAAGAAAACCTGTCCCTTGCCGGTGACCATGGGGACGAAATAGGTTTGCTGGGCCCTGGGGCCGCAGGAGCAGACCCGTTCGCTGACGCGCATGAGACCCTGGGCCATGCTGCGCTGGCTGGGCATATTACGGGACTGGCCGGTTTTAAGCAGCCAACCATCGTTACGGAGCGTTTCAAACAGACGGGCGCGGCCAATATCCAGACCGTTTTGATGCATGAGCTTTGCCAGATCGCCAACGGGAATATCGTTAGGGGCGGCGGCCACGTCATCGGCGAACTTGACCTTGTGAGCGTCCCGCTGAACCTGCGCTTGCAGCCGTTCCTTTTCCACCTGATTCTCAATACGGAGGGAACGTTCGCTATTCCACTCAGTAAAGAGCTTGGTGACGAACTGGGGAGAGGTAAAGAGCCTGTCCAGCGCCTCGGGTGACAGATACATGCCGTTATCCACCACCTGCACGGCCACATCGTCAAAGAGCCAGTGGTTGAACTCCTGCGCGGCGGGAAGGTGGGACTGGGAGATGAGACGGAGAACATCGCCCTTGGGGATAAGGGTCATTTGAATTTCCTTGTCAGGATTCTGCGGATGGGGTATACCCCGTTTCAGGGTACACCGGCAATGACGCGGAATCGCGTTTTCCGGCTTTGCGTATCCCAGCGCCTTAGCCACATCGGATGCTACATACATCCATTCTCCGTCTACAAGTACCTTGCGAACCTGACCGAACTTCGGGTTTTCCATGATGGTAATATCGTTCATGCGAATCTCCTTTCTTATGTTAGCAACAAGGTTTTAGGGTGCGGCAAACACACGTTCCGACTGGCGGAATTTGTCGAATTTTGGTAGTATGGTATTATGAAAATAGGGGCAACAGGCTTTGAGGGGATGAAAAGCGTTAAAAAGTGAATTGGGTTTTTAGTGTTACTGTTCACTGCCCGTGCTCAGGACAGGTACACTATCGCTGGAAAGCATGGTTTTGGGCAGCACGCCGTCCCACCGCATGGCCTGATAATACTGCACCAGCGAGGGAGTCAGACTGTCGGCCAGACGCTTGTTGGCTTCTGCCTCCTGCTCTGTGGCATAACGCTTGCTGTCAGCCTGGATTTTAACGATATCCGCTTCCGCCTGTGCGGAAATTTTGTCCCGCTCCGCTTTGGCCTGCGCTTCCATGGTTTGCTGGGCCTGTTCAGTTTCGGCCTGCAATTTGCGCTGCGCGGCCACCTGCTTGCTTTCTACAGCGTCGGTATACGCATCAGTAAAGTCAATGTTCTCGATGTTGACGGATACGATATGGATGCCGTGAGCCGCCATATCCGCGCTGATTCGCTTTTCTACATTTTGGGAAAGCTCGCTTCGTTTGCTGACAAGCGCATCCGCCGTGTAGTGAGAGAAAACGCTTTTTACGTTTTCTTCCAGACGGGGTAGAACAACGGTCTGGTAATAGCCAGTGCCAACGGTACGGTATAAGTCCATCGCCGTTGCCTTATCGATGTTGAAATTGACGGAATAGGCCACATCCACCTGCTGAATATCGGAGGAAAATGCGGAAGTGGTACGGGAATCTTTCTGTACGCGATTATCCATCGTGACGACGCGCTGCCAAGGGGCTTTGGCATGAAAACCTGCATCCAGTGTTGTATTTTCCACGCGGCCAAAGGTAATGAGTATTCCTGTACAGCCAGTGGGAACGGAAGAGAAACAGCTGGCGATGATGAGCGCCACACCAAGGGCAGAGCCGATGAAAGCAAGCTTGTTTCGCGCGGCGAATGTGATAATAATACCAGCCAGGAAGCAGAGGATACCAAGAACAAAAAGAATCATATTTTACACTCCTTGTTTATCGTTTGATGGTTGACCCAAGGAGGATTGCATGTTAAGATTTACAAGCCCCCTTCGGGTGGGTGGCCCCGCTGGATGCTGGAATTGTGAGAGATTGCAAGCATCGGCGGGGATTTCCCTATTCGCCTATTTCTTCCTTGACCTTGCGTCGGAACCAATCGGTTCTGGTCTCTCCGCGCTCCTTTAAGCGCTTGTCGAGCTTTTCAACCTTTTCAGGTTCTACCATGAACACGATTTGTTTCAGTTTCTTTCGGCGGTCGCGGAAGTATTCGGCACGGCTTTTGCCGTCAGCCACATTCAATCCTCCTTTCGTTGTAGCTAGATACAGTATAATATGTAGCTAACTACAAGTCAAGCCCTTTTGTGATTTTTCCTGAAAAAAGTGTACAAAAAACCTCCCTTCAAACAATACGAACATATGTTCCGTCTTGCCCAAAGGGAGTGGCGTGCTTATAATAAACATGCAGCATCCCTTTGGGCTGTTGTTGCTTATAACGTACTCTGAACTTTGGCGAGTGGGGAGTACGTTATTTTTGTGCCTGTTTTTCCTCTGTCAGGGATTGATAGACACGGTCAATTCCCTGCCGGACGATTTCCCCTTTTGAAAGCCCTGTTACTCTTGTGCAAAAGTTAAGTTTTTCCAAGTCCGATTCCGAAAGCATTGTTTGTAGTCTTTTGGGCTTGGGGTTGTCCGTTGGTCTACCGGTGCGTACCGTTTGCCTCACCTCCCTATCAGGTACGCACACAGTATAACTTAGTTGTGTAGGAAAGTCAAGCGGTTTTGAAAAAATGTTTAATCGCTCAACAGATTTGCTGTTACCATCCTTTATGATTCCGTTTCTGAAATGAACCGCAGAATGCTGAAACCGATACCGAAGTCCCCACCGAAGATGACGGAAATCGTAGAAAACGCTTTTTCATCATAAATCATAAGACGTACATCTTCATTTTCCCAATCATCCGAACCCAACAGAATCGTTCTGCCCCATTCCTCCTTAGCCTTAGAACACAGATTTTCATAGGCCGGTTTATAATCATTCCTTGTGGGAAGCTGGGGATAAAAGGCCAGAAAGGCAAATTTAAGTGCGCTTTCTTCAAACGTGTAAGTGACATAAGCTACCATACCATCAAGCAAAAACGGCTTTGTCAAGCTACAGAAACCATCCACATTATCGTCAACGGCGTATTCTGAATCGTTGGCGAGGACCTGTTCCGGGGACATGCCCCAAGTGATTTCCGGGAATTGTGGGAACGGAGAAACAGCCGATGTGTTTAATGATTGAACTGTTGTTTCTGGAAGCTCGTCCGTTTGAGAACCTGATGGACTTGGCAGTTTTTCGCCACACCATATACATTTGGTTACTTCTTCCGTCGTTTTTCCGCAATAAGGGCATTGGATTTCCACACTGGAATGTATGACATCTCCAAAGCCAAATGTCATGGACAGGATTGTTTCATCATCTGTTCCGACGATACTAACTTTTATTGGCAATCCAAGGCAAATGGAACTGGTTTCTTTTTCCAATCTTTCTTTCCACCTTTTGCAGATTTGAATCAATTCTTGATACAAGGCCGAATGCTGATCGACCAAATCCTTACCGGTTTGCCCGTCATAACGTTCATCTTTTATGGTGGCACAAAAAGCAATATTTTTTTTGTCGTAATGGAAAGAAACGTTTTCCTCTTGCTCTGACAGGCGATTTGCGAAAAGAACCAGTTCATCTACCTGTTCCGGCGTAATAAAGGATGATGCCGATACTGAAACAAATGGAAGCACAGCCAAGAGAAGAACGAAAACCAGACAAACCAACCTTTTCATTTCCAGTACCTCCTTGTATTGTGTGTGGTTACCAACTGCTGTAAGTGTACGCTTTCCGGGGATGCAAGTCAAGTGAACTTTGGTGTCCTGTTTATGTCGAAAACTGTCTTTTTATGTGGAAAACTGCCTTTTGCTTGAACAAATGGTGGGAAAGTGGTACAATTTGAACCAGCAGAAGGGTGCGGCGTATGTGGCGCTGGCCCATGCATAGCACACTTGGGGGACAAAAGCAAGCCCCAAAATTGGGAAAAAGTTACCAAATCTGGGAAAAACGTTACCGAAAATGGGAAAAAGGAGCGCAAAAATGGGAATGGAGCAGATTGACATTGGGCGCATACGCCAGTACATACAACAAAAAATGGACGAAAAGGGCATTACCAGAAATGAGTTGACCAAAAACTCAAAAGTGGCGAGGGGGACGGTGGACCATTTCTTTGACGGGAGCACGGTAAGCCCGGCGTTTGACCGGGTGTGCTACATGATACTATCGGTAGGAGGGTCGGTAGACGAGGCGCTGGGGCTGGAACGTGAAAAGAAATACGTGATGGTTCCATCCAACGGGGAGGAAAAGGCGGAGACGGTGGACGCGTATGAGCGGCTGATACGGGCCAAGAACGCGCACATGCAGGAGCTGGAGCAGCAGAACAGGCGGCTGCGGGAGCAAAACAGACGGCTGGCAGGGTGGCACAGGTTTTTCCTGATTGAGAATGTGTTTCTTTTACTGGTGACGATTGCGGACCTGATGATACCCACGTTCGGCTATTTTCGGGGGAGAATGGAAAGCCTGATGCACCCAAGCAGCAGGCTGTGGGGGTAAAGAAAAAAGGCGGCTGCACAATGGCAAAACCTGTGCGCAGAATCAATAAAAGGGGCTGACCGTAAACGGGCCAGTCCCTTTATTTGGATTTTTTTGTGAAAAACGGGTTATTGTTCTGGATGGTAGGTTTGCACCAGAATGTGATCGATTTCGGATACGCGACGAAGAAGCAGGCTTTTTTCAGCGGAAAGAGCGTTCCAGTAATCATCCAAATCCGTAAAGGTTTTGGAAGGGGCATTTGTTGTAAGGACTTCTTCGGAAGCAGTTTGCGGGAAAGGTTCCTGATTAACAAGTCCCACGATGCGAACAGTGCAACCCTTTTGGGAGAGCAGAAGAAAGTGCTTTTTGGCTTCCCAATAATCATCGCTGTCAAAAACCGGGCGCCCATAGTTCTTTTGAACGTCCGATAAGGCGTAGGTATCATGGCTGAGCATGTCCACACGAAAACGATCATAGAAGTGGCTGCTGGGTTCATCAATATCAACGCCCAGTTTTTCCGCAGCGTTCCACGCCACTTCCCAAAGCCATTCCTGGTCATCCGGGAATTTTTCCAAATCATTTTCCATACCAGCGGCCCGGCACAGTTGCTTCATGGCTTCCACGTCTTTTCTGCCGGAAGCGGTGATTCGTCTGGCGATCTCTTTTATGTTCTTCATGCTTTTCTCCATCCTTTCTGGCTTTATGAGTTTTCGGTGCTTTTCTCCTTCTTGGCGGCGCGGCACCTGGCAACGATTTTGGCATTTTGAGATTTCGGGCCCACGGCGTAGCTGCATTTGATATAGGGCATATTCAGGCGCACGGCCTTTTCCGAGATGCCCAGGTATTGGGCGATTTCCGGCACGGTAAGGCCCGCCAGGCGCAGGCGCGTAACTTCCCGCGAACGCTCCGTTGGATAAATGCCATTGGAGATTAAAATCCGCTTGATCGTCTGATGGGAAAGTTTCAGCGCCTTTGCCGATGCTTTTACGCTTTTTGTAATTTCGTAGCTTTCCAGAATTTCTTTTTGATTCACTGCGTTCACCTCCCCCTTGACAATTTTCCATGAATATGATATATAATAGGCACATCCAATTTGAGGCGGATTGGAGAGAATTGAAAAGTGTTGGGACGTCACTTTTTCAAGAGAGAGCGCGAAAGCGCTCTTTTTTTATTCGCCCAGAATTTTGTTGATTTCCGACAGCCGGGCCAGCAGCGCTTCCCTTTCCTTCGCCAGCGCTTCCCGATCCACTTTTACATCGCCCTTGATGTGAATCGTGTACCGGGGATCGGAAGTGGAAACAAATTCATCCGCCTTGGATTTGGGAACGTTGTACACTTCCACCACGCACCCGGCGGGGATGACGGTCGTCCAGTTCCGGGCGCTTCCATCGCTCCGGGGTTCGCCGGAGATAAAGGCCGCGTCGTCGCCGATCTTCGCGCCGCTGTCCCGGCCAAACGCCCGGGCGATGGTTTTACCGGCGATGGAAATCGGCTCACAGCGCCCGATCACATCCTTGGAAAATTCGATCACCAGCGTTACGGTTTCGGAGGCGGGCTCCTGATCCGTTTCGCCGTAAATATCCATCATGATTTCCCGTGCCGCGCCCAGCGCGTCGGCCTTGATCTCCCAGCGGCGGGATTCCATATCCCATTTGCCGCCCATCAGCTTGATGCGGCTGACGAAGTTCGCATTGTAGGGGCTTTTGATGTAGGCTTTGTTCCCCTTCATTTTCACTTTGATAGCTGGCATGTTCTTTCCTCCTGCCCGGCGGCAGCGAATTCAAGGTTAATTCTTTTTCGTTTCCTTGTCACGAACCGGCTGATTGTTGCTCCAATCCTGATTAAACTGTTCTTCACCGCTGGTAATCCACAAGATAAAACGACAGATTTTTTCATCGGGCCAACCGGCGGCGTGCAGACCCAAAATAAGGCGTGCGGTTGTGGCTATATCCATTTTTGGTTCTCCCTTCCTGCTGTGCGGTTTCATGATACCACGAACGGAGGCCGGTCGCCAACTCTTTTTGGAAATTTCTCTACGCCTGCTTTGCGCCATAGATGGCCGCGCTGACGGACAGGTTGAGATGATAACGGTCGTTCAGCGCCATAAGGCTGACGGTATCGTCCAGAATACGTTCTCTTTCCGAAAGCATTTGCGGGGGCATGTCCTTCTTTTTGAGCATTTTGGGATGACCGTACAGGCTGGAAACGGCCTTATCGGCGATGGTGTTGGCTTTGATATAGTCTGCCTTTACGGGCTGGCGCAAGCCATCCTGCAAGCGCTTCATAGCCTGTTTCTGGTGTTCCTTGTCGAGCATACGGAACACCTCGAAGCCTTCAAGGCCGGTGGCCTTACGCAGATTGCAAAGCATGTTGTAAACCCAGTTCTGGAAGTTTTCCGCTTCGGGTTTATGGCTTCGGAACACGGTTTTGTAGATGCCGATTTCATTTACAAGTAACATTTCTTGCGGACCGCCGTTTGTGGGAAGGGGGTACCTAAAAAGTACCTCCTTTGACAAACGCTGATGCGCCTTTTTAGTTATTAGGCCCAGAGCGTCACATACGTCTTTCAGCACGGCCATCCACTCGCCGTTCATGTTAACAAAACGAATCGTATAGCCATTCCAGTTTTCCGTTCGGAGTTCGTTCATGCTTTACCCTCCAATATTTTGATGGCCCGTTTGACGTGCTCTTGCTCAAGACCGTTTTTGTAGAAGCTGGTTTGCACCAGGTGGGAACCGATACGGTATTCTTTGAAATCCGGGAACTGGTCGTCATCCAGAACGGCCCATGCGGAAGGCTTGAGCGTTTGCACGGCGGTGCGGATGACCTGACCGCGATTGTGCCAGTTGCCATAGGCCCCGGACATGGAAGAAATGGAAAGACCGTACTGGTCAAGGCTGTGGCAAAGATAGTGGAAGTCGCGGTCTGACGCGCCCTGCCACGAGCTGGTGAGAACGATACAAGCATGTGTTTCCTGAACAATCTGCCTGAGCAGGAGAACCTTTTGGGGGTCAATGCCGATAACGCCGGAGGGGGCGCGTTCTTTGGTGTGGTGGCAATTGAGAACGCCGTCCACGTCCAGAAAGATGAGCTTCAGTCGTAATTCCTTGATTAAGGTGGCTCTATCCATTTTTCCAGTCCCCCTATTTGTCGCTGAAATAGAACAAAAAGAACACGTCAACAATAACAAGGCAAAGCAGGATGATACTCTGGACCCTATCCATTTCGGTTTCCTCCCTCGATGATTTTCCACCACTTGGGCTTTTTGCTGGGCTTGGCCGTTTTGAGGAACTGGCCGGTTTGGGTATTGCGCATGTACACCTGTCCGTTTGGAGCCTGGATGCGCTGGTAGGAGGGAATATCGATGCCATTTTCATCCAGGAAGGTTTGGAACAGGGACTTTTGGCCCTGATAGAACCGCTGGCGGTCGATGGATGTGAGATAGCCTGACAGGAAGCACCTGATATGCGGATTGCAGTAATCCCACAGAAAGGAAACCGCGTCCTTGATGAGAACGTCCATGCCGTTTTCCCAGCACATTTCCACGGTGGAGAAATAGTCCTTGCACTGAAAACGAGCGCCGTCATAGGTTTTATCAATGGGAAACAGGCGCATGAAGCGGCGGGGCGTATAGAGATGTTCAATACAGTGAAAGACGGCGTGATAATCCTGCGGGGTATAGGGCACGGACTTTTCGTGTGGGAAGTAGCGGATGGAGGCATAGAGAATCTGGTCGATGGTATGGGAACGGTGGTAGAGAAGGTTTAAGGCAGTGTCAGTCACGGGGTTACACCTTCTTTCTTTCAGGATAAAATTCCGAACGGTCTATGAATTTCCATCTATATCCTCCGCATGTTTTCAACACGCTGCGGCATACATCTCCAATATTCCTTGGTGTTTTAATTCCTTTTGCTTTTGCGGCAGCAACGCATGAACGATATTTTTCACCTGTTTCTATGCAGATGACCGGCTTTGCCGATGCGCCAGCTTCACTTACCTTTTTCCCGAAATCCTCTGGCAATTTCCGATTTCGAGTTATTTCTGAAAGCCTTCTCTTTGTTTCTTCTGTGTGTTTTTTCCCGTAATGAGGGTTATTTTCCCCGCGAAAATCCTTAAGAGCGGCGGCTTTTCGCATCCTGTCCAGCGCTTCTTCCGAGTATTTGCGTCCCCTCATCAAGTAACCTTTGCCGTACATCGGGTTTTCATGGCCGCTTTTGAAAACGACGGGATTTTTCCCCTCAAGCATGATTCTTTGCTGTGCGGCGCAAGCATGCTTTTTTTGTTCTGGGGTTGGGTGCCAGCCAAGGCTTCCGTTCGTGCCGCCTTTTGTTAAGTTGTATCCGTTTTGATACGAATCCAATTTTTCAATCCAATATGTTTCCCGCTCGTTTAAACGTTCGCCCACACATTGTTCCAATACGATAAACTCAAAACTTTCGAGCCCGTGTTCCTTCAATTCCTTTTCCAGCCTGTGATTGTTCCCGTCATAATGAAGTCGCCCGTGCCGGTTCATACACGCTTTTTCAATTGATGTCCTTTTCTTGATGTTCTGCGCTTGCCCTACATACCATTTCCCTGTTGCTTTGTTATGGATTCCATATATTCCTGTCAAATGGCATTCTCCTATTTATACGTTGCTTTTAGCGTGTCAAGTTTGTTTTGGTAACAGGCCATTTCTGCGTTCCATGCCACGCCGATTTCACCCACAGGGCCGTTGCGCTGCTTGGCGACGATGAAAGTTCCTTCGTTTTGATCGGCGGTCGAATCGTAATAACCATCCCGATGCACGAAAACCACAACATCTGCTTCGGCTTCGATGTTTCCGGTTTCCCGGATGTCCGTTAATACCGGCTTTTTATCGCTTCTGGATGCGTTGGCACGGCTTAACTGAGCGAGAACAACGAACGGTGTTTCCAGTTCTCTTGCCATTGCCTTAAACTGCCGTGTGATTTCGGAAACTTCGTTCTGCCTGTTTTCAGATTTTTGGTCTGCGCTTACGATGCCCAAATAGTCCACCAGAACCAGATCAGGCTTTCCCCAGGTGTTTTGCAACGCCTTGATTCTGGATTTGATTTTGGACGGGGTAAGAGCAGGGGTATCATCAACAAGCAGATTCTCAATGGACAATTCGTTAAGAGCGTCGCCTATGGGTTCCCAATCCTCCGTGGACAGGTTCCCGTTTCTCATTTTTTGCATTTTGACTCTGGATTGAAGGGAGATCAACCGAATGGCCAGTTGCTCACCCGGCATTTCCAAAGAGAAAAAAACTACCTTTTTTTTGGACTGAACGGATGCGAAATGGGCGACGCTTAACGCGAACGCCGTTTTGCCCATGGCAGGTCTGCCGCCGACGATGATGAGTTCGCCGGGATGGAGACCCGTGAGCATCCTGTCCAAATCGTAAAAGCCGGTTGGTACTCCATTGATTTTGCCGCCGTTTCTTGCGTTGAGTTCAATTTTGTCGAAAGCCTTTGCCACAAATTCTTTCAGCTTTTTGGGCTTGTTCTTTTCGCTTACGCCCTCTGTGCAGGAGGACAGAAGCATTTCGGCGGAGGAAAGAATATCGTCGGACGGGTCGGTTTGGGCGTAGCATTTTTTCTGGATTTCCGACGCGGCGTTGATGAGACGGCGTAGGTTGGATTTTTCCTTGACGATAGCCACATAGGTTTTGGTATTGGCGGTGGTGGGGACAAAGCGGACGCAATCCAGCAGGTATTTGGCCCCGCCCACAGCGTCCAGCGTACCGGATTCCTGTAGGGCGTTGCCAAGGGTCATGAGGTCTACAGGTTTTCCTGCCGTATACAGCCCCAGAATGGCCGTAAACATGGCTTTGTGCTCCGGGCTAAAGAAGTCATCGGGCGTGAGAGAATCGGCCAGAAGGGGCACAACAGAGCCGTTTTGCATGGCCGCGCCGATGACAGACCGCTCCGCCTCCACAGAGGAAGGCGGGGCGGGAATGAGAATGGGATTGGGGTCCTGTGTGTAATCGGTCATGGCGGTGTTCCTTTCAAGCGTTCACAATTCCAGTCGAAAATGGTCATGGCAAAGCCGGGAGGGTTAGCGTTCCTCAAACACCTGCGGAAACATGGTTTTACACTCCTGATACAGGGGCAGCATGATTTGCTTCATTTGGGGATGGGCCTTGCCGGTTTTATCCAGAGCGCGTAGGGCGAAGATATGCTTCCACTGTTCAAGGGTAGCGGTTATGACGTGCTGGCCCAGCGTGGACAGGGTCAGGGCGGAACGGGCGATTTCCGGAGGAACGCCGTCCTGACGCTGGGAGAGGTACTTTTCCTCGGCATAGCGGGCGGAACGGACCCAGTCGGAATTGAAGGGGGCGGAGGGCATGACGGTAGTGGTTTCGCCGCCGAATTTGCCATTGGCGTAATCGCAATAGCGGGTGCTGGCCCCGGCGTGGGAAGCAAGGCGGTGACGGCAAAGCTCACGGGCCACGGCGATGTCCACGTCAAACTGGACGGTTAAGGAATAATGGCGCTGGACTTGGTCGGGCGAACCGTGCCGCAGGAACCCGGTAGTATCGAGAATGCCCATTGCACCAAGGCATGGCTTGTCGTAAACAGCCGGGCAATCAAAGAAGAACTCCGGAAAATCAGTCAACAGATGAAAGATACCATAGGGAAAAGCCACGTCATCCCCGCCCCTGTGGGCGGCGAACAGAACCAGATCGCGCCAGGCGCGGATATTGCCGGACACGACACATTGGAAAACGGCTGCCGGATGATAACTGCGGCGGAGGAAGCAGGGCTTGCCGGTGCATTCCTCATACAGGGAACAGATACGGCGCAGGGTTTCAAAGGCGTTAAGCGACATGGTGAACAGGATGGAGGCGTGTTCCAGCATGGCTTCGTGGCCGTTATCGATAAGGCGTTTGACAAAGGGAACGGCGCTGGTGAGGGTGGTTTTATTCTCGCTTTTGTAGCACACGCGGCCCACCCGCTCGATTTTCTGTGCTGGGGTGAAGTCGTTATCCCGGTCGATGATCTGGTAGGAGGGTTCCACAATTTTCATACGGCTTGGCTTCCTTTCTGCTGATAGATGGTTTGGCTGACGGAGATGCGCATATGGTATTTATCTTTCAGGGCCATGAGGATGACGGTATCGTCCAGAATGGACTGGCGGTCGGATAACATCTGGGGCGACATATCACTTTTCTTAACCATTTTTTCAAAGCCATAGAGGGTGGAAACGGCCTTGTCGGCGATGATGTTGGCTTTGATATAGTCTACCTTTACGGGCTGGCGCAAGCCATCCTGCAAGCGCTTCATAGCCTGCTTCTGGTGTTCCACGTCGAGCATACGGAACACCTCAAAACCTTCCAGACCGGTGGCTTTACGAAGTTCCTTAAGCATGGAGTAGACCCATAGCTTAAATTCCTTAGTTTCTTTCTTACGGCTTCCAAACACACAGTCGTAGATGCCAAGTTCTGTCAGAACGGTCATTTCCTGTGTTTTGCGAACCTTGTATGAGGGGTTCACTTTGTGAAGGTCACATCCAGCACCGATAATACAGATTTTCAACGTGCGCCTTTCGGACTTATCGACCATACGAACCATGTTTGTGGTGTTATCGTAATCAAGCGCCGCCGCAACGTCTTTAGCCACGGCCCACCAGTCTCCCTCATTCCAGACAAATCTGATTTCGTGACCTTTCCAATTTTCAACCTTCATGTTTTCCATAGGTTCACTCCTTGCAATTTATGGGATGAAAATCAAATTTCAAAAAGGGGGTAGGTTTTTCATATATCCTTTGTTCCCAAAGCGGGAGTTTGGGTAAGGAGGTGTGTAAAGCACACCCCCTTAAAACAAAAGAGTGCATCGCATAGGATCATTTGCACGGTAATTCGCCGTATAAAAGCAATTTCTACAGGCAATAACCAATTCCGTAACAAAATGTTACGCTATTCCTCCCCCTGAAACTTTTGCACCTGCTGGCGGAGTACGGCCACACGCCTGCTGACGTTAGACTGGTTGCAGCCCAGACGGTCGGCGACCTGGCGCTGGCTCTGCTGACCGAGGACAACCGGGATGACGCTGGCGGCATTGGGATTAGACCGGGCCTGAGAGAGCAGAAAGTCGTGGATGGAGGAAGCGCAATAGGACGATTCCACATTGGAATGGTGGTCCGGTACCAGGTCGCCCACGGAAACGGTGTTGCCGCTGCTTAAAGGGACCGCTTTATCCATGGAAACGGTTTGGGCGTCGCCGCCGCGTTTACCGGCGCTTTTGGAGCGGAGATGCATCCTGATGGAAACAAGGATGCACTTGGTGGCGTAGGTGGAGAAGCGGATGCCCCTGTCCGCGTCAAAGGTGGCGGCGGCGCGCATAAGACCGATGCACCCGATTTGGTAAAGATCGTCCCATTCGTTTGTACGGTGGATCTGTTTTGGAACATATTTATGGAGCGTGTATGGAACGAGCCGCAGGTTCTGCTCGACCATTTTCTTTTGCGCGGCGGTAAGGGGCTGCATGGTCCGGTTCACCTCCCCGCTAGGAATGATAGGACATGTAGTAGTGCCTGCCGCCGTAGGCTGTGTGTTCGTAACCGACGCAGTGCTGCTCCATGCGGGTGAGAAGCCAGTACTGATAATAGGGATGCTCGCGGTCAGAGAACCAGAGGTTCGGCTCGGACCATTCCGTATCGGAAACAAAACCGAAATCCCAGTCATCCAGGTTAAAATCGGCATCCCATAGCTGGTCGTGGGTAAGACCGGTGAGGGCTTGCAAATCTTCTTCCGTGCTGAAAAAGGTGACAGTGTTAGTCATATGGGAGTGCATCTCCTTCCGAATCCATTTCAAGGACGGTCATGATGGCGTAATTCGCCAAATCCAGGAGGGTATCTCGCACGGATTCATCGGCCACCCTGGCATCCCCGCTCTTTGCCAGGGCCTTGAGGCGGTTGAGCTTATCTTCCAGGCGGATGCAGGGCATGGTCATTCCGTATTCCCTGAAGGACTTGGAGAAGGAATCGCCGTAGTCATGATTCTTGCGTTCGTAGATGGCGTTGAGCTGGTTGCAGATGGACAGGTGCTTTTCAACCTTCGTCATGCGCTCTTCCCTTCTTTCTGCTCCGTCAAGGCGTTATTTACGGTGGTTCGGATGAAGTCCACCCCTTTTTGGAACACAACGGTTTTAATGTTGACGCAGTTGGTTCCATCGGCCTTGGTGTATTTGGACTCGATACAGCGGAAATAGCCCCGGTCGATATATTCCTGATAGGGGATATTGTTACGGTTCAAAACACGCTGCTGGCGCAGAATTTTGAAAATGGTATTGCGCCCCACGCCCATGTTAAGAACCTTGGCCGTTTCGGCCATATCGATGGTGTCCGGGCTGTTGGTGACGGCGTCGTAAAATTCTGCCTTGGGCAGCATGGACTGGTTGGCCGCTTCAAGCGCGGTGATTCGGCGTTCCTTCTCGGCCATGGCTTCGGCCATTTTGAAAAGCATGGCGCTATCGATGACCGGGGAAAGATATGAGCCGGTTTTGCGAATGGACGGCAGCACCTCATCGAACACCCAGGACTCGAACCGTTCCGCGTCTGGCAACTGACTGTGCGCTATCAGGCGGTACAAATCACCTTCCGGGATGTACGATATGGACTGAACGCCACCTTTTGTGAGGGAGTCGCGTTTCACGACCCCCTTACAGTGACGGCTTAAGGCATCTCGGAAATTGGAATATCCTAATGCGACGGCCACATCCTTCCCGCAGAACAGCGGATTCCCATCCTCCATGATGATACGAATTTCACCAAAAGCGGCGTTGTTAAAGACCTGAATCTCGTTACTCATTGTCATACTCCTTTCGATGGATGCTCTTGTCGGCGGAGAAGCCGTCCGGGTAGCGGGCCTTGAGCTTTTCGATGTTCTGATACATGGCCTGATAGAGGGTGAAGCTGTACTGGGGGGCCAGATTGACCAGACGAACGACGATGGCGGGGATGGCGTAGGCGATTTTGGCGTCGTTAACCGGGTGACCCTGGAAGGTTTTCTGGACGCAACCGGCGATGCAGCCTGCCAACTGGCCGATGTCATCAATATTCTTCCACTTGGTGACAGGCTTGGGGCCTGCGTATTCGTGGGAACCGTTCTTGCGGATGGAGTCGGCCATTTGCAGGTTTTCCCGGCAGAGAACCACGTCCATATCGGCGTGGATAGCGTCGCAGAGTTCGGCCAGCATCCACATGACGTCGCCTGCCTCTTTATCCACCTCTGGATTTTGGGTAAAGCCATTCATGACCTTGGACATTTCATCCCGCAGTTCTTCCACCTCGGCGCACAGGCCCAGGGATGCGTGGAGAAGGCGCTCCCGGTCGGTCAGAGCGGGGTTTTGGGTACGGCGGGCGAGCTGCTGGTAACGGGAGAACGAACGGATGTAGGGATTCTTTTCCATGGGTGATTCCTCCTGAATTTGATAGACGTGAAGCAAACAAAATGCACCCAGGGGAAGGTGTACAAGGCGCTTCCGATGGGTGCAGTTGTCAAGATACGGGCGAGCCTGACCATGGGCCAGGCTTTATGCCTGATGGGGCTGGCGCACGGATTTGAACCGTGAACCCGCTGCTTACAAAACAGCCGCTCTGCCGAATCGAGCTACGCCAGCGTGGAGCTTTGGGCGGGAGTTGAACCCGCAACTTTCCGTACCGTAGGGAAGCCAACTGATGGACAGCGCGGCTTCGGTGGGGATGGGACCCGCCGAATGGCCGCGCGGAAAGCTGGCCTGTGGGTTATAGAGCGCAGACGCTCCATCGGAGCGGATGTGCGAACCGGAAACGGATGCTCTGCCAATTGAACTACCAAAGCGCGTACCGGCCCAATTCGGGTGCCCTATGAAGCATGGTTCCCCGGGTCCGGTCGCGGCGGATTTTGTTTATCGGTATGCCACAGGTTCCGCCAAACCACCGGTGCTTTTTATGTGTGGGAACGGATGAACACAAACCGCCATGAGCAGTCGCCGATACCCCTATCCCACGGGAAGTACCGGGTCACTCTGCGCCGTTTCCAACCGGATAGGCAATACTGCCGCCGGTTGGGCACACAACCCCGCCGGGAAACTGGATTGGAAACGGAAGCGGGGTAGCTTCCCCAACGGAAGCCGCGTGTCTTGTGGCCCCGCGCCACTCGTACCTCTTTGCCAGCTGGTCGCAGCCCCACGCCCTAGACATAGGCATTTCAGCCATTGCCATTCTTAAGACAGGCGCTTGGGAATTGGTGGAAGCGAACGGAATTGAACCGTCAGCCTGCCGCGTGCAGGGAAGCCAGACCATGCCACAGCGACCGAAGGATGGGCAGGGACCCGTCCGTGAGGAAGCGGCGCACAAGACCGTGGGTGCTTAAGCATGAGCGCCCTTTAGGGCGGGCATGCGGCCTATGCAGGGCGGCTGCTCTTGCCACTTGAGCTACGCTCCCATGAAGTAAGACAAAATACGGGTAAACAGCGGGCTTGCCAGAAACACCAGGATAGCCGTGCCGCCCAAGGCAATGCCGGTAATGAGCAGGATGTCCCGCAAATTGGAATCAAGAGTGGGTTCCGGGTGGGCGTTTTGTTCTGGAATGATGTTATCGGAATAGGTCATACCGTTTGTGGTTTGGCGGATGCGTACCATAGCCATACCTCCTGAATGGGGTGAATCTATATCGGTTTGCCGGGGAAAGGACAGCCGCTATGCGTGCGTGCCTCTGGTGCAGCGCCCGGTCCGCGGGTCAGACCGTTCTTTCCGCGACCATTGTCATTATTTGTGGGGGTAACCGATTCCCGCCCACATAGCAGGGCGCGACCCTGCCGCTGGTACGGATGGCGGGATTTGAACCCGCGGCCCCATGCTCCCAAAGCATGCGCGCTGCCAACTGCGCCACATCCGTATACACGGCGGCGATTCCTTTTCCGCGTTTTCCGGCCTATCCGATGAGCCTGGACGTCTGAGAGGGGTCCGCTCATCCCATCCCCCCCGCCTTAGCCGGAGAACGTTTCCTGAAAACCGCTGCCGCACGGAACTTTTCAACACCTACGCCCCAAACCAGTCGTGTTCCGTTATCACTATATCCCCGTGTTCAGGGAAATACGCCGCGCACTTTGGCACGGAAGCGCGTGCGTTCACTATTTACGTCTTTCGACGCACACCGACTTTGTTTGGCAAGCCGGTGCTATCCCATTCGTGCCGGGAATTGGTGGGCGCACTCCGATTTGAACGGAGAATCCAGAGCTTATGAGGCCCTTGCGTTGACCCTTGCGCCATGCGCCCATGTGATGGCATGTAATCTTAGAAAGATAGGCCCCCTTAGAACGGTTGGTTGTGACAATACACGCGTTCCAAGCGCAGGGGGCCGCCCCGCGGTGACGCCTGAAAGGAAGAAAGAGCGTCATACCGGTCAGGCTGGGCTTATAGCCCTGTTGGAGGTGTCCAATGGACTGGAGGAAGCATGCGGACTTGAACCGCAACGGTCAACCGGGGTGTGGGATGCCCGCCGCCTGGCGCTTCCAAAAGTCTGCTTGCGCAGACGGTTACTGGACAGGATGCTGATGCTGGCTTTGCAGGATGGTTTTACGGATGAAGTCAAGGCCCTTCTGCTGAACGACTGTTTTGATATTGATGCGCTGGGTGCCGTCCGGCATGCTGAACTTGGATTCGATGCAGCGGAAGTAGCCTCTGTCCACATAGGTTTGATAGGGAATGTTGTCCTTTTGGAGGATTCCCTCGTCCCGCAGAATCTTGAACATGGTGTTACGGCCCACGCCCATGTTGAGGGTTTTGGCAGCCACGGCCATATCCACCGAATCGGGGGATTCAACCACAGCGTCGTAGAACTCGGCTTTGGGGAGCATTTCTGCATTTTTTTCGGAAAGCAGTTTGACTTCATCCTTGAAATGGTCGATGGTATGCTGGGCGATTTGCAGAGCGCGGGCCATGATCTTTTCCGGGCTGTTCCAGGCTTCTTCCACGGCGATGAGATACTTGCGGACGGTGCGACCCTGCTCGGTACGTTGGAGCATGCAGATTTCTTTTGCCATCGCAATGGTCAGATTGTTATTGACAACCATTCTTGAAACTTCACGAGAACCTTCCATTTGAACCCGGACATTTTTGTCCGTGTTGTAATCCGTGCCTTCTTCAAAACCATATTCGCACATACGAGGGAACCACTTGTGATACGGGGTTTCAATTTTCAGCCGCTCATGCAGTTCGCGCCCGTCCACAGGGAAATTGCCGTTTTCTTCATGAATGGGGATAATCTCGTTGTTCATTCGCACGTTCCTTTTATTGTTTTTGAGATGGTTTACTCTACCAGTTCCCAATCCTGCGCCAGAAGGTCGGCCTGAGAGGCGAGCCAGCCCAGCTGGGTGCCGCTGGTGCCCACAAAGGCGATGGCCTGATTGCCGTAGGCTATATGGGTGGGTTTGACGATGGTTCCTTCCGGGGTGCGGTAGGAAATCTCGGATGCAAGACAGATGTACTGACCCTTACCGTTCCAGCCCTTGCGAGTGGCCTTTTTGCCTGCCTTGACTTTGCGGATGGCCCAGCCGATGTCGTGAGGTTCTTCGCTTACGGAAAGACCGTACTTGTCCTTAAACAGGCGGGCGATGCACAGGAATGAGGCAATCTGGACGTCGGGTTCATCATGGGGATTACGCCGGGTTTCGGCGCAGGCGACCAGCTTTTTGCCATCCTTCATGATGGCGGAGGTTTTGTTGCCGTCGGAACGGATGACGATGGTGGTGACGGGGTTTCCCTGTGTTTTGTCTTTCAGAACGGCTTTGGCTTCAAAAATGGGTATGTCAGAAACTGGATTGTCGTGCTCGTTTACATAGCACATTCTGCTGCTTAAACTGATTTCGAAAAGGATAGGGAAGCAAGAGCCAGGGTTGAAAGCCGTTGCCTTATCTCCACTATTCCATCGGATTCCGTGCTCTTCGCACTGGCGCAGGAAAAGGTTCTTGGATTCGTCATCGCAGGCGCGGACAAAGCACTTGCCGGATTTGAAATCGTCCCAGGAAAAGAGCTTTTGGGGTGTGCTCATGGGTATGTCTCCTTTCAGGTCAGACGGTATGTTTGACGCGGTCGTGTTCCTCGGCGCGTTTGCCGTTATTGAAACGGTCCACGGTGCCCACCAGATAGCCGGTGATGCGGCGGATGCGCTGGAACTTTACGGGGCGAAGGGTGCAGTCGATGTCGATGAATTCGCCGTTAACGGATAGGGTGACTTCCTGCACGTTTTTGTGGCGCTGGGTGACCGTTTGGACACAGGCTTTTATTTCCTGCTCTGAGAGGTGGTCGGCTTCCTGGTAGTGAACCTTGAGACCGTTGCAGGCTGCGGTAATCATGTGGGGTGTGCCTCCTTGCTGCGGGGTTGAGTTTACTAAGTGACTAGAGCTAACAAGTTACTTGGCTGAATACTGTTACTTGGGTTTACATTATAGGCTTGAGTTAAGAGTATATTGGGGGTTACCGCTTTTACTGACGTAAAAGCTATCATCCTCACGGATGATGGTTCTCTCTTTACACTCAAGAAACAGGTATTCACTCAAGTTACGGTACTACGAAGTAACAACTCATCATCCAAGATATTGAGAGAACGTGAGTTACGGTTATATACTAAGCAACAAACAGAACAAGTGACTTAGCATAGACAATGAAGGCGGATTCGCTGTTTACAACTCTGGTCGAAAATGGGTACAGCAAACACAGGGAACGGAACTATGGTTTTTTCCGAACCGGATTTTGTTTGTGGCAACCAACCACCGCGGATGGTATGGGTCGCGTTGTGCTGGAGGGAACGGCGGGAGTTGAACCCGCAGTGAGGGAAACCAACTGATGGACAGCGCGGCTTCGGTGGGGATGGGACCCGCCGAATGGCCGCGCGGCACACAAGAACGTGGGCGCTTAAGCGCAGACGGCCTGTGGCCGGATGTGCGACCGGTGGTTAACAACCAAACGCTCTGCCGTTGAGCTACGTTCCCAGGGAGGTGCCGGTCTTTCCCGGCTGTCAGCTAGTGAAAGGAGACGGCCCATGCCTAAAGGCCGTTGGAGCGGCATATGGGAGTTGAACCCACACGATCAGCTTGGAAGGCAGATGCGCTACCGTTACGCTAATGCCGCGCGTGTTTACAAAAGTAGTTGACAAATGGTAAAAGAAAATCCACAACCAAACTTTTCAGGTTGCTATGGACAGTATATGCCAAACGGATGAAGGTATTCGCCTTTTTGGTGGACCGTCTGTCATTTCTCTATCCAGGTACCATTATACACGAGTGAACAGAATTGTCAACATGTTTTCACAATTCTATTCAAAATTTTTTAAAATACATTTATGTTCACATTTTTAGCCGCACCGTATTGAAATGTGAACACTACGTATTGAACAACGGTTTTGCCGCCAAATTTGCGAAGTATGTCATAAATACAGGAAGTGTGCGATAAATATAGGGGTAAAAATAAATATGACATACAAAGCGAAATAGGGATGAATTTGAGCAAACAGGATTTGAGGCTGATGACAGGATCGTGCGCTATAGCTACCGCAAGGCAGGAGATTTGTCACGCAAATTGGGTATTTTGCGTGACAAAAGCTGTGACCAACAAACAAAATAACAAACAAAATGCGTTCCAAAAGCCTTATACCATAACGGATTGAAGTGCAAGCGAGTCTGTGACTAACAAACAGAACAACAAACGAACAGCAAACAAGCGACCAGCGAAACGACCAGCAAAGAACAGGTTTCGCGCCTGGTTTTGAGATTGTGCGCAATAGTGTGCCGAGATGCTTTGTGCAGGGAGAGACGGGAAAGCAAAATGGCAAATGAAGGGCAAACAAAAACGACCACGGTTAAGGTGGTCACCAAAAAAATCAGGTTTCACTATCTGGCGGAGATTGCAAGGCGGCTTCGATGGCCTGTTTGGTGCGAGCGGAAACGGGAACGCCATGTTCGTAATTTCAGATGGTTTTAAGGCTTACGCCAAGTTTTTGAGCAAGCTGCGACTGGGTAAGGCCCAGCTGAACCCTGCGTTCCGCCATTGGGGAGGAAGCGGTTCTGGGCGGTCTGGGTTTGCCGGCGGATATATGGGGTGCGGTAGCTGGGAGATTCTGGCGGGACATGGTTTGCTGAGCGGCGCATTCCTTGGAGCAATAAACGTGATGTTTTTGAGAAGGGGTGAAGGTTTTGCCGCAGGCGGGGCAGACGCGGGTTCGAGTTTCCGCCACCTTTCGATAGGTTTCGCGCCTGGATTCGCTTCTTTTTTGGGCGATTTTTTCTTTGTTTTCATGATGAATTTTGAGGCTTTTTTCTCTGGCGAGCTGCTTTGCGCAATCCGGGCAGTAAAGCTGTCTGCCGCCCCTGACCTTATAGGGCTGGCCACAGATAGCGCACTGGAACATGGAGCCGATAGCGCGGCCTTTTCCGCGGGCGCGGCGGTTTTTGGAACGCTGCCAAACCTTTCTCTTTTCGATGATTCTGCAATCCGGGCAGCGAAGGGTTGTGGCGTAACCTGGGAACATGACGCCGCAATCCACGCACTTCTTTTGCTGCGGGATTTGCTTGTTTACGTTGACCTTTCCCAATTGAGCGTTGGCGGCCTTCATATCGTTGGCGAGGGCTTTTACGCGGCAGGCGTCCGAGCAATAATGCTCCCGCTGGCCGGTAAGGGGTTTGCCGCAAAATTCACAGGTGCGCATGGGAGGACCCTCCTGATAAATTTTATAGGATGATACCGCGTGGAAAGCGAAAAGTACAGAATTTGCGCTTAATTTTGGGATTGTGGGAAATGTGACCATCCTTCCAAAACGCGCCGGTTGATTTTGGGGTTGATTTCAGGATTGTGGGAAAAGCTAACCCGGACCGGTCGCCAGTTTGGAGGGGCGCCCCTTGCGTCTGTGCTTTTGGGACTGGATAGCGTCATAGGTTTCAGGGCGCACATGGCCGAAGTGCTGCACATCGTAATCCAGGAAGATACGGAAGGTTTGCGCGGCGGCTTTGCGCTTTTGGGCTTTGCCGGGCTGCTCGCGGCGCTTCTTTTTGGGGCGAGGGGGCGTGCTCTTCTGGGCGGGCGCCGTATCTTCCGCCGATATTTCCGTAGAATTTTGTGCATTCGCGTCACATTTTATCGCGGATTTTGTGACGGACGGCAGGTTTTGCGGCTGATTGCAGGATTGTCCGCCATTATTTTGCGGGAAGGCGATGGCATAGGCGGCTTCAAAAAGCTGCTGCCAGTTTTCAAACCGTGTGCAATCCATGAAACATGCTGTCAGAGCGATAGCACTATAAAAGCAATTTATATCATCATAAGATTCGCAGGGGCGGCCTTTTTGCCGGGCCAATGTGGCGACGGTGCCGGCGGACAGGGCCAGTAAATCCAGATAGGGTCTGGATGAATTGATAGGCGGATGATTCAGCGCTTCCAGCGCGCGCATGAAGGCGGCGCATTCCCGGTCGCTGGAAACGGGGTCGCCGTCTCGATATTGGACAAACCGGCGCACAAAATCCATGAAAGCGGGGTCCTGGCAGGCGGTTGCAAAGGCAGAAACGGCTTCCTGGTATCCGGACACATTGCCCCGGCAATCGTACAGGAAATTGTATTCCTGGGCAAACCGGGCCTGAAACGCGGGCAGGGGGATATTTTGCGTGTTTGGGATGGGGTTTTGTACTTTTTTCGGTTGATTTTCCGGCTGTGGGTCCTTTTTTTCCGGGATGTCGTCGCAGGATTGGGCCAGACTTTCCATTTTCAGGGCAGAAATGACGGCGTTGATGACGGAAAAAGCCTTTTCGCTGCCCTGTTCGTGCTTGCGGGTGGGCTGGAAGGAAACGGACGTAACTTCGCCGCCCTGGAGGGTAACGGCGCGCAGCTTTTGCAAAATCCAGCCTTTTGTGCGCAGGGGGATGGAAACGTGCAGACTTTCGGCCAATTCGCAAAGCAAAGCGCCGTCAACGGGGGCCTTGTGGCAATCGGATTGCAAAGTTTGGCGGAGGGATTGCAGGGCGGAGGCGTGCAGGCGGGCATTTTCCGCCGCTTCCGCTTCTTCGGCCTGGCGGCGCTGGTTCTGCTGCTTTTGCCGTTCGGCTTCCTGGGCCGCGCGGATTTCCTCCCGGCGTTGGGCTTCGGCTTCTTCCGCCTGGCACAGGGCGGAAAAAGCCAGCGTTTGCAGGGGCTTGTCAACATTCGCGCCGCGTTCGCCGGTTTCCGCCTGATAGGCCGCTAAAATGGCGACGCCGCGGGACGCTTGCAGGGGGCGAACCGGGCACAGAATCCCTTCGGCGTACTGGCCGCGGAAGTACAGCGGTTTCAGCGGCTGCCCTGGCAGGAAATAAACGCATGCGTCCGGGATAGCGTCCAGCACATCCGCCAGCAAAGAAGCATTGACAAACGAATCACCCAAAGGATACAGGGCCAGCTTGCTGCCTTGCGATTTGGCAAAGCGCACATAGGCGCGGAGATTTTCCGCAATGATGGGCTTGCCTCCGTGGTAGTCGGCTTTGGGCGCTGTGGCGGCGAGCTGGCAGCAAGCGGCTTCCACATCGTCGAACAGTTTACGAAGGGGCGCGGCGTCATCCGGGGCGCTTTGGGATATGGTGAAAAGCTGGAAGGAAGAAGAACGAAGGCACAAAACGCCGTCGGTGGCGTACAGGGTGCCGCCATCGTTCAAAATGCGCTTGTATTGGGTCCTCGGGGCGCGATTCGCGATTTTTTCAAAGATGGAAATACTCTTTTTTGTAATAGGCATAGCGGGGATACCTTCTTTCGTTACTTTTGCAGGGATTCGGCGATTTTTTGCAGGTTGTCGGCGGCTTCCGTGGCGCGGAGATGAAGGGAAAACAGATTTTCATCATCGGCGGCGGCTTCCGGATCCACCAAATCAAAGGCGGCGGCGTGCAGCTTTTGGGCGTAGGCTTGCGCATGGGCCAGCAGGGCCGGAAGGGGTGCGGCGGCGGAATCGTACCGGGCCGCGTCCGCGGCGAAGGTGCAGGCGGCGGCAAGCGCGTTTGCGGAAAGAATCATATTTTGCAGGGTGCGCAGATCGTCCATTTTGTGGGCCTCCTTTACGTTTTACGGGCGGGTGTGGGATTGCGGGCCATATTTTGTGGCCTTACTCCTGCCCATGGCAAAGCATGGGCAGGATAAAGCCGCAAGCATCAGTGCCAGGACTGGCAGGGCGGGGCTTGTATCAGTCGGCCAAACGCAATAGGCGGCGGGTGGCTTCCACGTCGATGGAGTTCGTCCATCCGCTTTTATAAAGTTCCTCGGCGGCTTCCTCTAAAGCCATTTTGCCGCTGAGAACATCATCACGCAAACTATCAATAATATTTTTGATTTGGATCATAAAATTGCCTCCTTCTGCCGCCCGATCTGGGCGGCGGCCGCAAGAATTGAAATAAGAAAGCATCAGCGCCAGGACTGGCAGGGGGCAGAGCCGATATATTGCAGGGCTTCGCTTTCGCTGTAGGTGCTGCCCACACATTCCACATATAGGAATTGGCCGGCTTCGGGATTGAACCAGCATTCAATTGTTCCATCGTAAGGGGCTTTGCGGGCCATTGCGCGAGTGTGGGCCATGGCTTTGCGGGTATCGGTGGCGGAGGGGGCAAAAACGTTGTTGATTTTTTTCATGGATGGAATCTCCTTTCAAATTCAAATCAGACAGAAAAGCCAGAGAATACAGCAGGCCGGGAAGGCAGCCAGGGCCAAAGCCCCGGCGACCAGGCACAGCAGATAGGGCCAGTTGATGGAATGGGCAAGGGCGCGCATTACAGGCGGCCCCCTTTCAGCAATAGAGGCGCCCGGGCTGGTGCTGCTTATCATCAAAAAGCATCATGATGGTATCATCATCATAGTTTGCAGTTAGTTTTTGGATGGTGGAAAAAGTCCGGCGCGGCATATCTTCGCTGATGGTGATCCACTGGCCTAGGCCGTGAGAAGTGGCAACTTCTGCGCCCGGCTTGCAGTGCCAGACAGAAAGATGCAGCGCAATATGGCTTTTTCCATTGGGAACGTTGAATTTTTGGCCCCATGCGTTTTTCTTTTCATCAAAGCTGGTGCAAAAAGTCAATTCAGCCTGTAAGGTTGTTTCGTCATCCAGTTTAATGGCCTTTACGGCTTGCTTTTCTCCGTGAATCGCCAAAAAACGAAGGTCAAGCCGAAAGCCGTTAGCCATTTTGGCGTTGATGGTGTTGTATTGTTCGCGGGTGATACTCTTTGCCATGATAAAAATCCTCCTAGCATTTTTTGATCTTGCCATGCTAGGAGGATTGTGCTATACTGTGACCCGGGCCTTTATGGCTGGGCCGCTTGCCTTCCTAGCGTGGCGAGTGGTTCCCTTTGGCAAGCTGCAACTTGCCAAAGGCTTTTTTCTTGACTTTCCCTTGTTGGTTGTGGTAAGATAGGGCCGGGGTAACAGGGAACCCCGCGCCCTATTTGTGGGGTTAGCCGCCTAGAAGGTTAGAGCCTGGGCGGCTTTTTTGCGGCTATTTCTCGCTTTGCTTTTCCGCTTCCTGCGTTAGCTTCGCGATTGTTTCCCGCAATTGCGCGTTTTCAATCTTTAGGCGTTCGGCTTCACGCGCTAGCCGTTCGATTGTTTCCGCCGCGTTGGGCATTTCGTGCATTTCCTTTCCCCCTTGTTCGTTTCAGTATCGGAAGGGCTTTCGCTTTCCTTTACTGTGATTATATTATAGCGAAATGCCCCTATAGATGCAAATACCAGATGTGACAAACGGGCCTGCAACCCTTATTGTGTAAGGGTTTGAAATGGGCGAAACTTTTAAATTTTGTCTGTACAGGCCAGAATATACAAATAAAGCTGTAACATAATAGCCTATATATTTATATATAGCAGGGGCCGGGAAGCTGGAAGAATGCGAAAAGAATAAAGGCCGCGGCGGGTGATTCGCCAGGAGGGGCCGCCCTGGGCCGTCTGCGGCTGCTTTGCCCGCAGGTTTGCCGCTTTTGCCCCTGCGCCGTTGCTTTTCCACCCTCCGCCCTGCCGCACTATAGCTACTATATATAATATATTATATTGTAGTATCTCATGCAGTAGCTATATAGCATATAGCAGCTAGCAGCATATAATATATGCTGCTATATCATATAAGCAAGCTATATTGCATAGTGAATCTAAATTATAATATAGTAAGTGGCTATATGCTGTAATAGCCGCTATTATATCCATAGCAGATAAAAGAATAATAGAATAAATAAATATATTGCTATATAGAATATAAGTTAGTAAAGGGAAGGCAATTACCCAGGGGGGTATACGATCATATAAAGGCAAAAAGAAAAAGGCGGCAACTGCGGGCCTTCGGGCGCACAGCTGCACAACATGCCATTATATCAATAATGGAATGCTACAGCAGGAGGAAGCCACCCCCTGTTTCCAGTGGCCCGGCCCCGGTTGCTTTTGAAACTGACCGTTAGCACCCCTTCCCGTCCATTTTCCGGTCATTTTACCCCTCTGTTTACCAGACCCCTATAATTTATACAACTACGCCATATTTATGACATACAATGCAACCTCGTGCGAAATAGGCATATAAAAAGACACGCCCCCCATCCATCGAAACAGTGAATCTGTTTTTACTCAAAGAGCATTTGAGATTGAATGGACCGGTTGAAATTGTTTGAAGGTCCTTGACATGCTAGCGGCATCTTCAGGAAAACGTGCTTTGGGGCGCGCTTTGCCGCTTGTGCAAAAAAACGGAGGCCGGTTCTTGGCACTCTTTTCAAGTCATCATTGCGTTTTAACTGGTTTGCTGGATGACGTTTACCTTGCGGACAGCTGCCGAGCACAGTGTCATCAGGGAAGGGTTGAATGGCAGACACATGGGCATCAGAATACGCTGACAATAATGCTGACAATAGAGAAGGTTTCAGCAGGATTTTGGAGTACTTTTCGACTTTTAAGGCGTGGCAAGAGCGATACTGCAAGTTTGTAGAACCGTTAAAATAAAACAAAAACACCATCTACCTTGTTTTTAAGGCAGACGGTATATTGTGTCATAACTCCCCGAAAAGGAGTTTTTAAATGTTATGTAGCAAGGGTTTTATGAACTTATGCTGACAACGCGCTGACAACGGAGCTGTTATTCCTGCGGGACGTTAGTGTCGTTGTTTTTTTCTTCAAACAGACGAGAGATTCGGGAGACAGCTTTCAGAGCGTCGGCGTTTCCAACGTGGACGTAGTGTTCGGTCATTTTGTTGGAATGGCGCATGACGCGGGAAACAGCGGAGAGAGGCAGCGATGGGTCGAGAGCAAGGATGGTAGCGGTGGTGTGTCTGCAAGAATACGGAGTAAGACTTGGGCGACAACCGATTTGCGCAAGAAACGAGTGGAACATTCTGTGGAAGGTGGATGTGGACATTTTGGGCAGGAGGTTTTCACCTGGTGATTCATCCATGAGCTTTTGCAAAATGGGGATGACAAAATCAGGCAAAACGATGGCTTGTTCTCTGCGCTGTTTGGTCTTGATACCAGCACCGACAATCAATTTGTTTTCCAGGTTAATCATGCTTTTCTTGCAAATGGACAGTTCGCCTGGCATCATACCGGTACACATCATGAGAATGACATAACCGGCAAAGAGATTACCGTGTTCCCAGCTTTCAAAAACGAGAGCGGCTTCTTCCTGTGTGAACGGTTGACGTTCCTTTGCGTTTTTTTGTGGAAGAACGACGAACGAAGGAAGATCTCGATTGGCTACCCCGTCTGCTGCGGCAAGTTCAAAGAGATGGTTTAAAACCGTTTTCAGGTTTTTGGTTATGTCATAGCTCTTGCATGTCTTTTCAGCGATGCTCCGAAGGTCGTTAACGGTGAGATCGGATATGCGCCAATTCCAAAAAGGCTCAAGGCGATTGTAAACGGCCCTGTAGTCTTTTTGTTTGGACTTGCTGAGTTTTGAAAGCGTGTTTTTTTCATAACTGGTCCAGTAATAGGCGACAGTAAGATTCCGTTTGTCTTTTGCATCGCCTTTGGCAGCTAGAAGCAGGTTCTCTCTAAGTTTGGGGATGGCGGCTTTTGCTTCGGCCTTTGTTTCAAAGCCGTCTTTCGTTTTGGATTTGATTTTCGGTTTCTTTCCCTCCTGCCAAGTTTCGGATAATGGGTCGGCATCTACGATGATGCGGACTTTACAGCCCCATTTTTTCCCGCGGCGGTAGACGGTGCCCTCACCATTTGCCCTGCGGGTCTTTTTTGTTTGGCTTGCGGATTCGGGAATGGCGGTTCCCTGACCCTGAGCGGCACCGCAACGGTTGCAAAAGCTGCTACCATTGGGGATGGTTCTGCCGCATGACAAGCATTTCATGCAGGTTTACTCCTTTTATTCAGTTTTTGGAACAGGTTTCGTTATTCCAGGCTGTGAATAACGGAAGTTATAACGCCAAGGACGCTGGCATCCGAAACGTTGTCTACCGTTTTAAAAGGTTCTACTCCTTCGCACAAAGGAGTAAACTTTGTCAGATAACCATCCCGGTATTGCTGCGCTTTGGCGGGGATGATTTTATTGTCATAGACAATAAGATGTGTTTTTCCATCTTCGGCTTTTCCGACGAAACGGCAGACTACAAGATCGCCCGGATGAGCAAACGGTTCCATGTGACCGCTTTTAACGCGAAGGGAAAACTCGGTTTTGTTTTTCACGGTCACATGCTGCATTAACTTCTGCATAAAGCTGACGGGTTTTTCGTCTGTGCCAATCATGGTAGCCGAACCAAACCCCTCAGTAACCCCATCAATAAGGCCATCCATATTTCGAAAAAAATCCGCAAAGGGGACGTTTAAAGCGTTTGCGACTTTTTCCAAACTGGAAATTGTTGGTAAAGCCCTTCCGCTGCTGTAGGAAATCATTGCGGCACGAGAAACCCCCGTTGCTTCCGCAAATTCTTGCCTGGTCATTTTGCTTGCTCTGAAAATACGATCCAGATTAAAAGACGCCAGTTTGCCATAGTAACCATCTTCGTAAGCCATGTTGCAAATCCTCCTTCATTAATTAAAGAACGCATTATGTTTGTGCGGACAAACACAAATGTGAACATCGTTCTCTTTCGTGAACATATTACCACAATCGTATAAATTTGTCAACAAATGTTATAAATTTTGCACATCGTATTGACAGTGTTTATAAATGTGGTACAATCGTACTGAAATGTGAACAAGAAGAAAGGAGGAACCGTTTATGAGAATGGCCGCTGAAAAGTATGGACCTGAGAGCTTGACGCCTAAAGCTGCAAGGGTTTTGGCTGAAATGACGCAGGAAGATTCGGCAAAGCTGCTGAACCTGAGCATTTACACGCTCAGGAACATAGAGCTTGGGCGCACGCCGTTAACCCTGCGGGTTTCGCGAGACATGGCAAGGCTGTACAAACTTCCAGGTGAATATGTCTTTAAAGTGTGAAGGGTATTTTTATACCCATTTTCGACTATAATTGTAAACAGAGGTGAGAAAGAATGACACTGGAAGAAGTGTGCGGGACAAAAAAAGACCCTCTTACACCGGCAGACATTGCGGAAATCGTGGGGGCAAACCCACAGACAATACGCCGCCAGGCACACGACGACCCTGCCAAATTGGGCTTTAGCGTGTGCGTGATTGGCAGAGACGTGCGAATACCCAGACAGGCTTTCATCAGATTTTGGACAGGAGAAAAGGAGGAACGGTTAAATTGAAGATTGAGATTTCGACCAAGGAACTGAACGGAATGCTGAAGGACGTGAGCAAGTGCATTGAAAGCAAACCCGCCGTGTTATGGATGAAGGGCGTCCTGCTGGAAGCGGAGAACGGGAAGCTGCATGGCGTTGCCACCAATGGGAACCAGAGCATTCATAAGGTTGTGGACTGCGACGTGAAGGAAGCCGGTTCCATTGTGTTGGAAGATGGCAAGTTGTTTGCGGACGTGGTTTCCAAACTTTCCGGCGATTGCAAAATTGAAACCAGCGTGGACGGGAAGAAAGCCAACATTAAGGCCAAGGGCAGCAAAACATCCATGCTGTTGCAGGAGGAAGGAACCTTTGTAAAGCCAGAGCATTTTGAACCCACCATTGAGATGAACGTGCGTGGAGATGAACTGTGCCGGGCACTGAAAGGCGTGCAGTACGCCATTGCCAAGAATGACAACCGCGTTGCCCTTACCGGTGCGAACGTTACGTTCGAAAACGGTACTGCAAAGGTTGTAGGGCTGGATGGGTACCGGCTGGCCGTGTACAGGATTCATTGCCTGGACGTTGGGGACGAGGTAAACACCTGCATGCTGATTCCCGGTCATACTGTTAGCAGTATTCTGGGCATTTTCGGCGATGCGGAATCCGTAAACATCGTATCTGACGGGAAGAAGATTGGCTTGTCTACGGATGAAGTACAGGTGCAGGCGCAGCTTTTGGCGGGCGAATACCCGGATTACAAGCGAATTATGCCAAAGCAATCCACAACCAAGGTGCAGGTGAGCACGCGAGAATTGCGTGAAGCCATTTCCCGTGCGTTGCTGATGTGCGGCAATTCCACCCTGCTGAAATTCCGCATTGAGCAGGAACAGATAACGATTACCAGCAACAGCGAAATTGGCAACAGTGAAGAAAACGTGGAGTGCATGACAGAGGGAAACCCCATGGAAATTGCCTTTAACGGGCGTTTTCTGTTGGAATCGTTGGGCTGTGCTGACAGCGAGAACGTTATGATGAAAATGACGACGGAAGTGTCCCCTGCCATACTGATGGCCGCCGACGGTGGAGATTGGCTGCATGTGGTGCTTCCCGTTCGAGTTGTGGGGGCAGAGAAATGACATACAATGAATTTTTGAGGGGAAAGGTTGTCAAAGCGCAGGAAAGTGGCTTTGACATTAGCTATGGTGAAATCAATCAGGCGCTCCTACCGCACCAGAGAGACGCTGTGCAATGGGCTGTGCGTGGCGGCAGTAGAGCGCTGTTTGAGAGCTTTGGTTTAGGAAAAACGGCCCAAGAACTGGAATACTGCCGACTTGTTACCAAACACAAAGGAGGATATGCGCTGATTGTTTTGCCGTTGGGAGTAAAACAAGAGTTTGCGAGGGACGCAACCAGGCTTTTGGGCTGGGAAGAAGGGCCTCCCTATGTTCGCACGATGGAAGAAGTAAGAGCAGCCATAGCGGGTGGTTTGGGTGTACCGGTTTTGCTGACAAACTACGAGCGTGTTCGCGACGGAGATATTGACCCGACATTTTTTACTGCGACTGCACTAGACGAAGCGAGCGTGCTTCGCTCTTTCGGAAGTAAGACTTATCAAACGTTTCTTGGAAAATTCAGAGATGTACCGTATAAGCTGGTGGCCACAGCCACCCCTTCGCCGAACCGATACAAAGAACTGATTCATTATGCAAGTTATTTGGGCGTTATGGATAGCGGGCAAAGCTTGACCCGGTGGTTCCAGCGTGACAGCACAAAGGCCAACAACCTGACGCTGTACCCGCACAAAGAAGAAGAATTCTGGCTTTGGGTAAGCACATGGGCGCTGTTTATCAACAAGCCCAGTGACCTTGGTTACAGTGATGATGGATATGAACTTCCAAAGATGGAAGTGCGATATCACAAACTGGAAGATGACATGGAACGGCCCGTCATAGAACGCGACGGGCAGGAACGTTGGTGTGTGGATGCTGCTATAGGACTTGCTCAAGCGGCGAAAGAAAAAAGAGATAGCATTGTTCAAAGGGTAGCAAAAGCAAAGGAAATCATAGACAGCGACCCAGAGGCTCACTTTATTCTTTGGCATGATTTGGAAGAGGAACGGAAGGAAATCAAGCGGCAGATTCCGGAGAGTGTCGAGGTTTACGGCACACAAGATTACGACCTGCGGGAGAAAAACGTGTGTGACTTTGCAGACGGAAAGATACGTCTGCTTGCGACAAAGAAGGAAATCAGCGGTCAAGGTTGCAACTTTCAGCGATATTGTCATAGGGCGATTTTTGTTGGAATCGACTACGAGTTTAACAATTTTATTCAGGGCATACACAGAATACAACGCTTTTTGCAAAAGGAAAAGGTCATTATCGACATTATCTACATGGATGCGGAACAGGAAATACTACGCGCTCTGCAAGAAAAATGGGAGCGGCATAACAAACTGCAAGAAAAAATGACCGGCATTTTGAAAAAATACGGTCTGGACGCAAGGGAGGCAGTCAAGAGAATGGAGAGAAGCATCGGTGTTGAGCGAATGCAGGTGACAGGGAACCACTACAAGGTGGTTTTGAACGATACGATATTGGAAACTGCAAAGATGGAAGAAAACAGTGTGGATTTGATTGTGACCTCCATTCCGTTCAGCAACCATTACGAATACACACCAAGCTACAATGACCTTGGGCACAACGAGGATACGGGCAAATTCTTTGAACAGATGGACTACTTGGCCCCGAGCTTGCTAAAAGTGCTGAAACCGGGCCGCATCTTTGCTTGCCACACCAAAGACCGGGTACTGTTTGGCAACGCGACCGGCAAGGGAATGCCCACCATCGAACCTTTCCACGCGCTGACCATCGAGCACTACATGAAGCACGGGTTCCAGTACATCGGAATGATTACGGTGGTTACGGACGTTGTGCGCGAAAACAACCAGACTTATCGTTTGGGATGGAGCGAGCAGTGCAAGGACGGAAGCAAAATGGGCGTAGGCTGCCCGGAGTACGTTCTTTTGTTCCGCAAATTGCCAAGCAGCACGGAAAGAGCCTATGCGGATACGCCGGTTGAAAAGACCAAAGAGGAATACACCAGGGCACAATGGCAGCTTGACGCGCACGCCTTCTGGCGTTCCAGCGGTGACAGGCTTCTGTCAAAGGAAGAATTACAAAAAGTTCCTACATCTCAGTTGCAAAAAGTGTATCGGAACTATTCCAGAGAAACGGTATACGACTATCAAGAGCACAAGGCACTTGCTGAAAAACTGGACAAAGAGAATAGACTGCCTGCAACTTTTATGGTGTGTGCGCCTGGAAGCTGGAACGACGAAGTCTGGGATGATGTGGTGCGGATGAGGACACTAAACACGGCCCAGAGTTTGAAAGGAAAACAGCTTCACGTTTGCCCTCTCCAACTGGATATCGTTGACCGCCTTATCAACCGTTACTCTAACATTGGCGAAACCGTATACGACCCGTTTGGCGGCCTGATGACTGTACCTGTGGAGGCTGTAAAACTTGGGCGGTTTGGAATCGGGACGGAACTGAACGCAGATTATTTCCGTGACGGTGTGGGTTATCTAGAACAGGCAGAACGCGAGCTGGAAATGCCGACGCTGTTTGATTTCTTGGAGGAATCCAAATGAGACATCTTGGGAACATCAGTAAGCAAAGTCCAACTTGGATAGGAGAAGAAGCATGGACGGATATGGTCTTTTAGCGACTGCCATTGTGCAGCAGGCGGTTGACGAGTTTAACATTCTGATACGCAGGGTGCCCAAAAGGGCACTCTGCCTTGAGGAAGTTTGCAGACGTAAAAGCGAGTTGAATAAGCTGATTCGTTTTTTCAAAAGCCCCTGGTGCGGTGCGCTGCTGTCGAAAAATGTGAACCAGGAAGCGTTGGTGCAAGGTCTGCTAAGAAAGTACCGCAACAGCAAGTTTGCCATGCAGGCAAAAGAACTGGAAAGCGATAAGGAATAAGGAGGTAAAAAGTTGAGAGAGCTGGTTTTGGAGAGTAGCATTGAAATTTTCAGCAATGAGACGTTTGGAAGCATTCGTATCGTCATGAAAGATGGGAAGCCGCTGTTCTGCGGAAAAGATGTAGCGGAAGCACTTGGGTATAAACGTACAGCAGATGCTATTGCAACCCATTGCAAAGGGGTCTGTGAATTGCCGACCCCTACGTCAGGCGGCATACAAAAGATGAAGTACATTCCAGAAGGGGACTTATACCGGCTGGTTGCCCATAGCGAGCTTCCTTCTGCGGAAAAATTCGAGTCTTGGATATTTGACGAAGTACTCCCTTGCATCAGAAAGACAGGTGGCTATGTATCTAACGATGACCTGTTTATCGAAACATACTTTTCCACCGTGGATGAAAGCACTAAAGCGGTATTGCGAACGACTTTATCAACCGTGCGGGAGCAGAATAAGCGCATAGCCGAGATGAAGCCCAAAGAGGACTACTACAACGCTCTGGTAGACCGTGGAACGAATCTATCCTTCCGCAACACGGCAAAAGAAATTGGCGCGCCGGAGAAACGCTTTGTTCGATTCTTACTGGAAAACGGATACGTATACCGAAACAAGAACAGCCAATTGGAGCCATATGCAGAGCATGTAAAAAACGGTTTGTTCGTGATGAAGGAAAGCAAGAGTGAAAAGACAAAGTGGTCCGGTTCCCAAACGCTGATTACGGTGCAGGGACGGGACAAATTGCGCAAGGAGTACTGGGAACGGGGCGATAAGCCATGCTGATTCGCGAACATTACGAAAACCGAGAGGAATGGCTTGCGCACAGAATGCGGATAGGCGGCTCGGAAATAGCGGCGGTAATAGGCCAAAGCCCGTTTATGAGCAATGTGGAGCTTTGGGAACTGAAAACTGGAAAACGCAAGTCCAAAGACCTGAGCGGAAACGAAAATGTGAAGTACGGAGTCAGGCTTGAAGGGGCGCTACGTGGCCTATTTCAGGCCGAGCATCCGGAAATGCAGGTGGAGTATTACCCCTACGACATTTTGTACCAGGATGATATACCATACATTGGCTGCACGTTGGACGGCGAACTGACCGAAACGGCTACCGGGAAAAAAGGCGTTCTTGAAATCAAGACGTCGCAAATGGTGAGCAAGGTTGCCGGGCTGAAATGGGACGGGCAAGTGCCAATGAATTACTACTGCCAATGCTTGGCGCAGCTTATCGCAACGGGATGGGACTTTGTGTGCCTGTATGCCCAGTTAAAGAGGCTGGATGGGGACAGTGCTATTCGCCTTTACCGGTTTGATAGAGAGGATTGTCAATCCGATATGGGCTGGATAAAGAGCGAAGCGGAGCGGTTTTGGCACAACAATATTATAGGCGGGAATAAACCCGCAACGATACTGCCTGGATTGTGAGGCGAAGATATGGACAGAGTTAAGGAATGCATAGAAGCACAAAAAAATTTTTGTGAGCAGCACGCCGTTCCAAATTTCTCAAAAGCATATACTGGTAACAGCGGAGTGTGCCCGTTTTGCATGATGGGCATTTACAGCGAACGCGGAGGATACAGCGTAGGGAACGCAACATCCAACCTGATAACCTGTTGCCCCTTCTGCCATCAGAGTTTTGTGGAATAAGGAGGAATTGAATGGACGAGTTGAGTTTGGTAAACCCGGTGGAAGTATTCAAAAATGATGACTTTGGTGAAGTCAGAGTTGTCATGATTAACGGCGAACCATGGTTCGTGGCGGCGGATGTGTGCGATGCGTTCGGCGAAACAAATAGAAACCGTGCGATGCAATCGCTGGATGCAGACGAAAAGGGGTATACACAAATGACTACCCCTGGAGGGGCGCAGCAAATGTCCATTGTGAACGAACCGGGATTGTACGCTTTGCTGTTTGTTATGCAGCCAAAAAGGCTCGCGGTGTAACAGATGAATATATAGAGGGACGCGAAAGAAAACTCAAAAGCTACAAGCGTTGGGTGACGCATGAGGTTCTTCCTTCCGTTCGAAAACACGGTGGTTACCTAACGCCGGATACCATTGAAAAAGTGCTATCCGACCCGGACACCATTATTCGGTTGGCGACCGACCTGAAGGCCGAAAGGCAGAAGCGGTTGGAAGCGGAAAAACAGCGGGGCATCCTACTGCATGTGCAAAAGACGTACACCACGACGGAGATTGCCAAAGAGCTGGGAATGAAATCCGCACAGGCTTTGAACAACTGGCTTGTGAAGATGAAGATTCAGTTTAAGCAGAACGGAACGTGGGTGCTGTACAGCGAGTATGCGGACCTTGGCTACACGGAGATCAAGCAAAACGTGCTTGAAAGCGGTAGGATTGTATACGACCGCCGCTGGACGAACTATGGACGGGCTTTCACTCTAGAACTATGGGAGGAAAATGGAAATGGAATTTCGGATGACGACTGACCTGAGCACGGCACTTAAGCCCCAAGAGATTACCTTTAATTACGAGGAACTAAAGACGGCCCTTGCTGAAAAACTGGAAAAGTACAAGGGCCTTCTGGTAACGGAGGACGGCATTGCGGAAGCCAAGAAGGACAGAGCCATGCTGCGAAAGGTGCGGGATGCGCTGAACGCTGAAAAGGTATCTGTGAAGAAGCAATGGCTGACGCCGTACACCGACTTTGAAAACAAAGTAAAAGAACTGATGGAAATGTGCGACGCACCCGCCCGAGAAATTGACGAGCAGATTAAAAACTTTGAAAACTGCAAAAAACAAGAGAAAAAAGAAGCATTGCAGAGTTTCTTTAATGAAAGCATTGGAGAAGCATCCGAATATGTAAACTTTGAACTGATATTTGACCCTAAATGGCTGAACGCGACGGTACAGATGGAAATCGCACAGGAACAGATTGCGGAAATCTGTGGTCGCTACAAGGAAGATACAGCCGCTTTAACGGGCATGTGCAATGATGTGGAACCTTCCGTGGCTGCGGCCATGAAACGAGCATACAGGGCCACCAGAAGCCTGTCTAACGCCATTAGCGTAAAACAGGAAATCGAGCGGGAAACGGAACTGGCGCGGAAGCGGAAGGAAGCGGAAGAAACCCGAAAAGCGCAGGAGGAACAAAAGAAAGCCGAGACCAGCTTTGCTGTGCCCGAAAACGACCATGATTGTGAACAAAAGCGGGAAGCGGCAGAAGAAAACGGCGCCATGGTTGAGGTTTGCTTTCGTGTACGATGCACAAAAGAGCAGCTGAACGGGCTGAAAAATTACATCATCTCCAACGGCATCTGGTATGGACGAGTTTAAGAAAGGCGGTAATGAACAATGGCAGTAGCAAAGAACAGTTTGGTAGCAAGTGGGAACACCGGAAAGAATCCTCCCCTGTCTGTTGCACTCACCAGCAACGGAATGCAGCGGATGATTGGCGCCAGCTTTAACGGGGACAAGCGGGCCATGACAAAGTTTACAAGCAACCTGATGTCTGTATATACGGCAAACCCACTTTTGAAAGCGTGTGAGCCAGTAAGCATTGTGGCGGCCGGGTTGCAGTGTGCGGCGCTGAACCTGTCTACATCCCCCGCTTTGGGTGAAGCGTGGATTATTCCATACGGAGATAAGGCCACGTTCCAGATCGGCAAGAACGGGTTGGTGCAGCTGGCGATTCGCAGTGGGCAGTATCTGGACATTGACACCATCGAGATTCGCGAGGGTGAATACAAAGGCCGGGACAAGAACACGGGCAAGCCGAAGTTTGAGTTTGTTGAGGACGAAGAACAGCGCGAGAAGCTGCCCGTTATCGGTTACCTTGCCTACTTCGAGCTGCTGAACGGCTTTAAAAAGAGCGTGTATTTCAGCAAGGAAAAGACGCTGGGATGGGCCGCACGGTACAGCCAGGCGTTTGATGCGGGACTGTTCCAGAAGTATCAGGTATACCTGGAAACGGGCGAAGGCATGACGGATGCGGAACTGCGCAAGTGTTCCTCCCCATGGTACAACCGTTTTGACAGCATGGGAGAAAAGACGGTACTGAAACAGCTTTTGACCAAGTGGGGCATTAAGAGCACCGACCTTGAGACGGCCCTTGAAAACGATGAAAAGGTTGGCGGGCCTGACGGATTCAGCGATGCGTTTGAACTGCATGAAGATACGGTAGAAACGCCAACCCCTCATGCGGAAGAAAAACCGAAGCAGGAAGCCGCGGAAACGGATAGTTTCTTTGACCCGAAGGCTTGACGGGATGATTGCACAGGGAACCATTCGGGTTCCCTGTGCATATAAGGAGATGAAGCTATGAGACTTTGGGGAAAACCGTTGATAGAAGAAAGCGGCTACCCGTGGATAGGCGTTGTTACACTGCTGAAAGAATCAAGCAAGCGCACATTTTCCAACGGGAAAGAGTGCTGGTCTGCGTTTGTTGAGTTTGAGAAAAAGCCCAAAAATGCTCCTAAAAACCTTGGAAACGTGGTTGGCATAACGACCGGTTTTGACACTGAACTTGCAAAGAAACTGATAGCATGGCCGAAGGGAACCAGACTGCTCATCGCAGGGTCTATGAAATACAGCGATTATTGGACCAAACAAAACGGGCAGAAAACTTATCAGGTTGAAGTGGAATGGGTACATGACCAGCATGACTATGCAGCCGTTGAGAAAGCCGAGCAGGGTCATGCGGACGCTTACGAAAGCGGAGATTATGGCAATGATGACGCGGCTGTGGATTATGACGTTGACTTTTAAAGGAGTGTAAAAGAATGGCAAAGTTTGTTAGCAATTACGATGGCGGTTATCCTCATGACGTATGTGATTACATGCTGTGGAAGATTCATGATGACCTGATGGAGCAATTGAACAGTGCCAATAATTGCGGTGCAGCCTATGTGGACGCGTCCTTCATGATGAAGCTGTTTGAAATTCAGGAGGAAGAAGATGGCTAAGAGCGCTATGGTGTACCTGAATACGGAACTGATGCAGATGAAGATTGCCCGCAACGGAAAGTGCCTGTCCGTGCTGCTGCACATGGCGCTGTGTATGGAGGATGGGGAGTACACAGAGACTATACGGAACATCGCGGCAAAGTGCGGCCTAACTGAAACTGATGTTCGGTACGCGCTGGAAAAGCTGTCTGCCGAGGACATTATTGATGTGGACTGGGGAGCGTATGCGGTGCATGTCACGTTTAACCAGTATTACGTGACGGAAGATGAGCCGGAAGAAGCGGAGGTGTGAGCATGTGTAGGTTCTTTGGCGTGAACAATGATATTACTGATTGGGAATGGCATGATGACCCTCATACAGTAACTTTGCTTATACACTTGCTTGCGATGTCTGCAAAAAAAGCGACCGAGTATCACGGCAGGAAACTGAAAATCGGCCAGTTGGTTACAAGCCGTTCTGAACTTTCAAAAATGTGCGGTATTTCAGAACGATGTGTCAGGACGTGCCTGTCTCGTTTGGAAAAAAGCAAAATTGTGACCAGCGAAACGACCAGCCAAGGAACCGTTGTAACCGTTGAAAAATCTTGGCTTTACGTTATTACGAAAGAAAAAGCGACCAGCGAAACGACCAGCGAACGACCAACGAGTGACCAGCAAACGACCAGCGAAGTGGATACGATGAAAACTGAAAGGCCCATCAAAAAGTCCTCCCGCCCCTCCGAAGATTACACACCAGAATTTGAAAACTTCTGGGCGCAGTACCCACGGCATACAGCAAAGAAAAGCGCCTTTAAGGCATGGCGCGCTGTGAACCCAAAGGGCATTAACCCAACGCAAGATGAACAGGAAGCCATTCTTCACGACATAGCCGTTCGATTGGGTCGCGGCGAGTGGCAGGAGGAACAGTACATCCCCCATGCGTCCACCTATCTGAACGGGCGCAGGTGGGAGGATGAAGCGAAGCCGACGCACCCTGCGGAAGCGGGGAAAGGATACTACAATCCCTTCATTCAAATGGCGCTGGAAGCGGAGGAACGGGAACGAAATGAAGGAATCTGAAATTGGGAAACTTCTGGCTCTGGTACAGGAAATCTGGCCGCAATTTCTGAATGGGCGGCACTTGAGAGACACAGCAGTCATTTGGCAACGGATTTTCGCCAACGACACATTCGGCGACGCGGAAAGTGCCGTGCTTGCTTATGCAAGCAACGACGAAAGAGGATTCCCACCGCCTATTGGAGCACTGAAAGCCTACATCCACAAGATGCACGATGACAGCCCGAACGAGCAGGAGGCATGGCAGGTGGTACGAAAAGCGATTGGGAACAGTTCTTACCACAGTGTAGAAGAATATGACAGACTACCGGACACCATGAAGCGTTGCGTGGCCGGTCCTCAATTCCTGCGGGACTGTGCGGACATGGATGCAGACCAGCTGGACACGGTGGTTGCCAGCCAGTTTATGAAAACCTACCGTGCGGAGAAAGCAAAGATGGCAGAAGTGCAGAAAATGCCAGTGGCCATACAGGGATTATTTGACCGTAAACCATCGCATGCAAACCTTTCCGAACCCATTATGGCAAAACTGCCGCCGAAAAAGGAAGAAGTCACCGAAAGCGGAGTGCCATGTCCGGACGCTATCAAGGCCAAACTGCGGATGCTTTTAGGAGAAGGTGAAAAATAATGCAGATATTCGCTATTGACCCAGGAAACGTACAGAGCGCCTATGTGCTGATGCGACTGAACTGTGAGTTTGCAGACGGGAAACTGCTATACGACAAGGAAACGATTGAATTTATCGACTTTGCCAAGACCGATAATGACCAGGTGAAGGAAAGACTGATGCAGTGGGCGTTTAACGCAAACGAAGGTTACCACCTTGTGATTGAGCGGATTCAAATGCTGGGGATGCCTGCCGGGCGAAGCGTGTTTGAAACCAGCGAATGGGTGGGGCGATTTACGGAAGCGGCAGACGGATTTGGCACGGTGGCCGACTATGTGTACAGAGTAGACGAAAAAGTGACGCTATGTGGAAACAGCCGGGCAAAGGACGCGAATATCCGCCAAGCGCTAATTGACCGGTACGCAAAATTTGACTTCAAAACAGGACGCGGAACAAAGGCGAACCCGGACACCCTATACGGATTTAAGGCTGACATTTGGGCGGCGCTGGCCGTGGCTACTACCTGGCTTGAGCAGCAGGCAGGAAACAGCGAAAAACTGAAATGGAGAAAAAAAGTATGAGCGAGTACGAACGGACACCTTGCAGAAGCTACGAAATGCTTTCCCTTCAATTTTTGATGGGGCTTTCCCAGGAAGCACACGAGGCTGTTAAAACGCTTGGGAAACGGCTTGATACAACGGGCATGAAGGACAAGCTGGAACAGGCGGCAGATGACATTGAGAACGTTGTGGTGGAACTTTTACGGACGGTTCCCGTGCAGAAACTTGGCGCACTGAAAAAGAACATGAGCAACCTGGAAATGGGGATGCATGTAAAGCGTGAAGCTGGGGAACCAAACAGGGAGTATACCTATGTTTGTACACAGACGCTACGGAAGGTACTGCGGGATTTGGCCCGTGAACGGTGCAGTATTTGCCTTGGTACATACGGTGATGAAGCGGAATGTTCATACGCCAAAACACTGGACGAAATTTTGATTGAGGATGTAAAACCGAACAGTTACATGTGCAAATACCGTGACGCTGAATGGGGTGACTGACAATGAGAAAGACCTGTTTTGCCTACAAGGAAACGCCCGTACCAAAGCATCCAGAATATTCCACAGCCGACTGCATAGCGATGAAAGAAATGTTATGTGCAAACGGGCAGGAGTGCCCATTTTACAAGTCGCAGGAACAATGGGGAACGGAAATGATGAAAGCGCACGGTTGCAGGAATTTGGAAACCGTATGCAAGGATTATGCGAAAACGCATGGATGAAATATGTGAGATGGAGGAATATAAGATGGATAATATTACCGTTATGGAAACCCGAAGTTCGGGCAGGTTCGAAAAGTACTCGTAGACGGAGAGTGGATGTATGCCATGCGATGCGAAGGAAAGGCAAATTGAAAAGCGACAGCAAAATACAGAAGAATTGAAAAGTTTGGTGCGGCTATATGCCGCTCCTTTTTTGCTATATGAAAGGTTTAAAAACGAGTAAAAAAAAGAAAGTAAAAGAAAAAATGAGAAAACATGAGAAAAACTGTTATCATTTGCAAAAAGAATCCTATACTAATAAATGAGTAAGTGAATTTTGCAGAAAGCAGGAAAGGGGCGGAAGAAAATTGGCGGCGACCAAAGAAGTAAAACTGAAAACCGCTGATGACATTACGCCTGAAATTCGAGAAATTCTGCAAGACCGCTGGGGCGACCAGGACGATGAAACCTACATTGCCCTTGAGAGAGATTACCGCACACTGGCGCGGGACAACATGGACGTGCTGGACAGTGTGGCCATGCACATACGCGACCAGGTGAAGTGGAGGAAACTTCGGGAAGAAGCGATACGCTGCGGTGATACCAAAATGATAACAGCGCTGAACCAGAGCATAAAGCAGGCCGAAGATATGATAAAAGCTGCAAGAGAAGCGAAGGTTGTAGTGCGTGCGAAAGTAGACGATATGGCCGCCCGGTGTGAGAAGAAGGGCCTGATGAAGGACGGAGTGCTTACACTGGAAGGCGTTATCAACTACATAAAAACGGACCATGGCGTGTTTCATATGAGCAGGGACGCCTGCGACATGATGATGCTGAGTTGCATCAACGCGGCGCGGTTTAACAACGGGACAAGCGAACTGGTTGAGTTGCCGGAAGAATACGAAATTCAGGATAAACTTGGCGAGTTTATGGAAGCGCCCACCCCGTTTGAAAAGGACAACATGGCAGAGCTTGGTTACGCGCCAAAGCCGAGAGGTGTTAAGCAATGAGCGCTGTGGCGAAGATAAAACGTTCCAGCGAAAGCGAAGCGTTTGACCGGTATGCCACAAAGGCGGGGGCCATGCTGATTGCCTACTGGCGCTTATACCCGGACAGGCTCGCGGCGTTTTGCGAAGCTGAAAAGCCGGACTACACGCTGGCCCCCATTCAGTGCATGATGCTGCGGGCCGAGTGCAGGTACTCCGAAGTGTTTAAGACAGGCGGGCGAGGAATTACCAAAAGCTATACCGGGTTGCTTAGCCGCATGATACTGGGTGTGCTGTATCCCGGAATTAAGGAACAGTACTTTGGTCCGTCCCTAAAGCAGACGGCCAGAATTGTGTCCAGCACATTCCAGGCGATTGCGAAGAACTATCCGCTGCTGGCCTCCATGTGGACGGTGCGGATGGACGGGTCCGAGCGGTTTAAGATTGAAACAGCGTATGGAAGCATTATTGACGTAGACGTAATGCGCGGCACGAACGCCAACAGCGTTTTCGCGGAGGAAGTGGCACAGCAGGAAAGCGGAGAAGCGTTTGACCATGAGAAATTCCGCGCCGCCGTGCTGCCCGCCATTCGTGTACAGCGGTTGGTAGATACCAAACTGGACACGATGTTCCCCAACTTTCAAAAGAACTACGCGACCAGCGCGGGGCGGCAGCAGAACGAGAGCTTTGAATACCGCAAGGACATTATTCACGACATGGTGACAGGCAAAAGCGCCTTTGCCATAGATATACCGGGCGATGTGGCCGTTCTGAACGGGATACGCACATTAAGCTGGTACAACGACATGAAGCGCAAACTGACCCCGGAAGAATGGCTGCGCGAAATGTGCGCCAGATGGACGGGCGCTTGTGAGAACCCGGTGATACGGGACAGCACACTGACAGAAAGCAAGACGGTCATGCTGATGGAAAACCGGCACTGCGGCGACCCGAACGTGACCTACATCATCAGTTATGACGTGTCCTACGCGGACGGTGCAAGAAACGCCAAATGCGCGACGGCGGTTCTGAAATGCGAAACGCAGACGGAACCGCACAAGCGAGACCGATACCTGAAAAGCATTGTGTATGTGCTGGACGAGGAACCCAGCGACAACATGATGCAGGCCAAGCGACTGAAAGAACGGTGGTATCGCTTTTGCATGGATGGCGGGAACCCTTCCTACATCGCCATTGACGCCAGAAGCTACGGACAGGCGGTGCTGGAAAACCTGCACAAGGATTTGGGCGACGGGCTTCCCCCTCTGTGCTGCGTAGACCACCAGCGCAGGGAACTGGAACTGGACGGCGCGTTGCCGGTGATATTCCCCATTAACGCCACCGGCGGCTACAGCGTAGGCTACAGCGACGCCCATGACAACGACAGCGACATGCTGCGGTATGCCGAGGTGGAGTGGGAACAGCGCAACGTGCGGATGCTGACCAGCAACCTGAATGAAGGTGTACTTGCGTACAAGCGCATACACCGAATTAAGGACGACCTGAGCGACCGTTCCATCTACCTGCCATACCAGAAGAGCCGGGAACTGGCCGGGCAGATTGCGAACCTGCGCAAGAAAGCGTCCGGAACAGGGCTGAAAGAGGAACGAATCAGCCGGGCCATTAACCGGGACATGTGGTCTGCCACCAAGTACGCGCTGCGCATCGCCCAGCGGCTTGAATACAAGGTGCTGGTTGGAAGCATACAGCGGCAGGGCGCGTGGCAAAAGCGATTTAAAGAATGGAAAGAAAACCCGGATGCGCCGGTGAACACTGCGGCGATAGCACGTCAAACGCCGCACAACCGAATGATAGACCGCGCTGGCGGCAATATGCGGAGGTAGAAAGCGATATGCCAAAGGGCTGGAAACTGATGTGGGCGCCTACTACGATGGAAACAGCAGAAGAAGCCCAGGAATATCCTTTTCACCGGATTGACACGGAAATTGTACTGGCCTATGGGAAAAAGGCAAGCAGCCTTTTGCTCGTGGCGGATGACAGGACTGTAAAGTGCCTGACGGATGAAGAAAAGCTGTGGCTGAAAGGCGCCATAGATACAGTGGTTGCGGAGATTGGAGAGCGAAGAAAGGCAAAGGCAGTACAGAACGACATTGCCTTTATGGATGCTTTTGAACGTGAACTGGAAACTGAAAGGCTGAAACAGAACGGTGGTGAGATGCATGGCAGAGAAGAAACAGACGGCGAAGTATGACGAACACTCCTATCATGAATACTTTCGCAAACTAAGTGAAAAGTACGCCGATTTGCCCGTTGGGGCGATTCAAAGCGCGTTTCGCAGAGCGGCCCCATTCAGCGCCATGTATACCAATAACCCGTTCATTCAGAACAGGCGGGTAAAGGGCATTGGGTCCTTGCCGGTGGAGTACGGCAAGGATAAAATTGCCGACATGCTGCAAAAGCCTGACGAAAACGAGATACCGCTTCGGCAGGTAAGCAACATTCTTGAATACACGGCGTACCCCATGCTAAAGATACGGACGGTATACCAGGACCTGCTGACGTATCACTACTACATTTATCCTGAATATCTGGAAGAAGCAGACGCGAAAAAACCGGAGTTCATTCGGGAATGGCGGCTGATGTGCAAACTGGCGACGGAACTGCAAGCCCGGCGAAGCGCGCGCATGATTGTGGGTCAATGCGTGCGGGACGGGAAAGTGTTCTACTACCCAAGAATTGAAGTGGACAAGGCCCACAACGTTATTAAAACCGCGTTGATGCAGCAGCTGCCGCAGGACTGGATTAAGATTGCCGGATTTAACAACATAAGCAAGTACACAATTGCTTTTAATATGTTCTACTTCCTGCAACCGGGAACGACGGTATACCAGTTTGGAGACCTGTTTGAGCCGTTTCTGGGCGACTTCCTGGGGATGTTTGAAACAAAGCCCAGGGTAACGCCCAAAGGCGTGATATACGCCAGCAAAGACCGGGTGAGCATGCACCGGGCGCTGGACATGCAAAAGCGCATGGCCGAAACGCCCGGAACACCGGAAGTGTATCAGGAGAACGGAAGATGGTTCTATTGGGTGTACCTTCCTGTAGACAAAGTATGGTCGTTTGAAATTGACGATGTGAAACCCAACGTGGTTTCCCCTCTGACAGGTTTGTTCCTGAGCATGGCGCAGATTGCGCAGTATGAGCAGGTACAGCTTGAGATTGTGCAGAACCCGCTGGTTTCCATCCTTCTTGGGCAGATGGAAACCTACGACGCGGTAAGCCCGACGGAGTCTGACCCGATTAAGGTAAGCGATACCGGGAGACAGTTCTTTGAAGCGCTTTTTTACCAGATGCTAAACGCCACCAACACGGGCGGCATTGGCATTTACCCAGCGCCGTTTAAGGACATGAAGCTGGCGAGCCTGCCGGAAAGCCCTAACGCGAACAGCATTAGCGCCGCCGGTTATGAATACGCCATGGAAAAAAGCGGCATGAGCGCCCTGATACCCACCACGAGCGACGCGCGCGCCGGTGTTGCCCAAATAAGCCTGAGAATTGAAAGCCGGTATGCGCAGCACATTTACTGGCAGTTTGGGCGCATGATGGACCTGCTGATGGAACGGCTGAACCCGAAATGGGAATGGCGATTCAAGATGTTTGGCGACATTGCCACGGACGAGACCATGCACAAGGAAATGCGGGACGGAATGACGCTGGGTATTTTACCGTCTGCCATGAAGTACGCCGCACTGAACGACATGAGCCTGCTGGATGACATGAGCATCAGCAACGCGGTAATAGGGCTGGACATTATGAACAAGCGGTTGCCCCTGATTTCGAGCTTTAGCGCAAAGCAGGGCGAAGGAACGCTGCCGCCATACGGAGAGCATCCCGACGGAGGTAGACCCAAAAACGAGGGCGATATTACAACCGGCGGCAATGAACAGGATGTTGACGATGGAGCGGGGGCGAACGCACTATGAAAATTGTACAGCGATACAAAATGAACTGCCCGAACTGTTACCGGGCGGGGACGCTGAAAGGCGTATGGCGCATTGGCCTGTTCCATTGCGAGGAATGCGGACTGATGGCGATTGGCACGCTGCATGAAGGTTACCCGGAAGAATTGTCCGGCAATGAGACCTTCATCAGACGAGAGGATGACGGTGATGCTTGACCAGGAAAGCCAGCGTGTGATTGCCGCCATTTTGGACCGTGGGAACCATGCGGAGATACGGCGCAACAAAGAGGGCATTGTGATATACGAGGTCCGAAAACAAATTAAACAGAAAATCCCTGACGCAAGCGGGCGGCAGGACGAGCCAAAAGGGGATGTGAGCAACCGGTAACGGTTGCGCCAGCCCCTCTACCCTTGCAAAGAAAGGACGGTAAAAGCCAATGGATGTGAAAGAATACTTCAACTACGACAACCCGAAATTTCTTCCGTTGCGCCAGCCTGCCCGCGATGTTGTGGATGCGTACCAGAGAGCCAACCGCTTTTTGGACACGGTGAAAGAAAGCCTGTACATCGAACACGGGCTGATACACACATCGGACATGGTACACAAACTGGCGCATGAGATGCCAAAACAATTTGACGTGTTTGGCGACATGCTGCACGAACGGCACCTGATGGTGGAATACCCGGCCACGCCGGAGCTGACTGAACGAATTGAAAGCGTGGACAAGGGCTTTGAGATTGTGATTACGGTTCTGGACGAGGTGCAGGAAGCACTTGAGAAATTTCACGCCGTGACGGACACAGCCGACTTTAGGCCCATGGCGCTGAAAACCGAAGAACTGATGCTGCAAAACAGCCAGGACTACACCCGGTTTTTGGAAGCGTGGATGATGTACGGCAAACGCAGCAGCGACACCAGCTTTGACAACTGGGTGCTTCACCTGCTGGAAGAAGAAGGTGAAGCCGATGAGTAAGCTGGCAACAAAAGCCCCGGAACAGGCGATTCGGAACCTGAGCGGTTCCCTGCGGGTGCTGGGCAAGGTAAACGAGTTTATTTACAACGTGGAGCTTGAACTGCTGGATGACCGGCTGACGGCCAACGGGTGGCGATACATCAACCTGGAAAAGCACCGCGCATACTTTGCCGGGCAGCCCATTCTGATTGCCTATACGCGAGGCGGCAGGAAGATTGGTGATGGGCACAACTTCCAGATGAAGCGGACGGCAGACGGGCGGGAATACGCGTCCTTTACAGACGCGACGGCCGAACGAATTATCGGTTCTCTTTCCGAGAACGAGGCAGATATACGCCTTGAAGATCGGGATGGACATAAATGGATTGTTGGCAAAGGAACCATATGGGCCTGGTACGCGGCGGAAGCGGTGGAAAAGATTGCGCAGCAGGGGCGCATGAGCATTTCCATTGAGACGCTGGTAACAGAAAACCGTATGGAAGGCGATGTGGAGATTGAAGAAGAGTACATCGTCCTTGGCGCAACGATTCTTGGTGACGATGTGCCACCCGCGGTAGCCGGAGCGCATATTAGACCGCTATCGCAAATCGACATAGGGGCGCTGAAGATTCGGGCGGCGTCCTTGAGCGAAACAGAAACGCCCGAACCGAAAACCCCAGAAAAAGGAGTGAAAAACCGTATGAACGGCAAAAAACTTCGCGCATTTCAGGCGCTGTTTACCGATGACCGCGTTGTAGGCGTGGCAGAGGACGGCCTGACGGTTGCGCTGTGTTCCAACAAGGATGGCGATATTCGCGCCTATGCCTTTACGGAAGATGAACCTGAACTGGTGCTGGACAGCCGGTTCCTTACCGCCAGCGCGACTGTAGAGATTGCCATGGCGAACAACACCAAGGTATCTGTGCCTGCGGACGAGTTATTTAAGCCCTTGCAGGAGCAGATTAGCTACGACAGCGCCCGCGCTGACAAGGCTGAAAAGCTGCTGGCTGACGCTCAGACTGCGCTCAAGGCCATGGAGGACAAGGAACGCGCCCGCCGCAAACAGACCGCCAAAGACGCCGTGCACGACGCCCTGAACGAGATTAACCGCGTGCAGGAAGTGAAGGGCGAGGAAATGGTGGACGAAAAGGTTTGCGAGGACGTGGAAAACGCCATTGAAAACGACGAGTACACCGACTGTGTGAACGAAGCCGGAGAATGGGATGGCGATGAAAAGGCCTGTGCTGCGCTGAAAGCCAAGTGCATGGACATTATCCAGAAAAACAGCATGGAAGCCATTGCCAAAAAGCGCAACATGACCCTTTCCGAAATGTACAACGGTCTGAAAGGCGGCGGCGACGCCACCGGTATTATGGCCGACTACAACCTGCTGAAGTAAGGAGTGTGAAGAAACATGGCATATATCGCCAATACCGCTTTCGAGATCAAGGTGTCCAACCATGAGTTCGACAGCGCATCCAACATTACCGGTGTTTTTTACAACGCCACCCCCGCAGAGGAAATTTGCTCCGCCGGTTTCCTGTGCAAGAAGGACGAGCTGCTGCCCAACGAGGGCTACGCCGGTGTGAACAACAACAACACCTGGAAGATGAAGGCCGCCGTAGCCGCCGACCTGGTGGACACAGCCATTTACGCCTGCAACACCTTTGACGTGAACGAAGTGCAGGACCCCGTGAACGGCAACATTTACAAGGTTGGTGCGAACACGCTGGGCCTGCCCGCTCCCGCCGGACGGCGCGTGACCTATACCCGCATCAAGTTTGCGGAACAGGGCCATTACCGTTTTGGTGTTGGCAACCTGAGCACCGAACTGGGTTCCAACACCTATTTCACGATTGCCAACGGTCTGCTGGTGCCCGCCGCTACGGCCCCCACCGTAAACGGCACGCCATACTTTAAGCTGCTGGGAACCGGCAACTTTACCGAGGGCGCGTACAATAGCTTTGGCTATGTGGACGTTGAAGCCCACTATGTCATTGTAAACGCGGGCTGATTTGAGAGGAGTTGAAGATACATGGATAGCATTCGTCTGAACAACCTGTCCAACGACGTGTTCAAGACTACTCCTGCGCAGTGCGGAGGCAGCCAGGAACGTTCCGCCATTATTAACCTGGGCCGTCTTCTGACTGCCGAGAGCGCTGGCCGGGGCATGAACACCCTGCGCAACGCTGAAAAGCGGAGCGAGCAGTTTACCACCGTACTGTCCAAGGACATGAACTACAAGGACCTGAACGCCAAGGTACAGCGCAACATGCTGCTGTTCTGCGCAGGTATTGCCGACAAGGCCATGGGCAAGGAACCCTGCGCCGATATGGACGAGTTCCGCCGGAACCAGCGCGCCTACTTTACCGACAACCTGTTCCTGCGGGCTTTGGCCGGTATTGTGACCGAGATTGTGACCCCTGTGCTGCCCGCTGTTACCAGCGACGCCATGGACTGGGTGGCGCAGACCGTGAACGTGCCCCTGGGCCAGACCCGTGAGATTGACGTGCAGAGCAACGACATCTTCCTGTTTGAAGATGACAGTTGGGGCGCTTCCCGCAGCAAGCCCAGCAACTACCTGTACGACAAGACCGTTACGCTGAACCCCACCCTGCGTACCGCCAAGGCTACATGGAAGTGGTACCAGTTGGCTGGCAACGACGCCGACCTGGGCCGCACCTTTAACGCCATTTCCGCCGGTATGTACAGCAAGATTACCGCCATGTGGGTGAACGCCCTGAAAACGGCCGCGACCAACCCGGGCCTGATTCCCACCAACATGCAGTTTACCTACAGCAACGCCAACTGGATTACCGCCGCGAAGCGCGTTGCTATGCTGAACGGTACCGGCATTAACAACGTGATGGCCTTTGGCGACCTGCTGGCCCTGAGCCATGTGCTACCTGCCACCGCCAACGGTTCCAACGCCAACCTGGACGCCGCGCTGGCGACCATGCTGGGCGTTGAGTGGGCGCGTTACGGCTACCTGGGCGACTTTATGGGCGTTAGCATGTTCCCCATCAGCCAGGCGGTTGTTCCCGGCACCCAGAACACCACCGTTACGGAGGTTGTGCCCAACAACACCATCTGGATGACGGCGGCCCCCAGTAATTCCTACAAGCCCCTGTTCATCGGCTTTGAGGAAGGAACGCCAATTGTCGTGCAGTTGGATCCCAGCGTCACTGGGGACCAGACTTTGGACGTAATGGTTTCCATTTCCATTGATGTGGTCCCGGTGTTTTCCTCTAAGCTCGCTGTAATTAGTCCCGTGTAATAAACGGTAATATAAATTTTCGTTACAAACATTAACAACGTTCCGTGAAGCCACGCTTCCCACGTTAGGAGGGGCAGTCAACGCCCCTCCCCATGCAGATAACAGCATAGCGGAGGCGCACATCCTCCGGTCTGCACAGAGAAAAAAGAAAGGCCATAGAAAAGGAGCGGATAGAAATGGCAATGACTGAGGAACAGAAACGAGCGGCGGCGGCAGAGCGCATGCGCAAGGCACGAGCGGCCAAGAAAAAAGCGGAAGAAAAGGCTGCGGCGGAAGCGGCAGTGGAAGAAACCGTGGAGCCGGAAACTTCTACAGTGAAGGAAGAAAAGCCTGCTGAACCCACCTTTACCAAGGAACAGGTGCAGCAGATGATTGCCGAGGCGGTAGCCAAGGTGCGTGATTCCGTACAGCCCACCATTATTCAGGTGCAGGGCGACCAGGAGAAGATTGTGCTGCGGTTCCAGGCGGAGGTTGCGGACGATAACGTGGCCGTGTTTGGCGACGGCGGCTATTACGGACGGATTACCGGCAAACACGGCATTCTGGCAGTACCCAAGAGCGATTTTAGCCGGTTTTATTCCGAACAGGTGCAATGGATGCTGGACCACCGCTGGCTGATTGTGCTGAGCGGCATGACGGATGACGAGCGGGAGCTGTACCGGGTGAAGTACCGCGAGGGCGAATATCTGGACGAAATGGCCTTTGCCAAGATGCTGGATATGAGCGAGGAAGAAATGCTGGGCATCTTCCCCAAACTGTGCGACAGCTACAAGGAAATGGTGGCGCGGCGATTTGCTACCGCATACCAGCATGGTGACGTGCGTGCGACCGAGCGGCGCGGCCTGATTAAAAAGCTGAACGACATGACAAAGGCGATGTTTGCGGATAAGACCGAGAACGACCCGCGTCGCAAAGGCTTGTTTGCGGGGATTCTTGAGGAAATGAACCGCAAGGACGTATAAGGGAGGCGTTATTCCTATGAGCTGGGGCAATATTTACAACGTGGCGGTAACGAGCGCCTTTAGCGGAGACGCGCTGCCAGCGGTGAAAAACGCCATTCATACGGCGTACTTTGACGATGACACACACTATCCGATGATTGGTGTGTGTGATATGCGGGCTGCCGACGCGTTTACTGTAACGTTTAACAAAGAAAACACGCTGGCCGCCGTAAAGATGCCCAGCGGGGAATATGGCATAACTTATGCGGGCGGCATTGACCAGATCAAGTTTGAAGCGTCCACAACGCTGACCTGGTTTCAGGTGCAGTGGGCGTATGCGGGCGTGACAAAGTAAGGCGAAGAAAGACTGAAAGGAGGATGACCATGAAGGTAACATTCAGCGAAATATTGACGCAATACGCGATGCAGGAAATTGACGACATTAACTGGGTGCGGGAACTGGCGGTAAGCCCGGCGCGTTTTTTACGGGCGAAAAGCGACATGTTAATTATGGCCATCCCCTATTTCAGCCGACCTATTCAGATGCAGGAATGGCTCAAATATAAACCGCCCAGTTATGACGATTACCTGTACACGGCTGCCAGGGACGAAACCGCTCCCATTGTGATTGCGACAGGGAAAACGAACTATGAACTGTGCAGCGCCGTGATAACCACGGAGGACGCGGTGGGAAACGTGATGGTTACCCCTGTGGCGGCGGAGTATGATGCGGAAACCGGGAATGTAACCGTGAACCAGAACTTGACAGCCGGTCAAAAAGTGGACATGGACTTTTACACGGACGGCGTGTTTGAATACGCGCTGGACCCGGAACAATGCAGAATCCTTGGAACGTGCGTGGCGTATGTGTGGAACACGCGATTCGCCAACAAGTGGCTGAATATGCAGCCGAAGATTGCGGACAACTCCTTTAAAGTTGGAAGTGAAAGCGCCCACATTACGGCTGAAACCGCGAGGCTGAAAGAACTGCGGCTGGCGCTGAACGATACGCTGCTTCATTACGAGCAGAACTTGAACAGGCGGCAGAACGCCACTGTGTTTAGCAAACTGAAAAGCCCCGTGCGAGCCGCGGCAAACGTTAGTCAAAAAGACGCGTATGTTCCCGCGTATGTCTTAAATACCGAGGGGAACGGCTAAACCCAAAGGGAGGTTGATGGAACATGCAGAAGGGCATTAAAAACGCGCTGATAGCGGGCGGAAGTTTTGCCATGGGCTATTCCACCAACAGCCCGTATAACGCGGACACTCTGCACCAATATTACGGGGATGAGACAAAAGCCTTTTTTCACGAAAATCTGAAATGGAGCAGTAATTTGGTGCGCGCACAGGTGCAGGGTGTAAATTATGACGATTTCTATGCATATACTACTTTAAATGTAAGGACCGCAAACCTGATTGACCCCACGACGGGCAAGAATCTGGGAAGCGACTGGCAGCGTATCATCATAGAGAATCCGTCCGTTGATTTTTTGCCGCGCGGGGCGAAGGTGATTTACAACGGGAACGTGTGGCTGGTTACGAACCCAATGAACATTCAGAGCGTGACCGGCACCAGCGTGGTGCGCCGGTGCAACGCCACATGGCATTATTTGGACTACTATGGGAACGTGAAATCCGAGCCGTTTTGCTATGGACAGGGCGATATTAACCTGGCTACGGGAAACAGCGTGAAGGACAACATGATTCTGATGGATTCCTACCAGCACTGCGTGATGCAGTACAACCCTGACACCGCCGTGATTGCCCACAACATGAGAATGATTTTGGGGAACCAGGCTTATTCCGTTCGGGGCGTGCAGGATTTTGTACAGGAGTTCAGCCTGGACGAAGAAAGCACGCACATTCAGTTCTTTGACCTGGAAACAGCCGAACCGCTTGTGATTGACGACATGGAAAACAAGGTGGCTGGCGGAAAAACCTTCCGATGGGAAATACGGCTTTCCGCCAGCGGCGACATGCAGGCGGGAACAAGCCAGAAGATGACGGTAGCCAGTTACCGTTCACCGGACGGGAAGGCAGAAGAATGGGCGTACTTGCAGGACAATGCGGGGAAATACATGACGGCGCAGAAAAGCGGCGTTGCGGAGCTGCTGCTGGTGAAAAGCGAAGTGCGCTATGTATGGACTTGCAGTGATGAAACGGTCGCGACCGTGGATGAAACAGGAACCGTGACGGCCATTAAAAGCGGGACAGCCGTAATAACCTGCGCGCTTGCGGAAAACCCGAGCATTTGGCAGGAGTTTACGATAGAGGTGTCCGGCGCGCAGACAGGGGCAAGCATTGTTTGGAAAGAAATTGCTCCTGACGAACTTGCCCAGTACGAGAGCGCAACCATCAGCGCCGTGGTATTTGAGAATGGCGAAGAAACGGAAAAGGGCGTTGCCTTTGCTCTTAGCGGCCCGGAAGAAGGCGCGTATTACAGCGCTGAAACAAACGGAAACAGCGTGACTGTGACCTGCTGGCTTCCAAGCCCAACACCGCTGGTGATAACGGCTACGGCTGACGGGGCTGAAAACCGGGCAACCATTCGGCTGAAAGGGTGGTAATGAGAATGCGGTATGATTGCCCAAACGCCATTAGGGCAAGAGGATTTCCCCAGATTTTATGCAAAGCGCTGATGAAGAATGAGGAAGTTCCCTTGCAGCTTATGGAAAAGGCCGTTTGCTGTTGCGCACATCAATATTTTTGCCCGCAAACCCAAAGGTGGGAAAACACAGTGGGGGCTAAAAGGTGCCCCAAAAGTAATACATAGAAAGTAGAGATGTACGATGAGCGAACCGGCCCTGATTGCGGTACTGAGCAGCGGCGCAGTCGCCGCCCTGATTAGCGGTATTTTTTCCATCATATCCATTCGGGTGCAGAACAGGATTCAAAAGGCGGCGCAAGCTACAAACAAGAACGCGGCCATTGCGGAAGGCGTGAAATTCCTGCTATACGACAGGATAAAGCATTTGGGGAACAGTTATATTCAGCGCGGGTATGTAACAAGCGAACAGCTGGAAGATTTAATGATGATGCACCAGGTGTACCACGACAAAACCAAACTGAATGGGAACGGATTCCTTGATAACCTGATGGCGCAGGTACAGAATTTACCCATTCGTAACTGACGAGAACACAGCAATCCATTAGAGAAAGAGGTAAAGTAGAAATGGAAAGCACCAAGATTGTGATTACCAGCGACATTATCAAAAAGGCAAGCACCTACATTCCCATTATGGAAAAGCAGCGCATGGTGGAAGCCATTGCGCCGCTGTGCGTGGCGAAGGTAAAACTGAGCTACATTCCTACCGGGGCTGCTGACAACGAAACGCAGAGCGCCCCGGACCGGCACCAGGAAGTGAAGTGCCTGACCAACCTGTTTCTGATGGGCATATTGGCGCACGAATACCTGCACATGCCGTATGACGGAGATGAAGTGCGGGACGGATACCGCCATTTGCAGATGCCAGCCAATGTTTACGACAAGTGGGCCGGAAGCCATGTAATGAACCAGTTGGAGCGGCTGAAAAAGGACAAGGACCTGACCGAGACCATTTTCGACCTGATGTACGACTACAAGGAAATGCGCTGGCTGCTTGCCAACGAGGTTGAAACCATTCTGGGTCACAACAACGACCCGGTATGGCGGCTGATGGACGCCTTTAACCACGCGGTGACCGCAGAGGTGAACGGTGCCATTGAGCCGATGATTGCCCATGCGCGTGAACGTGCGGAGAAGGAAAAAGCAAGCGAACCACAGACGCAGGAAGAAAAGATTGCAGCCGCCAAAAAGACGCTGGCGCAGATGGACGCGGTAAGCGAGAAGCTGAAAAACCTGGACAAGGCCCGTGAAAAACTGCGTGAGCAGCTTGAAATTGCGGAGAAGGGCGAAGGGCAGAAGAATGCTTGACCCGGCGATTCAGTACCACCCCTATGAACGGGTACAGGACTACGGTTCCCTTCCTGAACTGGAAAAAGTGCCAAAGATGGTGCGGGACTACCTGATGGATATGCCGGGGCCGGGCTATACGCCTCCGGACAACAACGAAAGCTACCGTTGCTGCCTGATGAAATACCTTTACTACGACGGGGAAAATCCGTTAGCGGAAACGCTGCCCACTGTGGAAGAAAAGCAAAGCATTGTATACAACCCCAACAGCCCCGACAAGCCGCCTACGGAAAAGAACTACCGCATCTTCACCCAGCAGCTTGTAAGCCAGGCGCAGACCCACGGCGTGACCACCATGCGCATTTACATGGGGCGTGTGATACCAACCGACAGCCAGACGGCCAAGGCCAGCGTGGTTATAGACTTTTTAACCAACGGCGATTACGATTCCAACACAAAGACCATTGACCTGAGCCGAACCTACGCCATGGCCTGTTTAGCACAAAGGGCGCTGAGCGGCGTAAACATGGGCGCGGGGGTAGGGACGTTTACCTTTAACCGGTACGAGCACGCGGACGCCAGCATACAGCCCATTAACGATGAGATTACCAACGTGGGCTACCGGCTGACCATGGGGCTGACGGTGATGGGTAGTACGGCATACGGGCAATAAAAAATTTTCGACAAATACCTCCCTTTTCCGTTATCAATTCCAGACGTTTTTTCTATTGCCCCTTCCGCAAGTAGAGCGCACCTATTCCGCACAGGAAGTAGCTGACATGTACGGTATTACCGCCAACCGTGTAGGGCGTATTGCAAACGAAAACGGGCTGAAAACAGCGGCCTACGGGCAACTGGTGATGGACGTAGCCAGGCACTGTCATGGCAAGGCGGTACAGTCTTTCCGTTATAACGAAACCGGCGCAAGGGCCATTGGAAAGTATGTAAGGAACTGACGGCTTGTAATGACGCAAAATAAAGGGTGACATTTTTTCATAAAACCTATTGACTTTTCGTTTTACAAATAGTAATATGTTGTTAAACGGAAAGTGAGGTGAAAGCAATGTCCCCGCGAACGGGGCGACCGAAGCTCGAAAACTCAAAGCAATATTTTGTGGGAGTAAGGCTGGACGAAGAAATTGTTCAGAAGCTTCACAAACTGGCGGAGCTGCGGAACGAAACCATTTCCGAAGTCATCCGCAAGGCGATTGAGCGAGAGTACGAGGAAGCCCAAAAGAAATAGGATAACGGGCGCAGTTTTGAGCGACCAAACCCGAAATCCTATTGCACAGACCAAAGGCCAGCAAGTAAATCTTACCATGCCTGCCGCCTTTGGTCAAGCCACAAAAGTACTTTTACAAACAAAAGGAGAAACGAAAGATGATTCCGACGTTGGAGATGCCCTCTGCCTGTGAGAGCTTCACGGTAAGCCCTGTGGAAGAAGACCGATTCTATGAACGAATCAACAATGCAATGGCGATGGCTACGGTTTTGGCACGGTACGCAGACCAGATAAGCGGCCCTGACAGCAGCGAGTTTGCCCTCATTTCCATGGTGGCAGACGGAATATCCGACACGCTGATGACGGCCATAGAAGATTATGAAAATGCGGTTGAGCGGGACGAGCCGATAACCGAAGCCAATAAGCCGACAGACGACCCTTGAATATACGAAATGGAGGCTGAAAATTTGATTAGCGAGCTGACCATTACCAACCACAACGGAACCCTGGTAGCCGACAGCAGAGAAGTAGCTAACATGATTGGCAAGCGGCATGACCACCTTATGAGGGACATACAGGGATATGCTGCCGCCATTGAGAAAAGTGCTGAAACCGTTGCTGTGCCTAACGCCCCCAAATTTGGGGTGGTTGATTTCTTCATTCCGAGCACCTATGTAGACCCCAAAGGTGAAACTCGTCCCTGCTACCTTCTGACGAAGCAAGGGTGCGAGATGGTTGCCAATAAGCTGACCGGCGAGAAGGGCGTACTGTTCACAGCGGCCTATGTGCAGCAGTTTAACACGATGGAAAAATTCATCAAGGGTGAAAAGCTGGATGCGGACGAAAAGTTTACGATACAGCGGATGAAAGCGGAAGCAGCGCTAAAGAACGCCAACGCAAGGCAGGCCGCCTTGTGGGCGAAATTCAGCGACATGCTGAGCACGCCGGAACACAAGCAGATTTGCGCCGCGTATGGAACGCAAGTGCTGAACGGCGGACAAATGGTGCTGCCGCTGCCGCAGGTGGAAAAGACGTACAGCGCCAAAGAGGTTGGGGACATGTACGGTATCAGCGCGCAGATGGTGGGCAGGCTGGCGAACCAGAACGGGCTGAAAACAAGCGAGTACGGAAGTTTGCGGCTGGACAAAAGCCCGTACTGCGACAAGGAAGTAGAAACCTGGCGATACAACCAGAAAGGCGCTGACGCTATCGGGCGGCTGACGCAATAACGCCCATTCCATTTACATAACCCAATATCCCCTATTCTTCCCCGCAGAAAAAGGTTTGCGGGAAGGCAGAAAAGGCTGCAAACGGCAAAACGCCGGTTGCGGCCTTTTGCTTTGCATAAATGAACTGCCGAAGGAGAGGAAAATCATTGAGCCAAGGCATTTCAGATAACCGGCTGATATGGGACGAGCAGCCCATTGAGGTAAACGGAATACCACTGCACCCCATACGCATGGAACGCTACATGGAATGGCTTGATTGCAAGCGGGCGTTGACCGTGAGGCAAAAAACGCTCCCTGCCGCTTACGCGATTATGCCATACCTGAGCGCCCTGTACGCGATGGACTTTGACACAAAAGGCGCTACCGGGTTTATGGCGCAGATTGCTAGACTGCTTGCCATGGCTACGCAGCAGCCTGTGGAAACCTTTGAGATACGGTGCGACAGCGAGGACATGCGGAAACTGACGGCCATTGTGTGCCAAAGCCCGGCGCTTACCTTCCGGATAGAGCCAAGCCAGTTTGCGAAATTTCGCATGGCGATTGCAAGGCAAAACGGAGCCGAACTGCCGGATGAGGCGCAGAACCCGGAACTGGTGGAAGCGGAAAACGACATTGCGGAACAAAACAGCGTGCCGCTGAAAATGGATATAAACGACATGCTGGCAAGCGTCGCCTACCAATGCCATGTGAGGGCAAGCGAAATGGCGCAGTGGAGCATACGGGAATTTGAAGCCATGCGGAGAGCCATAGACCGTGACAAACGATTTGCCATATGCGCACAGGCGGAAGCCGCAGGAGGCAAGTACAAGGGCGGCAACCCGTGCCCCAGCTGGTGCTTTGACCGTGAACGGCAGGGACACCACATGGAGAGCCTGAGCGGATTTAGCGAGCGAACCGGCATGAACGCAAACGTACCGGCGAACAAACCTTCCTGAGAGAAAAGGAGCTGAAAATAAATGGTTAATTTGATGAACAACTACCTGTACCTGAAAGGCACCTGCAACGTGGTTGTGCGCGACATTGCGAACGGCGACGTGAAGTACCAGGGAACCAAGGTACAGACCAACCAGATGCAGACGACCTGCGACATGGGGGCGATTCAGGCGGGCATCGGCAACACGACCGTTATCAACATTCCCCACAACTGCGCCCTGAACCTGAACCTGGTGGCTGCCGACTTTAACATGAACGTGCGTGCCATGAACGTGGGTACGAATGTGGCGTACAACGGCGTTGCCCCCGTATGCGAGGTTGTGACCGCCAACGGAACACAGCTGACGGTGACCAAGGCCGCCGCCGCGCCATTTGGCTACCAGACCGCCATTTGCAACGTGGTGGAAGCCGGCGCGACCAACGCCTCCGGCGAGACCTACACCATTGACGAAAACAAGAACGTGGTCGGGTTTACCGCGACCGCGGGCAAGAACTACACCGTAACGTACTTTGCGCAGGAAGCCAGCGCTGAATACTTTAACGTGAACAGCGTGTTTGCCCCCGGCATCTACCACGTTACCACCCAGATGGCCGTGTACAGCGCCACCGGAGCCGCCAACGCCATGAATGGAACCCATGTGGGCGACCTGTACATCATTGTTCCCCGGATGCAGTTTAGTGGAAAGGCAGACGTTACCGGCGACCAGACCACAGCTGGCACCACCGACCTGAGCGGTACGGCCCTGACCTATGATGAAGCCGCCGCACAGGGTGTATGCGCCGACTGCGCCGCGTCCAAGCTGGCACAGGTGCTGTATGTGCCGCTGACCGGTTCTACAGCGTCTGTAAAGGGTCTGGCCGTGATTGGCGGCGGTATGACCCTGGCAAAGGACGCGCAGCTTGCCATTCCCTTTATGTATGTGATGCCGGACAATACCCTGTACCAGCCCGACTACAGTGAATGCACCTACAGCATTCCTTCCGACGGACAGCAGTACGCCACTGTGAGCGACGCCGGTGTGGTGAGCGGTGTGGCTGCCGGTGACACGGAAGTGACAGTTACGCTAAAGAGCAATACGGCCATTAAGACCACGGCGACCGTGACCGTAACCGCGTCCTGACGGGCGCGTGCCCCTCTTTTACGAGGGGCTATTCAAAGGGAATACAAGCGCTGTTTCTTTTGAATAGCCCCTTTTTTGTTAGGAAAGGAGCGTTTTTGTGTGAGCTTGCTGAGCGAAGGAACCGCGATTGTGAACCAGGCCAGAAGCCTTGTAAACCGGGCGCTGGCCGGTGAAATAGCGGAAATGGCGAAAAACGAGATTGCCTACATGGTAGAAGCGGCGGTGTACCCAAGATACACGCCGACGGAGTATGTGCGCCGTGGAACGGCTGGCGGTATTGCGGACAGGGACATGTACGAGGTTACGCCTGGAGATTTGACGCTGACAGTATCGGACAACCGGCACGAGGTAGGCGTGGTGGAAAGCGGTGTTGGCTACACCTGGGATGGCAGCCGCATTTACCGTTTGCAACCATTTCCCCGCCCGTACTTTGCGCAGGCGGAGCAGAACACGGCGGAGGACGCCGAACCGATGATACAGCAAATTCTTTCCAGCATTTGAGCGGGGTGAGATGAGTGGCAGAACTGATTCTTAATGTTTCCCTGAACGACCAGGCCACGGCCGGTCTTAAAGAAATAGACAAGAAAGTGGCGGAACTGGGAGGCAAGGAAACAAAGCTAAAGGTAGGCGTAGATACAACCGGCGTTACGCAGGGTGCGAGAACGGTTCATAACGCGCTTGCCCAAACCGAAGGAACGATAGGAAAAATCAGCATAAGCCTTGCGAACATGCTGAAAATAAAAGCATTCCAGACCATTACCAGCGAGATACGGTCCTCTTTGACAGAAATGAAGGCCGTAGACGACGAACTGGTAACGGTGCGCAAGGTTGCCAACGCCACGGATGCGGAACTGAAAAGCCTGAACGACCGGGCATACAACGTGGGCAGTCAGTACGGAATGAAGGCGAGCGATTATTTGAGCGCCGTGGCCGACTTTACCCGCGCCGGTTACAAGGAACTGGCGGGTGACCTGGGCGAACTGGCCGTAAAGACCCAGCTGGTGGGCGACGTGAGCCAGAACGTGGCCACGCAGATGCTTCTTTCCGTGGACACGGCCTATCAGTACCAGGGAAGCGTGGAAAAACTGAGCGCCGTGTTGGACGGCATGAACGAAATAGACAACAACTTTGCGACCAGTATCGGGAAAATCAGTACCGGTCTTGGCAAGATTGCGCCTATTGCCGCGCAGGCCAATGTGGGCGTGGACGAACTATCCGCCGCCATTGGTACGATTACCGCCGTTACCCAGCGCAGCGGCGAAGAAGCGGCAACGGCACTTCGCGCCCTGTTTTTGAACATTATTGGCGACACCAAAACGGAAATCGCGGACGGCGCTACCTGGACGGCTGGCGAGATTGAGGGTCTGCACGACGTGCTGGTGAAGTACGCCCCCGCGGCTGTGGAAGCGGCGGAAGCTACCGGCAAAGTGATTAACCCCATGGAAGCCATTGGCGGTCTGGCCCAGTCCATGAAGGACGACCTTTTGACCGAGCAGGAGCTTATGTCCATGGTGAGCGACATTGGCGGCAAACTGCGCACGAGCCAGCTGCTTGCCATTATCCAGAACTGGGACATGTATAAGGATATGCTTACGTCCTTCGGCGCTGCCGCCGGTAGTGCGGACAAGGAAGTAAGCAACGCCATGGACAGCTGGACGCGGAAAAGCGAGATTTTAAGCAACTCCGTGACCAAGCTGATGAATGACCTGCTTGATACAAAGGTTATCAAGGGCGGGTTAGATGGCCTTACGAGCATTGTCAATCTTCTTGATACAGCTGGTGGAAAAGCCGTACTGCAAGGCGCTGCCGTTGCTACGGGGCTGACGGCCATAGCCAAAGCCATAGACATGATAAGCACGGCCTTTAGCGGGCTAAAAGGGCTGGGAACGTTTGGCTGGATTGGCGCTGCTGTGGCCGGAATTTCGCTGCTGGTGGCGGGATATAACGAACTGTTCCCCAGCCTGGACAAGCTAAACGACCGGGCTGCACAGGCGCAAAAGAACTACGACACGGAAAAGGGAAAGCTGGAAGATATTAACAGCGAACTTGCCACAACTGTTGAGCGGATTAACGAACTGGAAGGTCAAGGAACACTGACCCTGGTTGAGCAGGCGGAACTGGACAAATTAAAAGAAGTTACAAAAGAGTTACTGCTACAGCAGAGCATTCAGGAATGGAAAACCGAGAACGCGCAAAAAGAAGCGGCCCTTGCGCAGGCGCAAGTGGTAGATAAATACGAATACGCCGACCCTGATTCCGTTGCAAAATATACACAAAACTTAAAAGAATACATTTCAAGCATAGAAGCGACAGAAGGCGAGTTTGCGGCGGCAGAAGCGCTTATCAGCGACGCCGCATCCAGAGGCGACCATCAGATTGGGCAGTTGACGGCTGATTACCGAGTACTGAACGAGTATGCGAAAAAATACTCCGATTTAGCCAAAAAAGCCGCCGATGCGGGAGATTACGATACGGCGCAGACATATCAAGAGTATGCCAACAGATTCCGTGAAGCAAGCGAAAGCACAGAAACCGTACTGAAAGAACAAATCATTACGATTTCCGAAGCCGAAACGGCTATGCAGGGATACTATGAAAGACTTGTAAAAGCCCATTCGGACGCCGAAGGTAAATTGGATTATTCTACCCTGACACCAGAACAAACAGATTTTGTAGAATCGTATCAAAAAGCCGATTGGACAACAGGACACTTGCAAGATACCCTTGGCCTGACCGAGGCGTATAATGCGGTGATGTCGGACGCTGCGCAACGGTCAAACGAGTTTGCGAAGAACATAGAGGCGGCGCAGCAGAGAATTGCCCTTTTAAACACGGCACTGGGTGAGCTGACGGCGAACCAGAAAATATCCGACGAGACGCAAAAGAAACTGAACGATACGTTCGGCGAAGGCGCTATCGCCATGGAAGATATGGGCGATGGATGGTGGGTATCAGCCAAAGACCTGAAAAAACGTTTGAATGAGGAAGAAAAGTACCTGGAGGAACACCAGGAGCTAAAAAAACAGGCTGACGAAGAAATATCGCCCGACTTTGACACATCCGGCGTAGACGCCTTTACATCCTCCCTGAACGAAGCCAAAAGCGCTCTTTCCGACCTGCTGAAAGAAATGAACAGCCAGGGTGAGAGCGGCGACCTGTTCCGAGATATACAGGGCATGTACAAAAGCGGAATGGGCAAGTACAGCGAAGGCAAGGTAAACACCAACCAGTTTAAGACCATGGCCGATTACCTGATTGACCCCAGCAAGAAAAGCGAACTGGGGTACGATTATGAGGCATACGGCGAATTTTTGAGCGGGAAACTGGCAAGCGGCCTGCTGAACGCAAAGGATGGCGCGGAGGCAGCCGACTTCCTAGCCAAGAACTTTAGCGAAATAAAGGACGCGGGCGGGAACGTTGTTGCCACATTTAAAAAGGTTGGAGACGGCGTAAAAATTACCGCGGACGACCTGGGAAAACTGGCGGAAGCGACGGGTCTTAGCGAAACCTTCTGGCGGGCGCTGATGGGCGAAATGGCGGAATACGACCCAAAAAGCACGGTGGAAGGGAACAAAACCGCCGAAACGAGCTTTAAAGACCTGGCAAACGCCGTATCGACAACGGAAAACGGCGTGAAGAAGGTAAAATTTACCGATTATGCCAAGGAAGCCGCAAAGGCCGGAAAAAGCGTAAAAGAAATACAGGATGACATTTCCAAACTGGGCAAGGAAGATTCCGGCTTTAAGCTGGAAATGGACGTGGACAGTGCGGATGCAGAATCCACGATACAAAAATTTGTAGAAGAAGCACAGGCCGCCAACGACACAACCATTAACCCTACAGCTACGTTAAACGACCAGGCAAGCGGCCCGCTTGCGACCATATCAGGGCAGATGGACGCATTGGACGGGCGCACGGCAACGGTGAACGTCATTGCAAACGTAAAGGGCGGTGGGCTTCCGGCTACGTTCTTTTCAGCGGCCCGTGCTGCTGGTACAGACGATGCCGACGCAGGCCCGACGCTTGTAAACGAGCTAGGCCCGGAACTGATTGCCCAGGACGGCAAAGCCTTTATCGCCGGGGGCGGCAGACCCACCATTGTAAACCTGAAAAAGGGCGCTATTGTATACAACCATTTGGAAACAGAAGCCCTTTTGCAGGGGCAAAAGATGGGCGAAGAAGGCATTGCCAGCAAGGCAGCCGGAAGCGTTATAGGTAGTGCGAAAAGAAGCAGCTGGGGAACAAGCATAACCGTACCGAGCGGGCCAAAACCGAATGGCAAAGGCGGTGGTGGTAAAGGAAGCGGCAAAGCATCCAGCAGCGAGGAAGAAGAAGAAACGCCCGACTGGTGGAAAATTGTTGAAGATTACTACAAGAGGGCTACCGACGAAGCCAACCGTGCCATAGACCGGCTGGATTACCGGCTGGAACTGATAAAAAACGACTGGGACGACCTGAAAGAGCCGCTGGACAAAGAGGTTGACGCGCTGGACCGGGCGAACGACCAGCTGGACAGGCAAGCGACCCTTCTGGAACGGGAGCGGGACAAACTGACCAAACCGCTGAACGACCAGATAGACTCCATGGAGAAGGCCAAGGACATACAGGACGAGCAGCTGGAACTGGCCGAGAAGCAGAAAGCGGTTGAGGAAGCCCGAAACGAGCTGCAAAACGCCCAGAACGAGCGCACCATTCGCTACTTTAACACCCAGAAGGGCCAATGGGAATGGATGGCCGACAAGGGGCGGGTGAAGGACGCGCAGGACGCGCTTGCGGACGCTGAAAAGGACCTGGCTGACTTCCAGTACGACATGCAGATCAAAGCCCTGGAACGTCAGGTGGACGAGATTGAAGGCGCGTACCAAAAGCAGCTGGACGCTATAGAAGAGCAGCAGACGGCAAACGAGGACCGCATATACGAGCTGGAACAGCAGTTGCAGGCCCTTGAGGACTACTACGAAGCGGCCATGGAGCCGCTGGAAAAGCAGCAGAAAGAACTGGAACGGAAGCTGGCGGCCATTGAAGAACAGTGGGCTGAGGCGGAAATGCCCTATACCAAACCGGAAGGGAACTTAAGCGACGCCCTGAACAACATAGGGGGCAGCAGCGAAGAAAACAAGGCGGTACGGGACATTGTGAGCAAGGCGCAGGGGAACGCCGGTGACAGCCTGAACCAGACCAAAACAGGTGAAACCACGGCCCCCTTTACCAAGGAAGCGGCGAAAGCCATACAGGAAGCCCTGTACCGTGAATACGGCATACAGTTTGGAGCCTTTGATTCTTCCAATGCGAGCAGCACGCAGACGGTCACGCAGGCGCAGAACAACATTGTGAATAACAATGGCACGACGCTGGTTGTGAACGGCATAACCATCAGCGGTGATTTTAAGACCATGACCATCAGCGACCTTATCAGCGACCTGGGCATTTACGCGGGCCAGTAAAGAAGGATGGTGAAACCATATGGCATTGCAACAGCCGACGAACATAACCCCCAGCGCCTTTGCGGGCGTTGGCGGGGCTGTGTTTGACGCGACTGCCGGGCTGAATGTGAGCTGGCAGGTGAACGGAAGCCCCTACATGCTGGCGTACCGGATTGTGATACAGGCGGACGGCAACGCCAGCACGCAACTGTACACCACGGGGAAGGTGACCCTTGCGGCCCCCTTTTACGGGGTGAAAGCCAACGGTGATGTGGCGTTTTTTGCGGCCAATAAAATAACCGCAAGCGACCTTGCCGGGGCGAAGATTACCAACGGCGGGACCTACAAGATGGTAATTACGCAATGGTGGGGCGCTACGGACGAGGAAAGCGTGACGCAGAGCAGCGCCAGCGTGATAGAAGCCTATTCGCCCCCCAACCTGACCATTGACGCCATTCCGGACCCGCTGCGGGCAAGGCTATACACGTTTACCGCTAGCTACAGCCAGGCGGAGGGCGACCAGATTGAATGGGTGCGCTGGCAGTTTGCCGACCAGAGCAGCGGAAACAAAATGCTGAATGACACCGGAAACATTTATGGAACCAGCGAACTTGCATATACTTATGATGGTATGTTTACCGGAAGCATTTATGCCGTGAGAGTGCAGGTAGGCACGCAAAAAGGCCAGACGGCGGACAGTGGATGGGTAAGCGTGTACCCGTCCTACCCCATATCCACCCAGACGGGCGATTTGGTAGCTGTTCAGAAATGCGGATGGAACGGCGTGAACATCAGCTGGCCCAGCGCCAGAAGCACCATAGGCAAAGCAAACGGAGAATACTCCATTGAAAACGGCGTTTTAACCCTGGGGAGCGGTGCGGAAGTATCCTGGGAAACCATTAACGACAACCCGCTGCTGCTTTCTGCCCCGTACTGCGTTGTATGGGCCGGTAACCCGAAAGACAGCGTAAACGCGACGCCGCTTTTTTCCATGGCGACGACGACGCAGGAAATAAGCCTGAGCGTTACCAGCGACAGCGGGGGCCTGAGCGCGGTTTTCGCGGCGGATGGAGAAGCGGTGGCGACCGTGGCCCTATCGGGAGAAGGCGTAACCCTTGACGGAAACTGGGTATTTATGATAACACCGGAAAAGTTTTACGCCAAATACGACGGGGACGCCATAACCACCTGGAACGCCGATATTGCTCACACACAAAGCGCCATTGAAACCATTCGCTTATCCGGCCAGCAGCAATGCGACTATTTATGGGTGGAAAAGGGCCAACTTTCCAGCGAAACAATCAACAGCATTCTGACGACGAGCCATTACGAACCCGCATGGGATGAAAGCACCTATTTTATGGCTACGTTTGAGGACGGGCTGAACGCGGGAAACCTGGACACGACAGGCTATTCCCTATACCGGCTGGACGCCGAGACCAACGAATACACCCACCTGATTGACCTGGCGGTAAGCCAGACGGGCGCGATAGACTACAGCGCCAAAAACAACCACGAATACAGCTACCAGCTATGGTACACGGACGCGACCACCTACACCCGAAGCCCCATGGTGAGCAATCCCATTACCCCATGCCGGTGGAACGACATTTTGATTGCGGCGAAGGCGGACGAAAACGGGACGTACCACCCGCAGCAGGTATTCGCCTTTGGATGCAACGTGGAGACGAGCGAGGAAAAGAACAACAACAACCCCGGCGTGCAGAAAAACTTTACCCAATACCCCAGCTGGATGCCGGAAACCGTGCGATACCGCACAGGCACGCTGAAAGCGCTGATAGGCAAGGTGGACAGCACAACCAACCTGTACACCGATACGGCGGCGATGGCAGATGAAATTATGGCCCTATCCAACACGGAATACGCCTTATTCCTGCGGGACAGGAAGGGAAACCTGCGCCGGATACGACCCAGCGGCCCCATTGGCATGAAAATTGAGGACAAGTGGCCGAACCAGGCGGTAACGATGGACTTTCCGTGGGTAGAAGTTGGCGCGATGGACGGAATAGGCGTGGTGATGACGGACGAGGACCCGCTGTGGCCTTACGACGCCATACTGGGCAGCACGGTATACATTGACGTGACGACAGGCGAGCTGATGTGGGTGCATGAGGACGACTACCTGGAAAAGAACCGGGGAAGCGTGCTGACCATTGACACAGGCAGCAAACTGATACAGGACTTTGACAGTACGGAAACCGCCATGGCGGATATGTACATTACCAAACAAAACCTGCTGATTGCCGAGCAGTAGCAGATAGGAGCGGACAAGCATGGAAGATAGGAAACAGAACGCCAGGACAAGGCCCCACGAAAACAGGAAAAAGAAAGAAAACGAGGGCGTTTCTTTTACCGAACCAAAGGCCGTGGAGAACGCGGAGAGAAGCGAAAGCCAGACGTATGTGCGCATGAAAGACGGGAAGGAATACCGGGTTTTGCGCAGGGATGGGATGTACCTGTACTGCCGTGAGATGCGGATTCGGCACAGCAACGAGAACATTTCTTGTGTGTATGAAAAGAAAGAGGGGTAAGGGATGGCCAGCACGGTTCTAGGCAAGGTAGCCATTACCCTTGGTGGGGAGTACAACCCAAACGCCGTTTACCAAAAGCTGACGGCGGTGATAGGTGCGGACGGACAGTGCTATGTGAGCAAAAGCGACAACGTGGCGAACGTTTCGCCGGGGGTAACGAACGGATGGGAAAACTATTGGGCGCTGTTCAGCAAGCGGGGAAGCGGCATTGCCCGAATTGAAAAGACCAGAACGGATAAAAACCTGGACACCTACACCATTTACTACGACGACACCACCCACACCGACACGTTTATTGTGACGAACGGGAACGGCATTGTAAGCATTGTGAAAACCGGGACAGCCGGGGCGGTAGATACCTACACCATCAATTACAGCGACGGAACGACGGGCACATTTACAGTAACGAATGGCGAAGGCATACAGAGCATTGTAAAAACCAGCACGGTAGGCAGTCTGGACACCTACACCATGACCTTTGGCAACAACCAGACAGCCACGTTTACGGTGAAGAATGCTGTGGTAGGAACGTACCAGGCGACATTCCCCGCGTCCGGGTGGAGCGCGTCCGTACCCTACACACAAACCGTTTCCGTACCGGACATTCTATCCACGGACTACCCGCTGGTGGACGTGAACATGGACGGGGCCGCGACACAGGCAAGCGGAGACGCGCTGGTGGAAGCATGGGCCATGGTAGGCAGAATATCCACCGCCAGTGGAACGATTACAGGATATTGCTATGACGAAAAACCAACGGTGAACATACCGATTATCATCAAGGTGGTGAACTAAATGGGAGAATGTTTACTGGTACGGCGTGGCGGCAGCGTATACAAACTGCCGGTACTGAACGCGAGCTACCCGCAGGATGTGACCCTCGTTGCGTCCGCTAACGGGTCGGCAGTTTTCAGTGTGCAGATTACGGAACCGGGAAACCCGGCGGAATACACTTACAAATGGTACAAGGGCGGCAATCTGGTGAGCGGGGCCACGGGTGCTACCCTGAACCTGACGGGACTGACAGCGGCTGCCACAACGACCGTTTACTGCGAGGTAACCAACAAGGCGGGAACGGTGACCAGCCGTGTGGCGACCCTGACGGTGAAAGATTGGAAACCGGTGTACAGTTATACAGGAGCACATTCATTTATTGATGATGGTAATTTCCAATGGCGTATAAAGTTTTTAACTTCCGGCACATTAACATTTTCATATCTTGGAAATGCCAGCAGCATTGATGTATTCTGTGTCGGAGGCGGGCAGGGGAATTACTATAATGTTGGTGGCAATGGTGGCGGGACAAAAACAACTACAATTGCCGCGTCAGCTAATACCTCTTACCCTCTCGCTATTGGTGCTGGCGGCACTGGGCCTGAAAATGCTCAGGGCGGAAATACTACTTTTGGCTCATTGGTAACAGGTTTGGGCGGGGCACACGGGCGCGGCTCTGGCGGTGGCGGCGCAGATGGAGGTAATGGTGGTTCTGATGGCGGCCCGGGTGGCGCAAATGGCACAAAAGGTCAAGGAACTACAACTCGTGAATTTGGAGAAGCATCTGGCACGCTGTATTCTGGCGGCGGCGGCGGTTTTAGTAGTGACGATTGGTCTCACATAGGCACTGGCGGTGCGGGAGGCGGCGCGGGTGGACAACACTCTGCTTCAGCAAATACCGGTGGTGGCGCGGGTGGCAGCCCGAACGGCCAAGGCTTTTCCGGAGGCAGCGGCATTATCGTCATCCGCAACCACAGGTAAGGAGGGGAAAAGATGAATTACGCGCTGATTGAAAACGGCATTGTAACCAATATCATCTGGCTATCGTACACCAATGCGGACGATTTTCCCAACGCCGTGGCGATGGGCGACCTGCCGGTAGCCATTGGCGATACCTGGGATGGGGAAAACTTTTACAGAAACGGAGAAAAGGTTGTGAGCGCATTGGAACAGACGCAGAGCGAACTGAAAACCATGGTAGACGAAATTCCACTGCTGAAAGCGCAGGTACAGGCACTGAGCGACCGGGGAGAATTTGTGGATGACTGTATAGCCGAAATGGCGACGGTGGTGTACGCGGATGAACCGACTGCATAAGGCGAAAACAGCCATAGAGCTGTTCGCAATAAAAATTCTATTTGGGAAGGATTGGTGCATTAT
>ERZ1024479.2-NODE-2-length-92576-cov-56.979680_pt1 | contig 92576 bp, 121 predicted proteins | sample MGYA00520800_ERZ1024479 | MGnify/ENA primary metagenome ERZ1024479 (study PRJEB33242, sample SAMEA3444313) | Homo sapiens | biome: Host associated; feature: Gastrointestinal tract; material: Stool | place: Uganda | collected 2011-01-01 ... | reverse complement strand
ATGGTGATGCACGGCTTCACGGAAATGTTAAAGTGATTGGTGCAAAAGTCATCGATGCCGAAGTATATGACCGTGTCATTATATGTGATGGTGCATACGTTCATGGACGTATTAAGATAGACGGAACCGCATATATCTCAAATGGTGCCGAGGTGTGTAAGACAGATGATTACATCTCTGATACACGCATATATACGGCGTTGTTACGCACGATTCTATGACTCACAAATAATGGTATTCAATCTCAAATTTGTTGAGGCATACATTCCAAAAGGAACGAAATTCTTCATATCAGTCGATCATGAAACTATAGCTGCAGAGAAATTATATATTTCAAGTAACATAGCGTCAGATGAATCTGGACTTGCGGATGATAAATTATTCAAACTTATAAGGGATTGCAACATGGAACCGAAACCGAAAAAACCAATAGATGATCATGATCGGTTAGATCCTGGTCATAAAATAGGACTCTTGATCCTATTATTCATATTCATGCTTTTCGTGACTCGTGCATGTGCTCAAACAGCACAATATGACACAGCTATCGTGAAGTATCAGAATATCGAACGAATTGTATCTCAAACATCAGACAAAGGTGCAGTTCGTTACTACGCAGTTTACAACGATAAGCAAGAGAATATCTCAGAACTAATCCCTGTTTCTAAGACTGTTCTCTCGTACATCAACGCATGTAAACAGAATCAAATTGAACCATCATTAGCTATCCGCCTTAAGAACGGTATCATTGTTGGTTTGATACGATACAAAACCAAATACATTGTTAAAAGGAGACGATAATGATGTACACGCCTAAGCAGTCCGGCGTTCTAAATAGGACTGCACAACATTTAAACACTCAAAACAATGAACAAAGCGGTTATAGTAATCGTAACAGCCATAATCAGTGTATTCATTGGCTGCTCTGCTGGACAAATGAACATGACCGGTGATATGAACCGGGAGATCGCAGAGATGAGTCGTTACTACAAGAGTCAGTACAAAGACACTCTTGACGCATACAAACAGTATGTAGCAGCAACGGAGAATCTGCTCAGCGAGTCCCAATTCTACGACAACTTCGATCCGTACTACAACGGACCTGATGAGATGAAACGTAGAAAAGGTGTCGCATACAACAAGTATTGCGATGCTTTCAACAAGATATCGAAATCTTGTGGAATAACCCCAGTCACTTCATACTAACAAGTTTTAATCAATAAAACATGGAAATCGAAAGCAAAAAGAAGACGTATAGCAAGCGTCGTAAGAGCAACAAGCGTAATCGTAAAGTTGCACGTCATCGTAACGGAAATCATGGTGTGATGAACAAACACCAACTACGTGAGTTCTTTGGCCATAAGTTTGGTACCACAGAGGTCAGTGGTTTTATTGCACCCTTGTTACGTTACGAAACTCCCTTTGGTGATGAGATAGATGTGTCATTCATCGCAGACAAGAATGACAACATCTGTGGTGTGAACGAGGGCTTCATCGTAGAAGCTGGTCTTGACAAAACTCCTTTTGACAAGGAGGATATCGTCATAGTGATGAACATCTACAGAGGACAGAATCTGTGCCTCGTAGCAGAATCAGGGAGGGCTGTGCGATGAATGAGACGCTTGTCGATTTGAAGAAGATGGTCGATGTCACAAGAGACAAAGACATCAAAGATCCAGGTTTGCTGAGACCTGTGATCGGCGCAATCAACGATGTACTCGTAAAAAACACGAACATCGAGATTAAGGGTGCAGACAACAATCAAATTGTCATTGAAGTAAGTTATCACACGCGTCAGAAAATGCAGCATGTGATCAATGACAAGGAGATGTGCACTGTACTGGCTAAGTTGTTGATCGATGTGTATGCGAAATTCAATCGCATAAGCAACATCATAAATGATTACAATAAAACCAAGTGTCATGAGTGATGAAAAAGATCAAGAGCTGTATGAGAGTTCTATAAACTACAATCCAGAAACCGTTATTCATCAAGATAAGTTGTACTGTAAAATAGTACACAATCTGAATCTGATTAGCGACGCATACAGAAAAGAAAATCTTTCCTACTTCATGAACATGCTCATGAAACATGAAGGTGCTCGTTTCTGGATAACAGACACTGAGCTTCATCTTGAGATTCCATTGCCTGATAAAGAACTTTCAGTTGTGGAGATTAGTAACATATCAAGTGATGTTGAACAGTTAATGTCATTATTACAAGGTATCATGTGTGATTGCGTAGAGGCAAACCAAGAACTAGACGCAATAATGAGTCAAATGCAATGAAAATAGCTAAGACGGACAAACAGGGCAACCCAACATCAAAACTATTCTTACGAATAGGTGGTAGCTCTATTCTAATCGCAAGTAAACTAACAGTTGTACAAGCTGTGTTGTTGAAAAAGCAGATTGAGAAGTATACGAAGGAAACAGGTTCAAAGATTAACGGACATTTATACACGGTCCAATAATATGCGAGTACATTATTTAAGCGTAAGTCTGATCACATGTGCAGCAGCAAACAAAGCCATTGCTGAGCACATTGGATCTCAAGAAATTGAGATTCATGTAAATCCTGTGAAAAGTATGCGTGAGTGGTTACAAAAAGACTTCATAGAAGATAAAACCATGTTGTTGAAACTAATAGTTCCATACAACCATGATAGGTCAGAACTTCTTGAAGTACATGCGTATAAAAAGGTCATAGTGGCCGGACAGCCCAAATACAGACTGTATGTGCGTAAAGTAACAAAGAATAGACTTAGAGAACTAACAAATATGTTTGGAGATCTACGTCTTAAACCAACTCAGTTTTTAACTGATTAACATTATCCCCTATAGAGCTTTCCCACTCTATGGGGGATTTCGTTTAATGTAGCCATCGAAAGATGAGAGTCACAAGCCTCTATAAATACAGAGTGAACGAACATATATGTTTAATTTAATTCATTATCAAAATGAAACATTTCATCAAAGCATCGCTCATTGTAGCGGTAGTGTGGGCTGTTGTCGTGAGTATGGCGTTGTCAACGTCATCATGCGAACATAAGCCCGACGTAACACCGGTTGATACCACAACAGTGGTTTCAAAACCGGCAGAACAGTGGTCCAAAGTGACGGACTTCTTGAGTTGGGTCAATGACGAGGCCGACAACAATTATTGTGACAGTATCATCTTCAAGGCAATGTCGCCTGAAGACTTGTACAATGTTGCAACTGTTGTTTCGTCAAAGAACGAATCATTCACTAAAAAGGATATTGTACGAGAGTTTCTCGATCGTAAGGATGTTTATTCAGCCTTGCGTGGGAAACACACGGCAGATTCTATAGTATGTGATACGAAAGACACTATCATTGATGGTGTCAAAGTCCAACTTATAAACACTTCTCGCTATGAGTAAAAGAGTAGATCTACTCCGCAAACCGGCAAAGTATATTGTCGTCGTGGAGTACAACGGTAAGATGCCGAGTATTGAAGATCAGCGTAAGATTGTCGAAGCATTCGTCGATCTTTGTGCTGACGGATTGGTGAACTATCCAAACGTGTCTGTTCTCAACGCAGATGACATCACGAAGATTATTGTCAAGCATATTGTTGAGTCTAGTGATCGATTTGAGCAGCCTGAAGTGGCGATAACGCCCGAAGCCGCTGCCGCAAAGGTCATTGGTACGACTTTTGAGAGCAAACTCGAAAGTGGAAATCCTGCTGTGATCACACTTGCGTTTAACGCAGCACTGGTGAAGCACTTGAACAGTAACACTGACGTGTCGAGAGCATTACGAAGCGCATTTGTGGTGCTCAGCAGAGACAACGTGTTCATCAAGATACCTCTTGAACTTCGTGAGAAGTACAACATCACGAAAGAGGTTATCAACATCATCCGTGATCTGGCAAAGATACACCAGCTTCGTTAGTATGAGTAGATCGTACAAGGACTATCGTAAAGATAGTCAACCTGTAAAGGCAAAGCGTCATAAACAAATGACGCCGTACAACAGATCCTTCAGACATAGCACAGTGTTTGATGAAGATTTAGACAAATATGTGCATTAGTTAACTTTTAAACATTTATCAAAAATGGCAAACAAGAACAGTGTAAAGCCTGCAAAGGTAACAACCCCGGTAGTAATGACCAGCGACAACGTGATGGACGTGATCAACGCCAAGAATCTCGGTAGCTCTGAGATGGCCACGAAGATCCAGGAAGAGCTCAAGAATGAGCAGGACGAGCGCATCAAGGAGCAGAAGAAGACTCGCTTCTCACGTGCCTCATTCAAGGAGGCAAAGACCCTCATCGATGTTCGTCGTCGCAAGCGCGAGATGGAGATCACCAAGGAGGAGTTGGTCCGTCGTTCAGACTTCGTGAAGTTCCTGATGGGCTTCGAGGTCACACGTGAGTTCCTCGATCATCACAAAGTCAAGGGCGATGAGATGACTCTCAAGATGCCTGGCAAGGACAACAAGCTTGAGGACAAGAAGGTCAAGCTTGGTGACAAGTTCGAGCCGTGTATCGACATCACCGACTACGATGTCTGGGAGGGCAAGATCAACGACGACATCTACGAGCTTCGTCGCAAGTGCGACGACCAGTTCGACAAGGAGATGAACAAGGTGCGCCTCGCGTTTGGCGAGTACTACAAGTGGTAATCTATCATCAGATAGTATCTGTAAATAGAACTACAAAGTCCAACTCAAGAGCCTAAGAGCCATGAGCACTTTTGAAATATTAATAACCCGATGTATCACTCAATATGACCGCAGATGGATCATGATTGTTTGGAGCCGTAGAAACGTATTTTAAAAGCATAAGAATTGACTTATCATACAGAGCCATGAGCCAATGTGGGACGAAAACACTCTAACAGGGGTGGATAAACTACTGTCGTATCAAATGATCGAACATGCAAGAACTATAAGTCTTTAAGGCCACTACATATGCGTGTAGGTTCCGTCTTGAAGTGTGTTTTATCAAAGAGAATATAGTTAGCCCAAACAGAATCTTGAATCAGTTTTGGAATCTCTAACTATCGCAGTATTTCGTAGCGTGCTGCATCCATAGAGAGTTTGGCCATTCTCTATGGAACTATGTGTGGGGATGAGTTAATCATACAAGACGTGGGTTCGAATCCCACTAGGTCCACGATTCAGTTGAACACTAATTTTCCAGTCAAAGTTTTTTAATTGATTTTGGTTATTGTTTTTTAATTATTGTTTATTATCGTAACTCATAGGGTAACGGTTCGTGAGAATAGTTACTCATTTTATGGGCCTAACTGGTTTTGATTGTATGAGGAAGTAAATCCGTTAACTGCGCATTAAACATCAACTGGCGATTATAATATCGTAGATTACACTCACGTAGCGTAAGTGCTAATCAGGTTCGACTACCAAAGTGTCATGGGCGAGTAATAGGACTGTATGGGGTTCGATTCCCCACGCCCAACTAAAACAGAATCAATATGAAACACTCATCAAAAGGTTTCCGAGGAATGATACGTGACAGGTTACCTGTACATGTTGATATTGCTTTACAAATTTGTAAGTGCAAAAATAATTATATTGAGCACATATATAACAAGTTTGTAAAACATGTGCCTGTAGAACAAAGAAGTCTTGCTGTAAAGCAAGCTCTTGGTTTAAAACAGGCTGTGACTGCTGAAGATGTGAGAGTATGGTCATGGAAACATGCAAACATACTTAAACAACACGGATACAGTATTCACAACATACCGAAAAGAATGTTTTTCCATACGTTTTGGACAAGTATTAATTTTCCAGACTTAGATAAAGATGTCTTTGAAAGATTCAAAATAGCTGATAAATGGGTACAATATCTACAAAGAATGTATCCTGTTTTTCAAAACATATATGATATAAATCATAATGTGCTATACAAATCAGAAAAAGACACTATCGAAGAGCTGGAATCGAAATACAAGTTAACTCAAGATGTAGTAAAAATAATTCTAAAGCACATAAAACATGGTACGTAATCAATTCCCATTGAGCGCAGGCACATATATGTGTCAACGCGACACGGACCTCATCATAATCGTGGTGAAAGGTCTATTTCCTACGTTACAATTAGACGGAGGTTTTGACTTGGGGTATTTCCTCAAGAAGCGCAAACTAAGAGAAGCATCGAAAGAGATACTGGCTAATATTGAGCTGTTCCCTGAGATGTGGACCTTTACACCTATGCGTGGCATGAACTATTCTGTTTTTGCAAAAAACGAATTCCATACAACAGGAAAGCTCGAACTCCCAATGGATAGGGAGACTGATATCAAGGAACAGTATTACTTGCTCACTCAGCAAGGAGTATCTAGTACCAAGATTATTCGGGCTCTTGTACAAGAATTTAAGGTTTCGGTGGATACCATCTGTGATTTAATAAACGGATTTGATAGGCAAGCTCTATGTTAATAGATCATATCTTTACTATCAAGGACAAGAACAAATCATTACGAGATAGTTACACATTACTCTGGTCGTTTGTAAAACAAAATTCTCATTTAGTAACAATAAATCTCAATGAGGCGTTCGGACCGTATCCACCAACCTTTTTTACTAGTCATATGTATGTAGAGATGTTCAGCTTCAACCGATGGTTACTTAAGACTGTCTTATGTGAACTCGGACAAGCTGGATTTCTTACAATAGGAGTATTACTTCGCATAGCAACATCTAAGCTGAATAAGCTTGATTTAACTAAAGAAGAAAAGCTCTTAATTCATACGAATATGACTAGAAACATATGGAATGAATTCTACAGAATAGAGAATGAAGAACTTCCATTCTAACCCTGAAGACAGGAGGGAGTAGGCAGATTGAGGCCCTCCTGTTTACAATGCACACAAAAGTGCAGATTATGTATGAACTTACCAGACATTACTCCAGAAGAAATAACTCTGGTTAAGAACGCGAAAGAAGGAAAACCGCATTCCTTCACTGCTCTATTCAAGAGATATAAACATTTTGTAGATCATGTGCTTTACGAATATGTAAAAGACATGGACGAGGCACGTGATTTAACAAATGTTGTATTTCTTAAGGTCTACCAGAAACTCCCAAGCTTCACTGAATATAAATCATTTGGTGGATGGTTGAGAGTTATCTCAAATCGAGTTGCTGTGGATTATTTACGATTACGTTCAAAACACCGATTTACAGAAGATGTTGAAAAGGACTGGGTTGTACCGAAACAGAAAGAAGTTAATGAGACCGATCTGATCAATCGGTTGATTTATCAGGAGTCTGTGGACTACTTCAAAACCCTACCACATCCTCAAGGTCGTATAAACGAACTATATTATTGTAATAGTTACACAGTTGATGAGATTTCCAAAGCCTTATTCGTGCCCCTAGGTACTGTAAAATCAGTCCTATTTAGGACACGTAAGGAATTACGTAAACTTTTTAAACATTAACAAAATGAGTCTACTTATTTATTGCATCGTAGCTGTGCTTCTCGCTTTCGCCATTGGTCGATCAAAGCGTTCAGCAAAGCTTTTTTGGCTGCTCATTACCTGTTTCGGTATTGGTGCCATTGGTGCAGCTATCTTCTCTTCGTGTGAGAAGGTTAAGGGGACTGATGATGTTGAGAAGAAAGCTTTCACGTCGATGAACGCTGGGGTGCAGAAGTCAGCCATTGTTGCAGACATTGCCCCAGTGTACATTGCTCTCTTTGAGCAGCCTTCGATGAGTCAGAAGCAATCTTATCACTATGACATCATTCCAGTATCTCATGCTGCAAGTAGCTCTGACATTACTGTCAGAGGAAATTTCGTCAATCTCTTAAACCCAGGATTAGTGTTTAAGTACTTTGACACATCATGAACCTAGAGTCTTCCATGCGGATAGATGATAAGTTCATTCATTAAATTAAGTTTAACAGTTTAAATCATTATCAAAATGAGCAAGAAGAACAAGAAGGACAACAAAGTTGTGACACCTCCCGTAGTTAACACCAAGCCGGAGGAGAATGAGGTTAAGACGAGCCCTGAGGCTCAAGTTGAGAACGACGAGCAGAAGGTTGAGCAGACGCCCACACCTGAGCCTGAGGTGAAGATCCCTATGGCTCCACCCCAGCTCGATTTGCCGCTCATGCCGAGTACTACTGTGCAGGCAAACGGCCTCGATCCTAATCATCAGGTAGACCTGATCAGGATGACGCACGAGTACTTCAAGAACTCTCCTGATCTTATTCAGAAGTTCGACATTTCGCAGGGTGTTGTTGACAACATGAATCATGTCAACATGATTGCCATTGCCGCAGCATGGGCCAATGAGATGACATTCTCTAAGACCCCGTTCGCAGGAAAGCTGCGTACTGCAGTGCTGCCTGAGATGGCAAGTGCTCTTAAGGAGCTTGGTATCAAGGCAGACAAGATTCTCGCCTTGCCGTCTTCATCTGACGGTACTACGACCGTCACGTCTAAGGATGTTCAGATTCCTAAGACTGTGAAGGACCAGATGAAGGCCGAGAACAAGCTCCAGCAGGAAGAGATTGAGCTCGACCCCACGAAGATTCACAACAAGACTGAGGTCTTTAAGACCGTCCAGTATCTTCTTACGAACAAGGGTGCTGTCTACAGCAACATCAAGGCCGCTGTGAACTTCTATCGTTCATGGCTTCTCATCCAAGCTAAGGATGATCAGGCCGAGAAGGACCGCATCAATGCACGTACTGTCAAGGATATCATCCTCGACATTGCAGACTTCACTAACGCATGTCCTTTCGTTCTGAAGGGTGTTGGTGGTTATCTGCTGCGTCTTACGATGACTCACAATAGTATTGTTCCCGCATTCTGTATTATGCGTAATACGGTGCGTGACAAGGTGACCGGAAAGACGACATGTGACGAGCAGGAGATTGCCGACATCTGCTATGCAGTTGTCAATTGGGCAGCTAATGCTCGTATCTCTGAGAAGAAGAAGAACATCGAGGTTCTTAGCGCAGACAAGAAGCGCAACAAGGAGGCCATCGATGGTGTCAATGCTGACATCAAGGCCATTGAGGACGTTATCTCAATGCTCGATAACCCGAACAGCGACTTTGCTGACAACGTTCTTGATAACCTCAAGAGCGATGATGCAATCGTTGTTAAGCACGCTCAAGAGGCGTTCGGAATCATCGCTAAGTGCTACTATCCAGGCACTGACCTCCGCAAGCGTTACACCAACCTTGCGGACAACGTAAAGCAACTTGCCGGAATCATCACGAATCTCTTCCGAGATCCGATGAGTCCGCTTAGTAACTTCAACATCGCAAATCTCGACCAGGAGCTCATTGAGGCTCCGAAGGACGAGGAGAAGCCTACTGAGACTACTGAGAAGACTGACGAGTCTTCTGAGGAGTCTAAGGAGACTTCTGAGGCAAACAATCCTGAGAAGGCTGACGAGTCTTCACAGGATTCCAAGGAGTCTGACGAGACTACTGAGGAGAAGCCTGCAGAGAAGCCATCTACGGAAGAAAAAAAAATGACTTCGAAGATGTCGCGCAAGATGAAGAAGGCTGCGAAGAAGCTCGGTCTTTCGCGCAAAAAATAAGTACATGCGCAACAAAGATAGCAGTCGCTTTCAAAGAGTTGTTTTCGTAAAAAACAAAAAAGCTATCAAAGCTATGGGTAAAATATCAGTTTTGTCGTTCTGTGTAATATTCTTATTCTTAGGAATTAAGGGTATGCGCAGTAACTTGACGATCAGTGGCCCAACTCAGACAGTGTCTGCAAGTCAGCCACGTGCACCTGGTTTTGACATAAACCATTTGCGCACTAACGCCTTGACTCAACAGCGAGATACTGTACGTGATACAGTATACGTTGAATCAAAACAAAGTTCAACACCAATGAGCGTGACGGTTGTGGCACCCAAACGCAAACAGATTAAGTATCGTACTCGCAACAAGTCTTATCTGTTCATAGCAACACCACGGGATCGTGCAAAGCTCTCCCTCGATTCAGTACTGGCGGACAGTACTATGCGCATATCAGAACTGACATGTGTAGGATCGAAAAACGTAAGAAGCTTAGCGAGGGATTGACGAGGTCTCCCTCGGTCAGTACACTTTAGTTATGTCTCATTAGCATAGGTACTATATCGGTAAGACCACAGCTTGTCACTGAATCCGATGAATTTAGACACGGTCGAGGATAATCACTACCGTTAAACGACAACCAACGAACTTGATCCGAGAATATGTTAGCCCTCTCAAAGGGTGAGAAACTCAAAAGGTAGGATGAAATGCTATGAATGTGAAAAACTCATAGTAAGTAGGGTCAGCGTTGTATCAACCCTACTCTATACATACATGAGAACCGTCTGGCGATGTGTGTATATGAAAAGACGCATAAGTCTCAAGAAGAGCAAAACGAACCGTATCGATAAGTACAACAATGATACTAAGTTGTGCATTAACGTACACGAGTTGACATACATACAATTCCAACCTGTATGTAAGTATCAATAGCTTAGTTTAGTGTCACACGCCTCCAAAGCGTGCATTGAGGAACGAAGAATTTCATGAAGACTATGAGAGTGCTACTCATAGGGTGACCATTAGGATAGCCGTACGGAAGTCCCACTGGTTCGATTCCAGTGATCTCAGTTGAATGGGAGACCGGGGATGGGGTGCAATAGTACAGATTGAGACCGCCAGGCTTTGGTCGTTTATGCGGTATATAAAAGTAAAATGACCAGACTCTCGATGCAGGAGAGTAGTAGGAGTGAAAGCCTTACCCGACACGAGACCGGGTTCATAAGTCTGATGTTAAGTTTACAACTAGCCCTTAGCAAGCAATGTTGTATTCAAGCGAAAGCGAGTAGGGTGACGCCGGATAGTCAGCCTGGGCTACAGGATAAGTAGCAAACAAAAAACAGAAGAACTGATCGATTCGAAAACCAACATGCCAAGTTGGAAGGACCTCCGTCAGTTGTTAATACGAATAAGTTTTAGTAGTGTTAAGTATATATGGTACTTTTTAAGACTATGATACGAATGGTTCGGAGCCAGTAAAAATGTAGAATAAACGCCTACAAGTCGTAGCAGAATGCTTTTAACTTACCATATCAGTCTCCTTGACACGAAATCAACCGACAGTCGTAGACGCATTTATAGAGTTAATTAACATGTTTAACAGTATGTCCTCCGGATGGAAGTAACGCTCACTATATCATACGTTGTAAGTATGTGAACGAGAATGGATAAGCTATCGTTGTAAGATAGACACTGCCTGTACCTCCCGGAAAGTTACTAATGGAATACACTATGTCGAATAGATAGGTAAAGCGCATACAGCAAATATGCGTGTATCGAGTCTATAGAACATATATCGTGAACCTAGTAGGCAGCTTCGTAGCCCATGAGACGCAGTGCAAAAGCGTATGCAGGTTTGGTTCGGTAACGCGGCCATAATCACACTCCCCTGTCTCGGGATGTTGTGATAAGCAAGAAGTGGGTGATAATTAGTAATAGCGATAGGGTTGAAGTCCCAAGTAATATTTCATGAAAAAGAAGAACTGACAGCAAAGTCAGGGCAAAAAAGCCGTAGATACGCTTAGTATGTTCGATAATGAAACGCACTCCTCGCGTACTCTCTACTGGAAGAGAGCAGGGTAGGTTTTTCGAGTAAGACGGATGATTTATGTCTCTACTATAATCATCTTGAGGAAACATAGGCTTTTGTTGCTTTTAGCCTTTTATGCAAGCAACTCGGATGGAAACACAAAATATATCCGATCTTTCAATTTTCGTTGGTTAAGCCAGATTGAATCGAAATTTTGTCAACGTATTTATACTATGAGCATTAGTCGAGACGATCTGGTTGTTAGTAAAAATCATAAATACAAAAACTATTGGAGGTCTAGAAGAGTCCCTGAACCAGACCTTCAAGAGTTATACGTATACACAGAAGTGTCAAGGATCATTCAAAGCTTTCCTGACGGTGACTATAGAGTAAGGGCTTAGCTAATCCTACCGTTGGATTCCCAAATACACTGATTGAGCTTCTTAAAGGAATATAAAGGTGTAGGCTATAGAAAATAAAAGCGGCACACCATGTGTGCATCCTTTGAACGTATGACTTAAAACAAATAAACCATTTCAGAGATAAATAACATTGTATAATTCGTATCGTTGGTCAATCACTGACGATCTCAAAGAGGATACGAACATGGAGAATAAAGTAAAAATTGACGCAGCAGTTCTGCGGGGTAATCGTATGGAGTTGAGTAACATTGGTGGAACGCTTGGTGGACGGTTCTTCCGCCTTAACAAGCACGCAATTGACGATGAGTATGGTAATCTCATCGCACAGATTCGTAACACGGGTAACAAGGAGTTGTGCCTCAACCGAGGCATCAACCGGTATGCAATCCAGGGCTTCGATATTCATCGTATCGAGTTCAAGAACGCAGGTGACGGCACGCCGTGCGTCTTTATCAATGAGGGTGACAAGAACTCTCGTGGTGAGGACATGAGCGCAGTGTGTCCTGTGGGCAATCGCAACCGACCGTTCACGGAGGCTTCCGAGGAGAGTATTGGCGAGGCTATCGAGTCTCAGCGACGGGATCTTATCTTTGCCGATCCCGATGGTGTGGTGGATATCGTAAACCGCTATAACCAGAATGAGATGGCACGAATCGATAGCCTCATTCAGCAGCTCACCAAGGCTAAGAACAACATCGTTCAGACGATCGAGAACAACAACAAGCGTGCCATGGAGTACAAGAAGGAGTTACGGGACAGTAGCAAGACCGTGACATCCGCATCGATCGTTGGATCCATTAGCGTCGAGTAACTATGAGTGTGACATCCAATTGTATAACCGAAAACAGTAAGCTCCACATTCAGGAGATGCTTCTCACTCCTCAGATCAGTGAGACTGTGTATTCTGATGTAAAGAAGGGTAAGACCTATAAGCTTACACGGATCCGAAATGACGGATCAATTTATCTCGGTGAGACTTCTTATGAGTGGTGGAACAATCTGTTCAACCTTAGTAAGGAGATCTCATTTGAGACGTTCTGTATGCGAGTATACGAGGCTATTGCCCAGATGGCTGGTGCAGAGGGCTCCGATACCCAAAAGACAATCATGCGTGGTTTGAATAAAGACATTCTTACTGCGCTGATAGCTACGAAAGATGTGAATATCGTGGTGGATCGTTTGTTCGATACGCTGCGCTTCGCAATCGAATCTAGCCCCATGGCGTCTAAGGGGACTCCCTTACGGCGTGAGTCTGCTGAGGATATCCTTAGCAAACTAAAATTCACTGGAGGAGCCGATCTTCCTGTATACGACTCCCGAGGCGACATTCTCGTGACACTTTACATGGAACCTACTGGATATAAGGTACGGCATGTGGACGATTAACTTGGGCTAACCAGATGCTACAGTCATCTGTAGTTGCAGATCAATGCGTATCTGTAACACACCTTTATGTGAGCTCGTAACATATCGTATCATTAAACCAATAGACTTCCTACATTATAAGCCAAAATGTTCTATGAACAACTTATGTTCCATATGCTGTAGTCATATGCAATCTTAAGATCAATGCGTATCTTAAGAGCAAAGTTTGTATGTTCAATGAACTAAGAGCTAACTCCAAACAACAACAATCACCCCTAAAGAACTGCGTTTGCGCTCCGTATGCTGTAGTCATACGCCTTTGTAAGATCAATGCGTATCTTACAAGTCAAGCTTACGCAGTTCACACTGTCCCGTGGTGTAAATGGAAACACAACAGATTTTGGTTCTGTCATTCATGGTTCGAACCCATGCGGGATAACTAGGTAACTTACGAGGCACTCGAATTCAACTATGTTTTACTTTAAAGATATCAAATATGAAGAAGAATAAGAAGTTGAATGCCAATGATATTATCAGCACTCGTAAGCGTCTCGATAGTGAGATTGCCACCTATTGGTCTTTTATCAAGGCCGAGAACACATTGCGTAATAACGCTCTGAAGTTTCGTACACACAATCTTCTGGAGCTATATAACCAGATTACGCAGAAGATTGAGCACCGAATCCTAATTAAGGGTTTGCTCAATAATCTTAACAACGACAAGCTTAGTTTTAGTAGTTCTGAGTTTATGAAATCTCATTACTATAACATTTTCCGTCTTCAGGAGTGTCAGGAGCAGATTACGAAGCTTAATGAGATTCGTAAACGCTGTCTTGCACCTCAGTTGAAGGCTCAGAAGGGTAAGAAGGCACTCGGTTATAACGAGGTATTTACCCATGAGAAGATTTCATCTATCATCAACAAGCTTGAGTTGATGGTGGCATCTTGCAAGAGTGCAATTGCCAAGTATAACGACGAGACGCAGATTGAGATAATTGACAACAGTCTCGATGCCGTTCTTGCGGCATAAAACAAGATAGAGCTTAGTGTTTTGGACTGCCCAGAGGGGATTCTGATCGATGCAGAAAAAGCTCACAGAGAGCGTTTAATCAGCACGGCTTAACAACTAACCATGAGACGTGTTAGATGCGCTTAGAAGGCCTGTATGAGGCCTTAAATCGAATGTATCACACACTAAAGACATTATCAAAATGAACATATATAATATTGACAAGCAGTTTAAGAAGTTTTGGAAGATTAGTCATGCAAAGAGCGCATTGTTGTGGAAAATAATGTGTTTTTTGGAAACCAAAAGAGGTCAATCGTTCGTTAACAATCTGCACAAATTCTCTTTGAAAGAGTTGGGCATGATGTATGGCATAAACCTCATGACTATTAACAACAGTAGGAACGTATATACAATCATCGATAAAGCGATTAATCTGTGTAATATGAAACCTACTCCAGGAGCCCCGTACAAGCCCTGGAATGTACCTAAGAAGCCAGATTATCCCATGTACCTTACAAGTGGACGTCAGCCCATTAAAACGATCCATACGGCCGTTTATAGGCGTTTTCCGCACACTAAGAAGGTTGAGGATTATGGTTGGGACATCAAGTATCGTGATATCTCTGACATAGGATTATTGGAGAATAAGCGTATTTATTGGCGATATGAGTATTATCGTGATTATACGAAACTTCTTGAGAAACATAAGATGGAGCGTTGGGAGCGTAAGCACCCACGTCCTACGGATACGATGCTGAAACAAGACCTCTTCCCTGAGATGCTAACAGCAGCATGGAAGAATCGAGAGAGTGACGCACGTAACTACATACGTAATCTTGTGAAAGAAAAGTATGACAAATCATCTGTACCGTGTATCGCACGAGTCAAGAACTATGATGGCACGTACAAGAATGAGATTGTGAGTTGGATCAGTGATCCGCATAACAATATCGGTCGTATAAACAATGACGACTACGCAAACAACTCGTTAGTTCGTACAGGAGCAAAAGATCTCCTGTCATATTCCATGAACAAAAATGTTGTATGCGGGTACATACAGAATCGAACTCAGACGTTAGGTCGTATATTGACGATGGACATGATTCATCAGATTGCTGCCTAACGTGAGACCTATTTAGCACTATAATGGTGTTGAATAGGTCTTTTGCGAATGTGGTGGAACGGTAGACACGTAACACTTAGGATGTTATGCTAAATAGCGTGCAGGTTCGAGTCCTGTCATTCGCACAATGCATATTGATTGATTTTAAGTTTTTAGTTATTGGAATTTCTCATAAACAAGTCTGTGTCACAAGCGTGTGACGAAAATACTCAGATGTGTGAACATATGAGTATCTTGACTCCGTAGCTCAGAGGTTAGAGCAGGACATAGTTAATGTCAAGATCACAGGTTCGAGTCCTGTAGGAGTCGCTTTGGTTAATTGTCTTTTTATTAGCATTTTTTACTTTAAATTAAGGTTCTGCAATGATTTGATGATACCACAAAAACATAGTTGCTGTGAAACAATTATGTTTTAGCACCAACAGTGGTTGGTGTTTTTGCCTCTTTAGCTCAATTGGTAGAGCACTTGATTTGTAACCATGAGGTTATCGGTTCGAGTCCGATAAGAGGCTCTAACTCCCTTAGATGGAAAAAGCTAAGGCTCGCCACTCCTTTAAGGGGTGGCTTATTATTGGTGGAATGGTGAAATAGGTAGACACATCGGATTTAAGTCCCGGTGCTTATAAGAGCGTGAGGGTTCGAGTCCCTCTTCCACTACGTGTTATTTTGTTTTTCCATTAGTTACAACATGTGGTTTTTTTCCATTTATTTCTCATACGGTCTGTGAAGATAGTATGAGACCCGGGCCTTTAGCTTAGTGGTTAAAGCAGCTGATTCATAATCAGAAGATCACAGGTTCAAGCCCTGTATGGCCCACACAACACGAACAGCTGAAATATGTGCTTTGAATATAAGCAGTAAGTCGTGGCAAGCTTACTTTAAAGTATTTAGCCTTCATGGACTGATAAATATGATTGTTCGTGACACATAACGGCTATAGACGTATAGATCGTAAAGCCAGAGCCCCTGAATTCAAGCAATGGCGCAGAACGTAGGCTGCAGTTGGCAACTCACTATAGTTTAAGTTGCAGGGCAGAGTGGTCTCGGAGATTCGAGAAAGGGTTCGACTCCCAACTGCCCTCTATAACCAAACGAGTCTTAGAACCATGGTAATACATAACAAACCAGTTATCGTCTACGATATTGAGGTGTTTCCAAATGTGTTTCATTGCACTTGCAAAAACACTGAAACTGGAGAGTATAACAAGTTCGAGATTTCGCAACGTAGAATTGATATTGATAGTTTGGTTGAGTTCTTCAATAGAGATTATCTCTTTTGTGGATACAACAATAAACGCTACGATGATGTTGTAATCAACTATATTATCATGTATCGAGAACCATTATCCAAATCTCCATATTGGAGATGTACGGATAGTATCTACAAGCTGTCTCAAACAGTTGTATTGTCCAAAGACGGAGATACTAAAGCATTTAGACGATGGATGTTCGCAAACTATTTCGAATCTATGGATCTACTAACAATGTTGTTTAGTAGTAAATTACGTGTAGGTTTGAAAGAAATGCAAATAACGATGTTCTATCATAATGTCCAAGAGTACGATGGAGATTTCAATGAATTTCTTCCACTTAACCAGATTGACAAAATGATAGAATATAACGTTAATGACGTAGATTCAACTGAACAGTTGCTGAATACGTTACAAAAGAAAGGAGAGATCGATGTACGGTTATTCATGGAAGATGAGTATAATATCAACGCATTATCCATGGACAGCGTCAAATTCGGAGAAACGATGCTTCTTAAGGAGTATTGTAAACGTACACACCAAAGGGAGAGTATAGTCAATGAACAAAGATCTCCAATGGATTACGTACCTCTGAAAGACGTTATCTTACCGTTCATTACATATAAAAATCCGATATTACAAGGTGTTTTGGAAGATATGAAACGACAAGTCGTTCCTACCAGAAAAGAGCTTATTCCAAAAGGCCAAAAAGCATACGAGAAGTGTTTTGTTATCTCGAAAACGCGCTACTCTGTGGGCGTTGGAGGAATTCATTCCTTAAACAAACCAGAGATCTTCGTTCCAAGTGAAGGTGAGTACATAGGGCATGCAGATGTCACCTCAATGTATCCATCTTTTATTGTACAATATAAGTGGGTACCCCGTCACTTAGGAAAAGAATTTTGGGAGTTGTATAAGCATGTATATCATGAACGTATAGCTGCCAAACGTAGTGGAGAATCAGTCAAGTCGACAGCTCTAAAGCTTGTACTGAACTCAGTAACAGGGAAAATGCAGCAAGAAACCTCATGGATGTATGATCCATTTTCAGTGTTTAAGATTCGTATCAATGGACAATTGGTACTTCTTATGCTTGTAGATAGATTACTCCAGTTGGGCTGTAGGATTGTGCAGGTCAATACAGATGGTGTCATGTATGTTGCTAAGGAGGCAGATAGGAGTGGTGTCCAATCAGCAATCCATGAAGTAGAGCAACTTACACGTTTAGGTTTCGAAACTGATGACTACGAAGCGTTTTATCAGTACGCTGTTAACGATTATTTCGGTGTCGTTAAAGGGTATTCTCAATCCAAGAATCCAAAATTGATAGAGAAAAAAGGAATGTTTATCACAGATGCCAAACTAGGTAAAGGTCTCGCACCATTGATCATACCTAAAGCTGTGATTAACTATTTCCTTACAAAACAAGATGTGTCAGAGTTTATCAAAAATGCTAATAACATTGATGATTTTTTAATGACACAACGCGTTGATAAGAAGTTCAAGGTTGAATACGCAGATAAGTATATTCAGCGAATCAACCGCTTCTATGCATCAACAAATGGACACTACTTGTTTAAGGTTAAATATGAGGATGATGGTCCTCATTATTCGAACATGCTAACAAAATCCGGCATAACGATCTTGAACAAGTTAGATTCCAAACCAATTGAAGACAGAAAGATCAACTACAGCTATTATATATCAGAAGCTCGTAAGATTATAAATGATCTAAAATGTCGACAGTTAGAACTCTTTTAGTAACCAACTTGTTAACCTTTGAGTATAAGAGATGATTATTGAATTAGATACAAAACTTGCGGATTTACCGCAACAACTCAATATGAACCAGTTGGTGTTCCTAAGTATGGTATTAGACGACAATCACAAAAATAATCAAGACGTCCAAAAAATTGTCAGCCTAATTACGGACGATGAAATATCATATTTAGTTTCTCAGGGACTTATAACCTCGATAGAGAAAGGTAATTCAATTACGTATCAAGCAACTGATCAGCTTAAAAACCATTTAAAACCTGAAAAGGATTGGTTTGATCAGTTTTACGATATGTACCCCGTCTATATTATGCGACCAGATGGTGTAAAAACCTATCTTAGAGCAAATGTAAACAAATGTAGACGCATGTTTAATTCAAATGTTGGAAAAAGCTCAGCAATGGCCCAACATCTCATTGACTGTCTTAAGTTTGAACTCGATAAAAAGAGTAGAACAGGAAAGTTGATGTATATGAAGACAATGTGGCGATGGTTAGTTGACCATCAGTGGGAAGAATCTGAGGAAGAAATGCAAGACCAAGTGAACGAAACAAAACAACAAAGTTATGGAACAGAACTCATCTAATCTTAAGATACGACCAATGTCTATAGTAGCTCAAGAAGCTATTGACTATATACGTGGTAGGAAGGAACACAGTGTTGTGTCTCTAAGAACAAGATGGGATAAGCTCAACTCTCAGTGCATGGGAGGTATAGAGCCAAACACTGTTTATACGTTTACTGGAATTTCAGGAACAGGTAAGAGCTCTCTTGCAAATCTTATCGCAACGGACATTATTGATCTTAATCCGAGTGAAGACATTGTGATTCTTAATTTTTCGTTAGAAATGGTTGGCTTTAGGCAGGTCGGAAGGACGCTTTCAAACAAGCTTAAGAGAACGACTTCTGACCTGTATAGTTCTGAAAAGGACCTGGACGACAAAACCTTCGCTAGTGTCGTATCAGTAGCCTCTAAGCTAAAGAAGTATCCAATCTACTTTGTAGACAATCCTGGTACTTCTACGCAAGTTAAGAATACAATTATGGCATTCTATGAACAGTATGTAAAAGGTACTGGAAAACATTTCATTATAATGTACGATCACGCACTTCTAACAACGCGTGATGGTTCAGTATTGGAGACAATAAGCAACCTACTTCAAGTCTTCATACAAGCTAAGAAGCTACCTCTTACGAGTATTATACTTCTTACGCAAATGAATAGAAACATAGAACAGCCAGAAAGGATTAACAACCCATTGGGACATTTCCCGATGAGAAGTGATTTATCATCATCAGATGCTGTATTCCAAGGCAGTGATTATGTCTTGGCAATGCATCGACCGGAATTGTTGGGAATAAGGGAGTACGGACCCATGAAGTTACCAACAGAGAATAAGGTTTACATGCATATCTTAAAAAACAGAGATGCAGGTAAGCCGTGCATCATCGAATTCGAGAACGATCTTAAGTTCAACAATCTGATTGAGTGCTAAGCATCTGAGAAGACGTTTAACACATTTTATAGGCTGAATATTATGATTAAGAATACTTTTATCGTTGACAAGACTAACACCAATAACAATTACAATACGTATGACAACTATTCTGAGGATCTCACTTCTCTTATTTTGTCTTCTGTGATTGCAAAGAACTCTTCTATGCAGCAGCAGAAGCCCAAGAAGAAGAGTTTGTTTAGTTTTGTGTTCAACAATAAGCCTGCGAAGACAACGAAGCCGACCAAGGAGATTGGCTTGTTGGAGGCAATCAACTATCTTGCAAACGACTATCGCCCCAATAACTATTGCGGTGATTATACGAAGATTAAGCTTTCTGACGGTACGATTATTCGTATCTTCGGTGACGATGAGGTTCAGATCAACGATACTCTTTTGAGTCTCGATGATTCTGCAGCCATTCTCAAGTTGCTGAAGCCGTCAACACAGAAGTTGATAATTGATTTCGTGATCAATTTCAAGTTCTAATATATAAAAAATAGACTCAAGAAGCATGATAACACTACCTACAAGTAAGGTTCCAGCAACATCCACGAATCCCAAATTTTTGATTCTTTATGGGCGCCCCAAATGCGGAAAAACGTCCGCTCTTGCCCAATTAGATAACAATCTAATAATCGATCTTGAAGGAGGAAGTACGTTCATTGATGCTATGGCTGTACAAGCCAGAAGTGTTAATGAGCTTGGAGAGATTGCTCAAGCCATTAGAGCTAAGAACACTGAAGTGGGGCATAATTTCTACAGGCATATCACTATTGATAATGCCACTCGTTTAGAAGAAATCTGTTTAGGTTACGCTGCTATATTGTACAAGAAAACTCCAGTTGGTAAGAAATGGGAGGGGACAGACGTTAAAACTCTTCCGAACGGAGCCGGGTATTTATATATTCGCCAAGCCGTTCGCAAAGTTATTGACATGTTCCGTGAATTGTGTGATGAGTTCATTCTAGTAGGTCATGTAAAAGACATACAGATTGAACAGAACGGCGAAGAGCTTAGCCAGATGGCCCTCGATTTAGTGGGAAAACTTGGAACCATCATCTGTGGCGAATCTGATGCTGTTGGACTCGTATATCGTAAAGGTAACGAAACACATGTCAGTTTTGTTGGAGGAGATGGTACAACAAAGGAAGCACGAGCTCCCCATTTGCGCGGAAAAGACATTATTATTGCAACAGGTAATGATGATGGTACGATAACCACGTATTGGGATAAAGTGTACAAGAACGATTAAGAACTATAAAGTCAAGAAATTATGTTTAATACGAAGAACGCAGTTATTACAAATACAGAGAGTAACGGCAACTACATGCCTGCCGGTATCAATGAGAATGTGCATTTGAAGGAGGTTAACGTAAATGTATCTCCTACTGGTCTAGACTTCCTGGAGATTGTCTTTGAGAACAAAGATGGTCAGACAGTTAGTATGAGTGAGTGGCAGAATAAGAAGGGTTTGTATACAAAGACCGATGAGGATCTTCAGCGTGCTGATGATCGCCAGTTTGGTCGTTTGATTCAGATCATCAATTGTTTCTATCCGACAATCGAGGATGTTGAGCTTAACTCATTCAAGGAGATGATCACTTGGGTTAAGAGTAAACTTGATCCCATGATCGCTACGCAAAAGGAGCTTCGTCTCAAGGCCGTGTTCGATAAGAACAATTATGTAACAGTCTCAAAGAACGGTATCTTTGTAGAGCCGATGACTGTGGACAAGAAAGATTCCCAGATAAAGAAGTTTAGTCGTGACAATTTTGAACGTACAATTGTTGCCGACAAGGAGACTTCTAACGACCCGCTTACTGGTAAGAGTACTCCGGATACTGGGAAAGGTGCTGACGACCTTCCATTCTAAAATGGTCAGTGGTGGAATGAATCCTAAACCCTAAGCTTACCGGATTGTGCTTTAAACAATCCGACAACTCGTGAACGGTTTTCCTTAGTTTGTGTGTTTAATAAGGAAGAGAGATTCGATTCCTCTCCACGAGACTAACATAGAACTTATAAGTCAAATGTATAGCACAAGAACAGCTAAAACAATGAGTTTAAAAGACTTGTTGGATAAGTTGGATGATTATGCTATTTTCTCGTATTATCTTGGTGATTTTAAGATCAACAAGCTAATGAATAGTCCACTTCGATCTGATGACAAGAACCCATCATTTGCTGTATTTAGAAGCAGAACTGGAGGGTTGTTGTATAAAGATCACGGCACTGGTGATGGAGGTAACGCTATTGATTTTATCAAGCGATATCGAAACATCAACACGAGGCCAGAGCTTGAAAAAGAACTACTTCGCATAATAAGAAGGGTTAATCCTTCTCAATCCTATCATATCTCCACATACGATTACTCTACGTATCATGATATGGATTTCGGAATAGTTCGACAACCGTTTACTAGCATAGATCAAGATTACTGGAAACAGTTTTCAATATCTATGTCTACGTTAAACTTGTATCAAGTATTTAGCATTAAATATTTTCTTTGTAATAGAATCGTCCGTGGAATCTACAAAGAGTGTAATCCTATGTATGCGTATAAGGTTGGTAACAAATTTAAAATATACCGACCTTTAGCCTCTAAGTATACTAAATGGCGTTCTAATCTGACAAATGAGGACGTACAGGGATTATCTGAATTGCCCAAGGAGGGTGGGAGTATTCTCATTATCACAAAGTCTCTTAAAGATGTGATGGTACTACATGAGATGGGATTTAATGCTATTGCTGCAGCAAGTGAGACAACATTCATACCTGAAGATATATTGGCTACTTTGAGTACCAAGTGGTCTAAAATACTAATACTGTACGATCGAGATGCGACAGGAATGTCAAATGCTCGTAAGTTAAGTAAGAAGTATGGATATGATGCATTTTTCATCCATAAGAGCTTTAAAGCCAAAGATATATCAGATGCCGTTAGAGACAACGGCTTTGATAAAGTAAAACAATGGTTAACCAAAACGTTAAGTAGATATGAAGATACTATGATACAAAATGTCGAAAGTTAAGGCTAACAAAGCGATTCCTAAAGGAACTAGGTTAAAGCATGTAATTCAAGATGGCTATGAATTTAAAAGTCCATTAGAGGCTTATACTTGGAACGAATTCAAAAAACATAATATTCCAGTACAATATGAACCTCAACATTTTGAACTACAACCTAAGTTCGAATACCTCGGGAAACGCTATCGCAACATAAAGTATACTCCAGACTTTATTGGAGATGGGTTTGTGTGCGAATGTAAAGGGAGGGTGCAACGAGACTTCCCCCTTCGTTGGAAGATGTTTCTATACAACTTCAAGCTGAAAGGCTTAGAGCGAAAGGCGTACATCGTACATAATCACAAAGAGGTAGATTCAATGATTCAAGAGATTAAATCCAGAAACAATGAAAGAATTTGCTAAAATAGGTGATCGAATTGTTCCGTCACCTCAGGGTGTTGATTATGAGCTTAGTTGTGATCATGTGTATGAGATGCAGTATGACCCGTTTGGTGGTGAGATGTATCTCGTAGAACGAGATCCGATTAAAGATCAAGTACTATATTTTACACAGGATGATAAGAAGTTCATCAATTGCGTCCTAAACCATGCATCTCGAAGTGAGAAGACTACTGGTGTACTGTTGTGTGGACTGAAGGGATCAGGTAAAACTGCCATGGCTAAACATATAGCTAAGAAGTCAGGAATGCCTGTGATCATCGGAAATCCAAGCATCAGAATAAGTCGTCTGAAAGAGTTTTGTGCTAAGATTCATCAAGCTGTTTGTATAATATTTGATGAGTTTGAGAAGGAGTGGGATTCTTCTGAGGTACTAACTCTTTTGGATGGAGTTCAGGATGGTTGTAAGCGTTTGGTGCTTATGACTTGTAATGACAAAAAGAATTTGTCTGATTATTTGTTTGATCGTTGTTCTCGTATACGTTATCATCGAGAATTCTACGGTGTCAACGAGGACATAGTTAACAAACTGGTCACTAATGTTTGTGGAAAAGAGGATAAAGAATTAGCTAATTTTATATTCAGCAAGTTCAAAGTGTTGTCTTACGACAATATAATGTCTTTCTTGGATGAGTTAAATCATTCAAACGATTCGAAAGAGGATATTCTCAAATTCATGAACATAGCACTCAAAAATGAGTAATAAAGAGTTAGACGAACTGAAAAAGCAATTCGAGATTGCATTTAAAAACCATGATCCTAAGCTTGCGTTAGAAATAATACGTAGGCATAAGGGTTTGAGACATCGATCCAATGGAAAAGACTAAGATCCCGTATTATGAGGATATGACTCGAATAAGCAATAGCAACATAGGCTGGTTCCTAAAGAAGGGGCCAGCCTATTTGCGTAATATGCTTGATGGGAAAGAAGAAGGTTTGAGCTTACCACAATTAGCTAAGGGTACAATGATACACGAATACCTTCTTCAACCTGAAGAGTTTCAAAAAGACTACGTTGTATGGGATGCTCCGCAACCAAAATCCTCACAAGAAACAAAGTTCTGCGAAGAGCTAGCTACAACCACTGAAATAGAGCCTGATAAAGCCGTTCTAAGCGCATATAAAGCCGCATACAGGACAACTGGCCAGAGTGAGAGTAAAATGCTCTCAGAAGGCCTAAAAAAGGCCTCTACGCTTAATTTGTATATCCAAAGCATTAAGGAGAACGATAAGCGTATTAAGATAAGCCCATATACGATGAATAAGCTCATGGAACTGTCTGAAGTATGTAACAAACACAAGAAAGCAAAAGAGCTTCTTGAGAATGTAACTAATTCGGATGTAAAAACATATCATGAGTTTCACATCAACTGGTGTGCATATGGTGTTGCATGTAAATCATTGTTAGATTGTGTCAAATTTGACATCGATCATAAAACAATAACATTGATGGACATTAAAACAACATCACATCTATACTCATTTGAAGATAGCATGAAAGAGTTTGACTATTTGAGACAATTATGTTTCTATACAATGGCTCTTAGCTGGTATATTGAGAATGAATTAAATGATGACCCTTGTGACTGGGCTTTCAAGTGGTATATTGTAGGAATTTCCAACGATTGGTCTAATCAGGTGAGAGTGTTTGAATTCACATCTGATCAGGTCTGTAGTAGGGAAAATACTATAATTAACGCTCTTCAAGAAATTAAATGGCATCAAGAGACAAATCAGTGGGATTATTATAGATCTTACTATGAGTCTGATGGTGCTGAAAAACTGAACCTATGAGTCAATTAACGAAAGCTTGTATTGCTCTTACGGATGGATTGCTTTACGAAGATATTGATGATAAATCTGGATTTAAGGATGCTGCGTTGAATGACGCAGATCGTCCTTATCTGGATAATCATCTATTCTTGATGTATGATGCAACATCTATTTCAGATACACTTCGTAAGAAGCTTGATAATCTTAAGTGGGTGTTTGATCAAACGTTAAGAAACAATGATGGTAATACGTATATCGTATATACAATATCGTTGAACAAGAACCAAAAGAACTTATTACGTATGCCATATGCTGATGGTTCTAATGGTGCAAAAATCGTAAGTTTCTATTACGGTCGTGATACAAAACTTGTGAATCGTGTGATGAATCATGAGTATTTGAATGATGATGGCGAATCAATTCCGTTAGAAACAAATGTTTCTGATGGAAATGATTTCGCAAGAGAGATACAGGAAAAATAAAAGAGGCGTATGCTACTTGGATAACACCAGGTAACATACGCCTCTTGCGTTTTGGGGTATTAATATAATAACACGGAAGATAGGTTCACCGAATTATCATATTTATGTATCAAAATTATTCGTAATATTCGTCAGTAGGTCCGTATAAATCCTCTTGTTGCTGATCTTCGTAATCACTCTGACTTTGTATAAAGAACCTGTTGAGACCCTGCTGTGAATAGAAGTTAAATGATGACTTACGTCCAGCAACATGCCATGCTTTTACAACATTATTAAGACCAGTTGCAGATAACACATTACAAATGTCCTTAGTACCACGAGTCATGCCTCTATATCCACCAGTGGTTATCGGATCACGAAGCTTACCGTTGAACGCATCTGGTATAATATTATATAATCCTTCAAGCTAATCTATGTACGAAGTAACAGGAGTAGGGGATTTAATAATATCTACAATAGTTCCATACCAATATGGTGTGGTACGTTCAAAAGTTAACTTTGTTAGTAACGCTGCAGTATCCCATAAAACCAATCTCTGAAAGTCTTTACTATAACTTTCAACATCATCACGGAAGTCGATTAAGTTTCTATCCTCATCTTCTGGATCAAATACGTTGATTGTCCAGTTAGGATCCTTATCATCATCATCCCAACTCGGGAACAGTGAGTATACAAACTTTGTGAACAGATTCATACCAATAGCTAATCCTAGAATTATAGCGATTTCAGCAACTTGTTTGCGTACAGCATATCGTTGATTGTCTGTAAGATCTGTATGGAAACCCTTACCTTTTATAAGATTCTTTAGAGATGATATATACTTACCGATAGCACGTATTCCATCTTGATATAAAGATCCTTCAAGAACACCTGTAGCTAGGTTTTCAAAACCACCATCATCGTGTTTTACAGCATACCCATAATTAGTACCACGCTCTTCATTCTATGCAGCATAATCATTAACTTTATTAAAACGAGTCCAGTACGTATCCATCAAGAAACCACGCATCATAGTGAAATACGAACCCCATATATTCTAAGCCATCTTAGCTTTTTCTATATCTGGTAACATACCATTGTACGATGCAGTTCTTGTCTTAAGCTTCTTCATCACAGTATTCTACAAATCTTCTGTAACATACTGTTGATACTTTGATTTAACCACGGCTTTTCCGTCTTTCTACGTATATGCGTTGAACAAATTATCTTTAGATGCGTTTTCCCAAACTCTAAGAGCCTCTTTTCTTGAATAACCATGTTTTTCATATATACGTATAGCATCATCGCTATTCATAAACCTCTTACGTCCATTCAAATCATCCATAAGGTGATAATTTTTGTAAAAAGCTTCTAGTATAACACTGTTTACCATATAATCGGTTATAGAATATCCAGCCATGATACCCAAACCTTTACGCATACGAGAAAGTCTACTCTTATGTGTATCTGAGAATATTTCAGAGTTCTTACGTGATAGTTGATTTAACTGCATCAACGCACCAAGCTTATTATTAGTATTCGGATTACCAAAATGAAGTGCGTTGATAGCCATATCTTTATTAGCATTGAATATAGCCCAAAATAGATCACGTTTAGTCATATATCTGCCACCGATAGCATCAGTCATTGCGGATAACATGGCATCAACATAACCAACATTCATAACTAAGAAGTTTGCACCAAGCATTGCTTTCTGTGCTAGTTTTCTAACAAGCTTTGCGTTCTATATAATAGTAGCTTGCGTATCAGATCTTTTTGTTATATGATTGGTTGTTGATGTCTCATGGCCATACATGTGCATATCGTACAACGATTGAAGCTTCTTAGCTTGATCTCCATTATCAGTACGAGCTAACGGGTTTTCACCTGTAGGAGCTTGTAACAATGCATTTCTAACAAGCTCTAATGGAGCTATTACATCACTCTTAAGAGCATAGTTCTCGGCCATATTATAGAACGCTATAGTTGATCCTATAAGATCTGTTGTTAACAGTCTTTGATCTTTTAAACGTTGAACCCATCGTATTGGAATATTTTGAACAACCTCTCCATTAGGACGTCTTGGAAGATCAAAGTTTGTTTCAACATCATCTGTTTGCTCACCATACTTACCAGTAAACGTCTTCTATATATGATACTTAAGCATTGTACCAATCTCACTTTTAGCATTACGCATAATGAGATCGTGTGTTGATCCAGTCATCTGACAAACCTCATCTTCTTTGTATATAGATGTGTTTGGAATCATAGATCGTGCTTCAGTCATCATATTCTTCATAGCTGTTAAGAGTTGAAGTTTATTCGGATCAGCTATTAGATCGAAATATTTCTGATTACGATATAAAGATTCTTTAGGTTGTGTTGAATACTTATTTTTAACATCGTAATGTATATTTACGAAATCAGATGTCATATCTAATTCTGAAAAGTTTTGACTAGGCAGATCGTCTTTTAAAATAAGAGGTTCTCCATGAAAATATAAAGGTTCACCAGTTTTAGGATCATGCAGCTGCCCAGAAGGAGCATCTAATATAGTAAACAAACTAAGCTTACCTCTAGTAAGTGATCCAGGTATATTTATGGTAAACAAATCTTCAAACTATTTACGTATTGCAGATGAGTTAGCACTGTTTGCTTTCAATACAACATCCCATTCACCTATAAGATAGTTCCAGAACGTACTATTAGTATTGTTATTACGTACATTCTTACTCATTAAGAATTTCGCTAACACTTTTGATGCAAACTCTGCTTCTGGACCTTTTTGCGCAGTACCTTTAAGGTTAGCTTTCTCCTAAGCTATCTGTGTTTCAACACGATTTAATTCCTGGTATATACTACGTGTAGTTTTATCAATACCAGTACCTAGTTGCGTAAGCTCTGGTTGTACAATACCCTCTTGATAATTCTTAAGTTTGCTAATAATCTCACGTTGACGCTTCTATAACCTTGTTAATTCAGGACTTTGCAAATGTCCAAGTTCTTGTAACAATTCGTAGAATTGAGGTGTGAATGACGTAACAGTGTTTTCTTTATCAAACTCAAGTAATTTGCTAGCTGGTACTTCAGAACGTTTCTTATTATATAACTCAATATTCTTAGAATATTTAACGTGTTTAGTGAGGAACTCGTTCCAAGCAGATATTTCATCAGCCATACGTAAAGCGTTACCAGTCTTTTCTTTTAATGAGAGTACACCGTTATCTGTTGAGAAGTAATAATGACTACCGAGTTCTCGTTTCTAAGTCATAAGAGTATCGTACAGACGTTTGTCTTGAGCACTTAATTTTGACTTATCAAACCATCCATCTTCGTCTATAGCGTCCGGCATACTTCTAATAAGCTGTATCTAACGTTGAATACGGTTCATTGCACGTTGAGTATCTTGACTCAAGTATCTACGCCTGTTCTTGTAATAATCAACAGTGTATCTACGTTCTGCGTGATCAGACAACCATTCATCAAGCTCATCATAATATTGATTATATACAGAATCATTCGCTGTGGTATCATCATCATGGAATACAGGTTTACCATCATCAAACGTGATAGCTGCACCACCATACTTCTCAGTATCACTATACTTGTTATTAAGCTACTCTATAAGCTAATCACGCTCTTTAAAGAACTGACCAGAGTTTATTTCTCTAATGAAATATCCTGTAGGTACACCATCTTTATCAGTCTCTAAGAATTGTTTCTACCAGTTTATAGGACTTATTTGAGAACCCTTTGGTCTAAGTTTGTTATACAGATTCATCAAATCCATTCCTTTTGACAGTGTCTTACGATCACGAGTACCTTCTATGTTTTGTATAATATCAGTTATAACTCGTACAATATTACTATTAGACTTTGTGGCAAAACCAACCATTATTTCACCAGCAGAAAGACCTCCGTTTTCAAAACCACCTTCTAAGAATTGATCAGCTCTACGTTTAAATGCATCAACATCTTTAATCTTACCTTGTCTATCAAGATCGTCAATAGCACGATGTAAGAAATAACGAGCGTATGGAATACTTATTTCCTTATTATACTTACGTTGAATAGCTGTTATGCTCTACATCGTTTGTTTAAGATGATTCTTTATGTTGATAGCCGAGTCATCATAATGTTTACTGTCAGGATCTGTTATAATATCGTTGTAAGCACCTATAGCTGAATGTTTATCGAACACAGTGTCATGAAGCATTGTTAATAAAGAGACATAGTGACCAATAAGGTCTCTACCAATAGCTAGAATCTATTCAGGGTCCCAGGAACTAATATCTCTAGATGTCAACCCGTCCATATAATTCAACGTTTGTCTAAAGTCGTTTTCAGCATCAACCAAACATTCTATAACAGTATTATACGTATCCACAATACTCTCACCATTTAACTCTTCAAACTATTCTATTTGGTTACGTATTTCAACCATTTTACGTTCATTACGAACACGTTTTGCTCGTAGAGCAGATAATCTAGTTTTACCGTGTTTTATAACTTCTGGAAGAATCTATTTATCTTGTTCAGATAACAACAAAGATGATGTAAAATCACCATTAGCTCTATCATATATCGGAGTTATAGAAGAATCCTCCTTTAATTCTTGATCATATAATTGAGCAGCTTTGATAGTTTTAAATATCTCATCACGCTGTTGTTGGCTAACGTTTTTAGGATCAAACACTTTAGATACGATCTTTTTAAGATTATTCCAAAAGTCTTTGATATAATCACGTAAACTTTTATTCTAGATACGATCTTTAAGAGACTCTTCTGTTATAAGATTAACAAGTTCTGTCTCAAGTTGATTGGGGTTCTTACTTCCATTATCGAGTAGTTGTAAACCCTATTGTATCAATGGAGTTTGCCAGAACATTCTAACATATGTCAACGCTAATTGTTTGTCAAGAGTTTGTATGTCACCATCAACAAAAGCATTTCTTATGATTTCAGTAACATTAGACATATGCTCTGGTGTTAAATCAGTGTATCTATCGATATTCTAATTACGATATGCTGAGAACGTTGATTGATCTAATGCATTGACAACATACTCTACAACACCGTTCATTAAAGAGTGCCCTGTTGACTCATAGTACGTACCGTTAAAGATTAAACCGTGTAGCTGTGCTAATGTCTTTTGATACGTAGATATCTATTTAGATAATTGATTCTGATCATATTGTACTGTTATACGATTAATCTAATCCGGAGTATAAGCAACGCCTGTATTGTTTTTATGTTGAGCTTTAACATTATCTAAATATTCACGTTTCTTTAACTGGATATCGTCATACATCTTTTGAACTTGTTCTGATATAGACTGTACTGATTTTCGATAACTAGACTTGGCAGCTTCGCTATTAGGATCAAATTCACTAAAGGTTGTATTAGCTAAACTTTCATTGAGAATGTGTTCTAATGCAGGCTTTATTTGTTCGTAAGCATTTTTAGAATTACCTGTAAATATACGTACAATGAAATCTACGATCTTTTCAAACATAGACATGTTTTTAACCTTTGGTGCAGGTACGGTCTTTAACCACTCTCTATATTCAGCGTTTGAGAAGAACTCTGCAATCATCTCTTCAGCGTTTTCATTACCAAGCCACTACTTATTACTTATACCTCGTAAGTAACTTGTATATTCGTCGAATAACTGACTGTACTGAGGGTTGTTTCTCAAGTACTATACGGTTACAACATGGATTGCTTCATGTATAATAGTTTGTATAAAATCAGATTCGTCGTTATTCTCAGCATATGCAATATAAACTGTAGATGATGCAAGATCGTACTTGTTAAAATTGGTAACCCCATATGCCATATAAGATACGTGCATACTGAGCTTTACAACAGTGTCACCTTTCATCTTATCCAACAATACATCAATAATTTCATCGTAAGTATTAGTACGTTGTTTTATATCGGCAAGAGTTTCTTTAAGAGAACGACGGCTTTTGTTTCCAAAATTAAGCAGAGTTGTTTTGAGGTGCGGTGCTTTAAAATCAGAGATACGATAGTCTTCGATTTTTATATCAGGTGTTTTAGCATTGTTACGGTTACGTGGAGTTGTACGATCAACAGCCGTTATATACTCAATAAGGTGTTGTTTGAACTTAGCATTCTTCATTCCTGCTACAACAGCTTCAAGCTTATATATATGGTTAAGATTGCCCATGCGAGCATTATTATACTATGTAACAGCAGTCTATATCGCTTTAGATATCTAAGAAAACTACTTTGCATAATAACCATACCTCTGTTTAGACCAACCTTTTTTGTAAATAGCTGGAAATAATTGCTGAGCTAGCTATGTTTGATAATGACCAATGAATGCCTCATCTGCCTAAACATCTCCTGTTATTCTACCACTCTTAAGTGCTCCAAATAGTTGTGCTGTTATTTGACGAGCATCATAATGTGTTGATAGTTCAAGTTGTTTTTCTTTAGCTGCAGCTATGACTTTAGGCATAACAGATTGCTTAAGCTCGTTGTTGATATAGAATTCTACTCTGTCTAAGAACGAATCACGATCTTTTTCTTCCCAGTAAAACTTAACAATATCTTCAACAATCTCTTTAGGCAAAGCTTTACGTAGTTGATAGTATATATTATCTCCACCAAAACGTGTTGTGTTTACCTTCTTGGGTATCTGTTTGAGTTGTCTATGTGTACTAGCAATAGCATTTATCAGTTTAGAGTTTGTATCTCTACGATATGCAACGTCGACGTCTGATGATCCATTTAAGTCAACTACAGGGTCTTGTTTACCAATAAGAATATCACTTATAGATTTAAAGTCTTCATCCAATACTTCTGTCAACGGTTCTCCATTAGCATCGATAAATAATTCTTTAGCTTCATCACCGAGCTTTGTAAACCAAGAATTGAACGATTTCTTGTATATTTCAGCTTTTTCACGTATAGCTGCTGTACGATCATTTTTATTTTTAGATAGTAATGATTGAAACAAGATAGAAGGAGCTCCGTTAGGAGCTCGATCTATCATGTTCCCGTCATTTAGAGCCCATGCTGCATAAGCAGCTTTCTCTCCTAATACGGATATAAGCTCATCAAATTCCTGTTTTACTTCAGGATTTGCTAAATTGGGACATGCAATTATCATAATTATTTACCTTTACAGTGTAATATGAATTTATCATCGATGTCTGTAGCATCGAATTCTTCAGTATCTCTACGAGTTGTTGTGAGTGCATTATGCTTTAAAGAACCATCTGGGTTGTACATAGTTGCAGCAGCATTACTATTATGGTGAGCATAGCAATATGCACAGCTAGATGCACACTTATCATTATATTTAAGTATGTCTGTTTTACCTCCATAACATGCGCAAAGATTTCTTGATTTGTTGTTATCGACACCTTTATCTTCAATATGTGTACCGAGCATATCGTTTATAGCCTAAACACTCAAACAACCCTCATGAGATATTCCAGATGGAAGAAAATCTGGTTCAGCACATGTCGATAACGTAACACCATATTTATCTCCAAGATCTTTAACGATATTAGCGATGTTTTCTATAGTGGTTTTTTTCGCATGAGTTTCATATAGCTTCTATAAATGTACACCAGCCTTTACTCTACTGGCCACCTAATCGTTCATAACTTGTTCATTGTTCAACACAGTCCATCCGTCTTTACTTTTAATAACGTCATCTGTTATATTTGATGTTTGAACAGTTTTAACCCAAACATTGCCGCTCTTACCTTGCAAATACACTTTTGATTCAGCACCATAGCTCTGAAGCACAGCTATTGATTTACCAACTTGTCTATATGAAATACCGTCAATTCTAGAGAACGATCTACCATCACGAGATACTAACAACACTCTTTGCGAACCGTCTGCATTCGTTTGAGGTACGTAATATTTAGAGTAATCAAAGCCATTAGCTTCTGTAAACTGAGCAGTAGTTGCATAGAAATCCATGATACTGAATCTTATATTTTTAATACCCATAGAAGATGCACGTTTTATAATATTTTCTATAACATGCTTCGATGTGACACCAGGTACAATCGGATCGATACGAACAGTTACCATAGACGGATCAAGACCTTGTTTTATGTAATCTCCAATACGATCAAGTAGTTCGTTGTACGGCATAACGCCCGGTTCATATTTAGTTCCGCCCAAACCTGTTATACTAAAATGTATTATCTTAGGTATTTTTATAGAAAGAATGTCTCTAAGAGGAAGGCCGTCGTGCTTTGTTATAATGTATAACGCATCAATATCTTTAGCAGTGATTGGCTATCCAAAACGTGGCTATACAGAAGTCTTTCCTTCAAAGAAATCTTTTATCTTCTTAGCAAAGAATACAGGATCAGTATGTTCGGACGCAACAGCTATACGAGGAGCTTTATCATTACCAGTAAATGGTCTAAGCTTTAATATCTCTGCATTAGATAAGATTGTCTTATCAGACTCTAATGTTTCGATATTCTCTTTGTACGTATTACCAACATTATCTACAGTATCAGGTGTAATCTAAGCAGGAGGTGTTACAGAACCATCTTTATAACCATTTATACGATCATTAAGCTGTTTCAGATCAACATCAAGAGTACCAAGCTTATCACGTAGAATAACAGCTGAATTACGAGCTCTTGTTATAGCTGTATAGATACTACGAGCTTTACTGATATCTGACATATATGAATTACTCTTAATATCGTTAGAATCTACAATAGATACATCGTATGTAGAACCTTGTGATTTATGGCTTGTTATAGCATAACCATATTCAACATGACCCCATTCTGTTCCATAGTTCCAATAAGCATCTAATGCGGCGTTATATGCATTACGACTCACACGCTTTGCCTTCTAAGCCCGACTCCATAACTTCTATTTCTAAGCATTAAATGCAGTTATATTCTATGCTGTAGGTATTATTAAAGGTATTGTGATTATTTCACCACGAGCGTCTTTTATAGTAGTCTCCATGATTTGAACACCATCTACAGTACGAATAGGTCCTGTACTGATAACAGATATATCTTCACTGTTAAACAACAATGGTTTCGCAACATCAGACGTTGGATCGTTGTATGTATCAGTTATCATTAGAATATCTCCGGGTAATGGATTCGGACTGTATTCATCGCCATACACAATACGACGAATATCTTGGTTCCACTGTTTAACAGCTTTATTATGATATGCTACAATCTTAACTAATGAGGGATTGTTTGTTTCAACAGCTTGTTTAAACAACGGTACTATCTTATCGATCTATTGCTCATTCATAAACTCAATAGAGCCTTGAGCATTCTCAATACGAGACATATTCTCATCATCAACACGCTGATCAGTCTAACCTTCTGTTGTACTATAATTCCAGAACGTATCTGCATAATCCAATATCGGACTACCTTCTCCTTGTCGTACTCTCTCTGTAAGCCCTGCTGAATACTCATCTTTTTGGGTCTCAAATACTGGAGATAACGAATCAGTTCCATACTTAACAAGTTCTCCTGTTCGTATTGGAGGAAGCTGTCCTGGATCACCTAAGAATATAACTTTAGAATTAGTACGTATTGCAGCATCCATCAAACATTCTATATTCTGTTCATTCAACATAGATGCTTCATCTACAAACAATATGCTACCAGGTTTAATCTTGACTTTACCACCTTTAACTTGCTTGAACTCTCCAGTCTCTTGATCTAGTTTCATGCCAAGTAACGATGCTACGGTTGAAGCAGAAACAAACTTTGAAGAGTTTTTAGTTTTACCATATATTACTTGTACTGCTTTATGAGCTAATGCAGATACAACAAATCTCTGATAAGGATTATCTTTAGCAATCTCTCTAATAACCTCTTGTATCAACGTAGTCTTACCTGTACCAGCTTTACCTGTTAGAGTGAAATACTCTCCTTTGGAAGCATCTGCTGTCTTTATAAAGTTCAATATGGCTTTCTTAGCGGCTTCTTGACCAGCTGTTAACTTAATCTGTTGTACAGGTTTACTGTTTTCATCAGTCTTTGTCTCACTAGTCTTTGGTTTAGAATCTTCAACAGTTTGTTGTGGTCTAGCTTGAGCTGAAAATACATTCTAGATCGCACGCTTGCCGGTATCAGTTATTTGACGAGTTCCGATTAACGCAGCATGTCTAGTCAGATTAGGTTGCTCGCAATTAATGAATTTCTCACCATCATACGTTTTCCAATGATTATCATCCTAATCAAATAGATATACTGGGATTCCTCTAATAATACCTCGTTCAGTAGCATATGCGGTACCTCCGTCAACATGTCCGTTTTTACCAAGGCGACCTATTGCTAATATAGAATCTGCCGAATTAGCCTGCAACATATCACGTCTAACAAGTTTACCAGAATAACTATCTGCGCTTAATTGTTTGCGCTAAAGTCGTTCTACAACTTCTTTGTATTGCTTTTCTATCGATTCTTTATCGTCACGGCTTAATTTATCATAGTCGTCAACGGTATAATGAATCATATCAAAACCGTACTTCTAAGCAACATTTGCCCATTCGGTATCAGAACCAACGGCTCCTCCAGAATAAAACAATGCTGTTTCCGGATTAACTGTTGTTTTATAAGTACTAGATTGCTTATTTGCGTCAACAGGTGTGCTAATTTGAGATTGGTTAGAAGCGTTATTCGTATCAACACCTGTTATACGAATACCGTATCCATCATAGTCAGCTTTAGCAGAACGCTCAACTGTACTCTGAACACCAAATCTTTTATAAAGCTCATCATGTAACCATTCTGCAAATCTTAATGGTAAAGCAGCTCTTCCGAGAGCCATCTGTGACGGGAATGTAATGTCGATATTCTAAGATTGTTCAAGCTTTTCAAAAATAACATTGTTGAAACGCTTGAACATTTCAAAATCGCTATCTGTATCTTTAAAGCAACCCTCTTGTGCAACAAATTTACCGTTTGCGTTATGTTGATATTTTTTAACAACGATACCATACGCATTTTGCGAGATGTTACCATTTGAATCAGTACGGATACCAGCACTGTTTGTCTTACGCACATCAGATACATTTATCTTAACGTCACCGGTAAATGGTAATTTTTCAGTACCTAACAAATCGGTTTTGTTCACACCGTACTTATTATTAAGTACTACTGCAGAAGCTTCTGCGTTGTCTGTGAACACATAATCCATTCCTGGATGTTTTTGTGGATCACCTTTTGAATAGCCAGTACTTATAAATACATGACTGTGGGTAGGCTTTATATCACCATTAGGTAAAGCATTCTGAGATTTACGTAACTCATCACGAACCTCCATTAACAATCTTGGGAATTCAGTCTTCCACTTAGATCTATCTTGAGTATGTGTGAGTGTAGCATTACCAGTGTCGAGAAGTCTTTGAGCTGATTGAGGATTCTGTTCAAAAGATTCTTTGAGCAATTGTTTCATAACATCAGAAGAATTTGCATCCCATTTAGCAACATCTAATCCTTTTATATTACGACCAAGACGTCTTAATTCTCCACCAGATGTTGTGTTCATTATATTATCAAGAACGTTGTTATTGTAAGCATCTTGTGGTGCAAACAACAGACCTTTAATATAATGAAATGCTTGTTCTACAGATTGGAATGTTTTATAAATACCATCTTCGAACGTATGAGTGAACGGTCTTATTGCAAAGTTACTTAATTCGATATTTTCACCATTTTGACCATTACCAAAATATATATTAACAGGTTTGTCATTTATCTAAGTAATGGTATTAGTAGAGGTGTCATCAGTACTATTATTAGTTGTGACATTTTGTCGATTAGATTGTAACAATTCTTTATGTTCAATAAGATATCCAAGAACTGTTGCGTGACTAGGATGACCGAGTTCTTTGTAATATAAAATTTCAGGTTTATCTGTACTCAGTAATTTATCGATTATAGCATTACGATATTCGTCAGTAGCCAAAGCTTCGTCATGAACAATTCCTGTAGTAAGCCATTCGTAGAACATTGAAAGCGATGCTGCCTAACCATATTTCTACCAATCAAATGGATTTCCTATAATACCCTTATTTACATTCTCAGCAGTGTTGAAGTTGCTATAATTAATCCTATACGCAACAATACCATTTGGATGATCTGCCAACCATTGTTTGTAATTCTATTTAAGATTAGGGTCTACAGTTACACCAAATGCTTCAGTTTTATCTGCGATAGTAAGCGGATTTACGGCAGGCTTAATGACACCATTACTATTCTAAGTAGTGTCGTCAAATTGAACAGCTTGAGTCTGTGCAATATCCATACGAGCACTGTATGACCTACGGTTAATAACATGCTTCTCAGCCATATCTAGCTCAGCAAATCGTCTCAGATCCTATAATATATTAGAATCTCTAAATTTGCTATCGGGAACGCCTCTTAACTGATCTTGGAAGTTTTGAGCTGTATATAACAATTCAAATAATTCAGGTATAGTACTACCTTCAGCTTTATTTCGTCTGTCTGAACGACCGTACTCTGTGACCATATACGTACCACCAGAAGACTTTATAGTAATACCCTTTGGTTCAACTTTAACGTATACCGGATACGTTATCCCATCAGATGTTCGAGCAACAGAGTGGAATTTGTATATAGAATATTGTCTCTGTGAATTACGATGTTTATAATCACGTGCTATTTTAATATATTGAGGAGCTTTTTCGGAATCTATTACAACATTTACCTTGGGTATATGGTTTTTATCCGTAGCTTTCTCAATATTCATACCTTGAATCACAACAGGATAGCCATATGTGTTACGTCCGTTTGTATAGATAGGTGTTAACTTTTGAGCATCAGCCTTATCGTCTATACGATATCTTGGTACAAACTGATCATTTTGCCAGTTATTCAATATAATATCGTCAAGATCAATCTTACTTTCGCCATACCTATTTAACTCATCTAGCTTAGTGCGAATAAATTCAGTATATGATATCATACCTTCAGGATTAAACTCACCATTTCTCCAAGAAGCAGGCACATACTAGAATAATTTAGTTGATCCCTTAGTATCACCAGATGTTATGAATGCGTATATAACAAGATCATTAGCTAATCTACGAACAGAATTCTATAGATTCTCATTATCGTTAGTATATCTCAACAATGAATCCCATGATCTAATATATTGATCAGTCTTATCTCCACTGTCTTCAAAGAACGTTTCAAGCTTAATGAACTTAAGATCATCGTATGTATCAGATGCTTCTCCGGTAATACGTTTATGAGAAGGTGTATACTTCTATGTAGCAGCTAATATTATATCACGTAACAATATATTACCCTTAAGATCTGCAAGAGCACTGTTGTTCTCAATAAGAGTTTTAAGAGTTCCTATACGATCATATATTGTATTATTACCTTGAGTAAATTGTACATCTATGTTAGCATCAACAGTAAGCTGCGATATTCTACCTTTACTATCGAACTTTATCTCATTCTAAAGATATGCTCTATTACCACTTATGGCAACAATTACATTTGGTCGTGCTTTCATTCTAGAACCACTCTTGGTCTTCCATGAGATGTTTATCGGTTTACCAATATATGTTCTCAATGGATGAGTCATATCTTCGTCAATTTCAATATAAGGTCGTTGTTTATCATAATGATATCTTACACCATGCTGCTCTGAGCTACCGTTGACAAGGTCTCTTACATAGTTAGGATTATCAGATAGCTTGCTAACATATTCGTTAAAGTATTCTGATTTGATGGAAGCACTAATAGCTTTTGTGGCTGCTTCAACAAAACTAACAGTCTCATAACGATGTTCATTACCGACAAGCTTACTTAAATTTTCAATAGCTTTAATAAACTAATGTGATCCACTGAAGAACTGGCCTCCAATAATCTGCTTTGTGGCCTAAATAGCATTTTCAGTCTTAACACCGATGTAACTACTATCTCTAAGTTTTACAATAGATGCTCTATTAAACAATACACCAGTCTCACCGTTATTAAACAAATCATTATAACCCTCATACCAAACAAGCTGTTCTGTTATACTTTTACCCTATTTCTTAGTATCGATTTTACAATACTTTACCAGATTTGATAATGCATTTGCGTACTTATCAAACTGTTTATATGCAAGATAGACCGCTGCTTGGAACTATACATCACCGATTTTACCAAGAGGTGTCTTAGCCTAAGCAAGCATGTTTTTACGAGTTAGTATCTTTTTTAATTCTTTATTAAGAACTCCTTTAAGCTAAGCGTTCTCAGAATCCTCGCTTTCAAAAACTTCCAGCCACCGTGCCACAGTACTACCAGCAATGACAACATTTTCAAGATGATATTTACTATCTTCTCCAAATACAACATTGTCTATGGCTTGTTGTTGACGTCTAAACTTCGATGTGCCGTCTGACATATATTCAGAACTAGCGTTCATATATGCGTCAGCCATTGCCATCATAATAGGTTGACGTAAAAAGAATATTGTATTTTTACCCCAACCAGTACGTAGTAACAAGTTTGTCAAGTTATATGTGAACGGATTTACATTACAACGAGAAACCCAGGAATCTTTAGCGATATCTACGTGTCCGTTAATAAATGCAGACAACCAACCCATTATTGAATCACCATCTATATCCGTCATGTTATCAAGATTATTCAAACCAAACTGTGTCATAATTGAATTCTGACTCGGTTTAAAGCTAACATGATACAGCCATGTCAAAATATGATTATTGTTGTTTAATGCAAACGGACCAATACCGATTTTACCAGTTATATAGCTGTTCTTAACGTTTGCCTGAGTAGTAAGCTCGTAGAATTGATATGGTTGTTCAGTCTTTGTAGAGTCTGTTGTACCAATTTCGTCTAAGGCGTTGAGTGCTAACTGTGTATCGTTATCAATAGAGCGGTGTAATGATATAAACGATCTTGGCTTTGAATTCTCGTCTGCTCTATCGGTCAACAATGCAAGATATGCATCTACAATCTTGTTTTGATAATATTTCTCACTTCCTTCATCGTACACATCAGATACACCACCATCTTTTCTATTATGATAATTAAGAGCTGTTAAATATAGTTTGTCAATATCAAAGTCAGATCCTGTAATTCTAGTAAACTCTGCAGGTAGCATTACAGTATCGTTAACAACGGGCAATATATCAACGCATCTCAATGCATGGATTGATGATTGAGCCTGTGTAGGAATACGATACGCTAAAATGTTGGCTTTAGCTTTAGGACCAATCATACCTTGATCTATCAGGTACTGACGAACTTCATCAAAACTACGTGTATGGTGCTCTATTTTATTTTTCTTGTAAATCGCCTCAGTACTATCAGGAAGATTATTTATGTCATCAACCCATGTTTCTACAAACTTACCTTCATTAAACATGTCTGCTGATTTGACTTTATACAAAGTCTTACCTTTATATATTCTGGTTACTGGGATACGCTCTCCAAATCTATCGAGCATGTAATCGCCACCAGTTGTATAATGGAACAAGTCACCAAGAATCTTTGTAAAGAAATCTACTGATAATACACAGTCCATAGAGCCCTCTTCATTAACCATCTGAAGACTGTTACCACCATTTATAGACGGAGCAATATCGTCATCACCTACTATATTGCCTTTACGACTATCATACAACGTAGAACCTTCCATACTCCATACAGAACGTTGTATAAATGCAGCACCAGGTGTTTTAGTATCAATAACAGATTTGTTTATGCTAGATATAATCTTAGACTCTAAGAAGTTAGATGATTGTACAGCATCTAAAGGCATATTGAACCTGTAACGTATTTTGCCCTTACCATCTTTATAAGGAACAAGTTGCAGCGCCTAAGCTAAATTTAAGCTTATTTTATCAGAACCAAGGACTTGTTTTAACGCTTTCGAATACTTAACAGGATCTACAATAGGATTTTTCTCAGAATCATCTATAACATTTCCGTCTTCATCAACAAATTGCTCTTTATCATTTGTCAAGAAATACTAGTTTCGTAACTAATCTCTTCCCATGTCACTCAGAGCAATCATAGATTGCATGATATCGTCATGTATCTACTGACCAGATCTGACTTCACCACTTCTTGTTAAATATTGTGCATGGAGATTCAGGTTTGTCAACGCAATCTTAGTAGTCTAAGTACCAATATTCATATACTTTTTCTCATTCGGATCAGTATTTAACTGTTTACGAAGATATTCAAACGATACAGAATACGGGTTAACTTTAAATGATTCTGAGAATATAGGTTTCAACGAACCATCTTCGTTGTAGTTAGCTTTGTTATCTTTATCATCATCTTGACGATAATCATCCCATTTAGGATTAGCTACAGCACCTTGACTTCCTACTTTTACAGCAGAGCTGATTAACACCATGTCGGTATTATTAGTTTTCATCATATTATAGATGTTTCCTAACTTACCAGTTGCAAGCATTGGGAATATTGGGAATAATGCGTATTTGTGATAATAATTGGTGATATTACCAATAGCGTCAACTCTACGACCTTTTGCTGTATATTTCTGCGAACCTATAACTGTCGTAATGACTTTAGTATAAGCATCAGAAATCTTATACATATCTTTTACAGAATTAGATCGTAATACTTTAAATGCTTCAGCAACATCTGAAGAGTACGAACCAACCATTCGTAAAAGCATCTCGCACATATCGTCTGTTATATATGCAGCACCGTCATTTACATCAATACCTCCTGTATAACTATTATACGCAGCTTTCGACTTCTTGTCTATAATATCTAACATACCTAATGACTTAAGCTCAGTCTCAACCTTGTCATCATTCATTGCGGCAAGTTTATTTTCAACATCTTGCGCAATGCGTTCGCGTTCATACAACTATTCTGCTTCATCAGGACGTTCGTCTTTTTTCATCTTAAGTATGCGCTCTTCATACTCAGACTTCTGCTGTTTTAGATAATGTTCACGCAGCGCTTGTACACGAGCAGAGGTAGTCATTAGTATTTTAATCTCCTCTATTTGCGGAGATGCCACCTCTTCATCTTCAATCTCACAACAACGATATTCACCTGTAAATACACCATCTTTATCGAGCCAATGCTCTGGTATGTTTGTAAGCTCCGTAAAGTTGTTTATACCAGTAGATCCATCACCACCATTACGTTTAATCTGATCAACAAGACGGTTTGTCAGAACACCTGTTTCTTTGTCATACTTCCATTTAAAGTAACCAGGATTAGATGCATAAAGACGCTCATGCTCTTCTACAGACATTATGTGCTTAACAACCATGTCATTTGCAAACAATACTATTGCACTACTTATTGCCTTGCGCATGGTGTTCTGGTCTATAGCGTTTCCTGTAGCATCGAGTTTGTTTTGACTTCTGAGTAATGATTTCGCTATAAATTCAATGGCATCTGCAGGAAGACCTTTGTTGACTAAGTAACCGTCTGAATCTTTTGCAATAAGGCCACGATGTTGTAGACTCTCCACCATAGCATCTAAACGCTTCTGCAAAACCATCTCAAGTAACGTTCTACGATAGTCATTAGCTTCACGCTCTGTCATAGGTCTATTGCCAATCATTGGCGCAAAGAAGTTTTTATCAGCTCTTTCAAGAGCTTGCTTAGGTGTCAGTTTTGCATTGTTAAATGACACGTATGATCCAGCACCGCTTTCGGTCACAGGCCATATTCCAAGCAACGATGAGAATCTGGCACCATTCTGAGAAGTATAGAAGTTTTTAACAGCGTTCTTCTTCTCTTCTTCTGTCATCTCAGATAGAGCATTTATTGTTTTGATAATACTTTCACGTTCAGCGTATGCATACGATAAGAATTGATCTATAACATCTTGTCTTTGCATTACCACAGGTGTATCGAAACCAGCAATATCGTATGAATAACTACCATCCCTCACCTGATCTCCTAATGCATTACCATCTACAACAACCTTTCCAGAATTATCGTACATATGAGAATAATCAATACCGGGTATACGAATTCCTTTTAGATGAACACCGTAATATGACTTTTTATCAGACATTGTAGGTCCTGTAAGTGTGTTATCCATCAAGAATCTCATCTTACACAACATGTCCTCATCATTAGTTATCTGGAAATAATCAGCACCATAATCGTTCTTATTGTCTGTACGGAATCCATCAAATAACTGGAGCTCAACTTGTGCCTGATCGTTATTTAACAAACCGTTTAATACAAAAGATCCTGCCCAAATAGACTGGCCTGTATTTGGATCTGTACGTGTTGAATAGATGTATGGATCTGTACCAGATGATATAAGTTGGAATTGAGGACCCCTTTTATTAAAGTCACGAGTGCTATCTGTTAAGAAGTTGTTTTGAGATATTAAGTATTTAAGGTTGTCTCCAGAGCCCTTTACGGATAATTGAGTTGTTGCTTGTTTGTATCTATATTGCCAATTAGCCAAATTACTTGTAAATGCAAATTTCGTATAGATTAAATCAAGTGCGACAGGTTGATATCCGACATAGAATTTGTTATCATCCGTAACATTCAACTCATTGTTTTTAACAATGTTATCTAAGAATTGTATGAACGTTGTCATAGAATCCTCAATGTTTGTTGATGTTAACATGTTCAACAATGCCTCAGCACCAGCAGAACCATACTTCTCAACAAGCATATAGTTAAACGCATTGAGCTCTATGTTGATACCCATAGAATTCAACTGTTGTACGATGTATTCTTTACACAACTGCATCGAAGCATCGTCTGTATCCTAGATCTTAAATATCCTATTTCCAACCGGTAAGCCTAAGTATTGTTTCAATCCAAGCTTTCCGAGTACGGCGTTTTGTATAAAATCCTTTAGGGACAAACGCTTATTGTCATACGTACCTGTTAAGAATTTAGAGAAGTTTGAGAATACACTAGCTGCATTAGCATCCTTATCGTTTATAGCACGCTTTCCAACTTTAGTTATCTTAACAAGATTTGTACCACCATTAGCAAAATTAGATGACCAAGAAATAGCTGTATTTCTAGCTTGATACTCTACACCAGTAGGCATAACCCTAGTCTTATACTTTCCGAATGTTGTATCAACACCTTCTTCAGCACTAGAACTCATCATAGTAACCATGTTATACTTATTAGAACGAGCTTGTGCCATTATCTGAACCAATAAGTTTTCAGCATCAATGTCATACTTAACAGAGTCACCATCGTATGACATACGCTTATCCATAACAGCTTTTATGTTCTCAGCAATCGTCTCATAGAATGGTTCTATCTGAGCTTTCTTGTTAAGAGTATCAATTAATTCATCAAGAGTGTCTACGTTATGTACAGTGTTTATAAACTTGTTATAAGCGTCTCGTACAGGTATAAACTCAGGCAAACCATACTCATTGAAAACCTATTCTTTGGTACGAGTAAGTTTAATCTTACCGTCTTGCATACTAGGTGTATACGACCATTTCTGATTAGGTATTGTTGCAAAGAAGAATCTGACTTGTTGAGATGTTTTCTCAAACGGATCGAATTCAACAGCATCTTTTATATGACCCTCTATAGATTGATTTATAGAATACGTATCGCCTGCATCAGCATCACCATCAGCTTTTTCAGATTCAACCTGTTCAAAGTTAGTACTAATAGCTTTTATAGAATTAGCAAGATCTAATTTAAACTGTATGTTATCAAGATTATCTATAAGTTCAAACAACGCTTTTTGACCTTCGCTTCTTTGGTCTTCAGATAAGTTAATTCCAAGTATATCATTACCTGCATCAGCAAGACGTTGAGCACCTTTCAGAATAGTTTCTTTGTTCAAAGCATTGTTCAAATCGGATATATTTGAACCGTTAACAGCTATATCAGATCCAGTAAATACGAAGAATTTTGCACTTTCAACAATATGATAATACATTTCATCACCAATGATGTGTTTGAAATCTTTACCATGTTGTTTGTACATCAAGTTGTTTTTAAAGTTTGTAACAAATCGTTTTATAGCACTACTATTAGCTTTACGAGATGCATATTTACCTCTACGTATATCAGAGAATAACTTTAAAATAGCACGATCATTACGATATCTATTGGTAAAACGTAATGCAAAGTCACGCATTCTATTCCAAGCTTTAGCAAATATATTGTAAGAATCAACATGGAATTGTCCAACTTGATAATCCCAATACCAATCAGCCATCAACTCTGCAACCTTACGATGATTCGTATAATCAGGATCGTTTTGCAAATCTATGTCATTGTCAGCAGCAACCTTTTCGTATATAGAATCACGTAAATGTTCAGGTATAATAAGCTCGAATATTCTATGGAACGCCTCATGATATTCAACACCATTCTCAGCAAGTGATGATAATCTTATTGAATCTTTTCTACATACACCTAATACAGCAGATCCATCATCAAATTGTTTAATAACACCATCAACAAATCCAAACATTCTATCATCAGAAACAAACTCTTTTCCAAGAATGTGTTCAGCATGTCTACGAGCTTTCTTCTTATTGATAGTTCTACCTCTGACAACTCGTCCAACATGGAACAGCTCATCGTCTGGCACCAATTCATTATCAGCAGCTTGTTGATCAACAGATTGATTATCTATATCAGCAGGTGTAACCTGCTCGTCATCTTGTGTATCAAGAAATGATGCTAACGCATCTAATGCGGAATCAGATACCTGACCACCACTTGTTGGACTAGGTTTGGGTGGCTTTTTCTTCGAATCAGGATTTGTTTTTGATTCAGGCTTGGTTTCAGGCTCTGGCTTTTGTTTTGACTCTGTAGCATCATCAATAATAGCTCCATTGCTAAACAATTTTTTCGGATATCCTTTAGCGTCCATAGTAACAGCATTAATATGAACGTGAGGTGCACCAATACCAACAGCATTTGTTTGTAATATACCAGTACGTAAATACCAACCAGCACCACTTAATCCGTTATACACATCACCGTTATCAGCCTTATGATCTTGGAAATCACTCCTGTCAAATGATATTGACGTATTACCAAGGCTACCTCTAACCGTAAATGTTTTTTCTGAAGGATTATCGTTGAACCATTCTCGTATAGCTTTCAATGGTAAGTTTGAATCAGTGTCATTACCAAATCTAGATTGCATCACATCAGAGTTAACTTCTATAGACAAATCTTTTATACTTTGCTTTAACTCTTCAACATGACTTTCATTAGACATGTTGTAACCCTTCAGTGTTCCAACACCGTCTTTGGCATCTTTCCATTCTTTAACAGTTATATAATAAACTGTATTGCTAGCACGATCTACAAACAGCTTCTTTTGAGGTGATAGGTACTTAGCGTCTGTTATAATAGGTAAAATAAGATTACTTATAGAACCTATTGTTGCTCCATGTAATCCGTTATAAGGTTGACCAAGCAATGATGGATCCTTAAGAACATCCATTATGAAATTAACATCTCCGTCAGAAAGGGCTCTTTTCCTTAGTACAATGGGTAGACGTCTAAATCCACCAGGTGCTTCAGCTCTTGGTATACGTTTAGAATATACTATAAATCCATTAGGGATGTCTTTAGGTACAACATCTAATTGACGTCTAGTACTACTATCGCCATACGTATAAACAGCGCCATCTTTTACAAAGCCTATATCGTTTAACATTGTACGTGTATCACCAGGAACTTGGCTTTCAGCACTAAATTGATATAGATCGTCTGTAATAATGCCTAATTTAGGATCTACGACAGGATGTGTTTCACGAGACACAACACCATTCTCCTCTTTATATATCATCCTACCATCTGTACGATACCACTATGTGACACGAAGAATAGCTTTCTTGCCAGGATTAGCTTTGTTGTACTCTGTGAGCTGCATAGCCAGATCATATAACGCTCTGAAATTTGCTGTAACGTCATGTCCAGGTAAGTTATTACCAGAGTTTATAAACAAATAATCTCGCTTACCATTAGAAAGAGTCTTACCAAACTCATATTTCTTACCAGTCTTTCTATCTACGTATGTTATCTTAATCTATATCTTATCGAGATTTTTACCCGTATTAGATATTGTAGCAAAAGTGGTTTCAGGTAATCCAAAGTCAGCAGCATTTATTATAGCTGCAAACTGTGTATCTCTTTCAGCACGATCGCTTTGAATCTATGGGTATGGATTCTCGAAACTAACTGAGAATTTATAAACCTAACCATTCGAAAGTTTAATCAAACCTGTTGGTTCTGTAGAACTATCACTTGGTTTAACTTGTGGTTGTTCACTAGGCTTTGTCTAAGGTTCTGGTTGTTTTTCAGGTTCTGGTTTAGTTTCAGGCTGCGGTGTAGTCTCTGGTTGTGGTGTAGTCTAAGGTTTAGGATTTGACCCGGTAGTAGATTGCCCATTGGATTTATCTTCTTCATTAGCCAACGCTTGTTCGATACAATGATGTATTTGCTGTGTAATATCCCACAACCTTTTAGCTTTTGCATCTATTCTATGAATCTCATCAAGAGTATACTGTGCAGGAGTCATATACTCACTAAAAGAGAGATCAAACACGAATTGTTTGGGAAGCTGTCCAACCTAGCTTTCAAAGTCAGAAACAGCTTTGTTGTAATCTTCTATTGCTGTATTATATGTATCCAAAATACCTTGAACAAATCGTTCAGAGAATCCAGACATCATAGTGTAGTTTTCAGTCGCAGAATACTCTACTCCATTGAACATTGCTTCTATAAAATCAGAATATACAATAGGGATACGTGGTTCAAGCACAACGTTTGATATCAGTCCAGTACCGTAGTTATAGTCTACAACATACGGCATTAATTCAGCAGTCGTATCCAATCCTAACGATGCTTTCATCAACATTCTATATGCAGTCTATTGATTAGAGTATTGCGTCTGTGTGCTAAATCTCTGACCCCATGTATCAGCACCATAAACATCAACATATCTACTAGAATAATCTTCACCATCGTAGAATGATTTTGTTGATGTTTTAATATCGATCATGTGGATACCACCATCTTGATCAATAGCAATAAGGTCAGGTTCTCCAGCAACACGACCAACACCTTTAAACTCCCCATATAATGTAAGCTTTTCAGATTGTACAACCCAACCTAAGTCGTGGAAAGATTTAAGCTATCTTAATACATCTAATACAAGATTCTTTACTACGCCTATGTTTTTATTAAACCACTCGTCATACGTACGATTAGATCCGTATTCACCAGATTCAGGAGTTGATGATTGTTTAAAACTGTCATGAGATCTTGTATTAAGTATTTCATCGACAAGTTGCTCTTCAGTACCAACAATATTTTCATAACCTTGATCCAATACACGTTGTACGACATGATTAACAACACCTTCTACTACATTACCAACATGTACAGATGTACCAGGTTCTGTTGATGCTATGATGTGTGCAACATCACTAACTATACCAAAAAACTCATCATAATTAAACGGCCCTGCTTCTTTGAGATATTTCAAGTATACATTCAGATCATGAATTGCTTGCGCAGAAAGCGGATGTCTCTCAAGGCCTGGTTGTTTCTCAAAATCAACAATTGTGACATGGCTGTTGCTCCAACGATCACGTTCGAGCTTTACATACGCACCATTTTTTATAACATCTTCTATTATGTTTACTACCTCCTAAATAACCTCTTCATCAGACATTGGTTCGTTATAAATCTACTCAAAAGTATTAATCATACGATCAATAGACCTCTTAAGATTTAAAGTTTGTGCAGGAATAGTAGCATGAACACGTCTGAATCGTTGTATCTCACCATTAACTTTTATAAAATAAGCCTGTCCTGTTAATTCGTAACCATCAACACCAACTTTTAACTTGTCTTCAGCCCGTTTTTTAGCAAGCATTTCGACGGTTTTTTGTTGAGGAGAAAGCGTAGTCTTATCCGTGGTTACAGGTTTATCAGCAGGTTTGGTAGATGTAGACTGAGTAGGTTGTGTTGGTTGTTCTGATTTAGAAGGCTCTGTAGGTTTAGTAGGTTGCGCTGGTTGAGCAGGTTCAGGTTTAGTTGCAGGTTTCTGATCAAATTTAACAGTATAGTTTACACGATAACCTTTCTTAGACTTAGATAATATACATTTCTTTCCATTCTTATCTAAGTATACTGGTGTTTGATGACCATCTTTATACGTATAAACATCATCTGTTTTAGTTAAACCTTTATCTGAAACGATCTTATCGATCTTTTTCTGTTCAGGACTCTTGTTTAGTTCATCTAACTCGTGATCGATTTTCTCAATCAACTTAGCCGCGTTTGCATCTCCAGGATATTGTATATCTGCAATAGCAGCTCCTAAGTTTTCAGATAGATATTTTCTATATTCAACAAGTTTAGCTGCAATCGTTTTGTCACCAGACCTAGTCTTTTTAATAGCATCTGATAACGACATACCACGCTCAACAGTTGCAGTAGGATTACTTACAATCTTACCATTGTGATAAACGATTGGAGCATCTAATGACTTCAAACGTTGCTCGTTAATACGTAACTTATCATTCTCAACATACTCATTTTCAATATCATTGTTCTTAATAATGTCGTCATCAGACATGGTTCTATTCCAAACATATCCAGTAGATGCCAGTTTATCTCCAAGGTCATGAACAACTTTGTAGAGATCAAAAACACCAACTTTACGTGAAACCTTTAATAGTTTGTAAAGTTGTGTATACGTATTAAGAACACCTTTTTCTGAAAGATCTGAGATTTGTATCTTAGATAGTATCGTACGCATTACATCACCATCATGTCCATCAAACTATTTGATAAGCTTGACAAGTTCTGTATATGCATCGTTTATAAGAGCTTGATTTTCAGATAAGATATTGTTCTTATTAATAACAGTCTGTCTAAGATTACCAATCTTATCCCAATGTACTATCACATAAGTACCATCTTTTCTCTAATAAACCTTGTGAGAGATACCATTTTTATCAACATGAACTTTACCATCAACTCTAGTAAGCTTATTTTTTTCAATCTATTTGGCAAGATCCTTGGCTTCACGTTCTTGTTCACGTTGTTTGCGTCTCTGTACTATCTTCTCATGTTTCGCAATAGCTGCATCAACCTAGTCTTTAGGTTTACCTTCGTACTTAGGATTTGATTTAATGAATGCTTTACGCTTTTCATCAGCTTCCTTCTCAAGCTTACGTTTTAATTCAGCTCTAAGTTTAGCAGCTTCTTCAGCACGTTTCTAAGCTTCCTTAGCTTCTAACAACTGTTGTTTTGCTTCACCAACCTTTTGTGTTACAAGACCTATATCCGAACTATTTTCGTAACCATATGCTATCTAAGTAGCAGGTGCGATACTCTCAACGGTTTCTTGATATTCGTTAGATTTTGATACTTCCTCACGATCTTTATTGGTAAATATCAAACGCTCTTTAATAGGAGATTTTTTTGTTATGTTTAACACATACCCGTCTTGACTTACAGTCTGATTATCTCCCAATTTAGTGTTTTCATCCGCTTTAATCGGATTTCCGTTTGTATCACGAGCTAGTTCTGTAGTAACATTCTGTAGTTTACTCCAACCACTTTCATAAACTTCACCAGCCTTTCTATCAGCTTCAAGCTCTTCGTCGGTCTTAAATGCATCAGATGTAAGTTCATTCCAAAACACATCGTTGTCATCACGAGCTTCCTTTATTCTATCCCAAATAGTGTTAAATCCGCTTGGTTTATCAACAACAACCTTATCTTCTCCGTTCTCATCTTTCACAATCTTTGTGGTGCCAGTAATCTGTTCTAATGCAGCATTGGCGTTTTCCAGATTGAATTGTTCAAGATATGATTGTCTGTATATATCAGCAAGTTTATCTTGAGCTTCTTGATCTACAGATACAGCTGCAATATCATCAAGAGTGTTAATAGACTCTCCGGCATGTAGATTATAACCCTGATCATCAACACCTATCTTTGCAGAATAAAGTTGTCTAGCAAATTCAGATAATCCACCAACTCTAACCTCTTCATTAGTCTCAGGATCTATTTGATATCGTCCATTCTTTACAATATCAATCTGATGCTCAATACCTTCAATATACTTACGCATGGTTGCTCTATTAGCACCAGCTTTTAAAGCATCTTCTAGCTCCTGTTTAGTTTCAAGTAATGCTTGTAATCTAGCAAGACCTTCAACAAAAGATCGTTTTAGATCATTATTATCTCCACCATTAAATCTAGGATTTCCCCACAATGCTCTAGGTACACCAGCGTCCTCAAGCACTTGCTAATCAGTAACAGTAATGCTGTTTAGTATCTTATTGGCTTCAGCATTGCGCTCACTTTCATTCTTACTAAACTGCTTTGTTTTGTCGAGAAGATTGTCTGTAGCCATCATGTACGTAGCAACAAACGCACCATAGTCGTCACTATTAGTGTCAACACCTGCACGTTCAGCCATCTCTTGCATACGCTTAGATCTAGTCAAGCCAACAGCTCTTCTGAAGTCAGAATATTCTTTATCTACATTCTCAGCAGATGTAATATAGTCACCAGTATTCTCATACTGCTTTTGATTCAACTCTTTAAAGTTAGCAAAAGCTTTTTCAAGTGCTTGTAATTTGTTTGATCGTGTTACACCTTGTTTTATACCAGCTTTTATTTTACCCCACAGACTAGACTGTTCTCTTGATAAGTTAGAGTAACGCATAAGTCTGTCTAACTTATCATTAGCCACAGCATTTTCAGTAAGCATGTTCTCAATCAAGAACTTATTGGCACTTTTCTCTTCAAGATACGGATTTATAGAGTTCATAACACCGATAGAACCAATATGCGTTAGACCAGCTAACATACCACCTTTAACCTCAGCAAGTCTATCCTTATCCTTAGTTTTAAGTACACCAATTGGATCTAGTGGTATTGAAAGTATATCTCTACCGACATCGAGACCTGTTAAGAAATCATCGAATGCAAGACTTATAACATCAGTTCTTAATTGACGTTCATCATAACCTTTCTTAAAATCTTCTGCATTCTAATATTGTTTGCCTTCCTCAACACCTTCTGAGATACCAGATATGCCCAAACGTTTAGCTAATTTCCAACCATAACTCTTGTTTTGAAAATAGTTCATTTCAACGAATCTATCACCAAGAACACCCTTAGCTGGTTTAGCATTAAACTTCTTCAGCCATTTGATATTGATTCTATCAGCAGCGTCGACCATTCTATGCCAGCTATCAGCAATACTACGACCAAGCTTTTTAAGACCAGGATCTCCAAACGGCATTCCTATATACCTAAGGGCAGTGTTTGTAGCTCCACCAATGCCACCGCCAATAGTTGTTCCTCCAACACCAAGTGGTGCAAATAGCTTAGAACCAAATTTTGCACCAGACTTAAATGAAGAACCTATTTCATACGCTTCTCTAGCAAGGCCACCTTTTTTACGTAAGTATCTGGGTATTGCGCTAGCTCTCTTATAGAACTTCCAGTTTTTGAGACCCATTGTTTCTGAGACACTCTTACCGAATGGCATTACTTCCAACACAGTATTAATTAGACTGACTGCTGTAGTGGCAACCATGTCTTTTGTAAACAATGCCTCAATGTCTCTATGAACATCTACCTTAGCTCTATTTATATCAGTCTTATTTGATCCAATCTGACCAGTTAGATACATATCAACAATTCTAGAATCTGGAACAGATATGTTCTTAGGTAACTGAGCACGACCATCTTTTATGAACTGCTTATACTTAGCACTATTTTCACCACCAAGCATTGCTGTAAACTTCTCACGAGCAGCTGTTGCAACCTCAGCTTGGTTTTCATCAATACCTGCAGCATAGTTCAATCCAAACACTATTGGAGCTGCTGCTGCAACAGACGCACCTCCTGTAAACGGAGCAAGTAGTCCACCAGCAGTACCTATAGCAGTAGAAGCTAACTGAGTTCTCCAAGATGTACCAGATGAACCCATGACACCAGACATCTTATATAAATAAGTATCTGCATCAAAGAAGTCCATACCTGGAGTATCTCTTTTAGCAACAAATTCAGGACTTATCCTACGCTCATAATATGCAGCATCTTTTAGATTACGTTCTACATTAGCTTGTAACAGTGGCTTGATGTCAGCAATGTTACGTAATGATTGTTGCAACGCATTACGTTTTTCAGCATCACTCTTTGATTTTAAATCGTACAACGGTGCTTTTGCATCATTCACTACATCTCGCAAAGGTGTTGTTTCCCACAGGGGATTGAAGAAGTCTTCAATAGCTTTTCTGGTCTTATCAATCATTGCACCAGCTGATGTAGGATCTGCTTTCTCAAGTATATCAACATCCTTTTGGTACGCATTTAAAATATCTGCTTGTGCGTATTTAGAATCACGCACCTGATACAAGCGCTTTAAATACGACTGCTTCATCTTAGGATCTGACGTCTTAATAGCTTGATCATTCAGAATAGCTTCTTGTTGTTCAAGATACTCTATCTTTTTCTTAGCATCAAGGACTTTTAAGTAATTGTTGATATGATCTTCATACTTACTAAGTCTTTGCAAGGCACCAACTCCAGAATCAGCTTGTGTTGAATTAAGCCTACTGAGATATGAGAGTGTATTATCAGGCGTAATAAGCTTGTTTAATCCCAAACCGTCTATGTGCGAAAGTACTGATAAATTTAAATCAGCATTTATTCCACCACTAAGTACGTCCACAAGAGCAGCTTTAGTATCATCTAATTTGTCGTTATCAGGTTGCATTTTCCACATTGCTTGCAACTGTTTACCCAATGATACTTCTTCTGGATTATCGGATTTAATAAGCGTATTTACAGCATTTGCACGTTTTTTATTTAACTCAGCATAAGCTTCCGTGTAGCTACGCCTTATTGCTTTAGATTCATTTTCATGAGCAGCTACAGCATAGTTAATAGCTTCTCTATTTTTAAGTAACTCATATCCAACATGTATCGTTGGATCTAAGACGTCACCGTGTTTCTTTCTACGCATAATTTATTTTATTATATTATTCCATTGCAGCACGTTCTTCCTGCATAGCTTGGTTTCTAGCAATACGTGATTTTGAATAAGCAGATCCACCCCACTCTTTATCGCCTTTAATATTAAGAGCTGCTTGAGACCCTGAAATATCTGTCATAACTTGTATATCAACATAGCCAGGTCTCTTACTATCAGTTATACCAAAGTGACCCCAACGAGATCTGTATTTATCAGGATCAAACCCTCTCTTCTTCAACTCAGCTTTACTAAAAGTAGCTTTGTGTACAATAAGTCCTCTCATACCCTTAGAATATCTAAGACCTGTTCCGGCTCCATATTGAGCAGTATTTACATCTCCAGGAGCTATTGTGAATGTTAAACCTTTAATGGCTCTGTCTAATTTACGCTCAGGAGTCTTATAAGAATATCCCATTCCTGTTACAACTAGAACTTTGCCAATAGTCGCAAGTGTTGTTTCTGGACCAATAACACCCTAATAATTCTAAACTTTTCCATTCTTATCTTTAACCTCGGACATAGGAATTGCTGACCTTAGTGTTGCTGCCGAAGCGGCATCTCGCTGTATCAAATAGTCTTGGAACGCCCTGTTGATATCGGCATCATTAAGATGGGTTCCGCTAATGCCTTGTTGTTCTCCAATATACTCAGCTCTATGTTTACCACCAGGCATTTCGTATTCTTTGCGAGCTGTACGATATTGATCAAAACTTCTCCAGAAAGCAGTTCCTTTTGCTCTATGCCATGATTTATTGAAATTCTTAACAAGCCATTTCTCTGCTGCTTTATAACCGTTCTTGCGAGCAACATCGAAATAATGATTAGCCATTCTTCTACCAGTCCATGCTCTTCCAGAATTATCATGTACAGGTGAGTTCTGATGAGCACGTAAGAATGCACTATACGTATTGTTAGCCTTAGCTTTAAATGAGGCTAAATACTTCTCATCACGTTGTTGTAAATTAGTAGCAACATCATCAAGAAGCCTATCATAGACACCACGTGCAATGCTTTCATTTCCAGACCCGCTCAATGGAGCTCCTGTATTAGGATTTAGTCCAGCAGATATCATTGCGCGTCCAGTAGCTTGTTGATCAGCCCAGTATTTATAAGCAAGATCTTTATTGAATCTAGCATCTTCACGATCCTGTTGGAATCTTAATTTCTGCATATCGTTAGCTTGACCTTGTGCCATAACAGCGAACTGATCAGCAGATTTAGTTGGCTCCATAATACGAGCTGAATTAGCTTGTATCACATCTTGAACAAATTGTCTATCAATTTCATCTTGAGTTATTTCAGCAGGATTCTTACCAGCGGCTATATACTGCTTACGTACAACATCTGCTGCACGATCTCTATAATATTTGTATAAGGTTTCATTTTGAACACCAGGAATCCTCTCTCCCGTAATTCTTTCAAGATCACCTTTACTTATACCTTGATATTGATACCTCGGGTCATACTTTACACCAAAACTCTAAACTTCAGCTTTAGTTAACTCGTGAGGCTTTAGGTCTTTAAACATTGGAGATGTATAGTCGTACAAAGATTCATACTTATACGGTGCTGTACGTTCCCAAGTTCCATCATCGATAGTACTCCAAGTAGATAGATCAACAGGTCTACCATACTGATCTCGTAAAGCAAACTGTTCAAATCCGGGATCATATAGGCCATTAGCCTACATGGTTCCTCGGTTCTTTACGTATTCATCTGCTATCTTAGCTGATTGTCTGATCTGATTTAACTTAGCAACAGGTGCTTGGTTAATAAGCTTCTGTATAAGAGCTCGACCTTCAGCAGATCGTGTTGGGTCTATACCCTTGTCATACATGTAGTTTATAGCATCTCTAACAGGTTTCAATGTGTTATCGTACCAATAATCAACATCTCTTGCAATAGGGCTCGTAAAATCACCATATAGCTTATTAAACTCCTTAGTCTCCTGCAAACCCTTTTCATACATATCTCTTGCAGCATTGATAGATGCTAGCATGATCTGAGAATCATATAAATCTTTTGTGGGTAATTGTATCCACTAGTCTTTTGAATATATCATCTTAATGTCATTTTAGGAGTGAAGTCATAATGCATAGGTTGTTTCCACGGATATCTTACTGAATACATGTTAGCAAGTGTTGCTAGATCAAGAGGCTTTGAACTAGCCTTTCTTTCCAAATTCCTTTCGTATTCAGATAACTGCTTCTGTTTGTCTAAATCTATCTGTTGCTGATATAGATCAAGCATGTTAATACCCTGCTTACGTTTGTATTCATTAGACATATAGCTGTTGAGATAATCCATAAAGTTACGTAAACCTACCTGCATACCCTGCTGTCTTGCAGCATGCGCTGATGCATAGTTCTCATAATCTTGAGCACTAGCAGCCATTCTACGTTTAGCGTAAGCATCACCAGCGTTAATCTTAGCTTGAGCAGCTTGTTGTGCTAACTGAATATTCTGTAGTTCAATATCATTCAAGGCCTTTGCATTGTTAGCCATTGTACCAAGAGCTAATGCAATTCTACCAGCACCTCTTTGTCCGCTTGTTAATCCGCCAATATTACCAACTTGATAAGCTGCTCGTCTTTCTGCATCAGCATTTGCTCTAGCTATAGCATACGGATTGATTCTAAACGAATCCATTTGATTAAGTGCAGCCTGTTCGTAAGGATTACTAGCATATATATCAGATCCTTTTGGACGCTGATTTTTGGCCTAGAAATACTGTCCAAGAGATAACAGTGCTCCGGTACCAGTTGGTATGATCGTATCTAATATTGTCGGACGACCGTTAGCATATCCAGGCAAACGATCTTTGCCGCATCTGTATGACGGATAATAACTCATCATTTCTCTATCTTGTTTTTGTTCATCAGCTTTGTTGTTTAGGAAATCAACAATTGGCTTCTTCAACTTGTTTATCTCTTGTTGGTTTATGTTGTCTGTATGTTGACCAACAGTGCCTCTGAGCTGATTTAATTTATTGTCAGTACGTATTTCGTACTTCTTATTTATTTTCTCAAGTGCCTATATATATGGAGCAACTTCGTCTTTATATTTATAACCAGTTCTTAGATTAACGTTGTCTCCAAATACAACAGACTGATCTCTTAAATTAGCTAACTGATCATCCTTGTTAGGTGCTCCTTTGCTCACATACGTACCTGTTGCGTTATCGACAGATTCTCCATCAAATATAGATTCTCCTCCACTAACTCTAGCATTTGGTTTAGCACTGGTTAGTCCGATCGGACTCCACACACGTTCAGTACTTAACCTACCATTTAATCGCATACCTTTATCCTTACCTTTCTTAGCACCATATAACATCTGATTAGAAGCATCTCCATTCTCTTGTATATACTTATTTTGAAGATAATCTGACTAAGCAGATGCTTGTGCGTAATTATTATTTCTATTAACTGTTTGTTGAGCATCAAACAATCGTTTACGAGCCTGAGCCTTTCTTTTACCAGAACCAAACAATCCTGTTACGAGTCCTACAGCAGCTCCAATACCACCACCGACTAATGTACCCAATCCCGGTATGACACTTCCTAAAGCAGCTCCTGCTCCAGCACCAGCACCCATTGTTCCAAGTGTATTGATCTTATTCTGAGAAGAAACCTTTCTCATTTGATCGGCATAATCAATGTCATTCTACTTAGTATACCCATAATCTCCGGCATTTACGTAAGCCGATCCGTTTTGTTGCATAAGAGATTGTGTACTATCTGTTGAACCAAATGCGTTTATAGCAGACCCTACGAACTGAATTGCTGGCTGTACCAAATCTCCGTACTTATTTATATTGAACGGAGTCTTATTAAATGATGCAGGAGCTTGTAGTTTAGGAGGAGTGTTAACCAACTTAGGCATAGCTCCTGATAAATCAACACGTCCATTTCCAGACGGGACAGTCATGCCAGTATATGTTGCAGGATATGGATTATTATAATAATAATCAGCAAAACTCCTAGTATTTGGGTAATTTGTTAATCCATCTATCATGACCAAGATATTCTATATTTAGTTATTATATATTGTATTGAAAAGTTATTATCACCATCCGTAGTCATTTCAACGGACATTGTTTTATCTCGCATTCGATCTCCATACTAAGCGTTGTTTGCCCTTGGAATTGCGTATCTATACGAATATTCTCTATTCGTTATATCGTCTTTTGTTAATGTGCCGGTACCAACTTTTGTGCTGAATGTCAATTTCATATTATTATACTCATCGTTTGTCTAAGCACCAAACTCAGCATTATCAAATATCTTCACATAGCTACTGTTATCGTTTACGACATACTTAAGAGAATGACCAAGGTTACCTCCATCTTCATTCCACTTATACATCGTATCGTCTGTAAAGTACAAATCACTCTAGAATGACAATGCTGCTTTCATAGGTATTGTGTATAAACCTGTGAATGATTGTGCTTGCTCACTGTATACAACAGCTCCAGTATCTGTAACATTGAATAGCACCTCGTTAAATTTCTTATCATACGTAACAACAGGCTCATAGTTGAGTGTGCTTGCATTCATAAGATTCTGTATTTGTTTTGCCTTAGATAATGATGTACTTCCATTTTGAGTATATGAGCATAATTCCCTTCTATCATTATCAAACCAGTATACCGCACTATCTGATTGAGTATCTGCATATTGACCAGCTTTCATACCATTTGTTGTTAATACGTAATCGTATCTTTGCAATACACCACCAGTACCAAGCATCAACGGCATATTACTATCATCAGTAATCTACACTCGTTCATTTACAGACAGTACACCAAATGCATTTTCTTGCCAGAATAACAACTGATTATGGAAGCTTTTTAGTTGAGTAAGTTGTCCATACTTAGAATCAACATCTATATAATTAGATGCTTGAAACTTACTCCAACTGTCTATACGTTCTCCATTCTACTTAGGCCCAGCGTAAACAACTCTAGTGTCAACAGTATCAGATACCTCTTCTATAGATTGTGCTGCATATTGTTTAGCCGTTGGATCAATAGAATAAGCACTGTTATACTAATACATAGGAGTTGTTTGAGTATATTTATTCATCACGTTAGCAGGTTGTATTTGAGACAGAGTCGTCTTCCAATCTCCAAGATTCCTACTAAGCTCATGTCCATACGTATAAGCTAAGTTGATATTTGTTTCGACAGGTATTGCGTAAACAACCATCATAGTCTTCATGATAAGATATTCAGGATTTGCTTGTTTATGCATACTTACATACTCAAACGGTTGTATATAACAATCTCCATCGAAGATCACATGCTTAGTGTTTGTATCATCTTTCTTGAAGTAATTGCCGTAACTACAGTACGTATTGAGTGATCTATCTACAGCAGAATAACCACCATAAGGAATAACATTCTTTCTTAGATTACATAAAAACGTACCCACTAAGCTTTCAGGTTTAACAACCAGCGGCTGATTATTATACGAATCATTAGACGAAAAACCTGTGATAGTATAAAGATCTTCAGAATCTTTTGGAACAGTGAACGCATTGCTGTTTACAGCATTTGATGTTCCAAATGTATCAAATAAGATCTGTGTTTCAGGATTAGGAACAGTTTTATCATATGATGTGTTATCTAAATAACTATCGTACGGATCTACCTGTAACAACATGCATGATCCTCCAGGACCGTATAACTAGCAATCTCGTACGGAATTATCACCATCTTGAGCTTCAAGGTTTTGAGAGAATCCACCACCAGATACATAGTTGCAATAGTTTGTATTGCCAATCGCATCTATCTTATCGTTAAACGATTTAGTCCAGTTTGCAGTATCCTTAACTCGTGATGCATAATCATCCCAACTAAACTCCTTTGGTATGACGGAATCTTTTACAGCAAACTTAAGACCATTGTTAATCCTTCTATATACAGGTACATACCCGACGGCTTCGTCACCTTTAATATATCCAGCTTGTCCGATATGATTTGCATTATGTACACGTGACCAAACATAAGAACTTTGCTCATATAGTTTTACATATATGTATGTTGCATCTCGTACAGTTTGAAAACCTCCATTAGTAACATTATCCGTATCTCCATATGACATTACAAACGACACACCTCTGGTAAGAGTACCATCTGAATTTATATATATGTTTCCACGTGATGGAGTTACACCTGTATATTGATTACCGCCAATATCATCATAGCCAGCCTGTGTCACACCACCTTCTTTAGATAGTTCGAACGTTGATCTAAACTTATATAATGAGTTCACAACATCAACACCATCATTCTTACAGCAAAGCGTTGGAAACAACACGTTAGATTTAGCTTTCTCTCTAGTTAGAGTTTTGTACTCAGCACTTTGTCCATCATCAGATTGTACGAATGTATCATAACCGCAAGCAAACCTACCATTACCAGCAGACGGGTATATTCCACGATATTTCTTACCTTCGTACGCAAGACTTGTTTTATATTGATTATATGTATTTCCAAGTGTTGTAGAGCTTGCTCCAAATATATATTTTACAGGATTTAATGATAGAGATACATTATTATCAAAATCCTTCATGGATCCTTTCAAATAAGATACTTCTGGAGATATGAACTGATATATTGTGTTATTTTCAAAATTATCAGCTTCCCAACCAGAGCTATCTGCATTACTATGTACTCTAGCATACGCATCATTACCAGTCCAATATCTGTTTGTTGTTATGAATCCACTTGGTGTATATACTGTAGATCCAGCTGTAGTAGGTCTTGATGCAAGTCCTGGTGAATATTGTTCAGCGATAGGTCTTGATATAACTCCTTGAGATATTGTAGCTATATCAGACTCTTTACGTTGGCATCTAACAATCTCATATCCAACACAGTCTTCTGGTAGATTACGTACATCAAATTCAATACCAAGAGGTTTGACAATAAGATCTTCTGCAAAACCTTCTTTCTTACTACCACGAGCGTGGAATGTTTCACAACCATCCCATGTTATATTAGGCGTACGTATATCAGCAATCCACTTAACGTTAGATGCAGATCCGTTCTTATGATATAGTACAATACCATATCTATATAACTCATCTCGTCTCAATGATCTGAATAACATAGATGTCTTTGCATCTGAATACGATAAGCTTGAATCAACGCTAACATATTCAGATGTATCATATTGTGCTTCCTCAGAACTATTATCGTTACGATATTTTAAATATTTGCATACAACAGGTTTTGTAACATCTATACTCCTGCTAGTATTCTTGTCGATACATATGGAACTTGTACCAAGACGATCATTTCCATATTGACCAGTTGCTAATACAGATACATTTGCATCTCCAACTAATGATGCTGTTACGAATCTCCAAGATATATTAACGCCAGTACCACCATAATACTTATCTATGTCGTATCTACAATAAGAACCATCTCCGTCTATATAATTATAGCGATCATCAAGAGGTTCTGTTGACATATCGTTGTACTTATTGAAACAGTCTCCAGTAGGTTTAACAGTGTCATACGTAGAGCTTGTCACATTGATCTTATTTATACCAGACGCATCATATAAGTAAGCAATACCAATAGGATTGAATGAGTATGCTCGTGTGTCATAGTCTTCAAACAAATCGTGTTGCTGTTCTTTAATGTTTCCGGCAAACAAATAATCGTTCTTAGATTCAATGATCTTGGGGATAATATGATTTCCAGATACACTGTTGTATTCCTCCAGTGTTAATGTACCAAGAGCTTTCTGACCAGAGTCTATGAACTTTACGCTATTACCAGTACGCTTACCATCGTATATGAGCTCTACTAATGGAAGTTGTCCTTGTACCTGATATGATATTCTGTATATAAGAATGTGATCAAATTTATCAGGAACAGGATTATCTAAATTACATATTATTGATACTCCGCATCCTGTTGCGTAATCACTCTTAGCACCCTTCAACTAATTTCCAGATAACGGTTTCTCTGGAATCTAAAGCCATCTCGTTGGTATAGACATCTCTGTTCCAGGACCATATAATCCATACAATCTATATGCATACGATACACATCCTGATTTAAGAGATCCAGATGTAAACCCGTTGATAATAGGTTTGTTTAACACAACAGATGAGTATATCGCAACTTCATATATGTTAACAGGGACTACTTCTTTTTTAGGGAGTAAGTCTATAATCATCAATGGATGTACTCCATCAGCAATATATAATTTACATATCTTATCTGTCTCATATAATCCTAATATACTAGGTTTATCTGAGCCAATCTCTTCTTTACATAAGAAGACTGTTTTTAGCTAAATCGGTTTGTTGTTGTCAAATGTCTTAACACACCATTTTGACTCGTCATCATTAGGCGTTTTCTATACAATAACACCTAGATTACGTACAACAGTTGTTGCAACAACGTTTGGTAATAAGCCTTTGAGTACAGGCTTAAATCCTTGTACCGCATGTAATTCTCCGCCACTAGACTGAGTGTCTGTTACAAACCTCAAGTTCTTAGCCATGCGGTATCTATTCTTATCAATAAACATGTCTGAAGTATCAGTATCCATACCACCAGAAAACATGTTTACCTATTGAGTATTTGTATTAGTCATAATAGCTATCGTTATAAGTTAATTCTCTATCGCCAGTGGGTTTGAAGAAATAATCGTCTGCATCAATATCTGGTATTAATCTTAGCCAATCATTTTTAATTGATCTAAGATCATCTTGTGTTGGCATCATAGCTTCAGCATAAGCTTGTTCTCTATAATAAGCCCACTGTTGCTGTATATGAGTATAAGCCACTCTATTATCGTAAACACTACGACCTCCAAGCTTACCTTTCATAAACTTAGGGAATGCTAGCTTCATCATTACGTACCAATAAATAGCTTCTTGATAAGCTGCATTGTCTGGTATAAGAGGGTATCCACGTTCATCTGTTGCGATAGATTTGTATACAAGCTTAATAAAACCGTCTCTTTTATTACTAACGATCCATCCTGGCTTAATAAAATACGTAGGACTACTCTATATATTACGTGCTAACTGATGAAATGCTTTATGACCATTCATAGTTAACAACTGAGATTGAGATGTTATAAGTTTGTGTGCAGGATCCTGATGTTCAGGAGCAACTCGTATCTTATCAGGTATTGTCTTATTTGCATTGTCATGCGGAATATACACATATTCAGGTTTATGTACAATACCGTGTTTAAACCGGTGTATATCCGAAGTATCTTTTCTAGCAGGTATCCACGGACCATTAGGTGTGTTAGAATATGCTACAGTATCTAAATGGATAAGATCATCAGGGATTGGCACTTGGTAATCTATAAGCTTGAGTAACGGCTCATCTACACCAGACTCTTTTCTAATATACTACATTGGAGCACCAATCTTCTCAATAGCCTCAAAGATCCATTCTCGTATATCTGATATTCTATTACGAACCTCTGATGCGTCAGAATCAGCCATTATCTTAGCTATGACAGATTCACATTTTACATATTTGTATATCATTGATGTTTAAATAATCGTGTTTGTTAAATATTAGTTGAGCTAATTTACGCTTGTTAGCACGTACAAGACATAGTTGATATTTATATCTATCAGCAAACGTCATAGGAACTTTAGACCAATGCAGTCGATATTTATATCCATTACTGTGTTCATTCAAATGGTATATCACCTTGCCATACTCTCTGGTTAGTTTATAATCTATACTCAGAGATTTAGAATTATAGTTCTTAGGTTGATACTTACCAACTTGGATATAACCTAGTCCACAAGGCATTTTAAAGCCTTCTGAGCGATCTAAAACAGCTTCTGCTATAATCTAACTCATTCTATCTAAAATGCGCTTATAGAGGCTGTATTCGACCTTATATGGACTGTTTGCTTTATAATACTTGTACATACTATGATACGTATGTGAATCAGTTTTATTTCTCATTATCTTGAGGTCCTGGCTTCTTTATACTGCTCAACGTTGCATTATTACTATCATCACTAGGCATCTCAACCATTAAACCAAGCTCATACTTCATGATATTCTGCTTAATTAACGGAACCATCCATGATGGTATTTTAACATCAGACTCATCCATATTATCAGAATCTTCATCATCATCAATGGTGTCAAAGATAGCTTCAACCCATATGTATTTAAGCTTACCTTTATCAGCAGTGCCTTCTATGTAAACATGACCGTCATCTTTATAATAACCAGTCATTTCTCCAAATGTGTATTTTCTAAAGTATTGATAGTGTCTACGAGTATGACTCATATATTGAATAATCTCTCCTTGCTGATCATATATAGCAAGAATACTATTCTCATCATTATCGTAGATGTTCTCTAGAGCATCTTTAGTTCTTTTGAGAAATGTGGGTTTATCACTTAAAGATTGAACATCCTCTAACTCAAGAGGGCCTTTCTCTCGTATATACAGGCTATCGATTAGCTTTACTACATCGTCATCGTCTAGCAGACCAGCTTTCTATTTATCAAACCTGTCTTTGATTATAGCAGCCTTATATGTACGAACCCATAATGCTATCTAAGCTCTTGATAAATCCTCACTCTCACTAATGTTATTATTCCTGACTAACAATAGGATGTCGTCAATAATCTCTTTAAGTGAAGTATATGTCATTTTACTAAGCGTTTACTATACGAACATCTTTATTGTCTATAAGATCATTCGTGTTTATTATCTTATACTTGTACTTAGTTACTTTCTTCCAATCAAGAGTAAATAATCTCTAGAAGAAGTTCTTTTTGTTTTTGTATTCCTTACGTTTATATATGTACAAGTATTGTGTATTATCTAACTTAAGTCTCACCTATACCGTATCTCTACCTATAGTGTAGTGTACGGATGTTTGAGGATTGTATAGTATAGAGTCTGTATATACTGTATCTTTTAATATAGTCACCAGATCTCTAATAGTATCTCTCTCAACAACCCTCTCCACCCCCTTGTCGAGGGTAACGTCTATTTGCTCATGGTTGGTTGCACCAGTTATGATATTTTTAGACTTAATATTATTCTCCTTAGCTATACGATCCATCTCAACCAATAATGAATCTTTAGACTATCCGAGTTTCTTCATATTAAGTGTTAAGACATTGTTAGCCTATTGGGAACCACTAAGCATTCCCTAATAGGCTTCAATGTTATTCTAGGCCTCTAAAAGCTCTTCTGAGAGCATTTTATTCTTGTTGTGAGTAATTATACCAAACGCTGTTAGAAATGCGATTAGAGAGCCTACAAGAGCGTTATAGACGATCTTTTTGTGACTCATCAGCCACTTCAGTATCGCTGTCCACATTCTTAAGATCATTTAATATAGTATGTCGAATTCTTGCACCCATCTATTCGGTCTTATGTCGTACATACAAACCTACTCCAAATATACCTCCAGTTAAAGTGAAGCACTCTCCGATGAATCCTAAGATTTCTCCTCCTACTGTATTATTTCTAATAAATGACGCAAAAGCCATTGCTACGCCAGATAAAAACGAAGCAACAGCCGTAGCGTATTGCGTCACATCTTTCCAATTGTTCATATCATTGTATGGTGAGATGCACTTTACCTTGTTTACAAGCGTTCCTTATGATAGGATACAACTTATTAACAGTGGCTCTTGAGTTTAATACCATACCTTTCTTCTTATTTTCTCCGACTAATATACAACCTTCAGTATCCTTAGATGTATTACCAGAGTGTATCAGAATACCTTCAAATGAAGGTACATTCAACAATCTTGGAGTGAATCGTTTGTATTTAGGAGAATATGCCCAAACAACCTCATAAGTACCATATGGAATAGCTGTTTGTCCTTTAATCTTAACCTCACCGTTATCGAAAACACCATTCTTATTTGCATCACGGTTGGTGTCTTCTAATGTGTCACATATATATTTACCGTCAATATACATATGACCGATTGTGTACGTGGGTTTTAGTGCAACTCTTTTTATTAAAATGTTTAAATTACTCTCCTTCATACCAACCAAGTTCATCACTAAGATCTACATTAACAACAGTATTGTCAGATCTAGACAACTCAATGTTATTGTTCTGCTTATTATACACACCAGACTGTATATACTTATCTTCAGTAGTTACGTTAGTAGATGGTTGTAATTGAATATCGAATGTCTTTTCAATATTTTCTTTATTCTCATCAACAATATTAGAAACAATCTTTACTCGTAATGTAGCAGGAGTTGTGTTAATACCATTGTTTGATATAACAATCTGATTAGATATATCTCCAACCTCGTTGATTGTAACGTAATTACCATAATGAGGATCATAAGTCTCACCATCTTGTGTTTTAAAATAAACACCATCTACAACAAATTGTGCAGCATTGTGTGTTTTACCGCCAATCTTATAATTAGAAACAATATCGGCGTTTTCTAAAAGTACAGATGGGTTTACTATAACAGATGTTCTTGCAGGAATTGATATAGAATTATTCGTTCCGAGTGTTACAGCTATTGCATAATTATGTACCTTTATCTTAATAGATGCTGATACAGAATTATTGTCATACGATGTTGCTGTTATAGTACCATACGTATCTCCAACAGCAGGGTTGGGAAGCTGTGTCGCACGAATCATAACTCCTGCAGGACTAAGAGCAACTGTTTCAACACTATTACCACTAGTCGTACATGTAACTTGCTTATTGGTAGCATTAGATGGAGTAAATACAGTACTTACAAGTTGAGTTTCTCCAACGATCATTTCTGTAGAACCATTGAGCTCAAGGCCCTGAACGCTAACTTCAGAAGCTGCACCTATCTCTATAGTTACATCAGAGTTAGTACCAGTTGAATCGTCTACGAGTCTAAATATGTTATTATAATCCATTGTGATAGTTCTTAAATTGTCCAAACCATAACCGGGTTGATATATACGAGCTACTACTACGATTTTATATACACCACAATACAATTGGCTATTTGCAGGAAAGTATGCATCAACTTGATCTTTATATTCTGTAGCTTGAACAGGAGCAATAAACTCTGTATCATTAGTACAATTTTCAACAGGATATATATGACTCCAATCAGGATGCAGTCCGAATCCATGATAAAAATAATGACAATGATGCTCAGGATATGCATAGTATCTTGGAAGACCTGCAAGATTCAAATCGTAAGCAGAAGGCTCAAATGCTGGGTGATGTGGTTCGCATGGAAAACGGCTGATAAACTTAGTACAATTTGCTATCTTGTCAGCCTTCTCTTTTTCGCGAGATGTGTTTATTATATATACTTTAATAGACTTGATGTTGATTGTATCAACACCCTTCATATTAAGCAGATTAATACGCAATCGTATGTCATTGCCTATACGAATTCTTTTGATATTATCAAGCTATGTATCTTGATTTAATATATTATTATTCATACGAACTGATATAAAAAAAGGTAGGGTAGAGAATACCTCTACTCTACCTTTGTTGTTACTATTAAGGTTTGGCGTCTGTTAGAGCCTCAGGAGTTACACCAAAGATACCGGCAAGAGCTGCAATATCACCCTGTGCATATACGTTCAGCGTTTGCTGCGTATAACGAGTAATGTCGTCAGCTGCACGATACGGAGTGCGGAACTCAATCGTAAGCATGTTGTACTTACCGTCATTCTGTGCTTCGAGCTCAGGGCGAATGATCGGCCATGTGCAACAACCCTGGTTCAGGATACCCTGATAACCCATTGCCTTAGACTCCTCATCACGTACAAGCTTACCCATTGCGGGATACTGCTTACCCTCAGTCTTTGAGATAACAACACCTTTCGGGAAGTGCTTGTTCTTGCTCTCCCAACCATCAGCAGCAGGATCCGTATAATACGTATTAGCCGTGAAACGAACCTTAGCAGCCCAGTTGATTGTGTTAGAAGCATTGTCGTCATCGTAAGGAAGTGCTACGAGCGTAACAACACCGGCAGCATCAGAAGCCTGTACACGAGCACGCTTCCACTGAGCGTTAATCATATTAGCAATGTTCTTAGCAATCGTCTCAGCCGTATCGTCAACCTCAGTTACGTACTCATAAGACTCAGTCCACTTACGATAACGAGTGGGCAGATCCTTAAACGTGAGACGAACGATCAAACGCTTGCCACCCTCTGCAAACTTAGCAAGAGTCGTAGCATCAAGCTTTGAGAAGTCGATCGTAACCGTATCCTCAGTCTCAGCATCGCCAGTGGGATAAACGCTGGCATTAACGCTCTTAATAGCGTCCATAGCGATAACATTAGACCACTTTACGATCGGAAGATACTTAATATCCTTCGGGCCACGACGAACCGTGTTCTTGTTTGTAACAAGACCAATCTTAATGCGATTAGCCTTCTTAGCATCAGCTGCGGTTACGAACATACCCTTGTCCATATCCATGATGACAAACTTGCCATAATCAGCAGATACAGCATTCATGCTGTCACAAGCAGCAGGAGCTGCAGTAGCAATATTCTCGGCTTTGAGATTAGATACCAAAACCGTATTTACAAATGTAATCATATTATTTAATTTCTTCTACTCCCCCTAAATAATAATACTAGACCTAACTAGCTGGGGTTTCCACGTTAAAATTATTCTTGAGTATTCACTTCATTAGTTAATGTCTGATATCGCTGATCTGATTTGTTTTCTATATACATCTGAGCAGCAGTTTTGATGATCTCAGGCATTATTATCTCTGGAAACTCTGAATACTCACCAAGCGGTTTTTCCAAAGATATTTTATTAGGATTACGTAGATAGCCTAATCTATATTTCAATATTTTATACTTACCGTCAGTTAACAAATCACAACCCTATGATCCATCAACCATTGTACGTACTCTTAAAGGTCTTGCCTTATAATGACGATAATGGAAATCTGTTAACGAGTTTGTTACACGATACATGAAACTATCAGCTGTGCATTCAAACACAGAAGTCATTGTTTTATGATCTCCAGACAAATCTGATATCATAACATCTTCGTTTAATGCAAACATGAAATCATCAGGATATTGTACATGATAAGTTACATAATTAGGTCGTATACCATGAATATCTTGTTCAACAGGAAGTTCTTTATCAACCAACAAGTTAATCAAATCTTTCGATCTTTTCTCAGTCTGTTCGTAAGATGTAAGATGTGGAAGATTTCCATTGAATCTTGTTTTTACGAATTTAGAAACAGCTTGATTAAGCCAATACAAAGAATCATCTGTTGTCGGTTTATCCAAACTATTGTTCAACTTATTGATTTCACGTTCAAAACCGATCAATATATCAATGTTTCTCATTCACTTCCTCCTTTCGTTCATCTTTCTTATCATTATCCTATTTTCTATTAGATCCAGGATATTTATATGTGAGATATAGATTAACAGCACCAGAAACAAGATCCTCAAAACAATCTATAGGTAATTCGCAAGCATCGTCATCGTCATCTATTCCGAACCTATTTGGCTGTTTAATATACGTAAGACTAACCTTTATAATATTGGTATATACGTCATGTATAAGCTGTAATACAGGTTTATCATCTGACGTTGATAAAACTACTATTGGGTTTCTAATAATCTTATTCGTGTCGTACGCAGATTCTATAACTTTATGTACGTTATTTTGATCAATCAATACGTTTGGAATACTGTAACCACTTTTATTGTTATACGCAATATCAGCAGACGATGTAGATCTGACATACATATAATAATCATCGGGTAAGTTATACATTATATACCTTCCATCATAAGTGGTATCTGTGATAGATGATTTTGTTAGAATCTTATTGGACAATAGCGGTTTTAACTGATCGGATATTCGTATCGATGTATTAGTACCTATAGGGACCTGATCTTCAGCTGTATACAACTATTTTACATAAAGTTGTTGATACTCATTGAGATAAGCATATATATCATCAGTATCAATCTTGTTAATCTAAATAAGGGTTGGATCCATTGTCTAGAGCCTGCGTTCGAACTCTATTCCAAGCATTCTCGTTTGTTTCTTCGTCATGACTCTAGTGCTTTAGTGTTCAACTTTGTTTGTAATCTTGGAGATTCAACAGTCTCTAAAGACATTATAATAGCGAGACTTATTAGCTCTTCAACCATAGTATCATTTAATGCAAATTGAGTGTCATCAAATGTTTTTCCGATTATGTGATCTACAAACTTATCTGGCTATTTGATATACGTAAGTTGTAAATCCCCGACATTTTTATGAGAATAATCATCGTATAAAACAATTAGATTATCTCCTTCTATATAACAAACACTGTTCTTTATCCACGGTCTATTTGTCGCAGTATGCATGAAATTCTTAGCAATCTCATGATTAACAAGATTTGTTGTTACAAGTTTCCCATCAATCAGTACTAATGCAGTTAAGAAGTATAAGATGTCAGACAACTTGTATATCACAGCGTTATCTATTGGTAAAGTAGTATTACTCTTACTAATTTTCTTAGACGCTATGAGATTCCTAACATCTTCTATGGCTTTAATGTCTCCTTCAAAAGGAACTCTTTGTTGATTTCCAGTTAACTTTTGAGCAATAAGTGCAAGATAAGCTTTATCTAATATAGTAGCAATCTCGTATGTTGTTAGCGACGGATATGACGAAGTAACATTCTCTTTGTCATATTCAATCATGTATTTTTTATGTATGTCCTTATACGTCATATTTGTCGTGTATTAAGATTACTTATTCTTAATCTCGTTTATAATAGAAAGCTTTAGGTCTTGGTTCTTCTTGTTATCAAGATATGCAACAGCGTCTGAAAGTGAGTCGGCAATCATCTCAGTACCATAATAATATTGTGTACGCTCCTTACGAAGCACACCTTTGGCCACAGCCTCTTCAATGATAAACTCAGTATCTTTCTTCTTATTATTAACCCATTTGGTCAAGTACTGATCACTCTTTTTATCAACAATATCGAACATTGTTGACTCTATAAGTTGATTAGACATATTGTCTGAACGAACACCAAATAGCCTAAGACACTTGCGCATATCATCCATAGACATAGTATCGTACGCCTTAATAGCTTCTCTACGTACTTTATTAGCCTTATTCTTCTGCTCAGCCTCTGCCTCACTATTGATTAGCAAATAGTCCTTACCAGCAGTCAGCTTATCAAGAGACGTTGCAACACGCTTGTGATTACTTAGAAATTTAATTTGCATAGCCTGTGTTGGAAACTGATCATCGAGGAGTAGTCCTCTAGCACCAACCTTTACACAAAACGTTGTCCAATAATCACTTGTCTTAGACAACTTACCTTCAGGAAGACCCATAGCTTCCTCAAAATATTTTTCATCTTCAGGAGTCAATCCTGTATATATCGACCCAGACCTTGTATAGTAAGGAGCAATGTAATCAAAGCAATGCTTGTACTTCAATAAACCAGCCCAGGGATTTTTCTTTTTAATCTTTAATTCAACTACCATAATATTAAATTAGTGTTGTCACCTATAATAAATTATATATAAGAAACCGCGAGCATCTTTCAAGATGCGAGCGGTTTTTTATATATACATTTATTACGAGCCCCGAGGCTTGTTATTTCAACCGTTAGGTTGAAATCAAGCCGAGATCGAGGCTTGTTATTTCTTAGGCACCTTTCTTGATACCGCCGTTGTTCGTGTGCTCAGAATCCTCAGCATCGCAATACAGGATACCGCAAGACAGCGGGTTACGGAGCATAATGCCCTCCTCACCGAGGAAGTGAACCTGATAACCATCACGGCTATTAGAACGAAGCGTATTGATGCTGTTAGCATAGCCACTAGGAACTACAGAACCACCAGTACACCACTGTACGAACTCACGACCCTTGCGACAAACCTTAACGATGTTCGGCTGACCATCACGGTTACCAAGATCAACAAACAGGAACGTGTAAGACATCAGAGGTTTACCCGTGAGCGGGTGCAACTGACGGAACAGTTCCATGTTATCAAACATTGCACAACGCTTAAGCGTAAGCTCAATACCGTTAGTCATCTTGTAGGTTGTGAACTGACCACCAAGAACGAGATCCTGACCAGAACCAGTTACAAAGTGCGTATCAATCATATTGAAAGAAGCAACCTTCTCCTTCAAAATACGATCGAACTCTCTAATCGTTTATGTTAATTCAGTTCGCTAAACTGAATCTCTTTCGAGCTCTCACTTTCATGAGAGACCAGACTATATCTTCATCCAACTTGGATGTCTACCATTTCGGACTCGCTTGAATCCTACTCCACAGGGGATAGTCGTTGAACATTACATTTACATTTCTATGTAGTTATTTTATAACCTTTCATAGAACCACTCGGGATAACCATGTCTTTATTACCATATCTCTGTATCATCGTACACAGACATGATTTCTTAATGTTAAATACTCTACTAGCATTTTCTAGTCCCAATAGAGTAAAAGAATCATCACCTTTATTGAACGTAACAAGTGTTTTAACAACACATGTCAAACCATTATCATAAGCTCGTTTTTTATTCTCTTCTCTAGTACACCACTCAAGATTAGTAATACTGTTATTGAGCTTATTTCCATCTAAATGATCAATAGTTTCGTAATGATTAGGATTTTGAATATATTGATCAGCTAATACTTGATGAACAAGTCTTCTTTTCCAATCGACATTATATCTCATATATCCATGTTTAATCGTGGTAGATACAAACTTTCCAGATTTAGTATTAAACAACGTCCCGTTTTTATTTATAAGATAACCATCATGGTCTTTTACATGATCAAATCTTGTTAAATCTAAATCACAAAACGTTGAATCAATTAACTTCTAAACAGGAATGTTGTACTCTTTATTGTTCATACCAACTAGTGTTGCTTTATTATGTACAATTTTCACTAGTTTTTTAGTATGTCTGTCATAAACATTACCATCAATATATAAAACATATCTGTATTCAAAACCTCTACATGGTTTATGTAAAGTCTTTGCTGCTGATTTTCTATCGAACATCTATGTATTCGTCATAATATTTTTAATCTATGTTAATTATTTTAATAGAGTTTCCAGCAATTAAGTAGATTTGCTACATGACGTTTCCGTCATGAGGGGCTAGAAATTAACCCATCTCTCCAGTAAGAGCCATAAACTTACGCTCCTGAGTACCAAGCATATTGTAGCAAAGATCAAACAGATAATCCTCAAGCAACTCAGCGGTGAGAGTCGTGTAATAACGTACATTAGCCGGAGCAACCTGCTCGAACAGACCAGCTGATACGGCAACAGGACGACCATTTGAACCCTTAAGGTTATACGTACCATCAGAGTTACGGTTAGACTTACCGAACAGAAGAGCCTTCTCCTCACGCTTCTTCCACTCACGAAGAGCGAGCCAGTACTGATAATCAGACCACAGATAAGATGTCTTACCAGTCTCAGGATCCTTCAATGCAATAGCCAACACTGTGCTATAAGCATCACCCGTGATGTCATAACCAAGACGAAGTGTCATGAGGTTATTACGCATCTTAAACGGGGTCTGATAGTTGATGATATCCTCCTCATCACTGTACTCCTCGTATGCAGAAGCCATGCGGCTAACCTGACGACCAGGAAGCAAGTACTCACCAGGAATGTAAGAACCAGAGAAACCATCGACGACGTAGCACTCGTATACCCAAGCACTACCGTCCTGGTAAGGTTGACCACTTACACGAACCTGGAAATTATAGTTGTCAAAAGAAAGAATAGCACCAGGACCGAAGAACTTCTCTTCAAGTGCGATATAAATCGGAGCACCGTTAAGACCAGCAGTTGCATCAGCGAAATTAGCTGAAGTAATCTCCTGACCATTAGCCTTAGCCCAACGAATATTTACTGCGTGATCAGCGTCAATCATAACAGACCACTCATACTCACGATTCTCAATGATCATTGTTTTACCAAGACCACCGGTAATCAAGTCGATTGCTGTAGAAACACCATCATCCTTGGTACCAAAGACAAGTGAAAGCAGACCAGATACCTCATGAGGCTTAGTCAGCAATGCGTTAGAAATCATATTCTCATCAACAAGATCGCTGAAACGACGTCCGCGATAAAGCTGAAGGTTGTTTAACAAACCGTTATTCATAAAATTTTATTAATAATCTTTCTCATCATAGGAACTTTGACGCAATATCCCATGCCTGAGGTTGTTTACCATCATCGATAGTTCTACTGCTATGATTACGAGAACTATCTCTTAACATATTTCTAAGTTTCTGCGCTGCGGATGTTTGTCCATCCCGCTGTGCTTCATTGATGAGAGAATCACCTTTCATTGTGAAATAAGCTGATTCAATAAGATTCTTAGACAAGTTTTTACTAAAGTCTTTTTGATATTGAGTTACTCCATTAGCATCTTGTCTGAAGATATAATCGAACAACGCTTTACGATCTTCTTTAGGAACAGCTACGCCTCTAATAGTACTCAAACTATCAATCTGAGTTCTAACGTCTGTGAAAAACTTTTGAGCGTCCTACTCCTGCTGTTGACGATAAGCCTCTTGCTCTTTCTGAAGCTGTTCGGCCTGTTGTTTCTTAATCTCCTTAAGACGATCAACTGCATCCTCTGCTTCATCGTACAACATATCAGCATCTTCAAATCGTTCAATTCTCTTATTGATGCGATCATCAGAATAACCATCGAGCTTAAGAAGCTCTCTGACCACTCTTTTTTGATTACTCTCATCATCCAAATCAATATCATCGAGATTCAACGAATCACGCTGTACTCCATAGAAATCCTCAAACTTACCACCGTTCTTAACATAATCGTCAAGCTTAGCAATTCGTTCATCAGCGTACTGAGGCTTACTATTCTCTTTTACAATATTACCAAGAGATGTCGTAAGATCATCAACTGTTAAAGGTTTTCTATCTCCGTCGATATCGTTTGGATTATAACCAAGTGATTCAACAATGGCGTCAAATAGTGCTGTGACTTGTTCTGCTTCAGCTATATCCTCTGCTGAAGGCTCATTATCATTGTTGTTAGTATTAATGTCACCTGCTGGAACATTGTTGTCACTAGGTGTATTATCTTGCAATGATGTGTCGTTTGATTTTCCATTCATACGATCCATCACATCCTGCGGAATATCTGAATTATCATCCGCGTTATTGCCATCCTAAGACACAGGGTCTTGTGCATTCTTATTATCAGCATCCAGTACTTTAGTATCCATATTAGTACGTCCTGACGTAGTATCAGGATCACTGAAGATGCTCAACACATCATTCAATGCTGCTGTCTCTGTTGTTTGTTTTTCTGCCATAAATATATTTATGTTATTGATTTCAGTTCAATATAACTGTTTATAATAATCCATTCATTGGAACTTCTCCAGGAATCCACGGCTGATCATTGATCAAACTTGCATATAAATTCTCTATTGGAGGTAAAGCGAACTATGATGTTTGCTGTACAGGCTCTTCCTACACAGGCTGCACAGGAGGTTCTTGATAAGACGTAGGCTGTCCAAAACCCATCTATTTGCTCATATAATCAGGCATTAGATTTATTATAGGTTTCAACACAGGTTGTTGTGTTTGTATAGGTAATGGTTTATTAGCCTTATTCCTACTTGTAGCATAAGCTGCGGCAGCAGATCCAACGCTTGTAGAACTCTTTAAACCTGATGTATATTGTAACACAGGAGCTTCGTAATAACCAAGACTCTTCAATGCTGTACTATATTCATCGATATTACGAGCTTTCAATGCTTTTGCGTATCTACGATTCATCATAGGGAGCCAGTAATCAACAAATGCCTAATCGTTCTTATACGACTAATATTGTGTCTTTCCTGGTATACGAACACCACCATAGTTATTGTATTTTCTCGCAACATTCGATGTTCCGTTTGCTGACTCAAATGCTAATTGACGCATGAGATAATCAAACGTTCTATCTGAGTAGATACCCATCTGATGCATCTTGTCATACACCAGAGGACCCATCCTGTCAACAAACTATTTGGATGTTGGATTTACCTTTGATTTGCCCTTTCTATATTCTGGTAAGTAATTAATAATCATAGTCCTACAAATCTGCTTCAGCTTCTTCCTTCCACTTGTTAGCTAGATATTCTATCTTAGCAAGCTCTGAATCTAATTGACGATCAGACTGAGTCTTATTAGTCAACGGTTTTCCAACCATGTCCCAATAAGACTCACCTGTTTGTCGTTGTCTTTGTAGAAGTTCAGAAGGTTTTATATAATCCTTATTCATCGTTCACCAGCTACTTTGTTTTTCAATGCAGTCTTAGCCTTAAGCTCTTCTCTCTACATGGCAGCGTCGTCTTTCTACTTCTAAAGTTCACTTTCATGTTTCATCTGTTCTTTAGCAAGACTGATCTTTTTATCTTCAATCTCCTTTTTCTGACGAGCTTCATAACGCTTAGTATATGCTTCTGAATCTATCTTACGTTGCTGTGTAGCATCCTTAGCAATCTCCATCGGATCTGGAATACCATTCATATTGATATCCTTATCCTCAGTACCTCTATATGTGCTAATTTCAGCCACAGCGATCTTGGTTTGATTATCAGCATCAATCTTATACCTCTGAAGATCCATTTCAGCTTCCTTAAGCATGAGTTCTTGCTCTTTAGCCTCATTCTGCATCTGCTGAAGTTGCATTGCTTGTTGCTGCTGAGCCTCTTGTTGCTGCTGCTAAAGTTGATCTTGACGATCTTGCATATCTTTAAGCTTCTGTTTGATAATGTTAAAGTTATCATTCGTAAGAACCTCTGCTGCTTCTAACAAGCTTGCTCCATTTTGCATTGCAGGTTGAATAAGCTGTTGAAGTTTTGCTATGTTCTCAGCATCCTTAGATGTGTCACTAACGAATACATCCATATCTTCATAATAGAATTGTTTTGTTATTGCTAAGAATGCTCTTTCTCCATTATCAAATACGTATTGAAGCTTTTTCTTACCAGACTCTTCCCAGACACCTTTTGCTGTATTAAGAAGCATTGTTAACACGTGCTTCTTACATTGGTTGTGTACCCAGAACAAGGGTTCTGTGATATGAGATGATTGTAATACAGATCGTTCTACGTTTCCAACAAGTTCTGATGTACTAATAGCTCCTTGACGTTGCTATGTGATACCAGTGATTGTTCCAGCTAATTGTTCAATCTTATCCATAAGTTGAATATACTCCGCAATAACATTACTCATCGTAAGATCAAGTGATGTTATTTGATTAAACGTGGCTGGTTTACCACCCTCTCTGCCAGGAATACCCCATTGATTTTCATAAGGATTTATGAAGTTTACACCAACACTTGATAAATAATGCATCCATCGATCTGGTGTAATATTCATAGATTTAGGTATCTACGTAATATCCATATTGATAACCTTACCTTTATCCCTAGCTATTGCTAATTCAAGTCTGTACCACAACACAATGTACATATACTGCAAAGGCTTGAGAATACTTACAAGGGATCTTGGCTTACTGTTGGTGTTACTATATATAGCACCACAATAAGGTAACTTCTGACTATCTGGTTGATCAATGCTTATGTGTTGATAAGCAACCGGCTGTATACCAAAATACAAATCTGATCCGGCTCTATATCCTTCCCATACTTCAACAATCCAATCTTCATCAATACCCATCTCTGTTCCAACAGGTTTATAGAATTCGTCTACGATTTCAATCTAAGCATCTCCGTTTTCATCTTGAAACGTAACATACTTAATCTTCTTAAACGATTTCCAACAACAATGCCATACATTAATGTTATGTCTTGTTTTCTGATCAAAAACAGGATTATCGTATATATGCATTTGTATATGATTGAAATTATCAACAGGGTCTTTTTCTCCAAGATCATTTGATGGACGACCTGTTAACATTTCGTTTAATTTGTCTAAATCTTTCTCAGACAACTTATCATGATATCTGTCGTATACTTCAGCTACAGGGAGTCTCATTTTTCTACAACACCATGACGCATCTTCTATAAACTCAAGGTCTGGTGACTGATCGAATGAAAAATATACAGGATTCACACGTTCCATATAAGGATCTCCATTTTGTACACCAACATAGTATACCTCTTGTCCCGCTATCAAACCATCTTTCCAACCTTTGATAAACTCGTTATCTATACCACACTTCTCGCGTATATACATCAGAGAATGATAGGCTGTGTTTTCTATAACATCTTTGTAATCCCTACGCATATACTTTCCAATCTCTTCAGGCGGCATTATCTCACCACTCTAAAGTTGTTGTTGGAACTATTGTTGCTCTTCAGGACTCATTCTGCCCATAATAGCACTCATCATATATTGGATTAGCATTTCTTTCTCCTAATCCATTAAGTCAGATGTTGCCTCCTGTGATGTACGTACAACTCTGAAATTAAACGGCCTCTTTGTCTCTTCACCTATAAGGAGGTCTACCTTAGGCCTAATTATGTTGAAGTCTTGTGGTGTAGCAGGAAATCCGTCTGATACCTTAAACGGGTTGGTTATACGTTTAAAGTCCTTTTCATCAAAGATACTATTATATAGATCGTAATATGTTTGAAGTTCGCTAAACCGAGTCTTCTACATTCCGCCAGATACAACATTACCTTCTCCGATAATGTAATTCACGCAGTCATGCTACCACTACTCATCTTTTTTCTTTAGAGGTAGTTTCTGTTGCGGAAAGTTCGCATTATATAAATTATCTTCTACTCTTATCATTGTTAAAACGTAAATGTCGGAATGTTATTGTCGTACTAATTATCGTACGAACTATCTTCGTCAAACCATTGGTTGCTAAACAATGGTGTTTCAAAGAAATCTATTTGTTTATTCTGTTCTTTTGCTGCTGCAATCTTTACTTGATATAACTCTTCTCTATATAGCATAACCATACATAAAGCTATTACACGGTCTACATTTCGTACACCATCATCTAACAATAGCTCTTCTATTAATGGTTCACTATATATACGTTCGAGATTTGGATGACCAGGTTCATATTCTTCAAGTAACCATTCTTTTATAAGACCCTCTGCATATGATCTGATTTGTTTTGTCATATGACAACCTTTCTTACGTTGTACTTTAGAGTCTTTGAATATCTCACTTATAACCTTATCCGGTTGGTCTGCTAGCATATAATCACAGTGCTTATTTGTAAAGTATGGGTATATGCCTTTACGCTCATTCTCGAACAATAATTTTGCATTATACATAGTTAACAGCTTACGAACATTCTCATAGTATTCTTCAGCTGTATCAGGTCTTCCACTATATTCAGCAACTATCACATCTGACCAAGCTTCTCCTGGCTAGAATCGTTTATATATAAATGTAGATCCCAATGAGTTTGTAAGAGAACCATCTTGATCATAAGGGTCTTGACCAGCTATGTATAATCCGTAAGGAGGATCTTTAACAGGATATTCGTATATGACAACAGATCCTGTTGGCTACTCTCCTTTCTTTAGTGGATAGTGTGTTATATCACCACCCTTCTTTTCAATAGCTTTTACAGTACCATCTCCTTCCCAAACTAAATCAACAACGTGTTTCATATTAGCCAGTTTTGTGTTCGTCCTTAGTTTGTTAAGCTGCATTTGTAATTGCTTTTTCGGGAATATATTCTTACCAACCTCAAGAATTGCTTCCTAAGGTGTGTTGGGATGCTCTGCAATATATCTATCTGTTACAGTTTCATCAGGCTAACTATCTCTTACGATTCTTCTTTGTTCCAATATAACCTGTACAGATGCAGATCTATTCGTATTACCATCAGAATCCATACATTCAGGATGTTCATCTGATTGCAGATTAGACCATGCTGGGACAAAGAATCCACACTTCTTATCAGCCATACCCTCATCCCAAATATTATCGAAGTCTAAACAATTAAAGCCTTCTGGATGATAAAACATATCTGACAAACCTTCAAAGTTTGCACCCTCAGATCCACCAGTACCAAATGCAATCATCAATCCGAACGCAACACCGTCATCTGTTTCTACAGAAGGTCTTGCTATTTGCCAAGCTTGTTTAATGTCTGGAAATTTACCAGACTCCTCCCATAAGAACAATCTACCACGAGTACCACGAATACGTTCTGGATCATTCTTAAGTGTTATACCTGTTACGCTAGATAGATAACCATCTTCAACCTCTTTACCTGTTATCTCATCTTTAACCTTAAATCCAGATGTACGTTCTAAAGAAGTTGCTCTCAATCTTCGTTTAGCCCATCCAGAGTGCTTATCTAAGAAGTCCATGATTTGCCAAGCTTTTGTTAACAAACCATCACCTGTTAGAAACTTTTGTTCTGAAGCAACAGCAAAGTTCTTTGATTTTGGAATAAGAAAATAGTTTCTACACAACATAGATGCACCTTTGAATGAGTATCCACGAGCACGAGCTTTAAGTACAACCATGTGTTTACCTTCATCTTCAGCCTGTTCTATAGCATTATAATAGAACCAATCATAGTCCCAAAAGTCAGGAAACCTAAACAAACGCTCTCTTCTAGTTCTTTTAGTTCCATTACGATCTGTGTATTCTGTTTCAACAAGCTTCATAATAGGACTGTAGTTGAGATAAAAGTAATGATACCCAGTTATCTGATCTCCATCAGGAGCTGTGTATCCATTTAAACATCTTTGTTGTTCTTGTTTCCAATAATTGAAGTAGTCTGTCGTACCTTCTGGAGCAAACGTATAACATCCGTTCTTTTCGAAGAATAAAGCAGCTTGTCTAAACTTATCTGAGTTAACTATTTTCTTATTAAAATCAATCATGTTTAAGCAATTTCAAAAGCGCTGAGTGTACCACCGCCTTTAATTCTACCAGTCTCCTATTGTTCAGCTTTAGTTTGTTTTTCAGCTATATCAAGAGACTTGACTATATTACCAACATCCTTGAGGATACGAGTAACTTTGATAGCTGTGTCAATATCCATACCATCTTCAGAATAACTACTCAATGCTTCAATAAGTCCTTCTGCAGCAGATCTAGATGCTGTTAGCAATCTTGTTCCAGGAGTTTCTTGAAACTCTGTAAATCGCTGCATCAAATCTTTAACTGTATCATCTGGAATATAATTAGCATCTCCAAACACATCATAAGCTATCTTAGACGCTCTATCTTTTTCTGGATATGCATTATATGGACTATTCCATTTCTTATTCCATATGACGTATTCAATAGCCTTTAATGCATACGTCTTATCTTCAGCATTGTTGTAGTAATCTTTAAATGGGGGTATTGCTAAATCCTCAGTACTTAGTTTTATTTTATTTCCTTGTATGTCAAACATATCATTTAATACCCATATCAGACAGGTCTTTATCTGTTATAACATCTACTTCAGAACCAGATCCGACACCTCCGTTGTAGCTAATCCAACCATTTGTTGTAGCAACCCAAACAACATCATTTGTTGAACCAGAATCATCAGCTGTTGCTATAATGTATGCATCGCCATCATTAACCTGCTCATCAGTACCAGCTAATACATTTCCATCCTTTACTATTGTGATGTGTGCAGAAGGTTTATCGACTAGATATATAACAGTTCCTGAAATCTAAGGAGGATTGCTAGCCTTTAAATCATCTACTGTTGCAAAATGGTTACCAGCACGACCCTTTATAGTGAGTGCAGAAGCGTTCTTACCATCTTTACCAGAGTATGCTACAGAATAAGATGTTGTATTCGTACCATCAGAATAATTCACAATCGTACGAGTCCATACATATCGATGTGTTATTGTTATAGTAGGTATTTCTTTAGCCCATCCAGTTGCTGGAGCATTCTGACCATCTTCTGATACAGCGTAATCAATACTCGTACTAGTTATAGATACGCTTTCAGAAGGTTGTGATGCTTGTATATCAAGAGCTTTGCTTGATATAATATTCTCATGTTTAATCCAGCCTCTGTTGTTATAATATACGTATACATCATGACCTACGGCATATGCATCATACTCTTGAGGATCTTGAGGTAGATTGTCTACAGACTTAACCGTACCTTTTAGATTAAACGAGTTTACACCAGATATTGTACCTCTCTGGAGCCCAAACCATTCAATAGGTAAGTAACGATTGTAGAAGCTTCCTCCAACAAGTACGTTATTAAATATCTGATGATCAGTTGGAGCGTCTATATACGCTCCATGACCAACAATACTGCCACCCGTGAGAGAACCACCTTCAAACTTAAGTGTTACTTCCTTTGGGAGATTAAGACCTTCATTTAGTACATAATCATATTTGATAACATACGTTGTATTTTGGTCTACAATAGATGATACAAAATCATCGTCTTTCTTGAGAACAACATAGCCACGACCACGATCCGATGTACGATTCTTAACTGTGATTATATTATTTTCAACAGTAAGGTTGTCCTCGTCAGCCTTTAAACGCTGTCCGAATGTATTGTTATGCGTGCGTATTGTGCCATCATCCTCAATAAAGACTATTGATTCAGAAGAAATATTTGACGCATCTTTAGCATAACCATTCTTTGTCTTATAATATAATAGTTTATTGTTTATCATGGTTAGTTATTTGATTAAGCTGAGAAATCCAACACATTCGTAACAGGATACAGTACTAATACTAACGTATCATGTGACGTGCTTGTTGTATTAGTTGTCGTATATGCGTCAAAATAGAAATTCGTACCACTAACAATCTGTTGCTGTGGGAGATTACATAAGATTACAGAATCTGATGCAAGCATTGAAGGTCTTGCAATGTTGATAGCTTGACCAGCCTTTGACATGATCAAACCTCTCCAATGATGATTCATACCGGCAGTCAAGTTGTAAGGAGAAGCAAAACCAAGATACATACCAGAAGCTGTTCTAAAATCAAGAACTGAGAACTTACCCTCTGTAGCTGAAATACGAGCTGTTGAAGATGACGGTTTCTGATAAGCATTAACTGTCCACGGTTCAACCCAAGCACGATTCTGTGTAATATTGCTAGAGTTAGATGCTTTTGTTAGACTTGTTATCACATTACCAGTAGCTGTTGATGAAGTCACACCATTAACAAGACCGAGCTCTGAAGCACTAGCGCTCTTAATATTACCATGTGTACTTGCTGATGTGTTCACGTATGTAAGTCTTACAGTACTTGCCGTACTACTAGCAGACGTATGAGGAACCGAGTCTGTTCTAGATACTGACTCAGCAGATACTGTATCAATATAATCCAATGCTGGCTGTATTGCATCCTCAAGATCCTTGCCGAATCCATCAGAAATCGAATGATCTGAATAATCCTCATCGATCGTAAACCTCTGACCGTTCCATCTGTATACCGCGTTTGGCAGACCATTAGAGCCCATAGTATAATAATACTTGCTGTAATAAGGACTACCATTTGTCTTCATATACAAATTGGTTGGTACATTAGTACCACTCCATGTCGTATAATATGCAGATCCAAGTCTACCAACAATTCCAGATATCGTACCAGACGGAGTTGAGATAGACTGTGCAATATATATAGCGGTCGGATTTCCAACACCACCTTGTGCAGCACTAATAGAATTGGTCAGGACACCATCTACTTTAACAGCACCCCATTGACCAAGTCCAAGTACGGTCAAACCCTTGTTTATAGTGTCAAGCTTGGCCTGAAGTCCAGTAACATTTGCAATAGAGTGAGTATGCTGTGACGGAGCATATATACCTTTCTGAGCAATATACATCTCAATATCAGCAAGCAGATCACGAAGACGCATTGCAGGATAATCTGTTACGTCACACGCTGTCATACCACCTTCCTCGTGAAGATATTTATATAGCTTATTTAAGCTCAGATCTTTATAGATTACACAACCCCAAGGCTCATTAATGCCAGGAACAACCCATACATATTTGTTCGGCCAGTTATTGTAATATACGTTGTTACCAGCTTTCAATACAAATTGTCCACCAGTTGTGTCGTAATAAACAGTTGAAGGACTACCGTTTGTTGTCGTACTGACTTGACTAACAGTTATACCAGATACGTTTCCTGCATAACTTATAGTACCGAACGCTTGATCAACTTTTGCAAAGCTATTGTTGATCCAAGATTGAACAATTACTAAACCTGATTGATCTAAAAATTTCATTATTTATATTAGTTAAAATAACACCATGTTTTACTATTACCAAACGGGTTATCCTTATCGTTCAACCAGTTGGTAGCAAGTTGATAAATCTTTTGATTAAACTCATCTTCTGATATATTCGGAAACCACTCATGTATGAGATTATAGTTATCTGAATATATCATCTGTACAGTTACATAATAATCCCACTCATTATAATCAGGTATTATGCCACGTATCTCTTTATACTTATTTAGTACGAGATTCTTGTTCAAAAATGGTCCTGTGTATTTAGACCCATCTTTTTCGTAATACATCTTAGATACCTGATCATCAGCAAACGGTTCATTGTAATGTCCACCAACAAACGTACAATATGTATCTTTGATCACTTTACAATACTGGTCTTTATCCAAAACCTTCTGTAAATATTCAGATATGTTTGTGATCGCTTTATGAATTACCGATGTTTGTTTATCGTATCCATAATCTTTAAATATCTTATCAAGCGTTTCCATCGTTAGGTTTATTAGAATCAATAATCATTTGTTTCAAACTCTCTATAGATTGCTTTAGCTCTTCGTATCGAGCATCGTTCTCCTGCTTTGCTTTTATAGCAGGATCAAACTCTTGAATAAGTGCATTACACTTTTCAACATTATTTCTATGTTGATCGATGTTATCAAGTATAGTCTGTGATTGAGATTTAAGTAACTGGAGTTCTTTTATAACACACTCTTTGTTAGGAGTTATCATAAGTTGACCGGTATACCCAACTTCATTGCTATCTTTAAACGTATACGTCTGGGTCTTACCGGCATCTAAAACTGCGACATCAACCACCATATCAAATTGGTTATTGTACTTATCCATATGAGGCGTTGAGACTGTTACAACTTGTACAGTGTGTACCTCAATGTTGTTCCTGTCAAACATGTAGACAGAACATCCTTGTTTCAAATCTTTAAATAGCATATGTATGTTGTTAAAAAATGGATTGGGTACGAGATAACCCCGTACCCATCCAATATTAATGATTCAGAATATAACGAACAGTGCCCTCAGCAGGGTTAGTCTCATCACCAAGAGGAATCGGGCCAACCGTGTAAGAAGTGCTACCAATCGTGATAGCAGCAGTATCGTTCGCAGCATTCGTCTTGCTCAGCGTAAGGCTATGAGCACCAATGAGAGCCGTAATATCGCTAGCAGCAACAGCGGTCAAGTTAGTAGCGTGACCAGTAGCATCCGTAGCAAACTTATAGAAACCAGTAGTCTTAGCGGCAGCACCAGTCGGAGTTGCGTGAGAGAACGAAACGCTTTTGCTACCTGCAGCGTTGCTTGCAGAAGCGCTGATGTTCGTACCACCAGCAAACACAACCGTATCAGTCTTGCTAGTAGCAGCAAGCGTAGTAGAACCAACCTTAATGTTAGAATAAGCATCCTGGTTAGCCTCACCACCTGTTGCAACAATACCATCAACACGCTTAGTTAATGCTTCAAGATTGGTCTTGTTGGTATCTGACTGAGACTTTGCGGTATCGATCTTAGTCGTGAGCTCACTGCTAAGCTTAATAGACGCATCTGCGGTCAAACTTGTACCGATTACAAAATTGTCATCGGTTGAAAGCACATTCTTTGTTGTGCCATCGTTCCTACCAGCTCGCAGGGTATGTTCATCCTCCACGCTGAAGCTAATAATACTCTGATTAATCTTTGTATTAAGTGCATTCGTAATACCAATCGTACGAGTACCATCCGTGTTGTTCGTAATAGAAATACCAGTACCAGCATTATGCTCATTTACGAGATCAGCAACAGCGATATAAATCTTGTTAGCTGTACTGTTAGCCAGAGTCAACTCAACATACGGAGTAGCATTCTTCTTATCAGTTGCGGGAGTGAACACACCATCAGCGTAAGAACCCCAAACAACCTTACCAGACTCAACAACCATATCCTTCGGAATGTTGATGGCTTCACCAACATTAGCACCGTCCTTCTGGAGGTGATATACGGCAGCATAATCAGTAGATGTAGACTTGGTAAGCGTATAAGCGGGAACCTTTACAGCACCAACCTTGGTGTCAACATAGCTCGTTGTAGCAAGACCACCAGTGGCGTCAACTGTGACATACTGAGTCTTAAGTTTATGATTATCACTTCCAGTGATAATATCTGCGAGAATACCATTCTCAAGATTCTTAATAGGAACAACAGAACCAGTCTCAATGCTTGAGTAACCGTCTGTAATACCACTATTTGCAAGAGTACCCTTTGTAGCAAACTTGGCCTTAGCAGACGTCCAAAGTTGCTGAAGGCCTAATAGATCTAAATATTGCATTTATTATTTTATTAAACTGTTGTAGTTGTTGTGACAGCAGAGCTCGGTTTAAGAACTGAGATTAGAGCATTGGTCTGATTTAGTCTACCAATCTCATCGCGTAGTTGCTGAATCGTAGTCTGCTGCTCCAGATTCCAATGATTAGTCAGGGTATCAATGATCTTCTGTGTATTCTGTGTACTTGTTTCCTTAGCATCACATGCGTTTCGCTCAGCCTGGAAACCTACCTGTGCGAAACCGTTCTGAACAGCATTCTGAAGCGCCTGACTCTGCATCAAAATGGTATTTGTCTGTTGACAATTGTTCAATTGATTCTGGTAACCCTGAGATAAAATAGATGTATTGATGTTATTCATACCACCCTGCATCATCGTACTCATCTGGTTAACAGCTGACTGTACCTGGTTGAACCCAACGTTTAGTGTCTGGGACAACTGTGCAATCGCCTCACTGTTACCATTGACAGCCTGCATAGTGAGATCACTATTATGGTTGTCCTGAATCTGATTTTGTAAACTCTGGATTTGATCACCAATACAATTATTTGCATTATTGCCGAAGCCACCGAACTGACCGGCAAATATCAACCATATCAGATATGCAAACGGGTTATTCCACATCTGCTGATTACCACCATTAGCTAACATAGCTGTCAAGGCATCATTGCGGTCATTATTACCAAGCATTGCGCCCATCATAGCACCGTTGCTAAAGCTATTAGCCGTGTCACTCGTATAAATTTTGTTAATCTCTTCCATAATTTAAAAATTTAAGTGATTAATTTAAGATTGATGCGATGTCTTTTGTGTCGATAGAATAATCGTCATTAGAGTCCATAACATCGTTCATCGAGATCTCCTTAGAAGATCCGTCAGTCATTTTCAGACGCAGCACGTTCTGTTTATCACTACCCTTGTCGTAAGAACCAGATTCAATTGCAACACCACCCTCTGTTGCAATAGATGACATATCAGCAGATCCAATAACAATCCCATCTGGAGAGATTAGTTTTACAGATTTAGTTGCTGGATCATACTCAATCGTCATTTTGTTCACATATGCCTAGAGCATTTTCATATCTACACCAGAACCACCGCCCTTTCCGATAAGTTCCATTGTAGATTTCGCATCGAGAACATCTCCGAATTGAAACTGAGAGCTATCCACGATTTTCAATTTATCAGGCTCTTGCATATGTAAAATACGAGGTGTAACAGGAGTACCTGCTGTATTCTGTATATTTGTACGTCTAAGCTTTGAATAAATCATATTTATATATACGTATATACGCAATTACTCCAACCGAAGTTGGAGTAACGCAAATTCAATTATGTTTGTGGAAAGTGGAAGTTGGTGGATTCGAACCATCGACCTTCTGCTTGTAAGGCAGACGCTCTAAACCAACTGAGCTAAACTTCCAAACAACCTTGATGGCTGTTGTTATATATTATTCTGATTCACCTACAGGAGCTTCTGTAGTCTGTGCCTTATCAGAAGATCCGTAACCACCATCAGCTCGATCGGATTCTGAAAGACTATCAGACTCAACAAACTCTACATCAGGAACAGGCAAGATCACCAGCTGAGCAAATTTATCACCAGCCTTGTATACGGCAGGAACAACATCTGTAGTTGCTATAAATTTACCAAGTATTTCACCACGATAGCCTGAATCGATCACACCACAACTATTCGCAAGACGTAATGACTTCTTTGCAATAGATGATCTTGGCATCAGCTGAGCAAAGTATCCTTCAGGAATCTCCAGTGCAAGATCTGTATGATATACGATCACCAGCTGACCACACTCATTCAACTCTGTCGTTATGTTCGTAGCAGTTAAATCAAATCCAGCATCTGTCTTATGTGCTTTTGAAGGCATTACAGCCTTATCTGAAAGTTTCTTGAATTTAATTTCCATCTTATTATATTTTAGTAGCCCCAGTGGGAGTCAAACCCACTTCTTCTGTTTTCATTAACTCGACTATTGTATCCAATCCTAAGATCAGTCTTCTCGTTTAGTCTGTCACGCTGCTTTCGCTTGCGCCTCGTCAACATTGTTTTCCGAGTCAATTAGAGAAGATTCTAATAGCGGATTATTTATTATCCCGCTACCATCCAATATTTTCCAATGACTGTTCAACCAAAAATTATCCTTATTGTACATGATCGTACGTGTACATGTCTTAATTCGTTTTGTTTTAACTTCGTTGTTGAGAATGAGTTGCTTTGCGGTCTCTATCAAAGAACCATATCGTGCAATTTCGTTCCAGTTCTCATCGTATCGAATCACATATTTTTGATTAGATTTTTTCAGACCGCTTTCGCTAATAATCCTGTTTACAACATGTCTACGAACACCAAGTGCTGAAGAAACCTGTTTTATATTACGACGTTTTTGATACTCAGCTTCAACTAAGTTTCTAAGATCGTCTGTAATTTCATATTCAGAATCATTTCTTTGTTGATTTCTACTACCGTAAGTAGTTGTCTGACTATGACAATTCGGACATAGAAACCGAAGATTTTCTATACGATTATCGTTGTTGATTCCGTTTATATGATCAAGCTCTAAGCTTAATGTACGACCTTGCCATTCAACACATCCGCAAATCGCACATCGATATGGGATTAGATTATTTTTTATGACATATCGTCTTAAAACAGAACGAGCATGTTTACAATTAGGTTTTAATATATCTGAAGCATTTACTTTATGTAAACTACCATATTTTGTAATTGGAGATTTACCTTTAAACACACTTCCATCTAAGTTTAAATCAGACATTCTTTGTCTAATTTTAGCAAATCCCCAAGAATTACCTTTTACACTATAACCGAGTTTAAATAATACTTCTGATATAGTCGAACTATTCTTGAGCAACTCAACAAACTGTTCGTCTGAGAGTTTATATATTTTATTTTCCATATATTCAATTATTCATTGGATAAAAGAGACAGTAGTAATAATCGTTATACTATAGGGCAGTGTTAACCTCTTTCTTAAGGAGGTTAATTAATTAAACAAATAATGAAATCACTCCTATTTGAAGTGCTTGTCCGATTAAACCACCTATTTCTGTAGCAGCTATATCAAGCCAATCGAACTTACCTCCCCATTGTTTATCTTTAAACTCCATTCCAAATGCTAGACCTGTACTGAATAATATCGTACCAACAAATGCTGCAGGAATAGCGTACAACAAATGTTTTGGTCTATTAGATTCTTTTAGCCACATATTGTAGTTTTTTTGCGCAGGGGCAGGACTCGAACCTGCTTCCATGAGGATCCCATCTGATATTATTCCAGACTTCACACTGCTCTACCTCATAAGCTACTCCCGCATTGCAGTGTTGTGTGTCACTGCAGATAGTTTTTAGTAACCAACTATTTATTTCTTACGTGTAATCCAGTTCCAGAAACGCTTGAAGATATTAGGCTTCTTCTCAACCTTCTCTTCCTCTTCTCGCTTAATCACGTCGTTATCAGCGTCATCAGAATCATCGTTATCATAAACACTCTCAATTGTATCAATCAGTGCATCAATATAATCTACTAGATAAGCGCATGACTTGACAATGTTTGAATTCATCAGATCTGTGACGTGCATAGCATAGTTGAACATCTCCTCTTTAGTGATAGGCTCTACACCACACTTAGCCTCTACAAAAGCTGCATATACATCACTGGGGCTCTCAACGTTTGTAAGATCTACGATCACATATTTCTTAACAGGCTTCATTGACTTCATCGTTAATTGTTTTAAGTTCTTTCATTCGTTTATTATAGTTATCGAGGTTTTCTTTCCACTCGTTAGATGTTATCTTTATATACTTGTGCGGGAAATCTGTGTCCCAAAACGCAAGTATAATATCGCCAGCTTTAACATCGAACTCTTCAACACTCCTGTCGCGATCTATGAACTTGAAATGCATATCTTCAGGAGCCATGTATACTCTGTTGCACGCATTTCTTTGTACATCAAGCGGTTCGATATTAGCGGTTTCTGTATCGACAATAAGTACATCTGAATTATACGTCGCTGCAATCGTTTTCATGTTTAAATCTTGGTTTTAATTTAAATTTAAATAACTTAGCAAACAATATATCTCTTTGATCATTTGGGTCTTTCATAATCGTTGCTGTACAATCAAATACCTGGTGTATAACATCATTGACAATGTTTTTATCAATATTGAGTTCTTTAGATATTTGATTGCTCAAACTATTAACATCAATCATGAACCTTTCCGATAATGTCAAATTGTCGTACTAGATGAGAGTCTTTAACAAGATCGAAGTACTCAAAGTGTCTGGCTTTATAGAAAATCGTATCTCCAACATGTATCGGAGGAAGATCATAACTCTTCTCATTCCCCATCCATTTAGTATATCTGTATGGAACCTTAAGTACAATACCTGTTAAATAGTCTGAATCAACCTCTTTAACTTCTTTCTTTACTTTATCATAATCAGTTGCCTCGATTCCGTTCTTATCAGCCTTAGGCTTATCTGTCGCAATCGGTGTACTGAATTCCTTCTTGACCTTTACTGGTGTAAGCGGCTTTACTAAAAAGCTGTCAAAGAACTCATATTTGATCTTATTACTTACATCCTCAGCTAAAGGTTTCTGATTAATCTTCTCTTGCATTACTTCTTAAGACCCTTTAAATAGTTAAGAACTTTGATGAGATTAAGCATCACTGTACGTTGTTCGACCTTCATACACTCAGGCATATCCTGTGTATCAACCTTGTTCAGGTCATACGTATACTTCTCGATCAATGAATCGATCTCATCAAACACATTTATAAACGGCTCTGATTTATCAATGAGCTCCTTAAGCATGCCCTCGTCAATAAGCTCTTTTGCATAATCGACAGAGATAGAGCACTTGGACGAATAGGTAGCCTTTACAGAAGAATCATCATCGTCATTCTCCTTGTATGCAGAATTATACTCTGCAACATAAGACTTTTCGTCATCAGAGAGATTCATAACATCACCAAGTTCAAGTCCGAAGAACGGTTTAATCACTTCTAATTTCTTTGTCATAGCAATCTGTTGTTTTAAATTACTGGGGCAGTAACGTATGAAGTGCGCATTTTGGTTGCAAAAATATTAAAAATTTATTTTTTTATAAATTTTTTCATAGCTTGTGAAACCAAAACGCTTAGTTAATACGTTACAGCCACGAGAGCTTCGGGGGAATATTATATTATATATAAACTATATTAGATTATATTAGCTAATATAATAACATGAGTCTAAGTAGAATAGTAAGACTAATAATATATACATGAGTCTCATGATAATAAGTAAGA
>ERZ1024479.1-NODE-1-length-100872-cov-64.963637_pt1 | contig 100872 bp, 106 predicted proteins | sample MGYA00520800_ERZ1024479 | MGnify/ENA primary metagenome ERZ1024479 (study PRJEB33242, sample SAMEA3444313) | Homo sapiens | biome: Host associated; feature: Gastrointestinal tract; material: Stool | place: Uganda | collected 2011-01-01 ... | reverse complement strand
GCGACCACCGAGATCTACACTCTTTCCCTACACGACGCTCTTCCGATCTGCTATTATAGTAACCAGATAGTGACTAACTATGAAACAACAACATATGATTATATAGTAGAGGCACTAACTCCTCCCTTGATACTGGCTATACTATTTATTAGTTGACAGTAGGGGTAATAGTAGTAACTAACAACAACAAGATATGATATATTCAAGTATATCTTTAGAGCAAGGTCACTAACTCCCCCCTTGCCCTTGCCTTGCATAGCTAATGCTAATAGTAATAGTTGTGCATGTGCACAAATAACATTTATCACATAACATTTAACATTTAGCACTATGAATTTGTTTTCTAGTCTGAAAGTGTATGGAGGCAAATGGGCTGAAAAGACCTCCAGAAAGTTCACACAGGATGAACTTGCACTCGTAACTAAGGCCCAGGTGGTGGAATCTCAGTATGGTAACTCTTGTTGCTTCTTCATGGCAAATGGTACAACTATGTATGTGCCAATGAGCACTGATGCCAAGAGCCAGGTAGGTGACATCATCAACCTCAATGAGGCAGAGATAGTTACCTTAGAGAAGCAGGGAGAGCTGGACATCCAGAGAATCCGAGGCTAATTAGTAAAAGAGTATGTATCACACATTGTGGTACATAACTCTTTTTACTGTCTTTGCAGAAACAACAAAGTAGAGTGGCTCATGTAGTCACCCTACTTTGCTTGTCATTTTTCAAGTCAGTTATTCGTTAAAAAGAGTTAAAAATGACACTAGGAGAATGGGTAGGAGTAATCCTATGTATTGCACTTGTAATAGGTGCAATATGGGATATATGTACAGGATATAGCTCCAAAAATTAACACATAAATAACACAAAATTTAAGAAAATGAAAAAATATGCTGTACAAAGAATTGATAATGGTCAAGTAATTGATTATGTTGATTCACCAGAACAAGCTTCATACTGGCTACAAATGAGTAATCCAAAGTTTGAATTGGTAGCTACTAATACCTCTAGTATCATAGTTACTTATACAGAACTTGGAGGACCTAACGGATATGGACATCAAGAAGAATCCTTTGCTACTTACGGGGGAATCGTAAGATGTATCATTAATCTATATAAATGGGCAAACCAAGAAGCTTCTGTGTGGGGGCCTAATCCAATGGATATTAAAGGCTACCTTAAAAAATGCAATGTTACAGTAAATGGGCGAGACAAGACTGAGTGGTTTTTAGCTCAAGTAGATAAATTAAAGATAATGTATGTGTAAGAATATAACCATTGTAGTACTCCTACTATTAGTAGGAGTACTTACAGGTATTTGTATCTACCAAAATGATACTATCAGTAGAGCTAAGGCATATATCAATGACTTGGAGAATGACTTCCCTGAGTATATTGATACTACCTCAGGTGGTGATGCTTATAGTGACTGGTATGAAAGAGTGAACTAAAGCACAGTATTAAGAGTAATATACCTCAAGATAGATAGGGACAAATAGGACTCACCTAAACGAAAATCCGCTGTTGAGTGAAAGATTGATGTGAAGGTCAGACAAGTAAACTCATGGAGTTGAAAGCAGCACCGAGGGACTGGGAATCGAGTAGACAAGACACAGTGCATTAGTAGAAAGGGGACTTGATCAGTAAAGGTACTAAACCTGGTAAGTGTAACGAGTTGAGGTTTCTATTAGGAGATGATACTAATGGATGATTTATATAGCATATACTTGCTATCCCTATATAATTAATAATGGTATCTATTAAACTCCAAATATCTTAAAGAGTACTGGAGGTTGCTGACTTTAATAATAACAGTGCTAAAGGTGATTAGCATATATTGGTTAATGCAATAGTTATACTATGCAAATAGGCTCAAATCCTATATCACCTACTATAAAAAAAAACAACCACAAAATAACACAACAATGGCAAGAAAAAGATTAAAAGGAGCATTTGTGTGTTCCGCGACAGATTCTAGGCTCACTATAAGAGTCTGTAAAACTAAGAGGTACTTCATCATGTTCTGGGGCGAGCTTTATGAGATTAAATTCTCTGAAATCAAGATGTATGAGGCACATAACATCAAAGTAATAGTAAAATGAGTAGGAAGTATGTCGTCTATGATACCACAGGTAATCCTGTTGGTGTACCATTCAAATCTATAAGAGAGGCTGAAGAATATAAAGCTATCAATAGGAGATTTGATTGGACTGTGAAGCTGGTTGACATAAACATATGGAGAGAGAGCACTCCCAAACAAAGGGGTGCTCTCGCTTTCTGTGAGGATGTCTTGGATATTCAGTTTGAAGGTAATAGACATGATTTCTATGAAGTGTCTGACTTCTTGTCTGAGTATCTTGAAGAAGCCAAGCAAACAGCTAGAGAGTTATCGTGTTTTTATTCATCTTATACATGGAACAATGATTAAAGTAAGTAAATGTGTACTATTGTACGCAACAATAATATGCAGCATCCTATTCATAGTAGGTGCTGACGTGATAATGTCAGTAGGTATTCAATATCTTCTGATATTTGGGTTAGTTTGTGTTGCTCTAATTTATCTTTCTTGTAAGTTAATATCCAAGAAGGAATTTGATTCCTTCACTGGATTTAACATTATAGATAAATTATAGTTGTAGGTTTTGCTTTTCTGGTTCGTGAGAATAGGAAAAGACTTTTATAGTAAACAATTAAAACAGATTAAATATGAGAATTATAGTAGTTTTAATATTTGCTTGCATCAGTCTTATGGCCAGTGCACAGCAATTCAAGCGTGAGGGTAATACCTTTGTGCAGGATACCACAAAAACTTTCAGAAAGTCTGAGGGTAAGGAGACCAAATACACATACAAGGATAGGAATAATAAGGTATATCCTATATTCATTACCTCTTCTGGAGCTGTGTACATAAACAAAGTATCAGCTAAGACAGGTAAGGAGTACAGAATGTATCTTCCCAAGGGTATTAAGGAAGCTATTGCCAAGGAGATTAAGAAGTGATGGGTATAACAATACTTGCTTGGCTATTTATAATAGCTTGGATATTAAAAATGAAAGACCTATGATAATATTAGGAATTTTAGAGATGATATTCTATGGTTTTGGTACATTCTTGTTTTGTATCTTACTATGGCATGTCTTCTTCAATGATAAATAATATGTCTGAACTTCTTATCGTAATCCTTAACAAACTAGGTTTGGGTAAAGGATGTAGAGTGTTCAACATATCCAACATGAAGAGATATATGTATGATGTGTTTGGAGACTCTATAAAGGTAGATATAATATCTCCTATATCTGTCAGTCTTGAAGTGGATAGTAATAAAGTTATTGTCACTTATAAGATAGTGAACAACACAATTAAAAGTCTGACTATTAAACAGGTAGTCTGACACAAATGGTTTACTTCCTTAACTCAGTGGTAGAGTACCTCACTTTTAATGAGGGAGTCATGGGTTCAAATCCCATAGGGAGTACTTTTAGTTCAAGGGGCTGTATCTGGTTTTGACTGGTGGCTACTTGGTACGAGGACATGCAGAGACTGATGGAGAGACATCAAAACTTTAGGTGGCAATAGAATTTCTGCACCTGTAGCTCTTGCTGCTTAAGCAATCTACTGAGTTAGTCACTGACTTGGAAACAGAATAGTGACAAGACAAGATTTCTTGCATAGATAAATGCAAGTGGTGGACTATGTTGACAATCCAGTCAACCCCAGCAGAGAACCAACTGCATAATAAAGTGGTAAGCATGTGTAATCCTTATATTGAGAGCTATTAGGACAGGGGTTCGACTCCCCTCAGCTCCACAATTAACATTAACAATTAAAATATTCCCAATATGAAAGAAAGAAACGTAACTGTCACTCTTGATAAGGCTAGAGAGTGGTTTAACAGTGGAAATGCAACACTTAGAGAGGTTGCACTTCAAGCCTTCAATAAAGATGAATTGATGTGTGACTTTAGGAGAATTACAACCTTTAAGGAGGCTTGTGAAGCTCTTGAGCTTAATTATAATGCTATGTCTTCTGTAGCCAAAGCTATAGTTGTAGTTAGCAAGACTTCTGCTGCTATATTCAAGTTGAATGTCATCAGAAAGGCACTCAACTTGGGTCATAGTTTGTATCTTGTAAAAAACCGAGAAGATTCCCACGTTTATTATCCTTACAATCCATTTGTAACTAAGAGTTCCTCTTACTATAATTGTGAAATTTCTTCAGATACAATGGAGATAATAGGTAAGATTAAGAGCGAAGGAGAAGAATATTATGTTCTTGGTGGCTTCGCTAATAATAGTGGTTGCGCTAACTTGAGCTGTATCCACTCTATTTTTGGTGTAAGTAATGCTGATGCTCATATTGGGTTCCTTGGTTGTGCAACAAAGGAGATTGCTCAGCACTTAGGGAAATACTTTGGAATGCTAATCACTGAGGCCAAGTATGCGGATATAATTGAGGATTTTGAAATTGTAGAGTCAAAATATTCTATTTAATTAAGATAACAGAGAAAGATTATGAGGAAGTAATATAAAAGCAAGTGTTTTACTAAAGGCTTTAGAAGCCTATGGGGATTTAGATGTTTGTGTCATAAAGGAAACTGGTCCAATGGCATATAATGACACAAACCACCATAAGGCTGTAAGTGCAAATGTCTTTGCGATAGTGGATAATAAAATTATTATCGCAGAGAAAGAAATAAGGATAGACTGAGTAACTAACCAATTGGATGGAATAAGAAATATGGGTACTAGAATACATTATGAACTGACCAACGAGACTATTGAGTTTGATGGCCATACATTGCATCGCATCAGATGTACAGAGAGCTTCTGTGGTGTAATAAAAGGTGCTTTGGGTGGTTTTATCGAGGATTATGGAAACCTATGTGATAAAGCATGGGTAGGTGATGAAGCCAAGGTCTATGATGGTGCGTTCGTTAATTGTCAAGCACATGTGTGTGGCCATGCTTGTGTGAGCCATGGTGCATGTATCTCTGATAGAGCTATCGTTGCAGACAATGCTTCTGTATCTGGTGAAGTGTTTATAGGTGGTGATGCTCGTATTTTCAACGATACTCTCATAAAACCAGCTAGAGGTACTATAGCCATAAAGGGTGCTACTAAAATTATCGGTAATGCAGTCATAGAGTCTAAACATGATTGGATAGTATTCAAGAATTGGTGGTCATCTGGTAGGTTCTTCACATGGACACGCAGTAATGACATGTGGAGTGTTGGTTGTTTCTATGGCACAGGTAAGGACTTAATTGCCAAAGCCTATAAGGACAGCAAGGTGAGTGGTAGAGAGTACGAGAGAGTGGTCAAGTATGTAGAGTGGATTAAGAGAGACTGCAAGCCGTCTTTGTGGCAGAGAGTACTGATTTATCTCACTCAGCTCTTCCCATCTCTACAAACAGTATAATAAATTACATCATAATGGCAAGAATTGTTAAGAATGACAAGGGGTTCAAGGTAATCAGCTTGTCAACAGGAGATGCAGCATCTATAGGCTTTGGTATAGATGGCTCTGGCACATGTATATGTATGCGCTGTAATAAGGGATGCCTTAGTGGAGACATCTATTATGTAGCTGCACTTAATGATACTATGTGCAAGAAGTGCTATAAGAATTGGATTATGTCTGCTGAGAGATATTCAGAGGATATACCAATTGAGGACAGGAATTTCAACTATTACAAGAAGTGGCTTGGTCTATAATATTCTTAATATGTATTTCAAAGAGGATGAGCCAACAAGAGTATCTATAACAACATCTCTTCCTGACTTCACTTATCAGGGTAGTTATTGGTACTAAAGTTAAATTTATGTTAAAGGTAGGTCATTTGTTTGGTAATATCAAACTTTTGACTTACCTTTGCAGTGTTCAATTAAATAACAGAGATTATGTGTTCAAAAGTTAATCCTAACTTAAAGCCTGCACCTAAGTTTGAGAACACTCAACTGGCAGGTGGTTATGGTGCATTAGCTGCTAAACAGAGTAATGTTGCATTGTTGAGGAGAGCAGTATTGGCTAATCTCCTTTGGGAAGATGTGGCATACATGGATGGTGAGAAAGTAGCTGATGAGATTAAGAGGTTAATACCTCTATGTCCTGCTGAGGATGTATATAACATAGCTCTTGAAGCTAGGTTGATGCAAAAGCTGAGACATACTCCATTGTTTATAGCAGTGGAAATGTGCAAGTATCCTGAACATAAGTTATTTGTTAAGGACTTGCTTCCTAAGATAATCACAAGAGCTGATATGCTCACTGACTTCTTGGCTATATACTGGAGGGACAAGAAATGTCCTATCTGTAATCAAGCTAAGAAGGGTCTTGCTTTAGCCTTCCACAACTTCAATGAGTATAAGTTGGCTAAGTATGACAGAGATGCTGCTATCAAGCTCAGAGATGTGATGTTCTTGGTACATGCAAAGCCTAGAAATCAGTATGAGCAAGAGTTGTTCAATAAGGTAGCTGAGAGGACTCTCACACCACCTGAGACATGGGAAGTCATGTTAAGTAGAGGTGACGACAAGAAGGCTACTTGGACTAAGCTCATTACAGAAGGTAAGATAGGAGGTCTGGCTATGTTGAGAAACATAGCTAATATGCAAAAAGCCAGTGTGGGCAGAAAGACTATTCAAGATGGTCTCAAGACACTTAGGAACAGCATGTTACTTCCTCTTGACTTCTGGAAGGCTGCTAGAATGAACTCAGCATTTGAGAGGGATATTGAGGATGCTATGATAGAGGCATATAAGAACTTGCCTAAGCTTCCTGGTAAAACACTGTTTATAGTGGATGTATCAGGTTCAATGGGTTCTTTAACCTCTGGTAATTCTCAGTTCAACAGGATGGACCAAGCCTGTGCTATGGCTATCTTGGCAGCTAATCAGTGTGAGGACTATGAGCTTGTAGCTACAGCAGGTAATGATGGTTCTAGAATAAATGCCTCAGAGTGGATTGAATATCCAAAGAGAGGTTTTGCTCTTGCTTCACAGATAATGGACACCAGACATAGGATTGGTGGTGGAGGTATATTCACCAGACAGTGCCTAGAGTGGTGTAAGAACAGGTTCAAAGACAAGAAGTTTGATAGAATTATAATATTCTCAGACTCTCAAGACTGTGATTATCCTAAGAAAAGAGTACCTAAACCATTTGGTACATATAACTATATTGTAGATGTATCTGCTCATACAAGAGGAGTTAACTACAAAGGTGTATGGACTGCCGAGGTTTCAGGCATGAGTGAGCACTTCTTAACTTATATAGCTGCCCTAGAGGGTATTGAGAATAAGTTTGAGGAGCAGTAAGTAAACAAGAGCCTATTAGTGAAAGTCAGAGTTACTTCAATATTGGGATATTTTGACACTCTGGCAAAGTGTTCTATAGGCTTTTAACTATAAAAGGTATCATTAGTGATGATAGGAGTTACTTCATTTTGAAAATGTAATTTAGTAACATACTCCTATCAGTAGTTCTGTGATACCTTTAATATGGAGGAGTTAGCTCAGTGGGCAGAGCAGTTAAACAAGATACTCTACATACTGTTCTCTAGTAATAGTAGTGATTTGTAGAGATACTTCAAGCACTTTCATTGCACAGGTCATAGGTTCGAATCCTGTACTCCTCCCTCTAAGTTTTTGTGGTATTTTGTGTTTTTATGCCTCACTGGTATGTGAGTATAGGTGAGGCTTCTACAAGGCGGAGTAGCTAAATGGTTAAAGCAACACCCTTACAGAATTTCTCTGGTAAAGCAGTAGTGAGTTGTTAGGGTTACTTCAAGGTTATAGCATTAGTTTTTGGTTCTAAAGTATGTAAGTTCGAGTCTTACCTCCGCCACACTTATTACCTACCTCACCTAGCGTAGTTATACTGGATAAGTCTAAATATGTTAATATGAAAGCACCAAAGAAAACTACCATAGTTACTCTGGTATGCTGTTCAGTGAGTGAGAAAATGAATAGCCCCGAAGCATAGTTGGGATAATGTCAAGGAGTACCATCCGTAAAAGCTATGTAAAACTGGTTGACAGTCTGGAAAGACAGACAATATATTTGGGGGAGTAGCTAAATTGGTTACAATACTCTGGCTGTTATTCTCTGGAAGCAGTAGTGTTAGCAAAGAGTTACTTCAAGCATTCATCTGGTAAATGAAAGTATATTGGTTCGAGTCCAATCTCCCCCGCAAAATAGAGGTTAGTGAATGTTACAGTTACTTCAATTATGATTAGTATATTGGTTTAACATTCAATCAAGAAAGGAGTAGATTTATTTACAACTTTTTAACTCAACACTGTGGCAGTGTGTTCTACCTCTATTAAGAGGGCTGTGGTAGCAATACTATAGTCCTCTTTCTTTTTGATAATTATGTTAGTTACATATATGTATTACTAAAAGAAAAGGTATGACAAAAACAAATGAAAGTGTCAAGAGAGTCGAGGACTTGAAGGCACAAGTGAAGGACCTTCTTGGTGTAGATGCCATGATTGATGAAGAGGTGATTAAGGACATGAAGGAAAAACTCATCTCTCAGGCTAAGGGCAAAGGTGAAGAGCACATTGAGGAGGTGCTTGACACTATTGAGAAGGCACTTGAGAAGATTAAGGACCCAGAGTTCAAGGCTATCATTGCCTCTATCGTCTGGACTAAATGTCCTTTGGGTATGCAGAAGTCCTGCATTGAGCTTCATGAGGAGCTGCTGTATGCTGCAATGGCTGATCGTATGAAGAAGCAGACTGGGGGTGATCTTCTTGCAGGTATTGCACTGATAACTATGTTGAGAAAGACATTCAATGAGTGAGATTAAGATGAGTGTCAGTATTACACTACAAGGTGGTGTGATGCTGACCCAAGCTGAGGCTGAACAGCTTGAGAAGAACAAAGTAGGCACGGGTTATGGTCTGACTAGAATCAAGGTTAAGGACAAAAAAGGCAATGCTGATGTCCTCAACGTAAGAACCAGGAAGTCCAGAACTGCCACACAGACCATAAGCATGTACAAAGAGGCTTATGAGTACATGATAAGTAGGGATAGTTGTCCTTCCAGTATCAAACAGTTTGTATGGGTTAAGATGAAGCCTGTACAGAGACTGGAGGCACATCTTGACTTGGTGTGCAAGTCTCTTGGAGGCATCTCCTACACCTATAAGGTATTTGATGATTGAGTAATAACAACATCACTTATACTGTAGAAGCATGAGGTTTCTTGTGGTATTAATGTCCTTATTGGGAGTCATACTCCTGATAAGGACATTTAATAGGTATGGCCCTAATCTTGACTTGGTACAGTCAGGTAGGAAGTACATTAAACTGTTTGAGATATGATAGAATTTGGACTTAAGAAGAGAGCTACAAATGGTAAGAAATCAAGAGTTCTTAAGAAGTTCCCTCGTAAGAGAATACTCCATAGAGGGGATGAGAAAGCTGCCTCTTGGTTTAGAAACAACTGGATAGACGATAACTACACATACCTTAAGGGCAACTTGGATAGATTTCTTAAGTCCAATGTAGGAAGACCAGTTGATAAGGTGTTCTCAGAGTTTCTTGATAGATGTAATAAATCTGCTAGTGCATATAATCTGAGGAAGTGGTTCTATGACATGTTTAAGGAAAAGTCAGAAATTGGCTGGTCAGGCGGTTTCTATATCACCAATGGCATATTGAACTACAAATGGGAGTATTTGAGCTGGTTCATAATGTCCAGAAGAGTGTTTATGTAGTGGAGAGGAATGTATGGTTATCAGACCTTAAACTTCAAGCACACTATAAATTATGCTCTATCTATGGAGTAGGTAGAGGGGTATCTAAGATTGTATGGAACTTCCAAGACAAGATGTACAGGGCTACCTATGAGTTATGGGATGGCTGTAGGTGGGATAACCTACCTGAGTTTGTATTTATTACCAAGATTGGAGAGAAATGAAGAAAGGTCTTATACTAGTAGCATTAGTATTATTGTTCATAGTGTTTATGGCTATACTGACAGGCTGTCTTAGCCTAATATCAGCACCTAACACTATAGAGAACATATTAGGAGTGGTGGTACTGGCTATCACTATGATAACAACGATAAATCTAATCAAGAGTCAAATTCAAAAAGATGACAGAGGAGAAGATAAAGAAGGGTGAAGAGCTGCTTAATAGTTTAAGCCGCCTCAAAGACCAAAGGAAGAGATGGCAAAGTGCAGTTAAAATAAAAACCATCGAAGTTATTGACTGTGATAAGAGAACCACCTACGTAGGTGAATGCTTTATCAATTTTGAAGAGTTAAAATTACTGGCTCTAGCTAAGATTGATAGAAGAATTAATGAAATTCAGAGAGAATTTGATAATCTATAATGTTTAACAAATTTAAAATTAAAAAGAAAATGAGAAGTAAGATTATGGGCTTTGTATTGGCCCTGTTTGCAGTATTCTCCATGACATCCTGTATGGAGAAGGTGGATGCTGGTTGTGAAGGCATCAAGGTGAATCTGTATGGTAGTGACAAGGGAGTAGATGATGCTTCTTTGGTAACTGGTATTGTATGGTACAATCCCTGGACTACTACAGTATATGAGTATCCTACTTATGTACAGACCATTGACTATGAGCCATTTACAATCAATGCTAAGGATGGCTCTGAGTTCACTGTAGACCCTACTGTATCATTGAAGATTATTGATGGTAAATCACCTGCTGTCTTCAAGAAGTACAGAAAAGAATTGAACGAGGTAATCAAGGGTACTCTCTATAACTATGTGAAGGATGCCTTTAGAATCCAGTTGAACAAGTTCACTACTGATGACATTGTGAGCAAGAGAGATAGTATTGAGAGTGCTATTGAGAGATATTTGACTCAAGCACTTGCCAAAGAGAACTTTCAATTGGAACAGCTCACTTCTGGATTGAAGTACCCTCAAACCATTGTAGAGTCTGTGAATGCTAAGAATAAGGCTATACAGCAGGCCATGCAGGTAGAGAATGAGGTCAAGGTGGCAGAAGCTCAAGCCAAGAAGCTTATTGTGGCTGCTGAAGCAGAGAAGAAAGCCAATGAATTGAGGCAACAGACTCTTACTCCAGCTATCCTTGAGAAGATGTGGATTGAGAAATGGGATGGCAAGCTTCCTGTGTATGGTCAAGTGCCTACTATATTCAAGGATATTAGTAAGTAGCAAGCTATGGGATGGGTTATACTAGGTATTGTGTTCCTTGTAGTGACTGTATGGTCACTCAAGGGCACTACCATTGTTGAATATTGCTATGAAGACAGAGTGGATGAGAAGCATGTTCCTGTATGGGCTTTGCTTATAGCTTTTGTACTTTATTGTATTCCTTTGGTAGGTATATTGGCATTTATAGTATATCATGTAGGATTCATTGTATTTGCCTGTACAAAGCCACATGATGAGTATGAGTACTATATTATAGAACTGTCAAACAAGAACATACTACATAGAATTTTTCGTGCTGTAGTACGTGTGCTTAATAAAACAATCTAGTTCAGAATAGTAGAAAGTAATTTACTTCCATAGATATGAATAGAGAAGGTGCAAGAGAAGAGATACTGAGATTGACTAATAAGGCAATACTTTTGGAACTCCCAACTGGATATGGTAAGTCATTGATGGGTATGGACTTATGCTTGAGAGACAATCCTCATAGCATTCTTATAGTAGTACCCAGAGTTGTTCTTATACAGAACTGGAAGAATGAGTTCGTGAAGTGGGGAAATGAGAAGTATTTAGACAGGGTGGTATTCAGCACTTATGCTGGATTACACAAAGTCCCTAATATCCAAGGACACTTCAACTGTGTCATATTGGATGAAGCTCATCATGTTACCCCTAGAGTGCAGAACTTGCTCACCTACATAACATATGACAAGATAATCATGCTGTCAGCTACAGTCAAGAGAGACCTCAAGTATGACTTGAAGGATATGTTTCCTGACTTATATTGTTATAAGGTAGGCATGAAGGAAGCCATAGAGAATGAAGTTCTTCCTGACCCTATGGTCTATCTGTTACCTCTTACTCTTGATAGTAGATATAATTCAGAAAAGATAGTGAAGCATAGTAGTGGTAGAACCTCAGTAACTTGCTCCTATAAGGATAGATGGAACTATATGAGGGACAAGAATATCAAATTGACTATTGAGTGTACTCAGCTCCAGAAGAGTGTTGAATTGGATAATGAGATAAACTTCTGGAAAGATAGGTATATGAGAACCAGGAATGAGATATTCAAGAACAAGTGGTTACATCTTGCAGGTCAGAGGTTGAAATGGTTATCAAACCTAAAGAATCCTATTATGCTTAATCTACTGGCTCTATTCAGAAATGAGAGAGTATTGACTTTCTGTAACTCTATAGAACAGACTGTTGAGTTAGGTAAGAACTGTATCAACAGTAAGAACAAGAATGCAGTGAAAGTGCTTGAATCCTTTAATAAAGGAGAGATAAGGCATATCACAGCTTGTAATATGCTCAATGAGGGTATGAACTTGTCTAACTGTAGGATAGGTATTTATGCCAATCTAAACAGTTCTGAGGTAATCATTAAACAGAGACTAGGTAGAATACTTAGACATGAGAAACCAGTGATAGTGATACCTTTCTATAAGGGTACTAGGGAAGAGGAATTAGTTGCTAAGATGCTTGAGGATTACAATCCTCAACTGATTCATACAGTAGAAAACATAACTGATATAAAGATATGAGAAATAGAGTTTTAATTGAGAAATCCACTTTCCATGTGGATGAAGCAAACAAGGTAGTTATATGCACACTTGAGTTTGATATGCAGCTTAACAAGCATTCTGCTTGGGATGCTATTGACTATAAGATGTTCAAGAACTTCCCAAATGCACGCTATTATGGCAAGTTTACTGTCAAGGCTAAGGCAAGGTGCAATGCCATTGACACATTTGATGTTGAGACTGGTAAGAGAATTGCTGAGAGCAGGGCTAAAGCCAAGATGTTCAACATCTCCAGTAGAGTGTATAAGCTTTGTTCAGATGCTCTGACAAAGTTGGCAAAAGACTGTAGTAACTCATCTATAACTTGTGAGCAGGCCATGGTGATTGAAAATGACCATGTTCTTGAATTAACTAGATAAGGTATGACAATAAGCATAAATGAGTCTGTTTGTAAGAAGAATATGTTGAGCTTAGCAGAGCTTTTATCTATTCTTCTTATTAAGACTGGTGCTGACATACCTAAATTATTCAAGAGTCTTGAAGAGAAGGAAGTCATAGTCAAGGATGTATTTGGGGGTTATATGATAACTCAGAGATGGGATGATGTGGCCTCCACTATACTCCTTGATTCTGACAAGGACAGTCAGTCATCAGAGAGACTTGAGAACTTAGCTGTACAGCTGGCTGAAATATTCCCAAAAGAGAAGAAGGTAGGTACTTGCTATTATTTTAGAGGTAATAAGAAAGACACCATACTTCGGTTGAAGAAGTTCTTCAAGAGGTATGGTAATAAATTCACAGATGCACAGATACTAGAAGCTGCTAGAAGCTATGTAGCTTCCTTCAATGGTAACTACCACTATATGAGAGTATTAAAGTACTTCATATGGAAAGATACAAAGAAGGAAGATGCAGATGGTAATCTGTATGTTGATGAGACATCTGACTTAGCAACTCTGATTGAGAATGCAGGTGCTATTGACTCTATTAAAGAAGATTGGACTACTAGCTTGAATTGATATGGATGTATTTGACAGGTCAATAGAGAAACTGAAAGTCAGAAGACAAAGGATATTGGATGGACAGATTAACTGTATTCCATTACCTTTTCCAAGACTAAGAACCTGGTTGCCAGGTATTGAGAAAAGAAGGTATACTATAGTTACTGCAAATCAGAAAATAGGTAAGTCAAAGCTGAGTGATTATCTATATATCTATGAGCCTTTCTTCTATATGATAGAGCATCCTGACCAACTAAGGTTCAAGGTGCTTTACTTCACTCTTGAAATGGGTAAGGAAGAGAAGTTCTATGAGTTTCTCTGCCACCTGTTATATAGGTTGGATAAGATAAGGATAAGTCCTACCAACCTTAAGAGTACAAATGCTGACAATCCTTGTCCTGAGCAAATACTTGAACTCATTGAGAGTGAGAGGTATCAGGAGTATATAAGGAAGTTCAAGGAGACTGTCATCTATATAGATGATATAAGGAATCCTACTGGTATCTATAAGAGAATCAGGGGATTTATGCTTGAGAGAGGTCAGTTCCACTACAAGAAAGGTACTATTAAGGATGAGAATGGCCTACCTATGGAGGTAGATGTCATTGACTACTTTGAACATACTGATGAAGATGAGTATATAGAAGTAATCCTTGATAACTATTCCAATCTTATGCAAGAGCAAGGTATGGATAAGAGAGCTACTATTGAGAAGATGAGTAAGTATGCCATTGAACTCAGAGATAAGTTTGATATTCATTTCTGTGCTATCCAGCATCAAGCTCAAGCTCAAGAAGGTATTGAGAATCAGAAGCTCAACAAACTATATCCATCATCAGATGGTCTGGCTGACTGTAAGACCACCACTAGAGATGCCAATCTGGTATTGGGCCTGTTCAGTCCATTTAAGTATGGACTTACAGAATATGAGAAATATGACATAACCAGATTTAAGAACAACATCAGGTTCTTATTAGTCATTGAAGACAGAGACAATGGTGCTGGTGGTCAAGTATGTCCATTGCTCTTTGATGGTGAGGTAAGTAACTTCTGTGAATTACCTCTTCCTGACAATAAGAGAGAGATTGAGTCAGCACTACAGTATGTAGAGAAAGTTATAAGAAGGAGGACTACTCCAGTATTTATGATGTTCGCAAGAGAGTTCTCAAGAGAGAAAAGAAAAGTAGTTAAAGGCTTGCACAGGTGGTTCAATAGAAGTATCTTTGCAAGCAGAAACAAGTAAAAGTAATGGCAAAAGCATTGATTTTAGCTAAGACTGGGTTTGGTAAATCCAGTTCACTGGTTGGTGTACCCTCTGCTGGTATATTAGGCTTAGACCCTAAGGAGACTTATCTTCTTAGCTGTGTTAACAAGCCTCTGCCTATCAAGGGTGCATCTAAGATTTATGTGCCTATACCTATGCAGGGTATTACTCCTGCTAACTTAGGTTCAGTCATAGGTAAGGGCAACAGGATTATCACCAAGGATGCCAAGATTGTAGCTGCTGCTATAGAGTTGTTAATCAATTCACCCTTCAAGAACATAGTAGTTGATGATATGAACTATCTATCACAGGACTACTATATGAAGAATGCCATGAAAGGTGGTTGGGACACTCCTAAGCAGATAGGTTACAATATGGGTCTTATCTTTGACCAGATTGACAATGTGCCTGAGGATAAGAACATTATCTGTATGGCTCACTTTGAGACCTACAAGGATAAGAATGGTGACTCTATATCCTATAAGTACAAATCAACTGGTAACATGGTTGATGAATACATCACACCAGAGGGTAAGTTTGAGACAGTCCTCTTCGGAAAGATGTCTTGGGATGATACAGCTAAGGTAGCTGTAAGGCAGTTTGTAACCAACAATGATGGTGAATATCCTGCCAAGAGTCCTGTTGGTATGTTTGAATCCCTGTATATTCCTAATGACTTGGGTATAGTAGCTCAGAAGATGCAGGAGTATTATGAGGGAGAATGACCAGGGAGGATGTAATCAGATTAAGCTATGCATACGCAGCTAGCAATGGCAACCTGAATAGTAGTGATGCAAGTGTATTGCTACTATCATACTGTTTGGAAAATGGGAAGCCTTATATAGAAAGTGCAAGGTTTGTGATTGGCTTGAGCAGGAGACCTCGGCTTCTTGCTTATTGTATATCCTATGCTCTTATGTGGTATGAGAAAAAATATGCCATATGTAAGCTGTATTCAGCACCCAATTCTAAGGTATTGAATAATAAGAGAAGAATAATCTTAATATATTAAGTAAAATGAAAGAGTTAAGCAAATTTGAGATTGCAGCCATTAGAAGGACTGCACAGAATGTGAATGCAATGGTCACTAAGAAGGCCAAGCTGAAAGAGAAGATTGATGCACTTCAAGCTGAGTATGACCAGATTGAAGAGGCACAGGAACAGTTTGAAGTACCCATCAGAAAGATGACTGGTGGTTATGGTACTGAGGACCTCGTAATGAAGGTGATTGAGGATACTGGTAAGTTGGATAAGAGTGGTAAACCTATCAAGTTGGCCAAGTATGTCTTGAAGTACCCTGACACTATCCTTCCTCCTACTATGGATGATGGTAATGGTGCAGTAGATGACACTGAGAAGGCTCCTGAGGTTGAAGTGCCTGCTGAGGATGCAGTAGTTATTGACCCTACTGTAGAGTCTCCTCTGGCTCCTGCTACAGAGAATGGAGAGGATGATAGAGCCTTCCATGACCTTCCTTTGTGAATAATCAAACAAAAATAAATAAGTATGAAAGAACATAATGCAGTATTTATGGCATTTGCACAAGGCAGTGAATCTAGGGAAGTTGTTAGAAAGCTGTACATTGGTATAGCCCCTGTCTTTGTGTTGGCTGTTAATCCTAATAAGGAAGAGACAGAGAAGCTCTATAACACAGAGCTTGATGAAGCTCCTAACTATCTGAGTGAGGCTGAGATTGGTCCAGAAGGTAATAAGTCTAAAGTGCCTCAGGCAAGAATAGACTTTGTAGTTAAGTCAGACCCTGAGAAGTGCAATGGGATTGAGATGCTCACCAAAGTAACTTTCTTCATCAATAAGGCTTATAGGTATAATAAGGACAACACCAAAGTTGAGGTAATCAACAAGTATGGTGAGACTACTTGGCTGCCTGTTGGTGCAGCTAAAGGTACTGAGCCTATTCCTGATAACATGAAGTGGTATGATACTTCTGATATGAGACCTGCCTATATTGGTGAGGCAGAACTCACTGACTTCATCAAGAAGTATTTGAACATTCCCAATAAGTCATTCACTAACCCCAAGACCAAGGAGGTTAAATTCATTCCTAACTTGGCTGATGCTGAGGCTAGACTTGACAAGATTGATAACTACTTCAAGGGTGATTTCACTGAGTTGAAGAACATCATCAAGTTGCAGCCCAACAATAGGGTTAAGTGCATGTTTGGTGTAAGAACTACTGATGACAATAAGCAGTATCAGGCTGTTTATACTCAGAAGTTTCTGAAACTCAATGTTACAGACTATAGTAAACTTGATGAGGAAATGCAGAACAGAAAGGCTGCTGGAGCATATCCTACAACTGAGTTCAGCATTGAACCTCTTCATGAGTACAGTGTAGCTGCAACTGCTTTCAATTCACCTGAGAATGACCCACTTGGTGTAGGTTCAGCACCTTCAAGTACCCCTTGGGATGCTTGGAATGGTAATAAGTAAGACTGATTAACTCTATAAAACTATTAGACTGATGGCATTTGGTACTGGAGAACATAGCATAACCCTAGAAGATGTCCTAGCAAGAACTACGGAATTTGACATACTATACCATTATTTCAATGTAAGTGAGCTTCCTACTATAATACACTCACCTTTGAGGCAGGATAACAGACCTTCATTTGGTCTATATACATTGGATGGTAAGAGGGTACATTACACTGACTTAGCTACTAAGGATAAAGGTGGATTGTTTGATTTGCTTATGAAGTATTGGGGAGAAAGTTACAAAGGTATGCTTAATCATCTTTGGAAGGACTTACCCAATTTCCCTAATGCCAATGTCCAGTTTAATAGTATGAATAGTGAGAGGTCTTATCAGTATCAGTCTCTCAAGTCAAGAAATATAGACCTTCAATGCAAGGTCAGAGAGTGGAGGGACTATGATATAGAATACTGGGCTTCTTATGGTATATCACTAGAGTGGCTCAAGTATGCTGATATATATCCTATTTCACATAAAATTGTAATTAGGGATGGTCAGAGATATGTGTTTGGAGCTGACAAGTATGCCTATGCCTATGTAGAGAGGAAGGAGGGTAAAGTAACCCTCAAAATATACCAGCCTTATAACAAAGGTGGGTATAAGTGGAGCAACAGGCATGACAGAAGTGTCATATCACTTTGGACTAAAGTACCTGAGTATGGAGATAGAATCTGCATATGTTCATCCATGAAGGATGCCTTGTGCTTATGGGCTAATACAGGAATACCAGCATTAGCTATTCAAGGAGAAGGCTATGGTATGAGTGATACTGCAATTAGTGAACTCAAAAGGAGGTATAGTCATATCTATATACTACTGGACAATGATGAAGCTGGGCTTCAAGATGCTGTGAAACTGTCAGAGTCCACTGGATTCACCAATGTAGTATTACCCAGAGTGAATGATAATAAAGACATCAGTGATTTATACAAATCCCTTCAAGACCCTAATAGGTTTAGAGGTATTATTATGCCCTTATTTAAGAATTAAGGTTTTTCAAGATAACATTAACAAAAGTTTTAACATTTCAAATTATGGAGACACGTAAAGTAACCATCATCAATTCAAAGACCCAGAGCCAGAAAGTAATTCAGGACTCTAAGGCTACAACTCTCGGTGAACTCAAGCAGGAAATGAGGGAGAGAGGTATTGACTACACAGGTATGACTTTCTTTGAGGGTCACATGAGAGCTGAACTCAAGGATGATGCAGCTCCTCTGCCTACTAACATCCCTTATAAGGGTCAGGTAGTCAATGACTTGACATTCATGTTGACTGCACCTGAGAAGAAGGTTAAGTCAGGTGCTATGTCAAGAGCAGAAGCCTATGCAGAAATCAAGAAGAAGGGCTTGCAGGGTGCTTGTGTTAGTAAGTTCGGTAAGAACTTCACACAGTGTTCCACTGCTGACCTTATCTCTCTGATTGAGAAGAACTCTACTAAGGCGGCTCCTGCACCCAAAGCTGAGAAGCCCGCAGAGGCAGCAGCTCCTGCTGCTCCTGCAAAGAAGGAGGAAGCTTCTATAGCACCTGAAACTCCTGCTACTGGCTGTAACTGTTCAAAGGCTATTGCCATTCTCGCAGAAGCACTGTATGATAATGATACTATTGAGGAGGAGACCTATGACGCAATCATGGCTACTCTCAAGGGTGGTTCTTACAGTGCACCTGAGAAGATGAGCAAGAAGGAGATTGATACTATGTTTGACTTTGTGGAAAGATAAGGTCAGATTGGATAACACGGTGGAGGGTGAGTAGTATAACTTGCCTTTCACCTTTTTTTTTTATACAAGTATGAATGAAGAAATGACTAACAAGGCAAGGGAGTTATATGATAATGTCATGTACTTTCCTAATAAGGTCCTTAGTATATTCAATGACTTCTTTGGAGAGCAGAGAGTAGATATGCAGGGGTTCTGGAGCTTTGAAGAGTTCCTACATTCAATATCTGAGAACAGGCTCAGTTTTTTCTTCTCTAACAGGGGTGCTGTACTTAGTAGTCTAGAGTTCCAAAGTACCAGTAAAGAGAATAAAGCTATTATAGAAGATATGCTTGATAATGGTGCTTTGGATAATATTGTACTCAGTGATGAGGCACTTGCCACATATTTTCTGCCTATAATGGCTACTGCTGTATTGCAGCATGTTCCACGAGGGTTCATTCTTGTGCATTTCCCTCATGTAAGGGTTACTAATGAGCATGATAAATTTGTGGATATAAATCACCTATGGGTTAAAGTACATATAAAGGCAAATGGCGCAGGCACAGGTTACTTTGGTGTGAATAGGAGTGAGTATGAACTCTCTCATATGAAAGCAGACTATATGCATAGTCATGTTCCTGGTATTCCATTCGGTAGGTTTACTAGTTTTGGGTCTCCTTGTTTAGGCAGTGGACCCATCAGAAATACAGTAGCTACTCTTGCAATGGGATATGATGAAGCTATGTGGCAGTTGTTCTGTCTTGAACTGGACAAGTATGTTAGAGTTGAGAGTCTCTCTGGAGTACCTCATAGGTATCTGGAGAGGATAGGCAATGGTAGAGACATGACTAATGGAGAAACCCATTTCTCCATGAAATCTAATACATTCAATGACTATAGTAACATATTCTCTAAGGAGGATATGAAAGACTTTGTAGAGCACCTGATAAGAGGCAAGAAGCTTAAATTTAACTTTATAAGAGGAAGCTATGGTTTTGCAATGTCCTATCTTGACTATAGAATACTCATCAGTAATGAGTTCATCGAGTGGTATAATCTGAGATATAACTTAGGAAAATCTACTTCAAGCTATAATGACTTTATCAGTAAAGGAATACTGAAAGAATGTATCATCAACAATGGTAAGATACAATATTTTAGGAACAATACTGATAGTGGTAGAAACTATTATAGCTATAAGGGAGCTAATGTATGTACATTCAAGGGTAAGCCCATCAATATACATATAGTAGGCAGTTCCTGTGATACTCTTAATAAGACAGTGTTGGTCAATGCAGGTATAGCCGAGGAAATAGCAAAGGCAGTACTTACAATAGTAAATTACAAGTATGGAAGAGAAGAAAGAGGAGAAGAAGCTGGAATTAATACACCAGCAATCTATCTATAAGATGGTAATTCCTCAGGAAGTTGAGAAAAAGATAAGACTTCTGTGTAGGGAGATACATAGTGTGGAATGGTCTGGAGTACTATTCTACAAGGTAAGTGGTTCATTTGAGGATAAGTCACTGACAATTACTTGTGTAGACTTATTTCAGATGGATGAAGGTACTGGAGGGTATACTGAATATGATATGTCTCCAGATGTCTCAGGTTATATGGTAAACCATCCTGAGCTACTTGATGCTGGTATATATCAAGGACTTATCCATAGTCATAACAACATGGCAACGTTTTTCAGTGATACTGATACAGCCACTCTACAGTCAGAGGGTAGTGACATGAACCACTTTGTGTCGCTGATTGTAAACAATGCTGGTAAATATACAGCAGGGGTGACTAGAAAGGTTAAGCTCAAACAGACAGTCAATGAGGAGTTCACATATCCAACGTGGGGTGATGAGAGGGTATCTGGCAATAGAACCTTTATAGTAGAAAAGGAGTACATCCAATGGTTCAATCTTGACATTGAAATTGAAGGAGTCTGCAATGACTTTGAAACTGAGATGCTTGAAAGGATTAAGGAGATTAGGACTAATAAAGTCAGCTCTGGGAAAAGTGCTATCAATGTTAGAAGCCCTTATATTAGCTCAAATTATGGAGGACCAATAGGTTCCTATGGTAGCCCCAGAGGATATACAATACCTGCTGGCCCAGCTAACACTGCCCCTATCAAGAAAGAGGTTAAGCAATCTACACTCTTTGGTGATAGTGATGAGGAGTTTATGGACTATGAGAAGTTCAAGCTTAGCGATGAGATAGTGGACTGGGTGGTCAAGCAGACCATCACTTGTAGTGTAATCATTCCTAACTCTAGTAACATTGACACAGAGAAGTGGGCTAGGTCTATGGATTCTCTGTATAAAAAGAGATTCACAGACAAGAAGGAGTTTGAAGCCTTTGCATCCAACTTTGTGGACTTTGTGGTTACCTATACAGAAGACCCAGAGGCTGCTGCCTTTTTGGATTCTACAGAGATGGCTGCTGTATTGGCTTATCAAGTAAAAGAGAGACTAAGCTCCCTGCCTAAGAATGAATGGCTGGATGCTTGGATTAAATTGTATGATGATTATATACTGTAGGTATGGAAGATACAATAAGAGAACGTATTAGTCAGATTTATGAAGGTGTACAGCAGGCTCAGCAAGAGCTTGAAAATGCTATTACGGATTATGAAATACCTGAGGAGGTTCAATTGAGTCAAGAAGATATAGTAATAGATAGTGCACATCAGGAAATACCTGTAAACTCACAGACAATCACTATAGATGAGACTACAAGTAGATTCAGTGGAGCTATATGGTATGAGGAGATACAGAAACAGACTGTCACTTTGGCAGGTGTTGGAGGTATTGGCAGCTATGTAGGCTTTTTGTTAAGTAGATTGAAGCCAAATAGACTTATCATATATGACCCTGACAGAGTTGAGACTGTCAATATGTCAGGTCAGTTGTATGGTCAGACAGATGTAGGTCGTTATAAGTGTGCAGCTCTTGCCGATATGGTCATGAACTATGCTAACTATTGCAATATAGTGGCATTGAATCAAAGGTTTGAGGATAACTCTGAGGCTACTGACATTATGATATGTGGCTTTGACAATATGGCAGCAAGAAGGACATTCTATGAGAAGTGGAGGCAGAGAGTATTGTCCTATCCTGCTGGTAGTGATAATAGAAAGAAGTGTTTGTTCATAGATGGAAGATTGGCAGCAGAAGAGTTCCAAGTATTGTCTATTCAAGGAGATGATGAAAGAGCTATGGCAGCATATGAGGATAAGTGGTTGTTCAGTGATGTAGAAGCTGAGGAGACTATATGCTCCTATAAGCAGACTACATTCATGGCTAACATGATTGCATCAGTAATGGTCGATGTCTTTGTAAACTTCATAGCTAACCAATGTGGTCCTATCATAGATAGGGATGTGCCTTTCTTCATATCCTATGATGCAAGTACAATGTTTACTAAAGTTGAAATGTAATGCAAAGAGTAAGTGATAGAATGGGTCATACTATTGAATATATGTATAACTCAGGAGGAAATATATTCCGCAATAGCGTCCCGAATGCTGGATTGGTCAATTACTCATTGCACACAGTGTTCCCAGCATTCTTTAGGGTTTCTCTACAGGGAAACAAGATTGAGCTTCCCATATTTGCCAAGAGTTATGTGCAAGACAAGCTTTTTGAAAGATTGGAGGATAGTTCAAACCCTGGTAAAAGAAGGGACATCATTATACACTTTAATACTGTAGCACAGGACTATGCTACCTATAGAACAGCAGATGCTTTAATTAGGAATCTAGTGCAGTTCGCCTCCAGTCCTAGTGGTATGTATCTGACCGCCAAGACAAACAAAGGAGAGACATACTATGGGTGTAGTGGTACTATATTTAACAAGGATATGGTTCCACTTATCTTCAATGTCATAGAATGTGAAATTGTTAATAATACTCTTGCCTATAAGAGAGTCAAGAGTTATATACATCCATCAGTATTCTATTCTAATGGTATTGTGGAGAAGTGTATAGCCAACAAGATTATCCCATTTGTCATGCAGAATGGTGTAGATGCGAGACCCTATGACTCAAGGATAGTCAATGACATCAGCTATGTAAATATAGGAGGAGTAAGGAAGACTATACCTGAGCTGTCAGTTGCCAATGTAGCTGACAGGTTCTTCTGTAAGCCCATTCTTCCTAGTGTGGCATATAGTGATGATAACATCAATGGTATGCTTAACAGAAACATTGATGATATATTCAATATCATTGGGGTATGACACTTGAGGAATACTTTGGTGATTGGCTTAGAGTGATTGACAGAGCAGAGTTAGATAAGGTATTGATACTCCTTAACAGGATGTATAAGGTAAAACCTATATGTCCTGCACAGGAGAATGTATTCAAGGCATTCAACTTGTGTAAGTACCATGACTGTAAGGTGGTATTCATAGGTCAAGACCCATATCCTCAGAAGGGTGTGGCTACTGGCATATTGTTTGGAAATGATGCAAGTACTAGAGAAGATGACTGGTCTCCATCGTTAAAAATTGTTAGAGATTCAGTTATAGACTTGCGTAGGCCACATAATTTGATTACCTTTGACCCCACTTTAGAATCATGGGCTAAACAAGGAATCCTCATGATTAACTCTGCTTTGACAGTAGAGATGAATAAGGTAGGCTCACACACTATGTTGTGGAGGCCCTTCATCTCAAAGCTACTAAAGAAGATGTCTGAGTATGATGCTGGTATGATATATGTGCTGTTTGGTGGTACTGCCCGTACCTTCAAACCATATATAGGAAAGTATAATGATGTGATAGAGATAGAGCATCCTGCATACTTTGCAAGAATCGACCAAGACATGCCCTCAGATGTATTCTATGAGATTAACAGATTATTAAAAGGTAGGTGTAACTACCAAATTAACTGGTATAAAGAAGAAAAATATGAACAAATTGAAACTGAAAGAGACTGGTAAAGAAGTCAAGATGGGTGAGAAACTTATCAAGGTTGTGGAATTGTTTGGTATTCCTGTACCTATGGCACAGATTGAGATCAATAAAACTACTCTTCCTGACCTTATTCAACGTGGTATAATAGTAGTGGAAGGTTCTGATAGTGACATTGATATTACTATTGAAGGTGCAGTACAGCATCTGGCTAATAGGATTGGCTGGAACAAAGGGAACCTTGAGAAGTACTTCAACAACCTCTATAAGATTAGCCCTGCTGCTGTCTTTGAGATTGTGCTGAAGGAAGTAGCTATCATGCTGGATGAGAAGTACTCTGACCATATCAGCAGCAGCAAGGAGATTTGGGCAATCAGTAAGGTCAATGGCAGGATTCAGAAACTTAAAGACCTAAGCAAAATCAAGAGCTTCAAGCATTTCGCAGCTTTTAGGAGCCTTGAGGATGCTCTTGCAGCCAAGAAAGTAATGGCTCCTGCATTGAAGGACTTGTATGGAAAATAAAAGAATTAAGGGTGCTACACCTTTAGTTGCTGATGGTATTAAGTTCAAATCCAAAATTGAAGCAAGTGTGCATAAGCACTTGCTTCAAGCTGGATTTAACCCAGTGTATGAGGGTATGAAGTTCACTATATGGAGGGGCTTCAAGCCTACAGTCCCATTCTATACAAGGATAGGGCGAAGCAATGGACTTAATATGAAGAAAACTATAGACATCACTTATACCCCAGACTTTACATTCATGTATAATGGTAAGCTGATTATCATAGAAGTCAAGGGACTACAGAATGATGTCTTTCCATATAAGTTCAAGATGTTCAGAGGTATGCTTGAGAGAGAACCTTATGTAGGCAATACCCTACTATTTGAAATATTCAACATCAAGCAACTAAAGGAGTGTATAGAAATCATAAAATCTTATGACTCCAATACAGAGACTAAATAGTTTGGTAAAGTCATTCCCAGAGAAGGATAGTGGATTGGTGCAGAAGATGTTGGATGAAAGGAAGTTTGAAGACTTGTGGGAACTTGTAAAATCCTCCATCTATATGGTGAGGAAGCACAAGGACAAGTATAAGGCTGACTTTACTGACATGACTGTATTCAAGTCTGAACTATCATCCTATATGGACCAGTTAGATTTGGAGAATGATGAGGAAGAATTGATTGACACTTATGAAGAGTATTAGAGAACTTGCATGGAGTGTGGATGAACCGACATATAGAGCTGATAGTGCTATAAGCTATTCTACTCTTAGCAGATTTGAGAGAGAGGGGTGGAGAAAGCTAAGCTCACTCTTTGATAAGATTGAGACACCTTCACTCACATTCGGGAGTGCTGTTGATACTAAGCTAACTGATGGGGATGAGGCATTCAATGAAAGGTTCATTGTGTGTGACTTCCCACCATTGTCAGATACATTGATAAGCATAACAAAGTTCCTCCACAAGAATTTCCATGAGGACCATAGGAGACTCAGCACAATAGATGATGCTGAGATAAGTAAGGCTGCACTGATGTTTAACTATTATGCTAATTCTAAATATGAGAACTTTAGGATAAAGAGTATTAAGGAGAGCTGTAGTGAATATTACTCACTCCTCACATTAGCAGGAGACAAGACTGTATTGTCACAGAATGACTATGCTGATGTAAAGGCTTGTGTGGATGAGTTAAAAACCAATCCAGCAACCAAGTACTTCTTTAGCTCAAATCCTTTTGAGACTCACATTGAGAAAGTATTTCAGTTGAAGTTCAGAGCAGAGTTCCAGGGTATACCTGTCAGATGTATGTTTGATGAGATTATTGTAGACCATGAGAAGAAGATGATATACCCTATAGACTTAAAGACCACAGGCCATCCTGAGGAAGAGTTTGAGGGGTCTTTCTCTCAGTGGAGATATGATATTCAAGCCAAACTATATACCTATATATTACAGGAGTGTATCAAGAATGATGAGTACTTCAAAGACTTCAAGATACAGTCCTATCAGTTTATAGTTATAAACAGAAGGACTGTAGCTCCTATTGTATGGGTGTTTGAAGGAAACTTTGGACAAGTAGACCTTAAGGATGGGAAGGGTAATATATTGAGGGATTGGAGGAATATACTCAATGAACTCCATTATTACCTAAGATATGCTGGTAAATACAGTATAAGGGCAATGGAAAATAACTGTGTATTAAAGATAAGTAATTTGACACCATGTTGAAAGTAGTTAAGAGAGATGGAAGTATTGAGGACTTTAATGTCCAAAAGGTAGTCAATGCAGTCCAGAAGGCATTTGCATCAGTAGGAGGCGTATTACCTGAGTATTTGAGCACAATGATACCTGCCTTATTTGAAGAGGGGGATGTCATTGGTGTAGAGGATATACAGGATAGAGTAGAGCAACTACTGATGAATGACAAGCACTTCAAGGCTGCTAAGTCATATATCCTATATAGGGAGAAGCACAAGCAAGCTAGGTTTATTAGAGAAAGGATTGATTATATGTCTAACTATGCAGATTCTGATGATAATGCTGCTAGTTCTTCAGAGACTGACCCTAATGCTAATGTAACCCAGAAGAATGTTGCTAATCTTGATGGGGAAGTCTATAAGACAGAGAATAGAATTATTCAGAGACAGAGGATGAAGGATGAACTTAGTGTTCTTTATCCAGAGGTAGCAAAGCAGTATGAAGTGGATGTTGAGAATCATATATTCTATCCTCACGATGAAGCTAGTGTACCTACTTTGAAGTTCTATTGTCAGGCAGATACTCTTTATCCACTTATGACAGAAGGTGTAGGTAATATAGATGGTGTGACACCAACTCCTCCTAATGATTTACAATCATTTAGTGGACAAATAACTAATCTTACCTTCTTGCTTTCTTCTCAGTGTAAAGGTGCAGTAGCCTTTGGAGAATATTTCATTGCTCTGAACTATTACATCATTGCAGAGTTTGGGGATAAATGGTATGAGAAGCTTGATTGTGTTGTAACAAATCACCATTGTAAGATTCAAAGAACAGTCAGAGATTGCATAGAGAAAGCCTTCAAGCAGTTTGTATATGGTATTAATCAGCCTGCTGGTAATAGGTCATATCAAAGTCCATTTACAAATGTGTCTTATTATGACCATACATATTTCAATTCATTGTTTGGAGAATTTTGTTATCCTGATGGAACTAAGCCTGAATGGGCTGCAATTAATGTTCTTCAGAAGATGTTTATGAAGTTCTTCAATAAGCTTAGAACCAAGCAGATTCTGACTTTCCCAGTGGAAACATTGGCAATGGTACATGATGGTAAGGATATTATAGATAAAGAATATAAGGACTTCTGTGCAGAAATGTATGCAGAAGGACATTCATTCTTTACTTATATTTCAGATAGTGCTGATAGCCTTGCATCATGCTGTAGATTGAGAAATGAACTTGCAGAGAATACATTTAGTCCTACATCAGGTCTTACTGGTGTTATGACTGGTAGCTGCAATGTTATCACTCTTAATATCAATAGGATTATACAGGATTGTGATAAGGCTTATGGGTTGAAGAGAAATGGTGGTTGGAAAGAGAATACCTCATTTATTAAGGATTACTTAGTAGATATTCTTCATAGAGTCTATAAGTATCATATTGCTTATAAGACTATGCTCTATGAACAAGAAGAGAAAGGTATGTTTGCAGCTTGCAATGGTGGATATATCAGGGTGTCAAAGCTATACAGTACCATAGGTATCAATGGCTTGAATGAGGCTGCTAAGTTCTTAGGTCTTGAAGTATCTAACAACAAGGACTATATAGAGTTCTTGCAGTTGGTTCTTGGCACTATTAAGGAACAGAACAAGTTACACTCTATCCATGACAAGAAGAGACCTTTCCTGTTTAATTCTGAGGTAGTTCCTGCTGAGTCTCTCGGTGGTAAGAATTATAGATGGGATAAAGAGGATGGTTATAAAGTTCCCGAAGATGAAAATCTTTATAACTCATATTTCTTTGATGCCCATAATGATACTTCAGTACTAGATAAGATGATTCTGCATGGAAGGCAGACAGCACAATATTGTGACGGAGGCTCAGCTTGTCATATTAACCTTGAAGACCATTTGAGCAAAGAACAATATCTTAAGTTGCTTGAATTTGCAGTCAAAGAAGGTACTAACTACTTCACATTTAATATCCCAAATAGTAAGTGTGATGATTGTGGTTACATTACTAAGCATCCTATTACTGAGTGTCCTAAGTGTCATAGTCATAACATTACTCAATATACAAGGGTAATTGGGTACTTAAGGCCAATCAAGTCATTTGGCAAAGACAGGCAGGTTGAAGCAAGTCACAGAACTTATAGTGATGGAAGAAGTGAGATATGTTAAAATACGTAGACACTAAAATTGTTTTTCAGGAAATTCCTGATGAAATAACTCTTGCTATTAACATATCTAATTGTCCTTGTCATTGTGAAGGATGTCATTCTCCTTATCTTGCAGAGGATATAGGAGAACCTCTTGATTTACAACACTTGACTGACCTTATTGATACTAATAAGGGTATAACATGTGTATGTATAATGGGTGGTGATGCTAATCCAAGTGAAGTGGATGATATTGCACAAGACATCAAGTATTACTATCCAGAACTTAAAGTAGGGTGGTATAGTGGTAGACAAGAACTTGATAAAGATATTGACTTGTGTAACTTTGATGCAATCAAGTTAGGAGGATATAATGAATCCTTGGGTCCATTAAATTGCCCTACTACTAATCAAAGATTCTACAGGATTATCAAAGGCAAAATGTATGATTACACATATCTTTTTTGGAAGAACTCTGAAGTAGAGGTATGGAGAGATATAGATGGGTTTGATGGGTATCAAGTAAGTAATTTAGGCAATGTAAGAAGTCTTAATTATAATGGAACAGGAAATATACAAATTCTAAAATCATCATTATCTGGGCCAAATAGGGCATATAAATCTGTTAGTATGCAAGTTGCAGATAAGGTAATTAGAAGAAATGTACATAGACTTGTGGCAAGAGCTTTTATTCCCAACCCTAATGATTTGCCTGAAATAAATCATATAGACGAAGATGGTACTAATAATAAGGTTAACAATTTAGAGTGGTGCGATAGAGTATATAATTTGAATTATGGTAATAGAATTCAAAAATTCTCAGATTCAAAGAGTATTCCTATAATACAACTTAACTTGGATGGTACTTTTGTAAAAGAGTGGAAGAGTCAAACTGAAGCAGTAAAAGTGCTGGGGTTAGATTCAGGAAGTCTATCTCATTGTTTACATGGATATAGAATCAAGAATAATACAAAAGTCCCAGTATATTCTTATGCTAACTATAAATGGAGATATAAGCATGAAAGATGATAAACATTAAGATTAAGGAATATGGAGAAGAGGATACAGTAATAAGAACAATTACTGTAACTTTTTTCTGTATTCCTATTTTTAGTTATAAGAAAACTTCAACAAATAGAGTTGTAGTTAATCAGTTTAATAAACCAAAAGAAAGGATTAAAATTAAAGGATTTAACAATGAAACTGAAAATTAAAGTAAAAGAAATAGTAGAAGGTCTCTATACAGGAGCTAAAGATGAGAAGGGTAACTTGGTTCCTTTCATAAATCCTATTGGTGATTGCATTGACCTTAGAGCAGCAGCAGACTATGAGTTTGAAGCCCCTCAAGCAGGTATTCTTCACCAGAAAGATGGAGTTAAGACAAGAGATGTAAAGTTTGATGAGAAGCTCATTAAGCTTGGAATTGCAATGCAATTGCCAAAGGGATTTAGTGCCAAGATTAAGCAGAGAAGCTCTACTACTAAGAAGCTTAGGCTTGTAATGGCTTCTTCTGGTTTTATTGACACAGTATATTGTGGAGATAATGATGAGTGGGGATTCTATTGTTATTCAGTAGATAAAACCACCATTCATAAGGGAGAGAGAATTTGTCAATTTGAAATTGTACCTAATCAGTTTGCAACTATGTGGCAGAAACTTAAGTGGCTCCTCTCTAGTAAGATAGAGTTTGAGTGGGTCAATAATCTTGGTAATGCAGACAGAGGTGGTCATGGGTCTACTGGTACTAATTAAAAAAGGTATGGAGCATGGAATTTGTATTGAAAATAGTGTTTGTGTTGCTAATAGTAGGCATTGCTGCTATAGTAGCACACTTCGTTGACTTGGCTAGGAACAAAGATTCCTATGATAGAATGTCTTTTAGAGAGACTATGGACTTATGTGAGCTTCCTATAGTAACATTTATGAATAATGGAAAGAAGCTGAATTTCCTCTTGGACACTGGTGCAAGTAAATCTGTTATTCATAGCGGGGCTTTGGAAGGACTTATTTATAAAAGTATCAATAAGTCTGGTGATATATATGGTATGGATGGGAAAAGACAAGATGTCTCATTTATCAGTATGTCTATAGGATATAAAGGTAGGGAGTATAGTGAGGAGTTCCAATCTATTGATATGAGTGTCCCATTCAGTAACCTAAAGGCCGACTTTGGTGTTAATCTGCATGGTATTCTATCTAGTACCTTCTTTCAGAAGTATAAGTATGTACTGAACTTTGATGAACTGGTAGCCTATTCTATGGTATGAAAGACTTGATTAAACTAAGGTCAAGAGACTGCGAGGAGAACTACTTGAAGGGGCTAAAGAAATCTGATGGTTCAGAGTCAAAGACTTATGTACTCAAAGTATCTACTCCATATCTTAGAAGTGGTGAAGTGGAAGGAGGCAGAAAGTTCATTGACCCCCTCTGGAGGACCTATGATTGTAGTAGGTGGTTATCTTGAGGAGGCAGAAGCAGTAGTCAAATCAATAGACTTTACTGTAGGTTATGGTTACACTGTAACATTTGAATAATGGATGAGTGGTTTGAAGAAGGAAAGCATGAAGCTATCAAGTACTATGGCAAGCAGATATACTTTGTATCTGGAATCACAAACTTATTTAGTGATGCAGAGATAGGATGTCCTTATAAGAATATATCAGTAAGGGAGTCGTTAGAGCTTCTTAGCACATTAAAGGTTGTAGGGTTGGATAGTGAGACTAGAGGTACAGAGATATGGCAAGGTCAGTTGCTGCTGCTTCAATTAGGTAATAAGCACTTTGAGGTAGTCATTGACTGTACTACTGTAGATGTCAAACTATACAAGGAGTTCCTTGAGAGTGACAGGCTTTTCATAATTCATAATGCCAAGTTTGACCTAAGGTGGTTGTATAAGGAAGGTATTGTAATCAGAAATGTATATGATACCTTCCTTGCAGAGAAGATATTGTTCCTGGGATTTCCACCAGGAATAGTATCACTTAGCTTGCAAGCTTGTTGTGACAGGTATCTAAACGTCTATCTTGACAAGACAGTCAGGGGTAAGATTAACTATGGTATCACTGATGAGGTAATAATCTATTCAGCCAATGATGTTGTGTTCCTTGAGGATGTCATGGAAGCACAGTTAAAGCAGATAGAGGCTAGGGGTCAAAGAGTTGCCTTGGAGATAGAAAATAGGTTTGTGAAGGTATTGGCTTATATTGAGTTCTGTGGTATAAGGCTTGACATTGAAAGATGGAAAGCCAAGATGGTTAAGGATGCTGAAAGGCTGAGAGAAGCAGAGCAGAAACTCAATGACTGGGTTGTAGAGTATGTGATGTCTAAAGGTGACAGAGATGCTATAGCCTATGATGTTCAGACTAAGAGAGGAAGAGTAAAGAGGGCTGAGGGTACTGTAGGCAAGTATGTTGCTATAGACCCACAGCAGAGTCTCTTTGAGGAAAACAAGCCAAGATGTATCATTAACTGGAACAGCAACAAGCAGGTTATACCATTGTTTGAGGAGTTAGGGTTCAATGTATGGACTAAAGACAAGAAGACTGGAAAGATGAAGAAGTCAGTGGACTCAAAGCTGCTTAAACAACAGTTGGATAAGAGTCCCCTGGCTAAGTTATATCTTGATTACTCTGGTGAGTTCAAGGTAGTTACTTCATTTGGTCAGAACTTCTTGGATGCAGTCAATCCCGTTACTGGGAGAATACACCCTACATTCAATCAGATGATGGACACTGGCAGATTGAGTTGTGGTAAGGGGGGAAAGAAAGGTGGAGGTAAAACTAAGGATGATGACTTTGCTGAGGAAGAGCAGACTGAACAGGATGCTGATGTTATTATAGCAGTAGACAAGAGTGTGAATATTCAGCAGCTGCCTTCTGATGCAGAAACTAGAGCTTGCTTCATACCTGATAAAGACCATATGTTAGTTGATTGTGATTATGGAGACCAAGAAGGCCATGTTTTTACTGAGCTAAGCCAGGATAAGGCATGGATTGATTTCTATAATGACCCTAATGAGAGAGATGGTCACTCCTTTGTAGCCAAGATGATATTCTCTGATGAGCTAAAGGATATATCAGAGAAGGAAGTAAAGAAGAAGAGGAAAGACTTGAGGGATGCTGCCAAGCCAGCCAGATTCACATTTAATTATAATGGGACAGCCAATGCTTTAGCAGCTAACACAGGTAAGTCTCTTGAGTTCTGTGAATTATGTTTTAAGAAGTATTTCTCGGCATTCAAAGGCATAGCCAGCTACTTTAGAGTGAGTAAGGCTAATATGTGGAAAAGAGGTTACATCCTAATCTCAAAGTACACGGGATTGAGAGCTTACATCTATGACTATCCTATACTGAAAGGCATAGAGAGAAGAATCAATGGAATGGGTCAGGAGTTCTGGGATTCCTATAGGAAAGCCAAAGACTCTGGTCAGGTCATTGATGATGTCCCTGCTGCGGTTCTTCAACAGATGGCAAAGAAGTTTGCCAATGGAGAACCTATGGAGGCTATTGCTATAAGATATGAGTATAAAGTCAAGAAGGGTAAGAAAATTGAGACAAAATATATAGACATTAACAGGGAGACTGTATTGATTAAGCTCTGGAAGCATCTGGCAAAGAGAAGGTCATCATCTGAGAATCAGTCCTGTAATTATCCAAGTCAGGGTACAGCAGCAGCTATGACTAAGATTGCTGGTATAATGTACTTTGATTACTTGGTAGAGTCAGGATTGATATTCAAAGTATTGATACCTAATGATGTTCATGATGAGTATCTGATAGAGCCACCTGCTGATATAGCTGAACAGGAAGCTAAGAAACTTAGTGAATATATGGAAGCATCAGCAGCTATGTTCTGTCAGTCAGTCAAGATTAAGGCAGTTCCTGAAATTGCAACTCATTGGGTTCATTAAGGTATGGAAGCTTGGAGAATAGCTATCCCCATAGTAGTGCTTATACTATCCACTATAGGTGCATGGTACACAGTAATACTAAGGCGGAAAGAGATAAGAAGCATAATGTATGTATATCCTAAGAATGGCCATCAGTACTTACCACTCTATAGGTGCAGGATGAAATGTCCTGCATCTGATGAGTGGTTTGATGCACTAATTTATCAGGATTGTAATACTAAGCAATTGTATGTCATGGATATGAAAGACTTCCATGACAAGTTTATTAAACTAACAGAGTATAATAATGGAAACAACAGTAAACAAGGAGTATCAGAAATTGATTGATACTATCAAGTCAGTAATTGATATGGCTAGTCTTAGTCCTGAAATGTGTGCTAGGCTTAAAACAGTAGAACAAGGTCTTATGGATTTAGGTTCAAGACCAGCACTATCTGACAATGTGCAGCCCTTTGTGGATATAACCACCGATATGGCCAAGACTTATGCAGCTAAGAACCATGACTATGGTAACTCCTTTGAGCAGTCCTGTAATAAGTTTGGCATCATAGCATCAGTAGTAAGGCTAGGAGACAAGATGAATAGGATTGAGTCTTTAGTTACCAAAAAGGCTGAGGTTAAGGATGAGTCTATTAAAGATACTCTTCTGGACCTTGCTAACTATGCCATTATGACTGTAATGTGGTTAAATCAGCAACCTAAAGAGGAATAAACATGGTAATAGCAGTGGACTTTGATGGAACTTGTGTTACACATGAGTTCCCTAAAGTAGGTAAAGATATAGGAGCAGTTCCTGTCTTGAAGAAGTTAGTAGAGAAAGGGCATAAGATTATTCTTTACACTATGAGAAGCCACCCTGATAAAAATAATCGAGGCAAAACTCTTAGTGGAGAGACTATATCTAATGATACTTTACAAGATGCAATTGATTGGTTCAAAGAGAATGGGATACCTTTATGGGGAATAAATGAGAACCCCAAACAAAAGGAATGGACATCATCTCCTAAAATATATGCACATCTTTATATAGATGATGCAGCTTTAGGAGTACCACTTAAATTTGATAGAAAAATAAGTGACAGGGCCTTTGTAGATTGGGAAGAAGTAGAGCAGTTTTTAATTACAAACGGTGTTATATGGTAGATAATAAATGTGAAACAACAACTGAATTGAAACTCTGGATTATTGAGTTTGATATTATCGGTTCTAATAATAAAGGATGCGCTGTAGTAAAGGCTAAAAACCCTAAACAAGCAGAAATTCTGTTGAGAACAGAAGGTATAAGTAATGGTAATCCTAAGAAATATAGTATTACACGCATTGCAGAAATTATACCTTCTCCAGAAGCTATGCTAATATGTGAGCAATGGGCGCATCCTGTAGATGATTATTGATTTATGAAGCAGTATACACAGAGAGAGTTTATCAAGATATGTATAGTCAATGGTTTTCATTATAGCAGACATAATGGAGGCCATGCTATATATGTCAATGATAAGGGAAGACATATAAGCATCCCACCAAACCTTGAGTGTGTTATTGCTAGAAGGCTTATTAAAGAGAACAATCTTGAAGTTGATATTAAGAAACTGAAAAGGAGTAAGAAAGATGGACAATTACAATTATCCAGTAGGGACAAAGTATGACCCTAATGCACCTTGGAATCAAGTTGATAGTCCTGAAAAGGAAATTGAGGTCACAGTAAGTATCACTCTTAGTAAGACTGTAAGGATTAAAGTATCTGACTATGAGATTACTGACTCTGGAAAAGATGAGGATGGTGAATATTTTGAGGACATAGATTACTCAAATTGTGACCTTAAAGGCGCAGTTGAAGAGCAGATTGTATTACCTCAGAAAGCTTGGGATTATATAGCTCCTAAATCAAAGAGAGAAGTTAATGCTATCTTTGACTTAAAGGGATGGAATATTGATGACTTTGAAGTTGTAAAGGAATGATAGATAACTTTGAATTAACCAAGAGTCTCTTCTATTTCAATGAAGCAAATGATATGTTCTTCCACTTACAGATTGTTCAAAGAGCCAAAGACCATAAGGGCGAGAACAAGAAGGTAAAGGAAGGTGCAATTAAAACTTACTTCATTAAAAGTAGAGAACACCTTGATATGGTAAAAGAGGAAGTCATATTCCTCTGTGAACACTATAGTGCAAGAGCCTACATCAATGTGTCTGGGAAGGACTTCTCAGCTTTACAGAACCTGATGCTTGCTAAGTTGGCAGAGTATAATCTGAATGGTACTGTCAGAGACCCTAGGAGAATACTTAATAGCGCAGCAGGTGAGTTAAAGTCAAGAAGTCCTAAATGGGTAGTTGATGTAGATGATGTATCTATGCTTGATGATATAAGAAAGAAGGTATGTGAACTCTATTATAAGGCACATGGGGAGAAAGGGCAAGCTATACCCATCGAGGATATTGCAGATAGGATGATACCTGCTATAGTGGCGGAATTTCCTACCAAGAGCGGTGTTCATCTTATAGCCAGACCTTTCAACTTAAAGGAGTTCCATGATACATTCCCAAATGTAGATGTTCATAAGAACTCTATGGGTACTGTATTGTATATTCCTGATAGTCTAAAGCATAGGTATGTATGTAGTGAGTGTGGCAGTCCCAATGTTCAGATACCAGCATGGGTCAATGCTAATACCAATGAGTATATAGATGACATAACTGATGATACTGAATGTTGGTGTGAGGATTGTAAGAAACATACTAAACTTAAGGAAGTATGAGATGCGCAGTGATTGATGAGTTTGTAGTAATTTGAATTTATATTATATGACATTTATAATTCACCATAAAGATGGTCATAGAGAGACTTATAGTAATACTTATGATGAAGATGATGAGTATGAAAGAGATGCTGCATGGGATGATGTAAGAATGACATTTCCTGATGCTGATTATATAGAAGCTTTCTAGTATATTTATAAATATGAGTGGTATTAGAGTAAGTATTAAGACAAAAGCTAAAGAAACTCTGAAATTATCAAATCATCTAAGAACATATCTTTTTCAAGAGGAGTATGATGAATTAAGTAATTGTACTCCTTCTGAAAAGAAAGTACTTAAAGATGCTTTGTCAGTTCTAAATTCTATAATAGTTAAAAGTAAATAATATGCCAAAGATAATTTTATGTAGAGGTATTCAAGGTAGTGGTAAGACTACATGGGCTAAACAATGGGTACTTGAAGACCCAGAACATAGAGTAAGATTTAACAATGATGACATCAGAAATATGTTAGGTAAATATTGGGTACCTAGTAGAGAGCCTATAGTTACAATTATGAAAAATAGCTTTATACAGGGAGCTGCTATTTTTCATCAGGATGTTGTAATAGACAATATGAATCTTAATAGTACAGAAGTTGAGTATTGGAAAAGAACAGCTGAGACACTTAATTATGACCTTGAAATCAAGAATTTCTTCACTCCTCTTCAAGAGTGTATAGATAGAGATTCTAAGAGACCTAATCCTATAGGAGAAAAGGTTATAAGAAATACGTATGAAAGGTATAAAGATATTCTTGAAGCATAATATAATATGAAAATATTGAAGTTTTATTCTCCCTATTGTGGGCAATGTAGAGTAGTAACTAACGAGTTTAGAAAGAACCATCCTTCAGTTCCTGTTGAAGATGTTGATATAACAGAGAAGATTGATTATGTGGAGAAATATGGTATAAAGAGTATTCCTACTACAATTCTTATAGATGGGGATACTATAGTTGATACATGGAGAGGTGTTATTAAAACAGAAGTAATTAATAGTAGAATAAAAGAATATGAAGCTAGTAAAGCCAAGCTTTGATATATGGCAGCAGCCTGCTGGTCTTGAAGGAATTTATAAACAGATAGAGCGTGCAGGTAGAGTATGCTATAAATCTGAGGACAAGATAACTGAGAACTCAGCTAAACCCTTTGTGGGTAGAATGATTGAGTCTGGTCATGGGGCAATGCTTGAACATGGTACTGTATATCTGGCTATGCCTCTGGAGACTATGCTGCCTATAGAAATTAATGGTTGGGGTAAATATACTAAGAATCCTTATTCAAAAGGTTTCAAGGTATGTGAGGTTAATGGTCAGAAGAGAGTAGCTGTTACTACTAACCTTAGAGTATTGGTAGAGAATGGTTGGCTTGATGACTTGCAGTATATCTGTGAGCCTACAAAGTATCATGAAAGGAGAATTACAGTACACTTTGTATGTGACAGGGGAGTATCACATGAATTTGTAAGGCATAGAGTGATGTCTTTTGCTCAGGAAAGTACGAGATATTGTAACTATTCTAAGAATAAGTTTGGCAATGAACTTACTTTTATTATACCTTGTTGGGTAGGGGAAGGACAGGAAAATGCATCTTTAGAGGATAGAGATATATGTGGAAATACTTATGCAGACCTATGTTTCAAAGAAAATCTTGCAAAAGCAGAAAGAGCATACTTTACTCTTATTAAACAAGGTTGGACTCCCCAACAAGCAAGGGCTGTTTTACCAAACTCCTTAAAGACAGAATTAGTTGTCACAGGTTTTACATCTGATTGGGAGCATTTCTTTGGTCTGAGAGCAAGAGGTACTACAGGTGCTCCACACCCTCAGGCTAAGGAATTAGCAGAGCCTTTAATGAAGGAATTTATTACAAGAAAGTATATCAATAACTAAAAAAAAAAGTATGGCTTTTGGTACGAAGAAATCAGTTGCACCATCTTTCAGTGAAAGAATGGCAAGCATTAAGTCTATGTTTAAGACTGCACATGAGAATGCAGGTAATCTTCATGCAGAAATGGAGCAAGAGATTGCAAAGAAAGAATCTCAAATTGCTGCATTGCAGGAAGACATCAAAACTATTGATGTTACTAAGCAAGAGGCTGAAACATTTATGTCTAATATAGAAAAGCTTATTTGATATGATTGAGCAAATAAATCAGTTAAAGCAAGGTTCCATTATTAGTGAGAGTTCTCACTATATTGTGAACAGAGTATCAGGTTCTACTGCTTGGCTTACTCATTTTGAAAGTGGTGAAGAGGTTCAGATTGGTATGAGTTATCTAAGGAACTATACTAATTCTGCTGACCTGTTTGAGACTACAGTAAAAGTAACTAAGGAGGATAAGAAGGATGGTACTCCAGGTATAAGGACTATCTTTGAGAATATCCACTCTGGTCAAGTATTCACTGTGTGCTTTAAGAAGCAGGATAAGCCTAAGAGTAAGAGAAAGTTACAGGAAGAGATTGATACTATTGTAGAACAGTTCTCAAATAGTATTGATGCAGTTAAGAACAGTAAGAAAGGTGTTGCAAATGCAGCAAAGAACCTTATTACTGAGCTGGTTAATAATCCTGTACTTCCTTATGAGGAAGGTGAAGACAGGGTTCTTAGGGGCTATAAGGTGCAGTTTGCATCTAGGGATGGCAGATATGATTGTGTAGATATGGATATTACCAAGACTGATAAAGAGTCTGGTATTAGGCCAGTCAATATTCTGACTATTAAATGGCTTATTTATAATGGTGTTAAATACATAGTGGAATGAATGTATTAGTAACTAAAGAAGACTTGATTGGTCAGATTGCCAACTTCCCGCTGTGGATAGTAAAAGCTATGGTTTCAAACCAAGTGAGACAAGGTAATCCAGCCAATGTCAAGGTGTTCCAAGAGAAGGTAGATGCCTCCTTTATTGAAGGTGGCTTCAGTTGGAATAAGTCAGAAGAAGGTCAATTCTTTTGGAGTAAGGTAATCAATGGTAAGCACTTTCCTAAAGAGATTGTTCCTCTAGATAAGTCTGTTGAGTCTATTAATGAGAGTCTAGAAGAGGCTGTTGTTAAGAATATGACTGCTTATAAAGTAGGTGATGCCATTAGAGTTAAGATAGGAAATAGTACAAGGTCAATGGTAATTATAGGATATTTTCCTAAAATGCCTAATCCATATCTTACAATAACTGAGGAGTCATTCAAGGACTTTATGAATGGTAAGACTAGCTGTCGTATCAATGTGACAGCTATTGAAGAGCCTAAGAGATATGTATATCTGACTCTTAAAGACATATCTGAAGGTAAGGGTGTGGGCATAGACCCAGAACTTATCAGAATAGTACAATAAGACATAGGGTAGGGTGTAGTAATACATCCTACCTTACTGTTATATTATTAAAGGTATTAGTGGTAAAGTAAAAATAGCCTTAATACCTTGCACAACTACAATTAAATTACTACTTTTGCACAAACTAATTAAAGAAATATGAGTAAGACAACTTGTTATAATCCACTCAAAGGAGTAGATGATGTTATAGCAGCTCAAGTACCCTCATGGAATAGTCACTATGTGGCTAACCTTAGAGGTATGTATGAAGAAGCTAAAGGTAAGCCTACTACAGATGTGAATGAGTTACTGGCATTTAGAAGAAGCTTAAATGATAAAGATGCCAAGGCTCTTACAGAAGCCATCACAAACCCAATAGCAGCATATGACCAGTTAAAAGAAGCTTTCTCTACTCAAGAGAGAGTTGATAGAGTTAATATGATAGCTAATACATTCTCAGATGTTGTTGATGCTATACAAGAAAGCAATCCTAGTCTTAGCAGAGAGGACATTATTATGGGCTATACAGACCAGAATGGTAAGTTCCAAGGTGGTCCAGCATTCATATATAGTGAGGTGTATAAAACCCTCAAAGCCGAGATGGATGAATATGCTGAGAATGGCTATGAGGAGGAGGTAGAGAAGTACAGACAGGTATTTAAGAACTGGGGAGCTTTAGTGACTTATGCTAATACTACTCTTAGAGATACAGAGGGTCTTAAGATAGGCACTAAGCTAACCTTTGCTGATTCTTCTACCATTGCTGACTATGATGAGAATACTGCTGTAGAGTCATTTGTAGCTGAGGAAGCTCCTAGAGAATCATGGCAGGAAGTGTCAGAGTCTGTAAGTCCTTTTGGAAGCACTTCTATACTAGTAAGAAGGCTGCTAGGGAGACTATCTGGATATACTTCTAAAAATGAGGAAGACTATGATGACCTTGGTCATCTTAGGAGATTGCCTGCTGTACAAGTGCATCAAGCACTTATGGAAACCCTTAGAGGTATGCAGAGCGAAAGTGATATGGTGGCTATTCTGAAACAGAATATGAATAGTAAGCCCTACATTAGTTCTATACTTGAGGAGTTTGCTAAAGACCCTATACTCAGAACTCAGTTCTTTGTAGATTTTAGTAAGGTCTTTCAGTTATACTCAATGCAGAATGAGACAAGAAAGGGAGGTATTACCACATATAAGAATAGTGTACTCAATATTCTCTCAAGAAAGAGTGCCTATAGGAGGTATTCAGCAGCATTGGCAACTAGAACTCTTAAGTCTGATAATGCAGTCTTTAGATATGAAGATGAGGGTACTTTAGTAAATGAAGCTAGGGCAAAGCAGTTAGCTGACTTTATAGAGAAGTATTTAGGTACTGACCAAGACATCTTCAGTAAGTTCAATGAGCAGGGCTTCTCTAATCAGGATAGGATAGACTTCTATAAAGCTGTACTGCCTGTACTTGGTATTAACCTTACTGAATCTGGCTATGATGTTCTTGTAAAGGACAATAAGAGAGTTATGTCTCTCAATAGAACTCTTAAAGACCTTCCAGCTATTCTTAGAAAAGCTAAAGATGGTATGAAGTTCCAAGACCTAATTGACTTAAGAATAGGTCAAGGAGCTAGTGAGGGCTATCTAAAGGAAAAGATAGGTAAGATATTCCAAGTCACAGAGAGTCTAGATAACAGTAAGAAGGTGTTGAGCAGAGTAAGGTTTCAAGATAACACTTACTACAGTGATATACAGTCATCTTATCTTGGCAGGTTCAGAGATACTATAGATGCTCTAGCTAGGAAAGGCAACAAAGCAAAGCTACAATCTTACTTAGAGGAACATTTCTTAAGAAATGATTTCTTTAGAAGTCCTGATGGTAAGATATATAATAAGTGGCTTCAAGACCTTTACTATAGCAACCTTCAAGACCAGAAGAGCTTTGCTAATATGTTCACTTACAAGAAGTTCTTAGGTGATGATAATCAGAAATTTGAGGATTTCACAGGCAAGAAGCAGGCTATAACCTTGATAAATGAGTACTTTGCAGAGTCTAAGGATTATGCTTGGTACCCAGTATTTATATTAGGAGATAGTGGTGCTTCAAAGTGGATTAGGGCTAAGAGATACTCATCTGACCAGATAATAACAGGTCTCTATAATGTATATCTTCAAGAGAAGATATTCCAGAGGGAGATTAAAGAACTCAAGGAGGGACTTAAAAGAGAAGGCAAATCTCTTGGAAGTCTTGCTAAGATTGATGAGACTAAGTTTGGTTTACTGCCATTCCTAAATGAGAAGAAGTACAGTGACATGATAGACATGACAAATATAGAACAGTCTGTCAAAGCTGCCATTAAAGCTCATCTAAGGGATGCTTTCAATGAGTATATGGTCAAGTTGGATAGGGCAGGAGTCTTAGGTAAGACCCAGAAAGGTGACTACAAGTATCTCAGTAAACTCACTAAATTTACAACTAAGGATAAGCAGAAGTTGACTGGTGATGATGCAGTCAGAGCTAACCTTATGGATTACTTCTACAATAGTAAGTTTGCTATTGTAATGCAGATGCAACTTATGACTGTAAATCCTATATTCTATAAAAATGGAGATAGCACAGATGTTCAGAAAAGATATAAAGAAATTCATGCCTCAGGCAATAGAGTAAGTGTAGAGGCTATAAATCCTTTCACAGGTGAAAGATTCAGTGATAGAGACTATCAGACTACTGTATATTTTGATGATGTTGAAGTGAACCCAGAAGATACTAATCCTGAGTTTATGGAGGTCATAGCCAAAGTATATGGTAAAGATAGTGAAGTCTATAAGACCTATAGGGATAAGACATCTTTCACTGATGGCCAAGGTTATAGAACTCTTAAATCTTATAGAGCTGTGATGGGTATGGCTGGAAAGTGGAATAAGAAATGTGAAGATGCCTACAATGAGATTGAAAGTATTAGAGCAGATATTAGGTCACAAGGCGGAGAGATAACTGATGAGCAAGCCCAAAGAATAACTAGCTTAATGGTTACATTCCAACCTATCAAGCCATTCACCTATACACTTGAAAGATGGAAACTTGGCAATAGTGTATTCCAGATACCTGTGCAAATGAAATATGCTGAAACAGTTATGATACCTGAACTGATGCAGAAGGGCAGTAAGTTAAGAGATATGCTTGAGTGGGCTGAACAGAAGAATGTAGATGTGGTTGCAGCTACTACTGCTGTAAAAGTAGGTTCATTTGGTGCTGTGAATGTGAAGGATGCTACTAATAAGGATGAACTGAATGCTTCTTTAGATAATGCTATCATTCACAATCTGAGCTATAATGACTATGTTATTCAGAATAACATTCCTGAGCATATCCAAGGCTCACAGCTGTTCGCTACTCAAAGCAGAAAGCTGATATTTGCTGGTTTACAGCAGGTTGATGCTAATGGAAACACTATGTACTATGACCATTATACTGATGGTAACAGAGTTAATCTTGGTAATGGTATGGTCAGGCTCAATGCTTATAACCTCAACAGGTTCTATATAAGTCTTATAGCAGCTAACATGCTTGAGGACTTTGAAGAGTTTTCTTCTACTATAAAGGACCCCGAGAAAGTTAGACAAGCCCTGGTTCAGATGACTGTTAATAACAGCAGGGAGACTAGGGATAACCTTAGAGGCTATGGCAAAGGCATGGAGCATGACTTCCTTCTAGCATTATTTGAAGGGGGTATTGAACATGATACAGCAGCATTGTTGCTGAGTATGTTCAAGAAGCAAGTCAACAAGCAAAAGATAAATGGAGGAAGTGCAGTTCAGGTATCAGCATTTGGTATAACTGGCTATACTGAGGACAATAATCTTAGGTTTGTCAAAGACCCTAATAATGATGCTAACATCCTATATGCTGAGTGTGAGATACCTTGGGACTTAAGCTATACTGATAGCAATGGCAATAAGGTTGAGTTACAGTTCAGTGATTGGTGTAATGCTGATGGTACATTAAAGATGGGTAAGAATGGGGTTTCTCTACTAGAGACTAAATTCCCAGGAATCACCTCTTTTATAGCATATAGAATACCTACAGAGGATAAATACTCTATGTTGAACTTAAGAGTAAAAAGATTTACTCAGAAGGTCAATGGTGGTGGTACTATTAAAGTTCCTGCTCAAGGTACTACTATTGCTGGTTTTGACTTTGATATTGACAAGCTCTACTTTATGAGAAGGGAATATAAGGTCAAGAAGAGTGATAAAGCTGGAGAGTTAGGAAGTCAAATAATCAAAGCACTGTTTGGTGAGTCTGAGCATACAGATATAGCTGACGTGTTTGATGTAGATGACTTTGAGGAATTTGATTATTCTAAGCCTGCATGGGATAAAAGTCAGAGCAGAGTGGCTAGAAACAATATGTTAATCACTCTTATGCAGAAGAGACTTGAAGACCCTCAGACTATAAAGGATAGAACCACTCCTGGTGGATTTACTCATGCAAGTGCTGCTGCTAAGTATATCAGAACTCTTATGGGTATAGATAATCTGAATTATGATTATTCTGACCCTTGGACTATGGTAGTATATAATCAGCAGAACCAAGTAGCAGGTAAGCTAATTGGTATATTTGCTAATCAGAATACCAATAATGCTATTGCTTCATTGATGAAGGAGTTCAGCTTGGTGCAACCTATAGCATTTGGTAATCATCCTAATGGACTAAGTAATCTTCTCAATCCTAATGCTCTGACTAAGGAGCTGTTGGCAGCATCTGTGGATGCTGTTAAAGACCCTGTGCTTAACTTCCTGAACTTAAATACTATCACAGCAGACAGTGCAGGTATGTTATGTAGATTGGGATATAGCTTTGAGGAGATTGGTCTGTTAATGAACCAACCTATAATAAGAGAACTCTGTGAGTACTGTATGGACAACAATATGTCTGATATAGATACTGCAATAGATAATCTGTTACAGGATTATGGTGCAAGAGGTAATTATGCTGATATGTCATTCTCAGAACTGACCGTAGATGTACTGGCTAAAAATATAACTGACTTTAGGGATAACCCAGACATTATGCACAATAGTAACTATGTGTTCAATCAAGCCCAGGTGTTAGAACTATTCAGAAGTATCTATGCCACAGCTAAAGAGGTAGGAGCTTTTGTTACTAATACTAAGTTCACTGCATCAAATGCTGTTAAGTCTACCTTTGGTGGTATGTATGCTCAGCAAGACAGGGTTATTAGGTATGTGAATAGCCTTAAGACCTCAAAGGACCCCAGACTAAGTATTGTAGTGAGTGACTTTGTTGATAGTCCAATTACATTAGGTCTTGATATGAGTAATATTGAGGAATATATGGCACAGATACTCAACAATCCTTTTGGATATGAGCAAGTGATGTATGATGCTAATGTTCAAGCTGTAAAGGAACTTGGCAAGTACTATCCTTATGGCAAGCCAACGTATACTAAAATTAGGAACTTCATGACTGATTTGACTAAATCAGGACTTGATGAGACTACTATAGACCAGATACATGAGTATATGCTAAGGTATATGATTGGTCTGGATGAACAAAGTAAGTTCAATCCTGAATATCCTATTAACCTTGATAATGGAGAGACAGTAAGGGCAGAAGACTATTATACCAAATATGTTCCTTTGAAGGTAAGTAACCTTTTAAGGACAAATAAAGAGTTAAAGAGTCTACCTATCTTTAGTCTACTCACATTTGAGGAAGGCAATGATGGTAATGTACAAATGAAGATAGCTGATAGTGGTGCTTTAACACCTACCCAGAAAGATGAAGTAAGGGATAGCTGGGAGGTACTATTAACTAATCCTGAGTTATCTCAGGTAGCTAAAGACCTTTATATGTACTCTTACTACCAGTCAGGATTTGGGTTTGGAGTTATAGGGTTCAATCACTTAGCTCCATTAGAGTTGAAGCTGCAATTAGACCTCAATGGTGAGACTAGTTATACTAGTTTCTTGGATAATGTGTTGGATGACAACATACCAGTTGATGAGGTTAGGTTTGCTCAAATGTTCTTAAGCACTCATAGGGATAACAACAGGCTAGTATATGAGCCTAAATCCAAGCAATATACTTACATTAAGAATTATGTGTATCAGAATGGTATGCCAGTAGATAGTTTCATATTAGATGTAACTACTGACAAAAATAAGGTTAAGCCTTTCATACTAAGGTCTACCAAAGAGGAGGTACACTATAGACCTGCTATATTGGTTGATGGACTCTTGTATGTTGCCAATGGTAGTGCATTTAATAGAAGCACTTCTGGAGCTATGGAGTATAGGCTTGTTAAAGGCAAGAACAATAAAAAGGTAAGTTTATCTGATATAGGAGTTCAAGATGACAAGTCAAGTACTGTTATAGATGGTGAACCTATTGTTGATATTGACACTATGTCTGTTGATAATCTAGTGGATGAATTAGTTAAGAGTCAAGTTAAGACTGGTACTTTGATGGCTGAGGAAGCAGAAGAAGCTTCTAGAGGCATAAGAAGCAACATCTTACAGACTACTAAGGAAGATGCAAGAGAACAATTGATTGGGGCTTTACTCGAGGAGTATAGAAAACTTGGTGTATCATGTAAGTTAAATGGTGAAAAGATTTGTTAAGTATGGGAGAAAGTTGTGTATTTAAGCCAGCTGTCAGAAACAAAGAAGGTAAGGAAGTGAATAGTAGGTTGTTTGACGACCTACTTCACTTCTCTTCAAATGACAGAGAGTTTGCTAAAAAATATTATTTTATAGGTACTAGTGATGAGTTCCTAAGAGCCAATGCTAGGCATATAGAGTATGATGAGAATGGTGAGATTACATTCAAGTCACTTAAAAACTTAGTATCACTGGATATATCTTCTGAGAAGATTATCAATCAGTTAAACAAAGACATAGGCTCTGGAGAGCATGAGTATGGAGAAGCAGTATCGCTAATGACTAGCTTCAACAATAATAGCCCATATAACGATGAGTATATGGCTACTATAAGTACAGTTGAAGGTGGTAAAGCAAATTTACAAGTTGTTAGAAAGACTACAGCTAATCAGACAGCCCTTGAAGAGACATTGACTAGCAAGAGTTTATTTGATAGGATAAAGCAAGCTGTTGAAAGATTAGGAGGAAGCATATCCTTTATAGATGAGGACTACAGTAAGTATGATACTGTTAATGCCAGAAAAGCAGAGTCTGGCCTATACAATGTGATATTCCTCTCAAAGAAGGGTAATCTTACTGCTGATATGGCAGAGGAGGCAGGTCACTTTGCTGTGGGGGCACTGGGCAATAATCCCTTAGTAAGGAGATTGGAGTCACTATGCACACCAGAAGTGCAAGAGAGTATATTAGGTGAGCATTACAGAGATGTACAAGGAAGAAAGAATCCTAGAAGAGAAACTGCTGGTTTCCTAGTTGGTCAATATATAATGAATGAAGTAGACCAAGAGTCTACACTTGGCAGACTTGCAGGTAGGATAGTAAACTTAGCAAAAAGAATGTTCTACAGACTTACTCTTGATGATGTAAGTAGAATGAGAGAAGAAGCTAAGGCTATAGCTAAGAATATAGCCAGAGGATTTATGTCTGGTGATAATGCTGGCAGTATTGAGAATGCTTTAGAGAATAAGGAAATGCTATACTCATCTGTAGATTCTGTGCAAGTTAGCTCCTTCAAGGATGTTATTCGGCAGCTAGATTTACTAGCTTCTGAAATGGCAGCAATAGACAAGACATTATATAGGAAGTGGAAGGATATTGAGGCTAACACTGCTATAGGCAGGTTATTTGAGAACCCATCATTCTTTGCTGATATGGCTGCTATAGATGGTTTGTCTGTAGCATTAACACAATTGGCAGATAGTGTTCCTGAAATGATTGGTATGCTAGACTCTGTTAATTACAATTCTGATGAAGTTCCTGCTAATGCCAAGAAGCTAAGACAAATAAAGCTATTTGTTCAAGAGTCTATTGCTATCATGGGCATCATAGATAATATGCTTGCCAGTGGTAAGGTACAACTGAAAGAAAATGTAAGAGATACTTTGAATAGGGCATATAAGAACTTAAGCTCTCTTATTAAAGGAGCAGACAGACTAGAGGTAAATCTACTAAAGAAAGAAAAAAAGTTATATCTGTCTTTCTTAAAGGATATATATGGTGGTGAGTATGTTGAAAGAGCAGCTAGGGTTGTCTTTAACTTTAATAAGGTAAAGCTTGAAAGGGTAGCTGAGAGTAGGGAGTACCTAGAAAAGGCTATAGAATCTCTTGACAGAGATGATAACTTTATGAATAGATATATAGCATCTATGGCTAATAGCAGTGATATAATCAATCAGTTAGCCTATAAAGCTAAAGCTTCTGCCAACAAGTTTGCTGATGATAATACCATTAAGGCATGGGATGATATAAGGGCTTTGGAACAGAGAGTCAAGAAGGCTAAGATTGATACAAGGAGATTGTTGGAAGTATCTGATAGGGATGGTAAGTTGACTGGTAACTATATATCTAAGTATAATTGGGGTGATTGGGAAAATGATTGGTATGAGTTTAAGAACAAGTGCAAGGAAGATTTCCTCAGTGACCCATCTATTGAGGGCAAGACTCAGATAGAGAAGGAGTACTTATGGGATGTCTACTTTAGACCTCTAGCTAAAGATTGGCACAAGTCTCACTCTACATATGACCAGACTACTCAAAGACCTATGCCTAATGTTGGCTATAGAAACTATAACTATGATAGACTGACAGACACTGAGAAGGCAGCTCTAGATGATATATTGGAGTTAAAGGGAAGTCTTGATGACCTTTTAATCTATCAGTCTTATAATGGTGAAATGGTTGAGGCAGCTCATACTCATCTATATAGAATGCCTCAGTTCAGAGGAAGTACCCAGAACAGAATTGAGAACTTAAAGATGACTAATCCTCTTGGTAGGGCTGTAAGTGGTGCTATAAGGCAGAACCTAATCAATACTTTCACTATTACTAGTGAAGATAGAGATTATGGTAGTGCTATGACGCATAATACTATAGATGAGGATGTATTCTCAGATAGACTTGACTTCGAGAAGGAGAAAGTAAAGAGAGTTCCTCTATATGGTATAAATAAGCTGAAAGATATGTCAGAGTTAAGTACTGATATATTTAATGGTTTACTACAGTATGCAGCTATGGCTAATACTTATGTGGCTACATCTAGTGTTGTAGATATACTGGAGACAGGTGTGGATGTATTAGCTAACAGAAAAGTAAAAGGTCTAAAGAGTGAAGTAGAGAGGAAAAATATGTCAAATGTATTTGAAAGATATTGTGATTTCCTTGATGCTCAGGTATATAACTTATATGCAAATAGTAAGTTAAAGCTTGGTCAGATAGCTCTTACTAAGGTGATAGGCTTCTTTGGGGGTTTAGCATCTAAGGTGTTCTTGGGTGGTAATGTGGCTGGTGGTATGGTCAATGTTATGACTGGTTTTAACGAAATCACTAAGGAAGCTATAGCAGGAGAAGTATATACACTAGCTGACCTTACTAAAGCTAATGCTCTATACTTTAAGTATCTACCAGAGAACTGGTTAGAGGCAGGTATGGGTGTGAAGAACAATAAGGTGTCACTCTTTATGAAGAAATTCAATGTTCAGAACAACTTAGATACTGAAGTTAGAAACTGGAGTACAAGAAAGAGTAGGCTAACTAGACTTAATCCATTTGGTGATAACCTAATGTTGCCTTATAAGAGTGGAGACCACTATATGCAAGCTATGTCCTACTTGGCAGCAGCTAATCACTATAAGTTCTTGGATACTAATGGTGAGACTATATCATTATGGGATGCTCTAGAAGTGAAGAACATAGATGATAGTAATCCCAAAGCTGGTAAGGCATTAGAGCTTAAAGAAGGAGTACTATACATAGACCCTAAAACTAATCAAACTAGAGAATGGAATCTTAATGATGAGGTTAAATTCCAGAACCTATGTAGAGAAACTAACAACAGAATGCATGGTATCTACAATAGAATGGATAAGACAGCCTTCCATAATACTTGGTATGGTCAAGCTGCTTTAGCTATGAGGGGCTATGCACTTGGTCTATTGTATAGAAGGTTCTCTTCTAATCACTACAGTATTGCTTTAGGTAGAGAATCTGAGGGAAGCTTAGTTACAGCATCAAAGGTATTTATTAACATGTTTGGAGGCACCAAGAACTTCATTCCATCACTTAGAGCATTGCTATGTCCCTTTGGAGATAGTGTAAAGAACTCATTACTTGAGATGGGCTTCTCAGTGGAGCAGTATAGGAATATGAGAAGAAACTGGTCTGACTTTGCTTTTATAGGTATGTTATGGATACTCAAGGCACTTACAGCTAAGTCTGAGGGTGACGATGATGATGACGATGATACAACATTAGGACTCATATATTACTTTGCAAGTAGGTTATACATGGAGCAGAATGCCTATAATACTCCCTGGGGTATATGGCAGGAACAAAAGAGTGTGTTAGATTGGATGCCCAGTGGTGTATCAGTGGTAGGTCAAATACTTGATATAAGTAGGCTTATGGTTACTCAAGAGGAGTATAAGACTAGTTCAGCTACCCATGAGAAAGGAGATAAGAAATGGGAATATAAGATTGGCTCATATATACCTTACTACAGAAGTACAAGGGTATTAGAGCATCCTTATGAATCAGCTAAGTCATACGAATATGGTAGAGCTACTTATAAGTAATTCCTATAAAAACAATAAAGGCAAGGGAGGATAACCTCTCTTGCCTTTTTTTTTTATCCTAAGCAGTCAAGCTCATGTTGTTTCTCTTGTTCAGTCCAACTATTGAAGAACTCTTCAATGTCTATTGCCTCACTATATTTAGTTCTAAGTGTTTCCTGTTGTTCATGTGATAAACTACTAAAGCTTATACCTGTTGGATTACTTTCTACCTTTATAGGCTTAGCTCCATCTTTCTTAATTATAGGCTTTCTCTTAGTTCTAACCTTACCTATAGTAAGCTCACCATCTCTTTTTACTTGAGGCTCTGGTTTAGTTTCTGCGCTTTCAACCCTACTCTCTGTAGGTGTAATCTCTCCTACTAGTGCTTTCTCAGATGCAGATAACTTGTCATATTGTACTGATATAGGGGATTCAGGTATCTGTCCTACTTCTCCTAGAACAGGGTTAGCCTGCTTATACTCTTTATCATTTAACAGTAACTGATTACCTCTGGCTACTGAGTAAGTATTATTACTGCTAGGTGCAGGGTATTCTACATGTATAGGTATAATGTTTAATGATTTAATCTTAATACCATACTTTCCTTCCAAGAACTGTTTATATAGAGATAACTGTCTTGAGTACTTAGCTGCTTTTTCTTCACTTATATTTTTAGCTCTGTGGGTCTTCATATCAAAGATATAGAAGTTGCCCTCCCTATCATAAGCCAGTAAGTCGAGTGTTCCAGCAACTGCTATCTCATGTACTCCGCCATTACTATCAGTAACCTGTAGAGTGCCTGTAGCTACTATATCTCTAGGTATAACTGTAAGTCCTTGGGCGTCAAGATAGTTCTTGAATTTCTGTAACTGCTCAGCAAACCTATTAAGAGCCTCTCTTGAAGTATTTGGATAGATTGCCTCTACTGACCTACCATCTCTCAACCAGCCTTCTGGACTAGAAGTGATAAGCCCATTAAAGAAATCTCTTACAAACTCATCAATACCAGTATCTATATTAGTAGATGGTGTAACCCAAGGACTATTAGGGTCAAATCTTTCACCAGCCTGCTCATCAGCTTGTATAATCGAAGTAACTCTGGCATAGGTTTTGCCTGTCCTTGTATTAACATAAGTAAGACCATCTTCTGATAGTTGTATCTCCCTAGAGTCTGCTTCTATCTTTTCACTGACTTTTTGAGCCTTTTCCATAGCAGTAGTAACTTCATTTCTAACTTCTGCGCCTTGTTCAGTAAGGCCAGTATCAGTATCCACCTTCTCTCCTGATTGAGTGATAGCTGTTCCTGTATCTTGACTACTGGTAGAAGTAGAATTATCTGCATTAACTACTACAGAAGTAGGATTAGCAGGTACAGGCTCTCTTAGAGCTACTGGGCTTGATACCTCAACTCCACTAATAACTCTTTCAAGTCTATCAATTCCTACTCTTAAGATGTTATCATATATAAGGTTAGTTACATTCTCCTCCCTATAGTGCTTAGTATTAGGAGTATAGTAGCTAGGGTCTTTATCAACTTGCCAGTTAACATCTTGTCTGAAAGAACCATTAGGCATAAGAAGATTAGATAGTATTGCCGCCATATTCTCAGCAGATACTTCTTTCTCTGCTATACTGTTTACTATTCTTCCTAAGTTCTCATCACCCAAGTATAGGTCTAATCCAAGACTGCCATCTACATTAGCAGGTCTTATAGAGTACTCAGCACCTGTTGAGTATATATGTCTCCTCAACTTATTATTTATATTCTCTATTATAGATAGAGCCTTACTTTCACCAGTGAAACTAGTACCATCAGAAGTTAATTCTGTCAAGTCATTATTCTTAACAAGGCTATTAAGCACTCTTATGAAGTCCCTAGTTCTACTGTTGAAGTAAACTATATCAGTAGCATTGCCTGTTGATAGTACCTCTGCAAGTGATTTTCCATTTCTAGGGCTGGTAGTCTCATCTAGAGTCTTAGTCAAGACTGGTATCTCAGATACAGACTCATCCCCCTTCATAGTAGGCAACCTATAGTATAGTGTAGGTTTACCAGCCTTATCCTTTTTAGCAAAGAGTCTGCTTGCAACCTTTCTAACATATTTGTTATATGCTGCATTCCTTCTTATAGGGTCTTGGGTTGCATCCTCAATTATAGCTTTGTCTTCTGGAGAAAGGTCTTCACTTATAAGTGAAGCAAAGTCTCTGTCAGTCTCTCTTGATGTGCTTATATTAAGAGGAGGACTAGCTACTATTACACTTGATGTCACTCTTCTATTACCTGATGATATAATCTTGTTAGGCTGCTCAATAGCAAGTTGTCTTATCTGTCCTGCCCTACTATCTAGTTCAGTTCTTGGCAGTACTCCAATAGGTTGGTATCTCTTATTGCCAATCACTATAGGACCATCACCATCTTCAACTATAGCTAACACTGGTAGATGTTGCTCATCAGTATAAGCAGTAGAGCTATTCTTCATACTCTCTTTGACTCCTGTAGTTATATCATCAAGAGCAGTATAGAATACTACTGACCTATTTCCTGATTTTCTGCTAAGCTTACCACTTCTAAGATATTCATCAACTTTCCATTCTCTAAACTTTCCACTTAAGAAACTACTAAGATTACTGTTTATTCTAGCTAATGATATAGTTGGTTTCTGCTGTGGAACTTCTGTGGGTGTAGTAGCTTTTTCTGCTTCTTTCTTATCTACTTTAATAGCATGACTCACTTGCTGTAGTAGAGAACCAGACCTCTCATTTATATCACCTCCCCGAGTAGCATTGCCTAATAGCTTTACTGCTTCTTTAGCTATAGCTTCCTGTAGCTCTTCTGTAGAGTTATAGTGCTTACTTCCTAGTTTGTTTATTGCACTTATAGCTGCTTGCTTTGCATCCTCATCATATATAGCACTGGCATTCCTGACTACATTTATGGCTTGCTCTGCTGCTGTAAGTACCTCTCCATCATTATTATTGATGAAGTCATCTGATAATACAGTAACACCTTCACCCCCAGTTTCACTAGGTTGAGTAGGTGTAGTAACAGTTTCAGGGGCTTTCTCAGCTTCCTTCGCAGCAGCTATCTGTCTACCAGACTCTTCAAGATTTGAAGTAGCATCATCAGATGCAAATATACCTGTTAGGGGTACTGGCTTATCAGCAGCTACTGGCTTCTCTTCAGCCTCTTTTGTAATTTCCTCTTTTACTTCCTCATTCTTCTTGTAACTCTCCAAGGCTCTCTTATATGAGTTCACCACAGCACCTATATTCTCCAGAGAGATTTTCATATTATCTTTTAACTTCTGGTTGAAAGCTTCAATCCAAGTTACTAAGTTTGACTTACCACTGTCATCTGCTGATGTAAGAGCAGCCACAGCATCATCGTAGTTACTTATATCTATACCCCTCCTAGACAAGAACTTAGTCATTGCAGCTACTAAGTCTTTATCTTGCTCTGAAATATCATTGAAAGCCTCATTCTTGATTAACTGGTTGTATATTCCCTCAGCAACCTCATCATCTTTCTTATATCTTTGGTATAGAGGATTGTCCTTTAGAGTCTGGTCAAGTACTGCTGCTTCATAATCATCAGCCTCATATAGAGCATTATCTACAGCTTCTGCAAATGCAGAGTAGTCTTGTATCTCATTGAGCTTCTTATAGGACTTCTCAGCACCTTCAAGCCTCTTGGTTAGTCTTAATCTATTCTCTATATTAGATAATATGTTTGGATTTTTAAGAGCTGCGTTATACTGACCTAAGAATGTCATCTGAGCATCATTTATCCTAGCAGCATCCTCTACTTTGTTCATAAAGTCAGATGTAGCTGCTGTACCCTTCTCCACTAGTCTTGCAATAACATCCTGCTGCTCTTGACTATACTTTCCCCTATTCTCTGGATTAAGCATTCTATACCTGTCAACAGGACTAAGTGACATAATATCTGACTCACTCAATACAGGGGCAGCTCCTTCTTCAAGCCCCTTAGATAGTTTCTTGTAAGCTGCCATAGCTTTCTTCTTACTGTCCTGAAGGGTCTTTAACTGTTTATTAAGGGTGGATAGTTCACTCTTTTGCTTATCTGATAGTATTGACTTATTCTTCTCTAAGTTACTTATCTTAGTTTGATAAGTCTCAATATCCTTATCAAATGCAGTGGGTTCTGATATAGAACCATACCTGGCTATATACTTCTTCTGCTCATCTGTTAATGTGGTTGCAACACCTCCACCATAACTAGAGAGTAACTCATTTTCAAGCTGAGTAGCTCTTTCTCTCCAGTCACCCATACTGAGCTTACCATATATAAGAGCCTCCTTAGTTTCTTGTGGAATGCTATTACCTAAGCTCTTCTCAAGGTCAGCAGTAGCCTCTTGAACTTTTTGCATAACATCAAGCATACTCTGAGCATCTTTCTTAATATCTTCAAGAGGTCTATCGTCATATTGGGCTATCTGCTGAGCCATCTCATCACCATCCTGAGCATTAAGTATATCTGTATATCTTTGCATATAAGCATCATACAACGGGGTACCCTTTAACTGCTCAAGCATGAAATAGTCTTGTACTTGTTTGCCTAGCCTACTATTTCTGTAGCTGAACTCATCACCCTCATCAGAAGCTTGTTGCATACTTCTAGCCCATCCTAATGAACCTCTTAAAGAAGTAAGTCTTTCTCTGTTATTGCCTTGAGCTAGCCACTCATTAAGTGCTTTAGCTGACTCTCTTCTATCTTGATTCTCCTGCTTGTCGTTATAATAACTCTCTATGAATGGATTTCTCCAAAGGTTTCTAGCTATGGCACCTGCCTTACCTAAAGTACTCTTGCCTTCTAATGATGCCCTGTCACCTTTAGACAGCCAGGCATTGACATTAGGAGTACCCATAGCTTGACCTAATGCACCATATATACCAGATTGAATAGCATCCTTGCTTATAGCTTTCCTACCTGCTGCTGCAAATGCTGCACCTAAGTTATCAGACATGCTATCTACTATAGCATCATCTGCCACACCATCATATCTCTGTGCTATATAATTAGCTAAGTCATTCTCAGCAGCACCTCTAGAGAAAGCATCAGATACATCTTGGCTATACTCTTCAAGACCTTCACCAATCATTTCCTTAGCCATATTCCAAGCCATCTGCTTCTTTGTAAGTTCTCTAGCTACTACATTACCAGCATCATCAAGAGAATATCTATTTCCTGCAAACAACTTTCCTACCTTACTTCTACTAAGTGCCTCTCTTGTTTTACCATTAAACATAGAAGCCTTTAGAGTCATATTAGCTGCTCCATTGATAAAGGAGTTAATAGTAAAGTTAGTTAGGGCTGCTTTATCTGCATTCTCTTCTGCTCTCTTTAGGGCATCCTCATACATTGGTTGAAATTCATCCCATACCTCTTGCCTTATTCTTTGTTCCGCAGCCTTATAGTCTCTGGAATAGGAAGTACCATCCTTGGTATCTTTAGTCAGTGGGGCAGTCTTCCACCACTCCTGCATTCTTTTCTGTACTTCTTCCTCCATTCTCTTGGCTTGCTCCTCTCCTATCATCTTCTTAGCATCCTCAAGATAGTCCTGCTTTGTATTAAGGGCATTCAAAGCACCCTCACCCTGACCTACCAATGCAGGGACTACATAAGCATTATATCTCCTCTGCCAAGCACTTATATTTTGAAGGGCCTTATTGACATTACTAGCGGTCTCTGCTGTAGCAGCCAGTTTGCTACCCATAGTAGCATACTTCATAGTATTGAAGACCCTATTACCTATAGCAGAAAGACCACAACCTTCAAGCATAGAAGCAACTGTAAAACCAGACTGCTGCATTAGTTCTGGAATAGTATTTACACTAAAGATATTATCCCATAGGTTCTCCTGTTCCTCAGTAGTTCTTATAACCTCAAGCCTGTTGTATGCCTTCTCAGGGTCATTCTCTGTAAACAGAACTCCTTGCTTCATTACTTGGTCTCCATACCTAGTCCAAGAATTATCTAAGAACTGAGACCATAGGTTATCTAGATAACCCTCTTTCTGGCTTCCACCAATTAATCTATCAAAACCTGTTAAGGCAGCAAGACCTCCAGTGATATTACCAACAAATGATATAGTACCACCAACTATATTAGCACCCATACCAGCCAGACCCTTCCATAGCTTATCTATTAGTGGTTGATTCTCAGATACTTCATCCTGTACTCTAGCAGCCATCTTCTTAGCTGCTGCCTCTGGGCCAAAAGCTTCTGACTCAGTTTGATAAGTGGACATAAGTTCTATCTTCTTATTACCATCCAGAGGAAAGTACTCAGTACCTTTGAATCTCTTATAGTATGGAGAAACCTCATCTAACATCTTGTCAAAGTCCTCCCACTGTCTTCTAGTACTTCCTATAAGATTACCATTATTAGCAACACCAGTATTGTACTCCTCCTCATGGGCCTGCTTAGTATTCTGATATACTTGCAGGTTCTCTATGTCATCATCTGGGGAAGAGAGGTATATACTATCTCTTTTCTCAGGTGACATACCTTTCAGAATGTTATAGTCTTCTCTATTCCCAAACTTATTCTTAAAGGAGCTGTTTCTAAAGTATCTATCCTTTCTGTTATCATCCCAGTTAGTATACCCTAGCTTATTAAGTTCCTCTATATTATCTTTCTCCCACTGTGCCCTATCTTGAGCTGTGAGACCTTTAACATTAAATACAAAGTCTGACATTATAATCCCTCATTTTGTTGTTGTTCTGGAGCAGTTACATCTATTCCAGATACTCCTGCACCCTTCCTTACTACTCTATAGTGGTTCCTTGTGAAGTAGTCATGGTCTTCATATATATCCACATCGGCTACAGACAATCCATACTCCTTCAAGTCATCTTGCAACTTCTTTCTAGCTTTAGGACTTAACTTACCAAAATCTATCAGCTTAGCATCACTTACATTGAACTTATCACTCCATCCTGGGGTATTAAAGCTACCTCCAGTATATTCTAGTGTTGTGAATGTAGATTTCTTTTCAGCAGCACTCCTAGATACTCCTCCTGCTGTAGTAGAGCTAGATGGGAATGCTACAGGCTTATAAGTACCATCAGGTGCTATTTCAACAGCTCTTCCAGCACCTATAACCTTTAGTCTATTCCCATTAGGAAGCAATATACCCTTTGTAGCATCCTCCTTCTGTTCTTTAGCCCATTGTTGTTGCTCCTTAGCCATTTCAAGTCTATCCCTCTCCATATCTAACCTTTCTCTCTCTGCTGGGCTTATGTAGCCTCTGTTACTCATAGCATCATACTTGGCTGTACCTATACCTTCATATAAACCAGAGTTAATGAATCCTCTGGCTCTGTCCTGAATATCTTGGCTATACTTACTTAATCCTGCATCATTGAATACTGTCTCTGCTATCTGTCTTAATTCAACAGGGGCATTATCGTCATTGAGCACAGTTTGCATTATCTGAGCAGGAGTATATCCCATCTGTGTCATCTGTTGGAAGTATTGACCATTAAGTATAGATTGATACTTAGGATTACCTTGGACCACCTTAGCAAGATTACCTGCCATTTGAGCCGCTCTTTTGGTTAACTCATTGCCGCTTATAGGATTATAGGTAGCATTAGGATTGTCCAGAAGATAATCTAATTGAGTTTTTGAGTAGTCAACATCGAACATAAGAGATGGGTCTCTTAACAGAGCCTCTCTCTGTTCTTTAGTAAGAGCTTCCCTTCTAGCTACAGCAGTCTCTATTGGAACTACTTCAGAACTATATCTTCTCTTCATATTAAGGAGTCCTTGCCTACTTGCAGGTGTAAGACCGTGCTTAGCTAACATACTAGCTTGATTCTCCAAGTCTTTAGCATAGGAGTTATACATATTAGCTGTCTTACTGTCAGGTACTTCATTAGCATACATCTTCATTAAGTCAGCCTTAGCCCCTAGTTCCTCTATACCACTTTGTACAGCATTATAAGCATCTGATGCCATAGCAAGAGGCTTGAGCATCTCATCAAAGGTGTAGGGGTTGAATTTTGCACTATTAGTCAATACTATTTTCATATTGTGTACCCTTTCTTTTTATTTCTCTTAATTTTACCACTCTTACTCTTCTTAGGAGCAGCGGTATTATTACCTCCAGTGTACTGACCTCTAGTATTATAAGGCAATGCCCCTATATCTGCTAACCATCTTAGAGTATCTCTATCAGTAAGCTCTCTTCCTAAATCTCCCAATCCTTGGATGAAGTTAGTAAGGTTGGCACTCTTCTCGGCTCTATTGCCTTCGAGTATTTTCTGCTTCATATCAGCTAGTTGACCATATAGACTAGCTTGCTTACCAAGCAACTCTGAGTTAAACATATCAACTTTAGTACCTTGTTCAGAGTTAAACATGTTAGTCTGTCTGTTGAATCCTGTAACTTTTTCCTTAAGTGCTTGATTATACTCCTCTGCTTGTCTAGCCAGCTTACCTAAGTTCTCACCATAGTTATAGTCTGCCGCCAATATGCCAGCTAGAGCTGCTGCTCTATTACCACCAGAAGTATCCTGTATTGCTCTTCTACCAGCAGCAGTATCCTTATTCAACTGATTGATATAGAACATTCTATCCAAAGGCTTGTATGCCAAATATTCTCCTATAGGTCTAGTACCTATTGGTCTATTAGCACTACTAATAGCACTGGCAAACATATCTGCATTTGAATAGTCAGGGTCATTACCACCAAATATGTCATTCAATACAGCTGTACCTGAACCTATAAGGGGCACATATCTTAAAGGATTCTGTCTTATTCCTTTAACCTCAGTAACATCACCTGTCAACTCTTCTGGCAGTTCTTCTGGAATAACATCATAATATATGTCCTTATCCCCTCTATCAGAAGTTACAGTGTTGCCCTCTTTAAGATTAGGATTTCTCATTAGATATGTTCTACCTGCTGGAGCTGAGTTCCACTCCGCATCAGTTATCTGTTGAGTTCTCCATTCCCCATCTGCACCTTTTTCTCTTATCCATCTCTTAGTATAAGGAGTGTAGGGGTCTTCTTTAGGATTCTCTACAGTATATTGTTTAGCTGCTGCTGCAAAGGCATTATGTACTGGACCTTTCTTATAATCATGGGATAACCTTATAATGTCCTGTGGAGCAAATGTATTACCACCAATAGGCCCGAACTCCCCACTATTTATCCTCTTTAACCAAGCTTGACCTTTTGGAGTATCCTGGTTAGTATTATACCAGTTCCAGAAGTTCATATATTCTGGAGTATAGAATGAGTCATCAGTAAGAGGTACAAAGTTGGAATAGGGATTTAACCTATTGGACTTATTTCCTGTACCATCAAACAGATTACCCAACCTTCCACCTTTAGCATATCTATTCATTTTCCTATCCTCATTCATAATTCTTACCTCTTCCTGACCATTAGCCAAAGCACTCATAAATGCCTGTAATCCTCTTTTACTTATGGGGTCATTGGGTCTTTCCTCACTCTCCCTACTTAGTTCTTTAGCTGCATCAGCAAAGGTCTCACCCTTAATATTATACTTCTCCTTGAACTTCTTGGGTAACTTCATTCTATCACTGAATACATAGTCATTGAAGATTACCTCTCCTTCCTCTACCAGATTAGGTACTCCTTGCGGGTCAATACCCATCTGTACTCCCTCAAATGGATTAGCCTCATGTGAGCCACCATTATCTATATATGTAAGACCATTAGTAAAGTCCCCACCTTGAGTATTTAACTCTCCGCCAAAAGCTTTCTTTCTTGGTATATATCTGTAGTAATCACCAGATGTGTCTAACATATAATTTTTTCTAAAATCAACAGCTTCTGGGTCATTACTATTATACCACTCTGTCTCAAAATGAAGAGTGGGATGATTTTTGGATTTCATAAACTCATATATCCCTGTTTCAGGATTAAGATAAACACTTCTAAGATGATTTTTCCCATTCTTCAAATCTTTAGGAGAAGATGTTCTCCATGCCTCTAACTCACTATAAGGAGCTAATTCATATGCTCTCCTAAGATTATATGATGTTGTATCATTTCTATCAGCAGGTACTGTTTTGTACCAGCTTTCATAATCTGCTTTTTTAATAGGTCCACCATCTTCATGTTTCCACTTAGCAGCATTTAATGCAAAGACAGCCATTTTCTTTTGTGCAGGAGTACCATGCTCCTTGTACCATGTTGATGACTTTCCTGTCCTTTCTTTAAGTGCAGTAAACTTACCTCTATTCTCTGGCTTAATGAATATTCCACCATCTCCAAATGTATTACCAAAAGGAGACATTACTCCAGTATATCTCATAGTTATTGGGCCACCATCATTAAAGAAGTTACTTGCTATGTTAAGGTCATTCTGTGTATCTACATCAGAAGCTCTGTTTTCAAAAGATAATAAAGCCCTTTCATTAGCACTAGCAGCTTGTTTATTAAGCCTATTCGCTCTATTCTTTGCTTTTCTATTACCTGTGAACCATCCTGCCAAGCTACTACCTAATCCTACTAATCCTCCTACTACAGCACCTATAGGACCTCCTATAGTAGCACCAGTAGCAGCACCAGACCCTGTAGCACTTATAGTATTCATAGCTCTATTGGCATTAGAACCACCTCTGACATCTTTCCATGAGTAATTGTCTTTTAGCATAGAAAGATTAGACCACTCATTAAGTAGGCTTGCATTATCAAATGCTCCTACAGTCATATTTCTTTGTGCCTTAATCTGGTCTTCAATACCACTTGTATCAGCAATCTTTGCATTATCAAATCCTGCTTGTGCTATAGAAGTAGCAGCACTTGCTATACCACCTATAGTACCTCCAAGATTCTCTGAACTAAAAGCTTTTCCTGAAGCTTCTTTAGACATTCCTAATAGATTTGAAGAATCACCATCTCCAGCAAATCTATTATATAGTCTTCCTCTTTTATTTATAATCTTTCTTTTAGCCATAGTATAAACTATATATTTATTGCAAAGGTAGCTAATCTACTTAATATAGACAAGCTTATAATTAAAAAAGAAAGGCCAGCCTAATTGAATTAGTTAGGCTGACCTTATATTTAGATAAAATAGTGCACTATCATATCATGGAACTCCATTCTATCAGTATTCTCTTTGTTCATGGATAACTTGACATAAGCCCAAGTGTTCCTTATTCTATCCATTTTGTTTGCTTTGATACCATTCCAATCTGTATTGGCTCTAGGAATATTAGCTCTCCATACTCTGAACTTCTTCTTCAATGGTGAAGGCTTAGCTGCCAGACTAGTCAAGCTGGTTACACCCTTCTGATATTCATTCCATACCTCAAGAGTATCAAAGGTATGACCACTTGCAAGTACTTCATTACCTGAGTTATTCTTAGTCCAACAGTCAGCCCTGAACTCTATATTATTGAATATCTTATCATAAGGTTCATCAGCGTTAGATACAAAGGTTATACTATATGGATAGTAATGACCAAAGAACATATTGTAGTCTCCTGCAAACTGTTCCCATATATTATTATCTTTTATAGCATAGAAATCATTGTTAATATTGAACATTGCAGGTACTTGACCATAACTCATAAATGAAGTAAATTGTCCTATGAGTTCTGAATATACAAGTGCTGTATCTTTATTTACAAAATACACATCATTATTATTCTTGTCATAGAAGGTAACAAAGTTATTGAAGTCTGTAGGGTTCCATATATCAAGACTATTATTTTCACCTAACCATTGTCTGAATCCTAATTTATCAGAAAGAGATTCAATCTTACTATTAAACAAGTATATACTATTGGTTATGTTATCTATAAAATATAATCCAGAAGGAGTTTCTGCTATAGACCATTTATTGTTACATCCTATACTATTGCTTATGTATCTTTTACCACTTACTTTAAGTCCATTTGATATTTCAATAGGAACACCATCAGAAGTAGGAATCTGTACTCTTGAATTAAACAGTATGTTACTTAATCCTTGTTTCTGAAAACAGTATATCTCATTATTAAATGTATTCAGTGATACTACTTCTCCCTTATCACCATCTAAGTCAAGAGTGGATGCCATAGTGATATTAGTCCAAGTATCCACTAAAGATGCTGCCTGTTTTTCTTTAGTCCAAGTTATAGTATTAGGAAAACTATTCAAGCTAAACTTATTATAGTCAAGTGCTTTGGCTGTAAAGAAGTTATTGCTCTGATTATATACAGGATTAAATTTATTGAAGTTTGACCTGTTCATAGCCAGATTACTTGTCTGACCTCTGTTTCTATCATACCTACCATCAATGTTTATTCTTGTTTCACAGTAGAATGAAGGTATTTCAACTATACTATTCTTGTCTTCAAGGGTATAAGGATAAGTTTTGAGACAGTCATATCTCTGATAATAAGTATCTCCTTCAGTATAATATACATTTATAGGCTCTGCAACTGGTATTGGAGTATCTCCATTATATCCTGTAATTAATGATATTGGTTTTCCTGCTGGTATCCATATGTTACTGTCTATTGCAGATTCTGGACTACCTCCAAATCTGTTTGATACATTGTCTCTATATAATTCTGCTACCCATGAATATCCAAAATATGGTTTCTGCATTTCATAAGTACCATCACCAAATTCAATATATCCCTGTTGTATTCTCTTACAATCTTTATCCCAAGGTATTATTTCAGTACTTGTCAAATCTCCTCCAACATAGTTGAATATATGTTCTGGAGAATAGGCACTACCTATTTTCTTTAATGTAGGGAGGATTATCTGATTGTGTTTACTGCTATCATTTTCATTCACCTTATAATTAAAGGCTATCACTACATGTGGTGAGGACTTATATTTAATATTTACAGGGTCAACACCATAAGTATATTTTATATTCTTTTCTGCAACTATAAGATACTTGCCACTTTGCAGACATCTTAATGGTACAGGAGGACTTACAAAATAATTATGTAGTTTTATCTTCTTAGCATCAGTAGCATCACTCAGATTATTGAAATCAAGACCTACAATAATAGGATACCCATGTTCCTTATTAAGTTTTACATTCTTGACTATGTTTACGAACTCAGTTTCAAATCCTGCTCCAACAGGAGGAGTATACTCATACTCTACAGAGTCTCTTGTAGGTACTATTATTCTATCAACATTACCATGATAGTTTATATCATCCAATCCTGAATTTGCTGGTGCTTTTATCTTTATCATTGTCTTTTCATCAGAATCAAACAATGCTGCACCAGAAATACCTTCAGGAGGATACCATATCTTATCATTAGGCAAGTAATCTGTAAAGCCAGCAAATTTAAGATTTGACATCTTCTTCTTATTTAGAACAGCTGACCTTGTACTACCTTGTGTTGCTGATATATCATTATTCAATGAGCCTTCCCTATGCCAAGGATAAACCAAAAATGACATATCCTTTATCTTTGCTGTCTCATCATAACTACATACTTCATCATAGTAATACATACCAGATACAAGACTCTTAGTGCCATTCTGGGATATGTTCTTTACTCCTACATTCTCTTTATATACCCCAGGCATATCAGGACTGTTCTGTGGAGTAGTAGTCTGTATATCTATATCTGAAGCATTTGCAGTATATACAGCTCTTCCTACAATCCTAAACTTTACATCAGATAAATCAAGGTTTGATATAGAGGTATCAAATTCTATATCTGGAGAATGAAAGGTAACTATAGATTGGTCTATGAAGAAGTACTCTTTGTTCTTACTAATCCACCCAGGTAATACATTATCAGATACATCTGATGTATAAGGATTACTAGGTACATTAGCCAAGCATTGTATTTCTGCATTTCTACTCCAATTATCTGGTATAGGATAATTATGTCTGAACTCTGCCCAAGCTCCCATATTGACTATATCATAATACTTACCCTCTATAGTATGATTATAGTTATACCAAGTAGTATTCCAATCATCTATAAGATTCTTAGCCATAGTATCATCTACACCAAGATTAGGTCTTGTAAACCAAGATGCCTGTGCAAATGGTGAATTACTACATCTGTCTTCCATATTATATACAGTAGGGCATACAATACCTTGGGCTATTACTTCTCTATCATTTATGGTAGGAAGAACCATTATACCTCTTACTTTGACAAAGCCCTCTTCTATAGCTATATCAACCAAATCCTTTTCTAAAGTCAGTTTGGCTTGTACTACTTCTATAGGAGTAGGAGTAACAGACTCATTCTGTATATCTTTTATAAAGAAGGCTTCAGACCATGTACCATTCCTTCTCTGAAACTGTAAACCAAACCTATACCAATCAAGATGCTTGAATCCTCTTATATCAGGATTTGATAAGTGATTATTATAAGAATAATATCCAGTAAGGCTATTATCATATTCAATCTTTCTTTTATTGAATATTATATCTTTACCTTTTAATTTTCTTGCAAATTCTCTTGAAGGAGAGTTCTTCAAAGTTATATTACCAAGAAACAATGTACTGTCTTTACTTGTCATTGTCTTAGGTATTATCTCTTCTCCTCCTATATAAAGTAATTCTGTGGGGTCTATAGTAACTCCTGTAGTTCCTGTATCAGTATATTCTATTGTAGTATTGTTTATAGTTATATCTGCAATATTAGTTACTGTAGGAACAGCATCTATTGAAGTTCTATGTATTGAGTATATTCTCAAAAAGTCAAAAGAGTTATCTACTCCTGTAAGAGTTATCTTAAAGCTATTACTTATCTTATCTTCTGGACTTGCACCCCTGTCTTTATAAGATATATAGTTTATAGGAGTAGTATAGAAAATATTACTTTCCTGACCATATAGATTATAATAAGAAAAAGCATATTGTATTATTCCTGCTGCAAAAGTACCTCCAAACCCAAGTCTTTGTACTGAAACCTCTTCCTGTAATTTAAGTTTCTGTATAAAGTCAAAAGAATTGTCATTCCATTTATCTCTTACTTCTTTCTTTGAAGTAATATTTATTACTCTTGCTTGATTCTTTCCATCAATCCAATATACTTTTTGAATATCATTATTTTCAAATACACCAAGGCTTTCAATAGGATTAGATACATCAAACTTAAGATTACCTTTGTATAAGACAATACATTCAAAGTATTTCCCCTCAGTATCCTCTTTCTCAGTAAGTCTATATATTGTATCTTCCTGTTTGTTTTCTTTAATATCAGTAGTAAATAGTGTAACATATTCATTAAGTACATTATACCCTATTACAGTACCATTAATGCCTGTAACATCTTTATTAGCATCCTTTAAGATAATCTCCTTATTACCTTTCTCATTAGTTATAGACAAGAGAGTATTATGGTCTCTTGCAGTTATTCTTATGTTCTGAGCATCAAAGGCAAACTCAGAGCTGAACTTACTTACTGTAAGGTCTCTTTGTATGCCCTTGATAACATGTGTAGAAGATTTTATCATATCATTGCATCTTTATATATCCATTTATATCCAGCTCTAGATTTTCTTTCCCCTCTACAGCACCTAATAATATCTCTATCAGATTTTATATTAAGACTTCTTGCAGCTTCTTTTATAGAGGGAAACTCCCTTATAAACTCCCCTTCTAAACTAAGCTGAATAACTGGTTTAGCTAGAAGAATCTTTACTATAGCTACTCCTTTGTCATATATTTCTTTTTTCATAGGTCTGCCTTTCAAAGCAGAAGAAATCTTATTTTTATGACTTTCTGAAAGCACTCTACCTTTCCTTTGGTTAGACCACTTAACTCTAGTATTTTCAGTAGGAGTCCAACTACACCCTAAATGACCGTCCCCTCCATTAGTTATGTTATAGGATATTCCTAGACCTTTATAGTGTCTAATTAACTCTATTTCTAATTTTTTAGCCTTATCCCCGTCTAAATTGGTGAATAATATTTCATGTTTTATATTATTCCATCCATATTTATTTATAGCTCTTTGAAAAAGAATACAGTTAGAATATCCAGTGCCATATCTCCACCTTCTATTTATTTCCTTTGAAGTAATTCCTATATATACTTTACCAGACGGAGATACATGTCTATAAATAGTCCATTTAGTGTTTTCTAATATATTCTTTGCTTCCAAGATGTTTGAATCCATATCTAAATTCATTAGTCCTTGACAATAATTGATTCCAAGAGTTTGTTAATGCTTCCATTTCACTAACTGATGGAATTAGGAACTCGTTATTACATTGTCCAGCAGCAAAAGCGTAAGATTGCTGGGTATTCTGTAGTACAGCAGGACTAATCTTTCCCATATCAAACAGGATGGTAAACCATTCCTTCTTTATAAATAGTTCCAGAGTCTTTAAGAATATAGGATTATCTGGAAGTAGAGGTAATCCATCATCATCAGTAGGGATAGCCTTATAACTAAGCTCTATGTCTCCTGTCTTGAAGGAGGTGAATATTACAGAGCCTTGAGTTTTGAATGATAGTTCTCCATTATCTTCTGGGTGAGTACCATTAAAGCTATCAGTCATAGCTCTCAGACATACACCATTCCTGGCTAATCTTACCTGGTTTATAGCAATCAAATCACAAGGCAAAACACCTCTAAAGTTGTCTATACATATAGTAGTTACCTTATCTGCATAGATATTTGGGAGACCCATGCAGGAAATAAAATCTATGACGAATTGAATTGCAGTCTCTAAGTCTAAATCTCTTAATAGTGGATGTCTTAGTAGTCTATCCAGTATTACTTTTATATTCACATAATTAAATTCAGATACCATCTCTAAACCTCCAAATATATTGTTTTACTCTTTTAACTTTACCCCTACAACATTCAGAAATATGACTTAGGTGTTCACCAGTAATTTTACTGGCTAATCCTATAGATTGATACTCTGCTATTTTATTCATGTTCAAGTCATATTGAATAACGGCTTTACATTTTTGAGAATCTCTGTTCTTTTGTTTCTTCTCCTCTGATAAAGTAATGCCTCTTCTTGGACTACTATGATTTTTATAATAATTTCTTATTCCGTTTCTTATATTCTCTTTGCCTTTTTCTGATATAACATAACTATCTCTTCTTTTCTGAGCCTCACTCATATGTTTTCTACAGGATTCAGTTATTACTTTCCCTTTATGAGAATTTCTCATTTTTTCTATAGTCTCTTTAGAAAATTTTCTACCTAAAGTTCCATCCCCTCCGTTTGTTATGTTATAAGAAATACCTAATCCCTTATAATGTCTAATAAGCTCTATTTCTAGTCTTTTGGCTCTATCTTCATCAAGATTTGTAAAGAGAATTTCATGTTTTATATTATTCCATCCATATTTAATAATAGCATTATTGAAATATGTGTTGTTTACATATCCAGTACCATATCTCCATCTCTTATATACAGGATACTTTGAGGTAATGCCTATGTAGATTTTACCTGATGGAGAGACATGCCTATATAAAGTCCATTTCTTATCCTTCATACTTATTTCTCCTTCCTATAAGAAGAGCATCTATAATGCCCTGTTTAATGTTATGCTTAAGTTTTAATCTTAAGTCTTTATTGAAGACCAACTCATAGAAAGACCTATTGTTGAAGTTAACATCTTCTTTGTTATAGAGTACCTTATATATCTCCTGTTCATCAAGTCTTAACAGAGTCTTGTCTTTATATGCTTCCTCATCTTCATACCATAGTTTGAGAGTATTGTCCCAGTCTATAGGAAGGTTAGTCTTGACCTTGCCATTCTCATCTATTCTGACTGACTTCTCATACTTCCTTACTTCTATAGTACCCATTCTATGAGGCAGCTTAACCTCATTACCTGTCACTATATCATCAACAAGCAAGTTATTTATTTGCCTAATAATAGCAAAGTACTGTGATTCTGACAGTACATACTTCTTATCATCAGGCTTGTTCTTTCTATAGTATTTATAGCCATCATATACACCAAGACTGTTCCTTATCTTATGTTCTCTAGGCATACTGGCTCTTCTTACTCTTTTCTTAAACTCTATAAGACTTTCCATTACTCAAGTTGTTTAGCAAGGTTTGACTTAGAGTTTCTCCTCACAAAGTCTGCCAATGTAGCAAAATCATCCTTAGCATTATTCTCATCATCTTCAGGAGTATAAGAAGCACTCCTTAATTCCTTCACTACCATTTGAATCAACTCTGGAATTAAAGGCTCTTCTATAGGAAACTCTTTATCAAATAAATCGCAGGTATCATCACTATTATCACATGACAGCTCAGACATCTTTTCAGCATCCTCAAAAATAGCAGAGAATCTTACCTTTTCTAAATATAGGTATTGAGGATTCCATGACTTGAAGTACAGATAACCATCAGGTGCTATAGAACAGTAGATGATATTCTTCATCCACTTATTATAGCCTACATATCTCATCCTGTCTCTGCTTATATATGTTATCTCACCTTGATAGTAATCTATAGGATATACCCTAGGATTACCTACCATTAGAGTAACAGGTATTTTATCTTTACTCCTCAAGTATGAGCCTCCTTCACATACTTCACCACTAATAGCTGGAACCTCTATAAGGTCTAAGCATATAGTCTGATAGTTACTCTCTGGTATCTGTCTTCTTATATCTGAATATCTTTGCTTTAATAATAGTGCTCTATATTTGCCTAATAGAAAAGCAATGTGCTCCTCTGTATAAGTGAAATCATCTGATGAGCCTTTTATCTCATCAAGAACCATGTATATAGCTTCTCTCCACTTCATTATATCTGTATATAAATAATTAAACCTATTGCAAAGATACAAATTATATTATATCCCCGCAATAGGTTAAATAGTTTATTATTCATTTACTAACCTAAGTAGTTCATCCTCACTGAATCTTAGTATATCATCCTCAGTTATTCTAGGAGTGACATCATTCAGTGCCTGAACTAATGAGGTATTTACTATAAATTCTGGATAAGGTATAAGACAAGTAGAGCCAAATAGACAGTATAGTATATTAGTTATTGCCTTATAATCTTCCTCACTAATGTATATACTTAAGGAACTTCTTAGTAATTCCTCTATGAACAATAGGACCAGCAGTTTGTTTACTTCTTTATACTCTTTGTACCCGAAGGTTGACAAAGCCTTAAAATAATTGCTGACCCCAGTATAAGCCATATTATCAAGTCCATCCATGACATCTGCATCCAGTATTTATATTTTTACTTTTAACTCCCCTAAAGAACTTATCCCAATACTTGATAGCTTGTGCATAGTGACCTGTCCTTATGCTTAACTCAAGTGCCTTGAATCTGAGTAAGGCATCTATGAAGTTCTTTGGTATCTCACATTCATTATTTACCTCCTTTATATATCCAATCATAGACTGATATATAGGATATAAGTTACATACTACTCCAAGAGTAGTAGCATTATCCATACCACAAGGAGTATCAGGAGAAGGAGTACCTCTAACTATAACATATATAAAGAACAAAGTATCATTTATGGTTACTCCTAAATCCTTACTATCCAACTCAAGTCTTATTCTCTTAGGCTTAGTATTATTGTCTATAGTCACTAGGGACCCTACAGATGAAGCACCTATCTCATACTTATATATAGGCTTTGTACTCACACCATTCTCTATATAAGTATCTTGGGAATCTATAGCCACAGCATCAATATAGACATCCTTATAATAATCTAAATTCTTAACAGAAGCATCTATTACAAGTTTACTGCCATCAAGAGAAACTCTAAGTTCATTAAAATCTATCATACCTAAAACATTAAAGGGTTAATAAAAAAGGGAGTATTAAACATACTCCCTATACTTTAAGTTCCCTTTAAGTCCAAGCAGCTATTTGCTTGTCTGTAGGCAACTTTGCATTTACAGCAGTGATGAGAGCCTTCATTGCAGTATGACTGCCATCATCAACACAAACTAGTGTAATATCCTTCTCAGACTTCTGTACACTCTCATTACTGTCAGTGAAAGCATAGTGAATGTCAAGAGTATCATACTTAGCTGTTGGGTCTACTAGATAAGTAGTCTTGATAATATTAGGATAGCCCATCATTCTATAGTGGTCTCCTCTAGCACCCATACAGAAGTACTCAAGGTCAGCAATATTATGACCATTATCTACATAATGTGCAGGAGTAGCCTTTTCTACCTTACCCCAGATATAATCATCTCCATTGTAAGTAATCTCCATAGGCTGCACATCAAACTTAATGTACTCTTGGGGCATAGTACCAAGTTCCCAACTCTGGATAGCCTCCTCAAGGATAACCCCAGTGTATGTGCCTGTCAAGTCAGCAGCCTTAGTAGCCTTCTTGACCTCTGTCTCTGAGCTTTCATCCTTTAGATATACAGTAAGTAGAGGTGTAGTATCTCTGGATACATTGGCTACTATAGACAATGCCATAGCCTTGTAGAAATCAGATGCTGACATATTGGCACCTGCCTTCACATAGCCATACTTCTGGTTTGTGTCTTCCTCACCAAGACCTATATACTGACTGAATACTATTCTTGTAATATACTCCTCTCCAGCCACAGGAGCATCTGATACACCACCATCAAGAGTAAGAAGTACTCTCTTCAAAGGATGTCTCAGTGCATCAGACTTAGTGGCACTGACACTTATAATCTTATCAGTGTCAATAATGTCACTTCTAACTATACCTCCAGGTGACATGTATTGGAAATACAAATGAGTCTTTGCTGTATCTCCCTTGGGTAGGATAGAGCCTGCTGCATCTGTAGCAAGAAGATTAGCTCCAGTCTTCAAGGTCTTTGCTACATACAGATGTCTTACTTGATTGATACTAAAATTAGCCATTTCTTAAATAGTTTAATTAAACTTATTGTTTTATATTCTGCATTCTACTTGTAAGAGCGTTCTGCACAGCTCTTACTAAAATCATATCTTGTAATGCTGAGTGCATCTTGCATGGATTCTCATTATACTTACCATTTATATTCAATCCATCTGGCAAGTCTACAAGTATTATAGGTTCTGGTTCTGATAAGTATCTAACCAGATAATCCTTAATATTGTACTTTGATACCAATTCTACAATACCTTCTGATATATCCAGCCTCAGCACTCTTCTTTCATTAGAGCTTCTAAATGGATTATCCTTCACTCTGTGATATTCATCCTGGGTTACTGGGACTACCTGTATATTTTCCCCAGACTTACAACCCAAGGAGGAATCATCAAGATTAACTGACTCATAAGTTATAAACCACAAGTCTGAGGGTAACTTGAAAAACACAGAGTTACTGGATAATCCTGTATGGTTCTCTTTTTCTGGTGTCTTATAGGTTTTGACTAATGCCTCCAAGTATCTCCTGGCTTCTTCTGTTTTTTCAAAAGACAGCCCTGTATTGCTTCTTCCATTATATACTTCCAAGATGATGTCTTTTTGAGCATTTGTCAAGAATATAGATTTCTCATACTCATCAAATTCTAATAGCCCAGTTGGAATATTCTTATATATAGAAGCATAAGAAGATACAAGAGTGTCAAAACTTTCTGAAAGTTCTCTTGTACTCATCCTTTATCATTTGAAGGGATTATACCTATGTTTGTAGCACTGGCATTACCTATAGCAAGAGTAGTATTCAAGTCTCCAGAATATGCTGATTTAGCCAACTCTACTGCTCTCTGTAGTATTTCACTATGCAATTCTTCAGCTAACTCACACTCTGTTATCTTGTCTATACCATCTATAGTTACTCCCATATCACTAATATTGTCAAGTATTATAGGCTTTGGTTTCTTCACATATCTCATTTGATATTGTAAATTACTGCCAAATTTACCTATTACTTCTGCCAATGGGAGATTAATTACTTTACCCACTAATGGATATGTCAGTTCTGATACAAGTACTTTTTTAGGTGCTTCACAGTTAATAAGACCATCAGTATGTGTATAAGCTTTTTCTATATCTCCATCAGGTTCCTCTATAGGAAAGACAGTACCAGATGTCTTGAAGTAGGTATCAAATGCTTTTTTGAGTATGTCAACATAAGTTTCCAAGTCAACTTTTTCAGCACTGGCATTTGTCTTTACAGTAAATGTGACATCATAGTAAGTACCTGAATCACCCCACCCACTATCCATAATAACTGTTACATACCCCTTCAAATCTGGATAGGGTATTGTAAGCATTCTATTGTTATAAATAGTACTGTCTTCTGTTATAGGAGTACTTATATTTGCTTCTAACTTAAAATTAATATGTAATTCCCTCTTTTGGTCAGCCCAACTACTAACTAACTTAAAATCAGTAGCACTTCCATCTATATACTCTTGAATGTAATTGCAATTCTTCTTATCAGTTATTAGTCTCCATGCTACTCTCCTAGGAGGATATGGATAAGGCTTAGTCATCATCCTCTGGTATTCAACATAGGTAATGGGCTGTACAGAGTAGAACTGATTGCTATCACTCAAGAGTTCATTCACACTCAGAAAATAGTCAGATGGAAATAAATACACCTTACTCCTTCTATCAATCTTCTCTTCAAGAGAAACTCTCTCCTTTATAGAGTTAATATCAAAAAGGTTAGCTACTCTTATCAGAACTGAGAAATCATATTGTCTCTTTTCATCACTATCAAATCCTGCTCTGGATTTGTTTGAAGTAGGATTAAAGTAAGCCTTTACTATTTCACTCTGTGCCTTAGTAAGCAGTACAGACTTCTCATACTCATTTACCCCAGGAGCAGCATTTGATGCAAGATTATTATAGAGTACATCAAACTCATTTGAAAACTCTTGAGTAGTCATATTATCACTCTTTTAATTTGGCCTCTATGGCAAATTTCAACTCTTGGTGCTTAGGCATATTCAGATACTTTGCTGCAATGTTAAGAGTAGGCTCTTCATTATCCTCACATAGAGGAGTACCATCAGCCTTTAAGTATAACATGCCACCTCTGTTACTGATAAGGCCACCTTCAATAGCCTTCTTGATAAGAACCTTAGTACTTAACAGAGGGTCAGTTGCTACTCTTACAAAGAGCCTAGCATCAGCTTGAATGAGCTTACCAACCTTCTCTTGCAGGAACTCAATCTTAGAGTTCTTAGATGTAGGTCTACCATCAATAGTCTCAATGATAGTTCTAAGTATATCTGCATTCTCCTGTATCTTACCAAACTCCATATAAGCCTGCATAGTTGCATTCATCTTCTTCTTAGAAGCCTGTGACTCCTCATTCTCATGGATAAGTACAAACTGATATGTAGCTTTAGGATGGTCTTCAAGGTCTTGAAGGGATGGTGCTATCAGGTCTTTGTTTGCTAAAAGCACCTTATATTTAATATAATCATCTGGGTCAGCCAGATTGAGAAAGTTATCCTGCTTGGTCAGTCTCACCTGATAATTATCCCAGAAATTATCTACCTTATTATATATTGACAGTGCATTGTACTCAAGTCCCATCACTTCCTCTAGACAAGCCTTCTCAGCATTGGTAAGTACATTTACATACATACCAGATGTAAGTCTAGGAACAGTAAGCCATCTTACTGCACCCTCTGCCATACCTCCATATAGAATATGCTTAGGGTCTCTTACTATACCTGTCTCTTTAGGTACATGCTTTACAATGATTCTCTCATTTCTCAAGCAGTTGACTATAGGTTCATCTATAGTAACAGGTTGCTTATCCTGTCTTCTCCTTGATTGTTTAACTGGTGCTTCAACTACTTCCTGCATTGGAGTTTCATCCATTATGGTAGCATCATCCAGTATTACTTCTACTTTTTTAGCCATTTATTCTTCTCCTTATATTTCTTTATAGAAAGAAGGGGGACAAGGGATTACCTTATCCCCCTAATACTTATCCTTGCAGTATTGCAGGAATCAATGACAATGTTCTGGTTGGGTCAAGCACACATACACCAAGTGTTGCCATCTTGTGTATAGTAGCACTATCCTCATCATAAGACATATGAGGATTACCCATTTGTCCTGTGAATGGGTTTCTCAGACCCCACTGATAGCTTCTCAGCTCATTATCACCCTTAATCTTACACTTGAAGATATTAGGTTGGTCCATAGAACCAATGTACCAGATGTCAAATCTGTATGACATTGCCACGCCTCCCATTGGGTGAAGAATCTTGTTTCTTACTGGGTCATCATAGAATGGGTCTACATCAAGTCTTACCCTTACTCCATTAGGAGCTTTATACTCTACAAATTGGAAACCAGCAGACAGAGCATTGCTGTGGAGCTTAGATTGAGTCTTCTCAACTACCTTAGTTGAGTTGTTATCCATAACAAATGTAGTCCAACCACTAACTGTCTGAAGAACTGCCTTGTGGAATAGGATAGCACCTCTCTCACCTGTCTTGATGACAAATAGTCTGTCATTCATACCAAGCTTAGATGCACTCAGCTCATATAGGGCATCCTCAAGAAGCTTCAATGAGAAGTTGTTGTAATACATTACATTAGCTACCTCAGTCTGCTCAAAGATACCAGCACCTGTCTTGATAACATTACCAGACTTGCCAAAGTTCATGTACTCACCATTGGCATTTCTGTTAGAAGTACCAAAAGCCATTACATTGTTCTTGTATTCAGAGAATTGGCACTCAAGCTCCCAGTCTACATAGTGCATCCACATGTTAGCTGTGTCCTTAACCTGCTTACCATCTACATTCCTTACCATAGGAATACCAAAGGCAAGCTTTTTACCCAGCTTATTACCCCATACCTTATGGTGGATTCTAATAGTAGACCACTCATTTCTCATAGATACAGGAGTACTGAATCTGATGTCACCAACCTTTCTTGAACCCTCTCTTTCTACAGGAGCATACTCAATAGAGAATCTCTCTCCAGCTAGCAGTCTCTCAGCAGGAATACCCTGAGTAAGACCACCCATAGTCTCACACTTGTAGACTGCATTTGTACCCTCCATTCTAGCATCACCAAGGATTCTAATAGGATATACTTGGTTCAGATTACCTACGATAACCTCGCCATCAGCAAACCAATCCTCTGGGAATACCAGATAGAAAGGTGATGTACCAATACCTACATTACCACTCTCCTCAGTAACTACTGTACCATTCTCATCTCTTGCCTCAACAAGAGGTATATTCCTTCTTGATGAGCCAATAACATCCCAGTAGTACTCATCATCAGTCTCAAACTCCCTTACAGGGAACTGATTAAGGAATGTGTCCAGAGTCTTACCTCTATAGAAAGCCAGCAACTGAACCATAAGGTTAGTTGCCTTCTGAGGTTGCAACTGGAAGATTGAGCCAAGGTGGTTGTCACTTGTCAGACCCTTCCAATGCTGGAAGCCTAACATTTGAAATTTACCTAATTTACCAGCCATTTTGTTAAAACTTAATTTATTAGTTAATCATTTATATCATACATCAAGTGACCAGCCTTGTCCTACATAAGACTCTGGGTCCTCTTGAACACCACCTACAAATTGTGGATTACCTTTAGGTCTATTGGTATTCCTTAGTGTATGTTCCAACTCTCTGAGACTGTTCTTGATTTCTTTCTTTACTTTGCCTTTGACAAGCATATCAAGGTTCTTGAACCCATCAGTAAGAGTAAAGATAACCCCCAGCTTCTTTCTGAACTCAACTGGATTCTCTGTCTCATACTTCTGGATAGCTGTCAGATACTCACCATCCTCAGTCTTATAGACTGGTTTGGCAATGTTATCATAAGCTTTTTGCCTTGTTGCCTTATCCATAGTGATACCCTCAAATATTTCCTTATCTTCAAGCATCTGCTTCTTGAGGTCTTGAGCTTCTTTCTTAACTCTCTTCTTCTCACTCTCAGCCTCTTCTTGACCTTCTTTAATAAGGTCATCATATTGCTTCTTGAAGTAGGACTTATTACTCTCTAGAGCATCCTTAGCATCCTCTATGTCTGAGCCACTATCAAATGATTTCTTCACTTCTCTAGCTGCTCTCTCCTTTGAGAAGCCTCTGTTGATAAGGTCTTGATATATGAGCTGCCTTCTAAGGTTCTCACCTTTATCTGACTCATCCTTAATGGCATCTTCAGTAATCTTATCAAGATTACCTAAGACAGCTTCATACTGTCTAATCTCATCAGGCTCCAGTTCAGCATTAAGTGCAGCACTAATTCTCTTCTGTGTCTCATCAAGTCTGGCATTAACCTGCTTGTCTATGGCTTCTGCCAAGTCTTCTGGAGACTTAATACCCTTAACAAACTCTTCATCAAGGTCAGGGAGGACACCATCTTCTACTAAGGCACTGGCAATGGAATAGTAGAAGTTAGAATTGGGAGAAGAACCATTATCCTTATTAGAGTCAGGTGTTCCTCCTTCCTTGTCTTTCTTATCTTCTTTATCCTCACTACCTACGCTCTCTGGTCCAAATAAATCATCAGGATTTACTTCATCCTCAGTAGTTGGTTTATCTTTGTCTTTTCCAGCCTCCTCTTCACCTGGCTTATCTTCTCCAGCAGCAGGAGGTGTCTCTTGTGTTTCATCACTACCTTCAAAGAGGTCAAGTGTATCAATCTCTTCTCCAGATAGTATAAAGCTATCATTCAAACTTTCCATATTTCTTCTCCTATTGGTTATTAAACTATGCAAAGTTATTAACTATTCCACAAGTAGGCAAGTACCTAATATAGATAGTTGGTAAACTATAAATGAAATCCTTATTTACTGATACAAAAAGAGAGGTGTAATATTACTACTACACCCCTCAAGCTTATTATGCTCCCCTAAAGTACTTATATACCTTATTGTCACCACTCTTGTAGTCATCATCCTTAAACCAGAAGTTGATTGCAGACTCAACTACTTTAGTGTCAATGTTATCACCAAACCATACTTTAAGTAGCTCACAGTAGTCATGGTACTGTGCATTGAGTGCTACATAAACATCAGCACAAGTTGCACTTTGTGGTATGATACCCCTGTATCTCTCAGCTACTTCCTTAGCTTTAGACATATCATACTTCTCACCTATAAACTTTCTACCACCACTAGTATGGTACATCTGTGATACCAAGTACTTAGCAGTGCTCTCACTGAAGTGGTTACCCATATCACCATCTTCCTCAAGCATCATTCTGAACAGCCTATCCTTAGTAAGAGCCAGCACATCATCACACTCCTTGTGCCAAGTTTGGAATGCAGTAGGACTAGATACTCCATTACCACTACTTAGACTAGTAGTGTTAATGTTTACATTCTCAGGCATACCTGAATTACCAAACAGACCAATACCCATGCCATTTCTGCTAAGAGCTAGCAGACCAAGTGCTGTACCAGCAATTCCTAAACCAAGTCCAGTACCAGCTACACCTTTAGATGCATAAGGAGCATTGTCATATCTATTATAACCACAATTATACTTATCATGATAATAATTTACAGGAACCTCCTTTATAGTCTCTTTTTCAATAACTTCCATAGTTCTTGTTTTTTAAGTTAATTATATAATGTATTGTAAGCTTACATGTTGCAAAGGTACTTAATAAATGAATAAAAACACAACAATGCTAACACAGCAATGTACAAGTACTATAAAGTGTTTAATACCAAGCTATTAAAACGAAAAAGAGTTAGCACTTCAATGCTAACTCTTTATTGATGGTTTAATTTTCATATATAATCAGGGGGTATTTGCCTTTTTGATGCAATCATCTAAAGTCTTTTCCTCCCAGAATAACTCCTTGAAACCTATAACTTTTTCTCCTCTAGGTATAATACCCTCTCTAACTAAATTATCAAAGGTAGCTCTGCTTACATTGAGCTTCTGGCATTCTTGATATTTACTTAGCCTTTTTGTCTTGTCTGTATATGATTTTATTACTTTGACTATTTCAATAGCCTCATCCTCTTTTATATTACTGTTACCAGCATCTATATCATCAATGACTTTCTTCAATAAGTCTCTTATAATCTTCAGCATGTTTATTGACAAGAATTAAAAGTATAATAAAACCAAAATATAAAGCACTCACTCTGATTTGTTCCAAATGATTACCAAACCCTACATATCTCTGAATATAACTACACCATAATATACCAACAGTATAGAGACTTGAAATAATATGTATTAAACAGAACTTAAATACTTTAGACCATACTAATATCATAATACTTACCATTGTAAGTACAGCCAGTTCAGCAAAGCAATAATGAAATCCACACTCAAGAAAAACTACATGTAGAAACATTAGAAAGGCACATATAACAGGTATGTATTTAAGTAGTAAAATACACATATTTCCCTTCCTCTTTACATTAACAGAATAGCCATTAATATCATATTTGATAACTTCCACACCTAACACATCATCTCCTAACCATGTTGTATCTGATTCCTGTGATGCAGAGCTAACTCTCTTTTTTCTGTATATTAGTAAGCTTACTTGCATCCCCTGTATAAGTAAGTTCTCTCTTAAATTTGCCCATAATTTTAAGTTTTATATATTAAACAATAATTATCAAGTGATTAAGGTCTCCTTCTACTACTCTAAAGTTAAGTACCCTTTTCATTCTGTGCTTTTAATAAATTCTGTGATTTCAATAAATCAATATTAGTCTGTCTTAGTCTACAAGTAAGGTCTTTACAGGTCAATAACATAAGTTCAGATACCTGTTTTCTTAACTCCTTTATTTCACTTTCCAATTCATCATTTCTTTTTAATAAGCTGTTAAGCCTCTCTTTGTTATCATCAGAAAGCTGCTTGTAGAATTCTAAAGACTCCTTCATATTATGTATGACATTCTCATCTACTTCACTATTATATTTCTTTCTAGTGAATAAATAAGATAGCCAACCACTAGTTATGGAAGTGACTAATCCTATCACTCCTGTAATTATAACCCCTAAATCAATCATAATTTTCTGCAATTTTAATAAATCCTGTTGTTTATTCTTCGTACTTCCAATAATACCCAACCTTTAACTTGTCAGATTTAATATATTGAGCTAAAGAAGTATAAGGAATATCATTTACTTTAGAGGCTTCTCTTACCGAAAGATATAATCTGATTAAGTTTCCTTCCATATCTAATTGTACTACTCTTCTACACCTCGGATTATTTCTTCCTATGCTCTTATTCCACTCCTCTGAATGATGTTTGCCTTTGTTATTTTCATGTAGCCTATTTATAATATCTTTACTTACCCCTCTCTTCTTAGAAGCTACACTTATCTTTAATCTAAATTCATTACTTCTTTTGGTACCTTTTAGTTTTGAGGGCCTGCCCTTCAATGCTTTAGATATTTTATTTTTGGATTCAGTCGTAGCTTTATATCCTAAATTACCTTCTCCGCCATCAGTAATATTATAAGAAATACCTAAATTTTTGTAATATCTGATAAGCTCTATCTCTTTCTCACAAGCTTGTGATTTGGTCAGATTGGTAAATAATACTTCATGCTTTATATTACTCCATCCGTATTTTACAATAGCATTTGCAAATAATGGTTGTATATATATTTACCCTTTATCTTACACAAATACCCATTACCATTATTCCATCTTAGTTTAGGCTCTCTACTGGTTATTCCAATATAAACTTTATCTGAAGGAGAGGTATGTTTATAAACTGTCCACATTACTTAATAATCTCCACAAACTTATTATCTTTAGTTTCAATATATGGATTTTTTTCTACCACATTAACTTCCATTACCCAATGTTTCTTCTGAAACCATCTACTAATAAAGAACTTCTTAGGAGGATTTATTGTTTCTTTCTTTCTACTTACAATTATATATTTCTCACTAATGAATGAAGGCTCTGTAATAATCCTGTTTGGATATTCCAGATTAAGCTTCATAGAATACCATTTATCTTCTATAACAGTATCTATTTTTATATTCTTTATAAATATAGTATCATTAAAGATTATAGTATCCCTCTTTTCTATTACAGAATTTATATAACTTAGTGATTTCAGCTTACTATCCTTTATCTTCAGTTCCTTCCTGACCTTGTTCATCTCATTAAGGATAGAATCATTAAAATAATTAAGCTGGTCTACTGTAAGTTTCAAGACTCTATTTGATGTGTTCAAAGAGTCTCTCATACCAAGAAGTATCTTTTGATTATTGGCTGTTATAGATATTTCTTCATTAAGTTTTATGCATTTCTTGCTTAATCCTATAGAACATATAATACCTAATAAAGCAATAATTCCTAATATCTGTGTACTCAGTTTCATTATCCTTGCAAAGATATATAAAATAAATCACTCATGCAATAGCATAAGTTGTTTAATTATGATGTGCTTATAAGAAATCTACAAATGTAAATTCCTCATCATTGAACTTATGTGGCCTCTTGTAGAGTCTGTCCCACAGCCAGGGGATAGGTAGATAGGTATGCCAGCTCCTACCATCTAAAGGTAAGAAGCCCTGTACACCACCACTATATTCCTTATCAGCATATTGTATTTTGATATAATCTACTTTAGTACTTACTTTAGTAGCATATTTTGTACATATACTACCATATATAATATTATCAAAATGCAATCTCCAAGAAGTTACTTTAGCACTGAATTTTTCCACATTCTTACATACTCCTTCATATGTTATACATACTTCACATCTGTCCTTAAATTCATTTATCTGATTAAGTATTGATGCAGCACTTCTTTTTGATTTCCATAATCCATGAGCACAGACATATAGATGCCTTCTTTTATCCCATCTTACTCTAATATCAAAAGACCTACACCCAGCATCATATTGCTGTTTTATAGTCTTTGATTGAGTCTTTGCAAATGGTAGCACCAACAGTGAGAGAAACCCATAGGATTTCTCTCCTGTGGCACTATCATGTGTCGCAATTTTTAACTTACTCATACAAGAAGAATATAACAAAGATAACCAATAGTATTAACTATTGCAGGTACAAACCCACCTAAAGTTGTAGCAATAACATCATCCCAATCAACAACTTCATCAATATTCTCTTTAACTACTCCAGAAATAAATGCAAGAACAGCACCTACAGCAGACATAATAACAAAAGTTAATATAGCCCCACCAGCAGTCATTGCAAAAATATTAGTAGCAGCAAATGAAATGACAGCACCTACATTATAATGAATAAGTAGGTCACTTCTTTTCATAAGTCTATTAAAGAAATCTCTAATCTTTTTCATAACTTCATTTATTTATTTAGTTACAACTTTCTCAGTATCATTAATGAATATTCTCCATCCTTTAGCATTAGCAGCAGTAACTTGAGCATCTGTAATAGAAGTCCATGTAGAAGGACAATGCAATTCAGCAGTTCTAACCTCGCTAATAGCATGTTCATCATCACTACTTGTAACAGTCAAGTCAGAAAGATTGTCAATAAGGTATTTAATACTATCTGCGTCTAATGCTGAAAGATTACCATGAACAACACCATTAATTGCTTTCTCATCAAACCTCCAAGAACCATGATTAAGATTCTTTAATCTCAAATCAGTAAGTGCTTTACAACCTGCAAAGATAAGTTTAGCATTAGCAGGTTTTAGATACCTAAAGTCAAGTATAGGTCCAATCTTTTTAAGAGAACTGCATTGATTGAATACTTGAGGAGCATAATCAGTAAAGGTCAATACATTTGTTTTGGCATCTCTTATAGCACCATACTGAGGAAGCTCTGGAAGTCTGTAGCAATATTCAAAAGCAAAACCAGCATTAGAACATGGTGCTTTGAATGTTACAACGGTGACATTTCCACTTGCATCAGTACTATTAAAATTCCAATTACCATCACTCCAATTTATCTTAGGAAGTTTAAGAAGATTACCACAAAACTCAAAAGCACCACTAAGGTCTTGTGACCTTGCTGCATTCTCAAATTCAACTTCTCTAAGATTACCAGCTCTATAAAATAGCTCATGTAGAGAAGTAACAGTACCTGTATTTATAATAACTTTCTCAATATTACTATCAGCAAATTCAGCAACTCCACTTATATTTGCTTCATCAATATTAAGAGTAACTGTACCATCAATGTCAGAAGCATAGAATAAACCTTTAGTTCTATTAGAGATATTAGTAAATATTTGACTAATAGTATGAGCAGCAAACCATTCTTTTACTTTAGCAGCAACTTCTTTATTGTTAAGAATACCATTAAATCTTTGAAATGTAACTTTTCCATCAGCAGCTTTACTATAGAAATCACTATCTTTATATACATCAAGAGTAGGAACTTTAATTGTTCCATCAAGACCTACAAATGATTTAGCAATCAGTTTACCTTCTTTGCCAATAGTTTCAGTAGTAATAAGATTATAAGCATCCCAAGCATTCTCCTTAGTCTTATTCTCATGGTAAAGAACATCACTTCCATGATATACAGTCCAACATCTTACAGTAGAAGGGTCAACAGGTTTGTCAACTTCTGCTGCATGAATAGTAAGACCATGTACATTAGCATATACATTGGTAAGAAGCTTTCTAATTCCTTCAAGAGTTCTTTGAGCGGCAGGAGGAGTAATTACACATGCTGTATGGTATCTGCTTACTTTATGTATAACAATAGTTCTTTTATCATCACTAATATCACATCCACCAGTAACAGCTGGTTCAAATGTAGCATTATCAAATCTATCATCCAAGAATGTAATTGTAATAGGATTATCTCCTAAATCAATTTCTTCTTGAGTATTACTATATATAGTTACTCCAATTTTCCATTCATCAGTTGTCCAACCATTAGCAGGAAATTTAGTATTCATTCCTTTGGTTATGTTCTTGTTATAACCATCTTGGATATAACCCCAATAATGTGCTCCATCATTTACATCTTTAAGAGCACCATCAGTAACACCTAAATCCCAAGGCCACCAATATCTATTATTACTATGTTGAGGAGCAAGCCAAAGACCATGAACATAATAGCCTCCACCATCAGCAGTATACTTAAGATAACTCCATAAAGCATCTCCATGCTTCCCCGTAATAGGAGAAGCAAAGAGAAGCTTATTAACAGAATTATCACCAATATGTATTTTATTCACATTATCCATTGATGTAGTATATTGTGTTAGCATCTTTAGTTGTCAAAGCATTATAATCAGCCTGTGTAATAAAAACAGTCTTAGGCATTGCATTGACTTTATTTCTTAAATCAACAAAATCAGTCTGAGTAGATTCAAGAGAACTATGTAAATCAGTAATATTATTATTGATAGTAGTAACTTTACCATCAACATATTTAGTAATGGCTTGGTTCTCTACACCATTGGTGGAAGTAGTACTTACTGCATCATCTAAAGTAATCTTAGGAATTTTAGTTTTAATATCTTGAAGAGTACCATCTGTAGCATAGTACCAATCAGGACTTTCTTTATATGGTACATCATCTGGTAGCCCATAAGTTAAAGCAGTAAGGTATTTGTACCCACTATTACTATCAGCACCAATCTTTGCATTAATCATAAGTGGGTTTGCTTGATAACCATTAGTATTTACTGTTTGATACTTTTTGCTCAAATCAGGAATATCAGTAGCATCAATACTTCTAAAAGTAGGGTCTCCAGCAGCACCTTTAGGAGTTGCATAGAATAGATTTTTATTACCATACCCTACACACATAATTTCAACAGCACCTTCAGGGATAGTTGTAACTACCTCCATATTCAAAATAGGTAAAACAGTATATTGTCCAGACATAGCTACAATTCTACCATATACTGTATCTAACCTCTCGTTCTTATAAAAAATTATAACTTTATAATTATTCTCAACGCTATTATCAATATAATAATATACCTTTTCAGTATCTTTATTGATATTATTTGAATGTTTTTTAGCATAAACAGCAATAAGGTTATTAGTTCCTGCAGAACTAATGCTAATATCTACATTATATGATGAATATCTACATCTGATGTCAATAGTAACAGTTACAGTTTGCCAAGCTTTTATCGGTACGGGAATTGTTGCAACTTTTACATTGTCATAACCTGCATAAACACTTTTTCCTGCAATATCAACTTTCTTAGCTAAATCTATAGCAACACTATCTTTAGTGGCATAAGCAGATAAATCAACATCAGCCTTAAATATTCTCCATTTACCAGTAACAGTATCAATACTATTAGAAGACTTGAACTGATATGTGTTTCCATCCTCTGCACAATAAGACAAATGTCCATCGTCAATACTTGTCTCTGGAAAAGCCTTCATAGCAGCTTTTGTAGCAAACCTATCTCTTTCAAAGTTTGGCTGTTCTCCTTGAAAGGTAAAATTTGAGCCAATTTTAATTGCCATAATTCATGTAATTTAAGATACTGTTTGTTTCATATCAGTAATAGTTGTAGCATTTGTCAGAAGATATACATAATACAATTCACCATTTACATTAAGTTCACTTCTAGTATATGATGCAAGATAGTCAAATCCATTAGCATCCTTAATACTTGTAGCAGCACCGAAAGCCTTAGGATATGCAATACATGCCTTTTGGTTATTAAGGTTGAATGTTCTTGTACCACCTTTTCCACTTCTTACTGCTTCTGTAAGAGTCTTTATGTTAGCTTCTGTAGCAGTAAAGTTTGCTGCAACTGCACCATCATAAGATGGATTAACAAAAGTAATAGTAGCAGAACCTTGAGCACTTCTATTGTCTTTACTAACTCTAACATTATATGTTGTAGTAGCTGTTGCTGTGTCTGAATAAACATATGGTGTTGCACCATGATACTCAGCACCGTTAATCATAATCTCATCAACATTTGTATTATCGTCTCCTATCTTTGGAGTAATTGTAACTTTGACAGGCTGTGATGTTCCTTTCTTAGCCAGTGTCTTGTCAAGACTAACTTTAACAGTGAATGGGAATGCCTTATCCATCAATTTCTTTACATCAGCACTTATTGCATCAGTTGTAGTTGTAGTAGCATACCCAGACAAGTCAGTAACACCGCTAAGATTATCCCATACAGTACCATTCCAAGCAACATTATCACCTGCTTTAATACCATGCTCTGCATCAGCATTAGTTATATTCCAAACATCTCCTGTAACAACACCAGTTGTAGGAAGTTCAGCATAAGTAGTCTTAGTTCCCTTAAACTTATATATGTTAGTTATATCAGTCTTCTTAGCATAAGTAGTATTAGCATCATCTTTCCTTAGATAAGTACTAGCAGCAACAGTATCATCAAGTTTAAGATTTATTTCTTCAACAAGTTGATTAACTTCATTATTAAGAGAATCTTTAGTTGCATAAGTAGTATTTGCATCAGTCTTAGTCAGATAACTATTTAATGCAGAAGCATCAGCTTTACCATTTAATTCTGTCTTAGTAGCGAGGTCATTTAATTGAGTTTTATCTGCTTTAAGTTGAAGAGCTTCATATACTACTTTAGTTTGAGGGGCATTAGTCTCAGTATCATTTAAGTCAAGTTCATAGCTAGCATCATTGTGGGAACCTTTAGCATCAGTATAACCGCTAATATAACCTGCAATTTCTTCATAACAATTATGCCATGCAGAACCTATTGCATAATTATATCCTTTATCGAATATTGTAGAATTATCCGCATACACAGTTATTGTGTTATTAGCAGCTAACTTAACAGAACTATTATATATAATTATATTTTCTTTAACAGAAATTGTATCATCTATAATAGAATTATATACATTAATTGTATTAGGACATATATCCCCGTTTGCAGTATTAAATCCATCCCCATTACCAATTACATTAATTAAATTTAGAATATTAACTGATAATGTTATTATACCATGACTTTCAGTAGTTTCTATAAAAGTAATATTGTGAAATGTTAGAGTTGATTCTATTATTTTAACAGGTTTAGGTGCTGGAGGAAACTTAATAACACCATTTATAATAGTTAACTCACCATCAGCATTATCAACATCAGACATAGTGAGTGTATATCCATTCAAATCAATAATGCCTTCATTAATAGGAAGTTTATCTAAATTTCCTTTAGCAACATAATTAGCATTATATTTAAGCTGATAATAAGCAAAAGTTTCATTATTTGCCTTTGCTTCAAGAGCCTTAAATACAGCCTTATTTTGAATAGGATTAGTTGAACTACCATTAAGTTCAGCATCTACAACAATATCAGTCTTAAATATTCTCCATCTGCCAGTAGTAGCATCGACAGTATTAGCGGACTTATATTGATAAATATTACCATCTTCCTCACAATAAGAAAGGTGACCCTCATCTACACTGTTTTCATCAAAGGCTTTCATAGCAGCCTTAGTCTTAAACTTATCTCTCTCAAAGTTAGGTAATTTGCCATTATAGGCAAAGTTTGCACCAATTTTTATAGCCATAATGTTATAATTATTTAGTTGTTAATTAATGATTTGTTTGAAGTCAGTAATAGTAGTAGCATTATTAAGTAGATACACATAATAAGCTTCACCATCTATTGTAATCTCACTAGCAGTATAAGATGCAAGATAATCAAATCCATTGTCATCTTTAATAGAAGTTGCTACTCCAAATTCTTTAGGATAAGCAATACACACTTTCTGATTATTAGGAGAAACTACTATTGTTCTGCCTCTACCACCAACAAGAGTGGATGTAAGTGCCTTAATATTAGCAGCATTGACTACAAAATCAGAAGCAACAACGCCACTATAAGAAAGAGCAACAAATCTGATAGAAACAGAACTACTAGCAATTTTATCTTCTTTTTCAACTCTGACATTGTATGTTGTATTAGTTGTAGCTGTAACTTGAGTAGTATAAGGTATATTACCATGGTACTCTGTACCATTAATTAGAATAGTATCAACTTGTGTAATATCATCACCCTGATATGCTTTTACTGTAATATTAGCAGTAGCAGTAGTTCCTTTCTGAGCCAATGCTTTATCAATACTAACTGCAACTTTGAAAGGAAATACTTTGTCCATAAGAGTAGTAACATCCCTTTTAATATTAGTATTGTCTGTCTTTAAGTCAGTAACAGTACTGCCTATTACTCCTATGCTACTGTTAACATCTTTAATGGCATTGAACACAGCTTTATTTTGTATAGCATTAGTTGAAGTGTTATTAAGCTCTGCATCAAAGGAAGTCTCCACCTCATTGTTCAATATGCTCCAATGCCCTGAATATGTTGCACCCTTATAGTGCAAAACACTATTATAGCCTTCAACATTATCAACAGTTGTTAAATTCGTAATATCAACATCACAATTTATAAAAACTATTGGTAGGCTTGGCGATATATTGACTGAATCCCCTGCTGTAACATATCCATTGGCAATAGTAAGGTCATTACTTACAGTAGGTGTATCTTCTATAATCAAAAGATAGCCATTCAAGTCCAAAGTTCCTCCTGTAATAGGAATACTATTCAAGTCTCCTGTGGCAATATAGTCCGCAGCAAATTTAGGTTGCTTCTTATTTAACTCTCCTGTTACAACCTTATTTTGTACAGGGTTTATACTTGTATCACTCAGACTATCATCTATAGCCATTCCTCCTACAGAACCTATAACCTCATATTTATTAAGGTCCTGCACCCACAAATATTCAGTATATATGTTACCACTTGAGGGAGAGGTACTTGGAACTAAGTATATAATAGCAGGATTACCAATATCAGGCAAGCTATTTACTATCCTTACTTTAAGTAGCCCCTCTTCCAAATTCTCAATTAGTTTATCTATATACTTAATACTGATTGTGTTAAGTAGTTTGTCTATAGATATACTCTTATTTGAGCCATCCTGCAATATTACTATAGAATCATTTGAATAGCACTTGTCAACTTTAGGGAAAGAAGAATCCTTCTTTCCAAAAAGTTGCAGTTTGTTCTTAATCTCATTTATTTGATTACTTGTAAACATCAGCTCTTACTATTAGGTTTATTTATTTGTTTTCTCTTGAGTTCAGCATCTGAGGCATTCTTTGATTTAGTCTCCTTATGCTTAGCCCATTCAAGCTCCATTTTCTTATCAAATTCTCTTATCTGCTCAGCTAGCTTATCCTTAGCTTCTTGACTATACTCATCAGGTGCTACACCATCCTCTTCAACATCTGTTGCTCTTGAGTTTGCACTAATAAGAGCTACCTGTATCTTAGTCTGATTATCTCTCTGATTCTGTATATCCTTTTGTTGTAATTCAGCTTGCTTCTGCTCATTCTGCATTTGAGCTATCTGTTGCTGACTCTCAAGTTGCTGTTGCTGCGCCTGAGCCTGTCTCTCCCTAATATCCTTCTCATCTTTCTCTATCAATCTCTGCTTTTCAGCTAATGAGCTTGATGTGTAGAGCTTGGTTATAGTAGAGAATGACAATGCTTGAGTCTGTAATGCTGCCTGTGCTAGAGTGTCTAGCTTTGATTGAAGTTCCTGAGTACCATTGCTATTATCTACTACCAGACCATAATCAGCCTCAGCAAACTCATCGCCATCAATATCCATTACTCTTGTTGATGTATCAGATAAGATGTATTGAAATTTCTTGCTTCTACCTCTAAGTGCTATCTTAGCTGTTTCCAAGAAGCATTCCAATGCCCTCTTCTTAACATCATCATGTACTACAAACAACCACTCTGTTATATGTGATGACTGTAATGTAGCTCTCTCCACTCCACCTACAGTCTCTCTGTTGCTTATCTGACCCTCTCTCTGCTTGGTAATACCTGCAACCTCAGCCATCTCCATCTTGATAAACTCAAGAAGGTTGATTTGCTGCTGAATATAGTTACCTATATTAGTTTCAAGCATTCCCTTACCTGCATTATTCAATGCACCTGCAAGTTTACCAGTTGAGGCTCCTATAGTACCCTCCTTAAAGCTATCAATAACAGCTATATGGTTAATCTTGGCATAGTACATCCACTTGTCAATAGTCCAACCCTTAGGCACTTTACTTAAGTCAAGCTCCAGGATAGAACCCCAGTTTGCAGCTAGTGCCTTATTAAGCCTGTCATGTATAGCATCATACAGATAGTTATAAGGCTTCATCATATCCACTAATGAGAAAGGTCTGCTATCATTGAGGTTATAGATTGAACCTACTATACCAAAGTGACATCTTGATGGGTTACTTAACCTATTGTATTGTACTAGTCTAGGTCTCATATTGACAAAGATACCATCCTTGCTATCACCTATCATAGTACCCTCCCAAGCCTCATTTATCCAGAATCTCTGAGCCTCTTCACCCCTGTCTTTGTCTATTACATAGTTCTCAGGATAGAAGTTGTATACTTCCTCACCTGTCTCAGGGTCATAAGATTTAACTTTAAGTATAGCCCTCTTTGACTTCCAGTACATTCTAAGAACTCTAAGATTTCCTGCCAAGTCATAAGGTAGCAATGAAGATGTAACTCCCTCACTGAACAGGTTAGCTGGGTCAAAGTAGTATGAGCCATTGGATGCTGTAACCTCATCACCTATCATACTTGTATTGATGAAGCCATATCTCTCATCAAGATTATCCATAGAGTCAGTAGCTGCCTGACCAACATGGTCAGGAAGGTTCTCTATATACTCAATGTCTCTCTTTGTAAGTACATCATAATATGTGTCAATAACACGTCCAGGACTCCAATAATCCTCTAACAGTATGATGTCAGCATCCTCAATCCTATTTGAATAACCTGACTTAAATACTCTAATCTTTAAGGGATTTATTCTCTCAATCATTGGTTCACCTCCTACAATGTCACACTGGTAAATCTCTTCACCAACTGCCATTGCATCCATGAAGCCTTGATTGAATATGAGAGGTATATTAAGCTCCTTGATATAATGGTTCAATAGAGCATTAGCTCTTATCTCTCTTATATCCTGCCATTCATATGTGTAGTAGTCATTCAGCTTATCAAGCTTCTGGTTGAACTCATCCTCACTTGCGGACGTGTCTGCCATAAGTTCTTGCAATCTTTGGAATAGCTCAGCCTTCTTGTTCTCTTCTATCTCAGATATTGCAGTAGGATTTGTTACAACAACCTTAAAATCAAAGACTCTCTTACTTTCCTCACCTCTTAGAACATTGAGCTTAGAGTTCATGATGGGGTAGTGCTGCAACTTATCAGGTATATAACCAGCCTCTATATGGTCTGGATTAAGTACCATCTGCAAGTCTGACATATGCAACCTACCATTGAGTAAGTCATAGTTAATCTTCTTATGAACTACTGACTTTCTAACTAAATTATAATTGAAGAAAGTCTTCTGGTTAGCCCACAACAGACACTCCTTTCTCCATTGCTTAGTCTTCTTAGAGAAAGGAAGCATCTGTCTGGGAAAGTTTATATTATCTGCCATAGTCTTCCATTATTTAATCTCATGCAAAAGTAGTCAATCTCACCAATATCTACAAGTAAATAAATGAAATACTAACTAGTTGCCACATCTTTTACTAAATTTACTGTTTTCTTGAACTTCTTGTCATAGTTATTAGTGAAGAATGGGTCATTGCCTATATAGTCTTTTGGAGTTACATCTTTATCCCTACTAGGATTACCTTGATATAATACCATCTTCTCCTCTCTATATAACATAACCATACCTAATGCTCTGATTCTATCCACATTTATCTCAGGATTGAATGCTATAAGTTCCTCTATCAAAGCTCTATTCCTCAAGAAGAACAGATTCTGGGTGACTACTTCCTGCTCTACTCCATCTATAGTAGTAATCATGGTTACAGGTTTCATCAACCAGTCCCTTATAAGACCATTGGCATAGTTGTTTATAGCTGCTGTAGCATTCACACCTTTTTGGTTACTACCAAATGAGCTGTATTTAATCATCTGCTTATCTCTTAGGTACTCAGGGGTATCAGCCAATCGATGAGTACAATTCATCTTGGCAAAATAAGCATAGATACCCTTCTTATTGGACTCATATAGACATTTGGCATTATAGAACAAACATAATAGTCTTACTATCTCAAAGTTATCCTCTGCAAATGACTGTCTTCCTGTATATTCAGCTACTATCTTGTCAGTCCATAAGTCTAATACAAATGTAGATGACAGTGATGATGACTCAGCTTGGTCATTATCTACAGGGTCATGCCCTATTATATATCTAGTGTCAGGTACTTTACCACTCCTGTCTTTCTCAGGAAGCTCAAATATCTCTATAGCTCCTGGTGTATCATTCTCTACTCCATACTTTCTGATAGGCTCATCACTAGTTGGCTTGAACTCTACTTCACCACTCTTATTCATAACCAGCTTACCTATATATACATCATCAAATGAGTGTACATCAGTGTCAAGCTGCTGTAGTCTTTCAGTCAGTGCTGTAACTGGGAAGAATGCTGCCTTTACCTTAATAATAGCCTCAGCAGGTGTAATAGGGTCTTCTGCTATTACTCTAAGAACTGACTTGGGGTCAGCACTATACTTAGCCTTATGCCTTTGCATAAGTATCTCTATCAGTGCTTTTACTACATCAGATACTCCATCCTTGTTATAACATCCTGCTCTATTTATATATGAGGGGAAGAAATAACCAAATGTAGGCTTACCTTGCTTAGGTCTGTCATATACATTCTCTACTGAGAGTATATTATAAGCCTCTGGATAATATAACAAAGTCTTAGCTGAGCTAAAGTCTGATTCATCTTCGGCAGCAGTACCTACCAGATACATAGTAGCAAATGTATAGTCACCATCCTCTACTGACTTTCTAGTAATGTCATACAAGGAAAGCAGTCCTTTGAATGAACCCATCTCCTCAAATAGAATCCAACCTCTCTTACCTCTCAGCTTTTCACTGTCATCCTTAGCTGATACTGCCAATACTTGATTAAGAGAACCTCTTTCTATGCCATACTCATCTTTATAACCCATTTGCCATGACATCTCATTAGGAGAGTTCTTCAACATAAGATGCGGAAAAGGAGTATGAGAAAAACTAAAGTTAATTGCAGGCTTGAACTTAGATAATGTACCATCCTTATTATCAGATAGATATTCCTTCTGATAAGCAGTCAGTACTGTAATAACCCTTCTTCTGGACTCTTCTGACTCCCCTAAAATAAGGTTATGCCCCATAATAGTTGCTAAGCTATAACTTTTCGCACAACCTCTCTTAGCTAACTCAATGGCGTGATGACCTTGCTCTCTAGCATCGAATAAGTAATAATATCTCCATATATTACCTTCCTGTACAAAAGGAAATGCCTCTACTCTGACAGCCTTCTTTCTACCCTCAGTAATCTTATTGACCATCATAGGCTGATAGTTCAAGAACCAGTAGTTAAACCCTGAAATCCATGCACCATCTGAGGGTCTAATAAGACCCTCCCAACACCTTCTTCTCTCTTCATCCCAGAACTTCCTAAACTCAGAGTTAGGATTACTATTGGGCTTTAGAAATGTATAGCATCCATGCTTCTGATAGTGTAATGCAGCTTGTCTAAAGTAGTCAGCATCCTCAAGTATAGGAGGATTAGTTATATCCACTATTGCAGCACCTCTTTCATCCCTAGGTAAATCCTTATAGCAAAGTCTATCTGGAGATATGAGATTCTTAATGAACTGTATATTAGTCAGACAATCCATAAGCTGCTCTGCTACCTCACTTGGTAAACTATCAAGTAGCTCCTGTGTAACAGGAGTCTGATACCTATTAGTCTGTATCAGCACCTTTATATTTTCCATCTAACATCAAAGTTAAGTTATCATGGTCCAGAAGGAGATTAAAGATAAAGTCAAGGAGTAATTCTTCCATGTACTTGGTCATTTCAGATTCTTCCTTTTCAGTAACTATTCTACTAATATGAGATAATGTAGTTACCTTGAACTTCTCTCCGTTATTTATATACCACAGAGTCCACTTGTACTCCTTATAAGCCTTGCTAAAGTTATTACACTCTATCTCTTTATGCAGTATGAAATGCACTCCTTTATTACATCCCATACACTCAAACTTGGTATTCAATACTTCTACTATTCCTACTGCATCCATATATCTTTAATATTAAAGTTATCTTTCTTTATGAGTATCAGATAACCAATCTTTTACTACTTTAGTATTCAACATTTGTCTCCCCCTAGCTTTTGCTTTTTTAGAATGATAAGGGTCTCCTGTATTATATAATCCTTTCTTGTATAATCTGTATCCATGCTCCAGTGGGCTTGCTATATCTTTAAGGTCTTTGGCTTTAGAGGCTTCCCACCCTCTTTTATACCACTCATGGTTATTTATAAGAAATTGTGGATATATACCCCCAAAGTTTCTAGCATAAGACATATTATATAATCTTCTTTCATACTGTCTTTGCTCCTCTTTAGGCATAGGTTTATTATGTTTCTTTCTATAGGCTTTCTTCTTTGCATCAAGACTTACAGTAGGACTGGCTCCTAATAAAGTTTCTTCTGCTGCAAGCCCTAGTGCCTCATCTAAAGGAATGCCTGCTCTTTTAGCATTTACATATATACTATCTAACATGTTAGTAGTTGCCCTGCCTACCCCTGGAATATCAATCTCCTTATCATAAATATAAGGAATAAAATAATCGTTAGAAGGATGGCCTAAAGAATCTGCCGTATATACTTGTTTCTTATGTATATTAGCTATAGCATCTTCAAAGACACCACTTTCTCTGCCTGTCTTTGATGTATTACCCTTAACTCTTTGAAATCTCCTTCCTTTATATTCAGCAGTATCCTGGTCATTTAATATGGCTTTATAGGCTCTACCATTATAGAGAATATTACTACCATTGATACCATCGTCATAAGCTTTAGTAATAGCCTCTTTAAGAGAAGAAGCTTCATAAGAAGGAGTAAACCAATACTTAGGCTTTATCCAATCATATCCTTTATCTTCTTTTATTCCTCCTTCCTCAAATTTATTATAACTGTCAGCTATAATAGAGGTATCGTAGATACCGCTTTCTATACCTAATTTAAGATAAGGAACTCTCTCAGCCATTGATAATTCATCCCATTTCTTCATATCACATATCTTCGTAAATACTCTTCTCTTGTGCACCTCTTACCTTATCACTTTGTGCTATCTCCTTAGCCAATGCTCTCTCAGCCTCATCTAAGTCTTTAACCATTGATGGTACTTGTTTAATAATAGCACCTAGCTCTTTTACATCCTTTACATCAAGTTCTGACATATCAGATGTAAGGTCTCTCAATTTATTCCTATAACCATCAACCAAAGCTCTAGTATCTTCCAGTAATAGAGCTGATGTAGTCTTGAATGATGCATATAGCTTCATAGCTTCTTTTATAGTTCCATCTGGTTGCCATGTAGACTTAAGACCTTCACCTTCTTTAATAGCCTTGCTTCTTTCATCCCTATCTATGATGTACTGGTAATCACTTCTAGGGTCTTCCATGAAATAGCAATATCCCAACTCCATTATAGCCCTTTCCTTAGAGGCTGACTTATCTCTTATCCATATAGCTCTAAAAGGCTTAAGAGCTAAAGCTTCCTCAGATATGCTGAGGTTATATCCTTCATATTTGAATAGTCTCATATACCTATTAAAATAAAAGCCCAATCTTGCTTTAAGACTGGGCTTATAGTGTTAAACTAGAATCTTTGGCTGTTCAGTGTATATTGCAGGGCTTTCATCAAACTCCTCAACCTCAGCTACAAACTTAATATCAGAGCTTTGTAAGTACAGATGTTCAACACCATCTATCTCTACTATATCAAAGTTGTAACCTATAACTGGATTGTCCTTGATTACCCCATCTTGCAGAGACCCAGGCTTATGTTTCATTACTGCATATCTCTTAGGATTGATGAATACTGTATCTCCTACTTCTATGCCTCTTACCATAGGTCCAATTGCAACTACAGTTTGGTATTCCTTAACTGTATTAGCCTTGCTAGCATCAATCAGATTACTACCTCTGGCTTTAACTTCACTGCCATATCTGTTCATGGTAGTGATTAGCCCATCAAACATGGGCTTAACTTTCTTTATTATTGTTATCATCTCTTAGTTTCTTTACATGCTTATACCTATCCTTAATGGCTTTATACCTAGGGTATGTACATGATAGTTTTCCGATGCTAGGTATATTGAAGTTAGTCCTCAACTTGTTGAACTCCTCCTCACTAAGGTCATCTTTAAGTGGTAGTTCTGATATAGTGCATCTTATATACTCCCAATAAGACTCATATGCCTCCTTGACTACTTCTCCAGGTAGTTCAAGCTTATTAGCAACATGGTCTATAGCATCTTGATAGTTCATTGAAAATCAAATAATAACATCAACTTAAATGAGCCATTCTCCTCAATAACTCTAGGTATATATCTTGGATTGAGCTTACCATCTACTATAATGTTATTCTTTCTCAATTTACCTATTATGACTTGGAAGTGAGGAAGAGTTATATTGCACTCTTCTCTAACTTTCCTCTTAGTATCTTCACTCATAACAAGTCTGTCAAGAATACCATTATCAGAGACCACCTTACTTAATTCATATCTCTGCTTGACAAAGGAAGTGGCTACTTCCATTTCCCTTTCAGTAAGATGGTGAAATGGTTGTAAGAACATAAACCACATCTTAAAGAAAGAGTAGTCAAGCTTACATGGTATTCTCACCACATTATCCACTCCCTTCTTGACCATAATTACTCTCCTTTATCAGTGTTTTCTTCTTGTTCTGGAGTAGCCATCAGATTTTCTATCTCAATAGCACACTGTACCTTAAAATTATGAGACAAGTAAGCATTATCCTTATCAATAACAGCAAACAGATAATCAAGTCTCTTATATAGGTTAGCCAGATTAGCTTCATTCAGTGCCATCCTTAACTGCTGGTTCTGTGTATTAAGCTGCTGAGCCTGTGCACTAAGCTGGTGACATACATTCTCCAACTCCTCATAACTAAGTTTATTCTTAGCTTCTCCCATTTCTCTAACTTCTTTTCCCATATTATTTATTTAAGAATTTATCTCCATATTTTGCAATATATAACTTCTCCCACTCCTCTATAGTATTTTCCTCAATATCAGTATCTCCACAGTGGTCACAGTAGTCCATACCATCCAGAGCCATTATTCTAAGAGATAGGCAACTTTTACAGTATTTTACGGGGACAGAGTTATACTCAGCTGTCTTGGATTCATCTCTAAGTAAGTGTTCCATATAACTATGATTTATAATAAACTAAATATATCTGTCCACCAAGAGTAAACATATTTACTATAGCCTCTCTTGGTATACCAAGTTCATTTGCCTGGTTTATTATACCCCTGATTGTCTGACCTACTATGCAAGTCATTACTTTATTCTTCTCTTCCATGTTCTAACTATTTATAGTTTCGGGAGTGGGAGTCGAACCCACAACCTCCAGCTTATGAGGCTGGTTAGCTACCATTGCTAGCATCCCGAGATATTGCCAAGGTTTGGTATGGTACTTGGCATTGTAAGGTTAACCTTATACTTACACCCCCAATCATCTACACCTATAAAACTGTTATTATAACAGGCCAGCTCCTGTTTGAGGCTTACCTAGTAGCATTGGGTGTTACTCTCTCTGTAGGTAAAACAGTTTCAGTAACTTGTAGAGCCTCCCCTCAGAATCGAACTGAGACTCCCTGTTTACAAGGCAGGTTTGCTAAACCATTAACACTAAGGAGGCATAGTACCCCTGACAGGAGTTGAACCTGCAATCCCCAAGGGGCGTTGGTGTTTAAGACCAATGTGTATTCCATTCCACCACAGGGGCATTATACTTAGTAAGGTCTCAAATCACATAACTCAAAGAGGTACTTGTATTTCAGTATATTATGTATGAATGTCTCACACTCGGACCTAATACCTGCATATAGAGTTCCTTCTGGGATATTCTCATAGAACTTAGTAGTTCCTGCTTTGACCTCATTGATGAAGTCAATAGCATTAAGAGCATCACTAGGGGTACCTTTAATCACATTAGGTTGCATATGTCCAAGCAATCCCTGATATTCCTCTGCCAATCCATCCTGATAGTCTGAGATAATACCTAGGAACTCATCTAGGTAAACATGAATATTCTTCTTAGGGGCTGCCCAATGCAGATTCTTACACTTAGTCTTCCAACCCTCCAGAAGGTTAATGAAGCTAATGAAGAATTGACTAGGGTTCTCATCTTGAGAAGGCTTGAACATCTCATCCATTAGCTGATTATCTAGAAAAACACTATCCATTTCTCTTATTCTTTATTTGATACTGCAAAGTTAAGCTAAATATTTAACTTATGCAAGTAAATTACATTATTTAACTAAATTATCTGTACCCTCCAAGGGACTTGAACCCTTATGTACTTAGTACACTAGTTTCTAAGACTAGCCTGTATACCCATTCCAGCAGGAGGGTGTAAGCTCTCTTATAGAGAGCTATATTCTTTTGTAGCATCAAAGCTAGGGCAAGCTTTTGAGCTAAAGTCTCTGTGCCCATGTATAGATGCTTGAGGGTACTTAGTCTTTAACTCCTTAAGTAACTTAACTAATGACTGCTTCTGCTCAGCAGTCCTAGTATCTTTGGGTGTCTTACCATCAGAAGCACATCCTCCTATATAGCATACTCCAATAGAGTTAGCATTATGGCCAGCGCAGTGTGCACCTATAATAGACTCATATCTACCTGTATGTATAGAACCATCTCTATATATTACATAATGATAGCCTATATCAGAGAAGCCCCTTTGAAGGTGCCACTGTCTTATAGTATCTACACTATAGTCTTTACCTTCTGGTGTGGCACTACAATGTACTATTATTTCATTTATTTTTCTTGCCATACATATATTATAAAACTTATCATGTTCCCCCACTAGGAGTCGAACCTAGCTCTCAGGATTAAAAGTCCAGAGCATCCACCATCAATGCTTTGGGGGAGTGAAGCAGGGTCTTTTTAAGAGGTTTCATCTTATTCCTAGGAAAGATTTTTACCCTGCACACCCTCTAGTGTGCCTCCACAAGGACTTGAACCTTGAGTCCCCTGCTTAAGGGGCGGGTGCTTTAACCAATTCAGCTATAGAGGCTTATAGACTTGGAGGTGGGATTTGAACCCACGAATCACCAGTTTTGCAGACTGTGCCCTTAGACCACTCAGGTACTCCAAGATAGTACTGGCAGAGGGACTTGAACCCCCATGTGACCAATTACCCTTTCTAGACTGTATAAGAGTCAGGGGATATGCCAGTATGCTGGGGTGTCTGATGGGAGTTGAACCCACACTACTTGGAGCCACAATCCAAGGCTCTGACCAATTAAGCTACAGACACAGTTCTGATGAGTGGACTCGAACCACTAGCTACTGCCTTATGAGAGCAGCTTTCTACCATTGAAATACATCAGAATATGTAGGTACAATAGGACTTGAACCTATAACCTCTTGAATATCAGTCAAGTACTCTAACCAATTGAGTTATGTACCTATATGTGGGAAAGATAAGAATCGAACTTTCATCTCTTGATTAACAGTCAAGTGCATAGACCTTCCAGCTACACCCCCATTTATGTTGCTCCTACAAGACTCGAACTTGTGACCTTTGGTATGTAAAACCACTGTTCTTAACCACTGAACTAAGGAGCATTGATAGAGTAGTTTCTTTAACCTCTAACTACCAAAAGAGGGTTCTGACAAAAGCTCAACATTATGAAACACGGAAACTAATGTGGAGAATGAGGGAATTGAACCCTAACCTTCACATTGACAGTGTGATATGCAAACCACTACACTACATAGTCTATATAGTAGAGCCACTGGGGATTGAACCCAGATTTCTGCCTTGAAAGGGCAGTTACCTAACCTTTAGTAGATGACTCCATTCAGTAGGGAAGTAAGGACTTGAACCTTATCCTTAGCCTTGAGAGGGCTATGACCTAACCTATAGTCTACATCCCCTTATATAGTACCCTCTGTAGGAATCGAACCTACATCAAAAGATTAGAAGTCTATTATTCTTTCCATTGAACTAAGAGGGCATTTATAGTTGGGACTAGAGGACTCGAACCTCTGCTATAAGAGCCAAAATCTCATGTGACTTCCACTACACCAAGTCCCACTCTGAATTACTCTGCAAAGGTAAGCAAATTTTTTGAATCTACCAAATTTTACTGTAATAAATTTAATTATTAGGGTCTAGAAGAGTATTGAATTAAGGGCTTAGAGAAAACACTCAATAGCCTAATTGCTATGAGGTACAATAATATTGTCCTTCTTGATGTTCTTCTATAGCACACCTAATACTTTCTCTGGTAATTACAATTCAATCAACTACTATTCTACTTACTTCTTCATACCTTAATTATTAGGTATAATATATCCCTAGCCTGTGTTGCCAAGCTTGTTTCATATTAATTCTGCACTTCGTTGGACCCGTTCCTGGTTATACCCCTTAAAGCATATTTACCTGTACCTTTTCTCAGTAGTATTGGTTATGCTAATCCAACTTATAACAGAACACTTTGTATCAGTATTGGGGACACCTCATTCTTATATTAGAACTACTACCCAACTTCTGCTCCATTACTTGATTACCTCATGGAGGATAGAGACATACTACCTATCTCTCTGATGGTGCAAAGATAAGCATAAAATCTGATATAACCAAATATTTTAAGAAAGTTTAACTATACACTATGGTCTATGTTAAAAAAAAAAAAAATTAATTTTTTTTTTTGTGGTACTTTATTGGTATGAGGGAGGTATAATACACTCACACCTCCCCTGCCTCTGGCTTGTTGGGGCTTGTCCCCCGTGGGTTGAAATGATACATACTAACACTAGCCAAGATATTGTTAACTTATATTTATAATAAAAATGAGAGAAGAATTAGACATGCTCTTTCTGTTAGAGCATTTCAGTCTTGAAGATTTAGTAAAGGCTGAAGAAGAGTACATCAACTATCAGTATAAGAACACTGATAACATATCAGAGTCCTATGTTGATGTAGAAGAGTATATAGATGATGAGTGTACAGCAACCATCATGACAAGAAGATATGATGTCTGTGTTGATGATAGTTGGATGAACCTTTCATTCGAGTCTCTAGTGTTTAATGGGGACTAACTCTCACCTTGCCTTTGATAACATTCCTATATGATATGAAGAAGAACATTCTTGTTGCAGTATTGGTACTGGTAGTGCTGATACTTGCAGGTGTTACTCTCTACCAAAGTGAGAGACTGAGTGCTGCCAAGGCTTATATCAATGACCTTGAGGCAGACTATCCTGACTATCTTGATACCACTTCTGGAGGTGATGCATACTCAGAGTGGTATAACTAACTCCTTCCTTACATTTGACATTATTAACTTTGAACCTTATGGTGCTTAGGTCAACCATTATTCAGTTATGAATCTGTTTTCTAATCTTAAGGTGTATGGTGGTAAGTGGTCTGAGAAGTCATCCAGACACTTCACTCAGGAAGAGCTGGCTCTTGTAGACAAGGCTCAGGTAGTTGAGAGTCAGTATGGCTCATCATGCTGTTTCTTCATGAAGAACGGCACTACCATGTATGTTCCTATGTCCCAGGATGCTAAGTCTGAGATAGGTGACATGGTAGACCTGTCTTCTGCTGAGATTGTCACTCTGGAGAAGCAGGGTGAGCATGATATTCAGCGCATCAGAGGATAATATAGTCCTCAGACCTCATAGGAGAGTGGGAGTAATCCTGCTCTCCTTTTATTTTTTGATATGGATAGTAAACAACAACATACAAGCTAAAATTATCTTTTTCTCTTTCTATAGGCTTTCTTCTTTGCATCAAGACTTACAGTAGGACTGGCTCCTAA